>Ga0315274_10014392_pt1 | contig 11218 bp, 9 predicted proteins | sample YL17G02_20_MG_FD_203700 | JGI IMG/M metagenome (GOLD analysis project Ga0315274, IMG submission 203700) | Sediment microbial communities from Yellowstone Lake, YNP, Wyoming, USA - YL17G02_20 | ecosystem: Environmental > Aquatic > Freshwater > Lake > Sediment | place: USA: Wyoming | collected...
AGCCAGTAGATTTGGAAAAGGCTATTCCGGTATTATGAAAGAGGCAGGCAACATTGCCTGAAAGAACACTGGAGGTGAAAAAAATGGAGCAAAAGAGACTGGATAAGCTTGTAGGCCAAGCCACAAGGTTAGTTGATTTAGCCGATTATCAAGAAGGTTCTGTGGTGAGTCGAACGGTAGTTGACAAGAAGGCAGGTACAGTTACCTTTTTTGCCTTTGCCGAAGGACAAGGCTTAAGTGAGCATACGGCACCATTTGATGCCCTGGTCTATCTCGCTGAAGGCGAAGCAGAAATTGTCATCTCTGGCAAGCCCGTTCACTTGAAAGGTGGCGAGATGGTCATAATGCCTGCTAATCAACCACACGCTCTGAAAGCAACGAAGAATTTCAAGATGGTTCTGACGATGATACGGTCCTGACATATAACTTGACATAAAGATTGAGACAAACATAGTAACGTTGCTTGACAGGGTGAAGGGATAAGGGCCCCCTAATCTGAAACGGTTATGAAATCCCTCATGTTTTCTAGCGTCGCTGAGCCGATGCCGCTGACCTTAAGCAGGTCTTCGATTCTCTGGAAAGGGCCGATTGTACTGCGGTAATCTACAATTCTTTGGGCCAGTACCTCACCTATGCCGGGCAGGGCGTCGAGCAGCCAGGACTCGGCCCGGTTAATGTCTATCTTCTGGATGGAGGCTGTTTCGCCCGCCTGTGGAATATAAACCTCAATATGGCCGAGGTCGGCATCGGGTTCGACTCCAGCATCGGACAGGAGCGTCTCTATGGTGTCACCTTCTTGCCAGGGATAGATGCCAGGATTGGCTACAGCGCCGCCGATGTAAAGCTGGCCATTCTGCTGCGGAGGCTCCGTTTGAGATAGGACAATCTCCACAGGTTGGTTTCTGCTGCGTTCTAGCCCTAACATAATGCCGCCAGCAATTGCGGCGATAAGCAGGAAGACGGTTATGAATAAGTAAACTCTATCGGCACGGCTCATGGCATAGCTCCTTTCTCAATAAGAAACAATATAGCCAACCGTATAGGCTCGCATGAAATTCCTCCCCTTTACGGGAGAGGATGTAGGTGAGGGTGAAATCGCCCTCCCTCTAAACTCCCTCCCGCCAGGGGAGGGAGAATCATATAGCGAGTCTTGCAGTTTTATTATAGCATTCTACAAATTGCAGAATACCCTTCCTTCCACCTAGGCTGAGGAGAACCGGATAACGCCTCCTCTACATTCTAGGACAGGCACTCCGTCTGGTCGATTCGTCTCCTGTGAAATTGATTTCTGACAGTGCCCCTCTTGACTTCATCATAAGCCTACACATACAATCTAGCAGCGAAACTAAGGGTTCAATCAAAGGAGGAGCAATGAATATGTGGCTAGTTCTATATTGGACGGGACCCATCGGCGTCGGCATTTTCCTTGTGTGCCTGGGTGGCATGATCTACCTGATCAGCAAGGCTGACGAGGTAGGTAAGCGCACAAAGGCATTTGCTCAGGAAAAAGGACTGGACAAGAAATAGGGATAACTGCAGTCGTCTAGCAGCTCGAGTCTTTGCTGTTAGCGCTTGGCCTTTTGTCACTCTGAGCCCCTTCGTTTTATGTCATTGCGAGCGAAGCGTGGCAATCTCCGGGATTGCTTCGGCTGACTTCTTTAATCCCGCAGCGACGCGAGGCAGCGAAAAATAGAGTCGACCCCAATTTTACACTCATTCGACTCACCTAAATCAGGAAATAGGTTGCCAGCTCAGGAAGGGATAGGTTTGCCCGTCAACGATATTCCAGATGTAGGAGGGGTTGCGTATGTTAGGAGCAGCAACTGCGACTACGTTCCAGCCTGCACCTGAGAGGGTGGTGGTGTCCTTCATTTCTGCGGTGGTCTTTCCTGTTCCGCCAGCCGAAGTAGACTGTCCGCTGGTCTGGGTGTCCCAGAATGAATTACTCGCGGTGCTACCACCGTGTCCCACGAGACCCCCAGCAGCACCGTTGCCAGTGACGCTACCTTTGGAATAGGAGTTGATTATCATTCCTGGCTCCATCACATCATAATTGCACCCCACCAGGCCCCCAGCGGCCCCATTGCCAGTGGCGCTGCAAGTCGAATAGGAATTGCTAACAGCGCCATAATTCCACCCCACCAGACCACCAACATAACCATCGCCGGTCACGCTGCCGGTGGAATAGGAGTTGTTCAAAGTACCGGCATTACCTCCCACCAGACCGCCGACCTCTTGGTGACCAGCTACGTCTACGTTCTTGACACCCACTTCACTGATTTTTCCGCCAGAAGCAACGTATCCAAACAAGCCAGCTTGCGCGACAAAGTCATAATCGAGCTTCAGGTTAGAGATTTCATGGCCATTTCCGTCGAATTCTCCGGCCAGATAAGGGACGTAGAAATTGAGCTCGTTGTCTAAGTTCAGGTCGCTTTTCAGTCTAAATCTCAGTGAAGCGTTCTGACCAAAGGCAAGCAACTGCTTGAAATCACTGACATCACTTATCACATAGCAACCATCTTCTTGCGTAAGCCTTTGATTGACATCCAAAAACCTACCGTTAGCTAACCATTGGTTGAAGTCTTCATTGAACAAAGCTCCGATAGTGATTACACCCCTGTCGTTATTGATCAAGGTCTCATCGTAATTATAGTAAGAATTGATCACAGTTCCCCCACGCCATCCAACCCATCCCACCAGACCGCCAACAGAACAACAACCAGCTACCTTGCCGATGGAATAGGAGTCTCTCACACTGCCATCATTTTCTCCCACCAAACTGCCAACATAACCGTTGCCAGTTATGTTTACGTTCTCAACGCCCAGTCCAGTAACTACTCCACCAGAGGCAAGGTATCCGAATAATCCCACCTGCGAGAGCAAATCAAGGCTCAAGTTCAAGTTTGAGATCTTGTGACCGTCGCCATCAAACTCTCCAGCCAGATAAGGGATGTAGAAATCCGGCTCATCGTCTAAATTCAGGTCGTTTGTCAATCTGAATTTCAGCAAACCATCTTGACCAAAGGCAAGCAGCTGTTTGAGATCGCTTGCGCTGTTTATCAAGTAGTAACCGTCTTGTTGAGAAAGCCTTTCGTTGATGTCCAAAAACCTATCGTTGCGCACCCATTTGTCGAAGTCTTCTTCGGACAAAGCTCCAACAGTGATCATATTCCTGCCATTGATGAGAACCTCACCGTAACTATAGTGGGAGTTGCTCACAGTGCCGTCATGATGCTCTCCCACCAAACCGCCAACGTTCCACTCACCGGTCACGGTACCTGTGGAATAGGAGTGGCTCACGGTGCCGACGTGGTTCAATCCCACCAGACCGCCAACAATGGCTTCACCAATCACATCACCTGTAGAATAGCAGTTACTCACGGAAAGCCAATTTCCTCCCGACAGACCCCCGACGACCGACTCACCAGTCACGGTACCTGTGGAATAGGAGCTGTTCACAATGCCGCCACTCCCCCCGACCAAACCACCAACATACTGGTTCTCACCGGTTACGTTGCCTGAGAAATGAGAGTTGCTTACAGTGGCAGAATTCTGTCCAATCAGCCCACCAACAAACGCCCCGCCAGTCACGTTGCCACTGGAATAAGAGTTGTTCACGGTGCTGCCCCAAAAAACGGCTCCTAGCAGAGCACCGACGCAAATATGACCAGTGACTTCGGCGTTCACCACGCCAATGTTCTTGATCACTGCCTCCACAACACAACCGAAAAGCCCTACACCATCTTCGCCAGCGCGGTCAATGAACAAGTCTCCTACGTCATGTCCCTGGCCGTCCAAGCTACCCGTAAACGAGTCAACGGGGTCGATGATGTCCAAGGAGAAAAGCGGGTCAACAAAAACACTCCCAATTGTCTCCCAGCCCTTTCCTCCATTGGCTGTTGCGCTCGCCAACTCCTCATAACCAGCCGTAGCTGAGTCAAGATCGTTCATGAGCATATAGTGGGCACTTAGGAAATAACGGACGTTGTTGAGGTGACACCAATTCACAAGGCGATACGGATCCCCCTCCGTTCCGTCACCTCCCGCGAATAGCTCCTCTGCATTCACTTGCTCGAAGTTGGCAGTGATGACGTAATCGGCATTCATGGCGATCGTAGTTGTGGCATCCTCGGCATCGGCAATCTCCCCAATATCTCCGGTCCAGTTCACAAATTGGCAGTCTTCGTCAGGTTTGGCGACCAAGTTGACCTTCTCACCTTCGTCATAGGCAAAAGTCCCCTCTCCAGGACCGGTAACTGAGCCTCCCTCCGCGCTGGAGATAGTAAGGGTATACTCCGTTACCTCCGGCACCCCCTCACCTCCACAGCCAATAAGACCAACGCTGAGAGCTAGCATGACTGCTAACGACATAGAGACTATTCTATTCTTCACCTTCTCTCCTCCTTTCAAATCCGTTAGCTGGGCTACTCATCAGCCACAGCACACATCACAATCGTAGCACTTGCTTCGATTGCGCTACACCAATCACGATGTTAGGAACCCTTCTATGGGTATCAGCAAAGGCTTCGTGCCCGGGTACTGGAAGTTCCAGCAGCCGTACTTGTCAGTCAAAGCTGCGTCAGAGTCACGGCCGAGGTCCATCGGCCAGACGCCCACCTTATGGCCATCTTGCCATTGGGAGCCAATGCCAGTCGCATATCCAGGACCATAGACTATGTCATGAGCAATGTACGGTTGTTGACCACCGGAGACAAACCCGCACAGCCAATTGGTCTGATCATAAGTAGCTAAACTGGGATATAAGGCGCGTACCTGGGCCTCGGAGAGTGCATGTACTCCGCCTCCTAAGTCAATGGCTGGCATAGGATAATAGGCGCACGGGCCACCTACGCCCGTATAAGAATGTGTTTCCAAGTATGGGATAATGTCATCAGCGTCAAGCGAATCCGTCGCTTCGATGGCCGCCTTCAGAGAATAGATGGCGTCGTAAGTAGCCGCGGTATAGATTGGGTACTCCCCAGTCTTGGCCATAAATGCGTTAAAGAAGGCTGTCGTCTTGGCGATGTACTGTAAGTCCTTCGCCCAAAGATCCAGCATAATTTCGCCATTACATTTCCCATCGGTATTTGCCCAGTGACTTTTCAGCTCGCCTGGTAAATTAATGCCTATTGTCATAGCTGGTATTCCCAGCTGGACACGCTGTTTGGAATAGGCAATGCCCACCGGCCCCAAGAACGCGGTCAAGATAATGTGAGGCTTGACGGCTGCTATAGCCGACAGCTCGGCAGAAATGTCGGTTGCTGTTGGAGAAAGCAGCCATGTACCGACAACATTAAAGCCGTTACTTGGTGCCCAATTCTGGACAGGCCGCACCAGCCCCGCGCACCATGCCGCGTCCTCCATAAGTATGGCTATTCTCAGCTTGCCGTCTTCGGGCACCATATAATCTTCAGCCACGGCACTTCCGTCAGCTAGGAGCGCATTCTTCAAGACCGTACGAATTGTTGCTGTAATCTTGAAAAGGCTGGTTACCAAAAACGTCTCGTTATACAGAGTGGTCTTGAACCAGTACTTATAGCGGTCATAATCGGTGACTACGCTGAATTGTAGAGACCCTGTGGCGGCACCACAGTTCATAAAAATCTTCTGCGCATCCATAGCCACTTCTCGGTAGACCGCAACATTTGCTGTCGTGTGACCTCCGACAACAAAGTCCACGTCCTCTATGACTGCCTGAAGGGCAGTGACGCCTTCCTCAGATGTGCCTAAGAATTCATTGGTGTCCACCTGAATTAATCGGACCTGGTGGTACACTTCGCCTACATTCACACCGGGACCGGCGTTGATTTCGTCGCGTGCCAGTTCAGCACCCGACCAATGATGTTTACCCCGGACATCAGTCATTGGCCCGGCTACGGCGAATGTGATAGTCGGAGTCTCTTCAAAGTTAGCGGTGATTTCGTAGTTGCCGTTCGTGGTGATGATGGTTGTGGCTGCGTTGACATTGCCGATAGTGGCCACATCGCCAGTCCAATTGGCAAATTGGTACCCCTCATCAGGCTCGGCCACCAAGTTGACTACTTCACCTTCGTCATAGGTAAAAGTCCCCTCTCCAGGACCGGTGACTGATCCTCCTTCTGTGCTGGAGATAGTCAAGCTGTATTCCGTTATCTCTGGTAACTCCTCGCTTCCACAGCCGATAAGACCCACACTGAGGGCTAGTATGACCGCTAGCGAGATAGAAATTACTCTATTCTTCACCTTTCTGCTCCTTTTCCAGAATTTTCAGATTGGAAGTCTTTCACCTCCACATTTTTGGCTACGATTGCCAGCTCAGGAAGGGATATGTCTGTCCATCGACGATATTCCAGATGTAGGCAGGATTACGCGTGCTAGGATTGGCAACTGCGCCCATGTTCCAGCCGGCATCCGAGAAGGTGGCGATGTTTCTCATTTCTGCTGTGGTCTTTCCTGTTCCGCCATCCGAAGCAGATTGCCCGCTGGTTTCAGTGTCCCAGAAAGAATTGCTCACAGCGCCGTAATTCAATCCCACCAGACCGCCAACAGTCTGCTCGCTAGTGACGCTGGCTGTAGAGTAGGATCTGCTCACAGCAGCCTGATTCCACCCTACGAGACCCCCAATTCGCCAATGGCCCGCCACACTACCAGTTGAGTACGAATCGATCACTGTACCACCCCAAACGTTACATCCCACCAGGCCACCGACATGATCCGCGCCGGTTACCCTGCCACTGCAATATGAGCTGCTTATGGTACCAGCATTGCCTCCCGCTACACCACCAAGATTGCGAAGCCCAGTTATTCTGACGTTCTCGACACCTACTTCGGTAATCTTTCCGTTGGGACCCACGTATCCGAACAATCCGACTTGCGAGATGAAATCAATGTTGAAGCTTAGGTTGGCAACTGTGTGTCCATTGCCATTAAACTCTCCAGCTAGATAAGGGATGTAGAAGTCGGGTTCATTGCTTAGATTCAGATCGCCATTCAATCTAAATTTCAATGAACTTTCCTGACCGAAGACGAGCATCTGTTTGAAATCACTAATGTTGTTCATGACGTAATAGGCATTTTCTTGGTGAAGTCTTCCGTCGACATCCAAGAACTTATTGTTAGCTAGCCATTGCTCAAAGTCCTTACCGAACAAGGCTCCAATGGTTATTATGCTCCTTCCATTGATGCGAGCCTGATCGTAGCTGTAGTGCGAGTTGCTTACAGAGCCGTAATTATGGCCGACCAGTCCACCGACCTCAACACCAGTCACGCTCCCGGTAAAGTGGGAGTTGGTCAGAGCGCCACCGAAATTGTCCCCCAGCAGGCCACCAACACCCCAACCACCAGTCACGCTGCCGGTGTAACAACAGTCGCTCACGGTGCCTCCACTAAGGGCTCCTACCAAACCACCCACACCCCATGCGCCAGTCACGGTGCCACTGGCGTAGGAGTTGTTGGCATGTCCTCGGCTCCATCCCACCAGGCTCCCAACATAGCCGCGGCCAGTTAGATTCACATTCTCGACGCCAACGTCACTGACCTTCCCACCAGAGGCGAGGTGTCCAAACAATCCGACGTGTGACACAAAATCAAAGGCGAAGCTCAGGTTCAGGATTTTATGCCCATTGCCGTCGAACTCTCCGGCAAGGTAAGGGATGTAGAAATTGGGTTCAGCAGCTAGATCTAAGTCGGTTGTCAATCTAAACTTCAATGAGCTATCCTGACCAAAGGCGAGTAGGCTCTTGAAATCACTGACACCCTTAATAATGTAGTAGTCATCTTCTTTCGTAAGTATTTCACCGACATTGAAGGACTTATCGTTAGCCAGCCACTGCTCGAAGTCTTCAGCAAACAAAGCTCCAATAGTAATGACGTTCTTTCCATTAATCAAGACATTATTATGACTGTAGTGGGAGTTGCTCACAGGGCCGTAATTGAATCCCACCAGACCGCCAACATGACCGTCTCTACTAGTCACACCGCCCGTGCAATAACAGTTGCTCACGGTGCCACCATTCTCTCCCACCAGACCACCAACATCCCACACACCGGTCACGCTGCCGCCCGAGTAGGAATTGTTCACAGTCCCCAAGTTGTACCCCACAAGAGTGCCAACGTAAGCGTGACCAGTCACTTCGGCATTCATCACGCCAAGATTCTTCACGATATCTCCCTCACCAATGCAACGGAAGAGCGCCACGCCATCTTCGTCTGGGCGATTGATAAACAGGCCCCTTATCTCGTATTTCTGGCCATCTAGACCACCTTCAAATGCGTCAACACGGTCGATAGTCTGGTAATCGATTGGGTCAGTAGAAATACTGCCGATTGGCTCCCAGCCCTTTCCCCCGTTGGCTGACGTGCTCGCCAGCTCCGCGTAACCAGCAGTGGTGGCATCAAGATCATTCATCAGAACATAGCTGCCCTCAAGGTTGTCCCTGACGGCATCCAGGTCATGCCAATCCCATATTCCCTTGGCGAAGCTAGCGGTAATGGAGTACCCGCCGTTCATTGTGATGGTCGTTGAAGCAGCGTTGATATCAGCAACAGTGCCGATATCACCCGTCCAGTTTATAAACACATAGCCTTCGTCAGCCACAGCCACCAGGTTGACGACTTCACCCTTGTTATAAGAATATGCGTTTTCCCCAGGCGTGGTAACCGAACCCCCTTCAATGCTGTAGATAACGAGGCTGTACTGCTTGACAACAAATGTGGCTGTTATCGAATAATCATTCTTCATCGTGATGGTAGTTGTGGAGTCCTCGACATCGGCAATCTCGCCGACATCTCCAGTCCAGTTTATGAACCGGTAACCTTCGTCAGGTATGGCAGCCAAGTTGACCTTCTCACCGTCGTTATAGGTGAAAACTCCTTCTCCAGGAGTAGTCACCGCTCCTCCCTCCGTGCTGGATATAGTCAGGGTATACTCCGTTATCTCCGGCACCTCAGCTGTACAGCCGATAAGGCCAACGCTGAGGGCTAAGATGACTGCTAACAAGAGAGCAAGTATTCTATTCTTCACCTTTCCGCTCCTTTCCTAAGGCTTTCAAATCGGAAGCCCTCAACCTTCGTATTTCCATAGCTGCTTGGTTCACTATGCCTCGTTGCCAGTAGACTGTGGAGTAATTTCAAAGACTATGCTACACATGGCCACAACGGGCATAAGCCCAGCCCTCACTATCGGCTTCACGCTGGGATGATCAGTCATGAAGTCAGCTATTGGCGGGCTGATTTGGTAGTAGAAGTTCGTCAAGGCTTCCCCCGCAGGGTTACTTAACAAATACTGGTCTCTGAAATCCCTCAAAACCTGTATCTGCGGTGCCGCGGGACCGCCATAGGCAGCAGTGGCAATGAAGCACGGGCCAGCGGATATTGCGAAATTGGCCATGATGGAGTAGTCGTCATTCATAGTGATCGTCGTCGAAGCAGCATTAATATCAGCTATGGTGTCCACGTCGCCAGTCCAATTGCGAAATTGGTAACCTTCATCAGGCTCGGCTTTCAAGTAGACTACTTTGCCTTCCTCATATGTGAAATCGCCCTCACCGGGGTTGGTTACAGAGCCTCCAGCAGCACTAGAAATGGAGAGGGTGTACTTCAATATCGGTTTAAAGTTAGCCGTTATGGAATAATTGCCGTTCATGGTGATGGTGGTTGTGGCATCATTGACATTGGCAATGGTACTGACGTCGCCAGTCCAATTGACAAAACGATAACCCTTCTCAGCCCCGCCTACTAGGTCGACCACTGTTCCATCCTTATATGGGAACTCTCCTTCACCGGGGCTTATTACAGAGCCTCCTGCAGTGCTGGAGATAGCGAGAATGCAATCTGGAACTATCTCTACCACGCCTCTACACCAACCACCATGTACATCATTCCAATGGTCTCCATAATAGGAGAACCACTGGTTACCAATTTGTTCACTGCCTCCCCAATTCATGATTGCTAAATCTTCTGGAACGCAGCCCGGCTGGCCACAATTATTTGGTTCACGTTCATACCAGTTTGTATATACTATAGGCTCGCCGCTAGACCAGACCCAGCTGCCCTCTTCTTCTATGTCGTTAAAACCGATCCAGAAATATTCATCTCGGCCAAATGTGTCTTTAATCCATAGTTCCTCTTCCCAGTTTCTTAGCGTAACAAGGTGTCCACCCCATTCCTGAGCCCATGCTTCAGCTTCCATCCAGGGCATTGGCTCTGTCAATATATAATAATGACCATTTGCTGGGTTCCTTATCCAGACTCCTTCAATGTTCTGAGTGCCAGTATCAGCGACTGAGATGGCAGTGTTATTTGGGCTGAATGGAACCACTGTTGCCAGTAGGATTGCGACGATGACCAGAACGAATAGCCTCTTCACTTTCCCTTCCTCTTGAGCAATTATATCATCGGTTAACTTTGAGCAAAAGACTCCGGCGCATTCAACTAAGGCACAGCAGTCAGCCGGGGATTGACATCTTCAGGGTCCAAAGACAGATCCGAGTCGTAGAGCCGTTCGTACTCTAAGGTCTCGCTAGACCCTTCCATGCAAAAAGCAAAAACAAAAGTGCAAAATGACAGAGCAAAAGTCAAAGAGTCCTGGGTTTCGAGTTGTCACCTTGATTTCTGACCTTTGGTCTTTAGATTTCTGCAACCATTTGGAATTTACCGTCCTTTGCTCTTCGAACATCCTCCTGTTGCGCTGGAGATTGCTTGGGCTGACTTAGTCGGGTGGTGCACCATGAATTGCCCGCCCAACGTCCCGGTGCTAGAATTTCTATATGGCAAAAGGTTCCAGCGTGATAACTGTCAATCGCAAAGCCTACCACAACTATCATATTCAGGAAACCCTTGAGGCAGGAATTGTTCTCAAGGGTTCTGAGATTAAATCCATCAGGGAAGGCAAGGTAAACCTGAGTGATGCCTATGCCAAGCCGGAAAATGGCGAGCTGTGGCTCTACAATAGCCACATTGCGTCCTACGATGCTGCCAGCTATAACACCCATGAGCCAACCAGACCCCGCAAGCTTCTTCTGCACAGAAAGGAAATTAACAGCCTTGTCGGCAAGGTAGTGCAGAAAGGTTTGACTTTAGTGCCCCTTAAGCTGTATATTAAGCACGGGATTGCCAAGATAGAGCTGGGGGTGGCCAAGGGGAAAAAGCTTTACGATAAAAAGGAAGCTATTGCCCGTAGAGATGCGGACAGGGAAATGGAGCGGGCAATGAAGCATAGAAGGAGGTGATGGGAAGGGAG
>Ga0315274_10014393_pt1 | contig 11218 bp, 8 predicted proteins | sample YL17G02_20_MG_FD_203700 | JGI IMG/M metagenome (GOLD analysis project Ga0315274, IMG submission 203700) | Sediment microbial communities from Yellowstone Lake, YNP, Wyoming, USA - YL17G02_20 | ecosystem: Environmental > Aquatic > Freshwater > Lake > Sediment | place: USA: Wyoming | collected...
CGGATAGAATGATGGCTCCTCTGGCAGGTAGCCAATCCGGCGCGCGATCTCCCGGTGGTCCTTGCCCACCTTGATGCCGGTCACCCACGCCCGTCCGCCCGTCGCATGGGCCAGGCCGGTAAGGATGCGGATCGTCGTTGTCTTGCCCGCGCCATTCGGCCCCAGGAAGCCAAACACTGTCCCCGGTTCCACCGAGAGCGTCAGCCCGTCCAGCGCTCGCACACGGCCAAATGTGCGCAGCAGACCCTCAACCTGCACGACGGCCATTCACTCCTCCCGCCCAAAGACCAGGTAGATAATCGGCCCCAGGAGCTCGCCAAAGATAATGACCAGCGCCCAGACCCACTTGGGGCCTCGCGTCCTTTCGCGGCGCGCGAGATCCACCAGCGCAAAGGCCATGAGCGCAAGCTGGATCACGACCACCGGGATCAGAAATGGGATCCACTGTGTGATTCTGTCCATCGCATCTCCTTGTCTGGCTGCATGGCTTGGCGCGAGTCCCCCACCCTCGTCTCGCCCTCTACCTGATGTACCCCAGGTAGGCCTTTTGCAGGTCCAGCATCACATCTACCATCTGCTTGACCCCTGCGCACCTATCCACCACCGGATCGACCAGCAGCGCCTGCACGACTGCCTTTTTGGAGCCAGTGAGCACGGCCTCGGCGGTCATGTCGTGGACGGCGACCTGGTTGTACAGCAGCCCAGCGAAACCCCTCGGCAGCTCGCCCAGACGAACCCCATGCAAGCCGCCCTTGTCCACAACTGCCGGCACCTCGACCACAACAAAGGCAGGCAAGTGATCGATGAACCCCTCATTGGGAAGGTTGACCGCTTCCTCTTCCAGGCCGGCATCGGTCATGATGTTCTCCATGATGGGGACCACCCGCTCGATCAACCTGAGCTCGATCTTGGGTTTGCGGTTCGCCAGAGATCCCTTGTAGAGGTTGTAAAAGTCGAGGATGCCTTCGTGGTCTACTGTGTCGTAGGCCCACTGAATGTACTCCCCAAAGTGGCTGTCTGTGGTGATCGGCAGGTAGCCAAAGTCCTCCAGGATCACTCGGAACAACCCACGCTCGGACCATCGCGTCTTGATCTCGATGTCAGCCATATCCTTGGGCGTCGGCCAGCGCCCGGTCTTATCGTGGAAGCGCACCCCATCGCCGAGGCCGGGCAGGTTCTCAAAGTAGGTCGGAGCCCTGGCGCGGATGTCCGGGTAGGCGTCACGGCCTGTGTCCTTGTAGGTAGCCTGAAGCACGACACTGAAATGGTTGAGTCCACCGGCGCGCACCAACAGACTGTCGTAGGGCACCTGGAGCATCCACGGTAGATAGCGGCGCAGAGACCCGATCTCATGGCACAGGCCGACAAACCGTAGATCCGGGTATCTACGGCGCACAGTGGTGCAGATGCGGCTCATCGGGTTGCTAAAGTTGAACACATATGCCTCGGGACAGATCCGTTGCACGTCCCCACAAATCGCCAGGATAGGCGGGATGATGCGTAGTGAGTGAAAGAGACCTCCCGGACCGCCATTCTCTCCGTAAACCTGGCGTATGCCATACTGCTGTGGAATATGCCAGTCCTGCTCCCACAGTTCGAATCGGTTGCCCACCTCGATCGAACTGACGATGAAATCAGCCCCCTGTAGCGCCTCTGGACGAGACACCGTTGCCGAGAGGGTGTAGGGCAGCTTGTGCTTTTCGATGAACCGCTGACCCGCTCTTTCCACTTTGGTCAAGGTCTTGGCGTTGATGTCGTGCAGAACGATGTGACTGCCCTGAAGAACCTGGCTCTGAAAGATGTCTCCCAACGTACCAAAGCCAAACTGCGCGCTCCCTGCACCGATCAAGACGATCTTTTTGCCCATGGGTCCTCCTCAGCTATCGCTCTCGGATGATTACGCAAACGACTGGTACAACGACCGCACCTGCAGCGCCGCCCGGGCCTGTTCCACGGTCCACCCGCTCGGCAACGAGCACGTCACATAGACGGTCCTTCCAGCAGGGACATGGAAATAGTTATCGCTGAACACGACATCCACCCCAGCCAGCGCCAGCGCGACAAACAGTGCCAGCGAATGCGCTGTCACCTCAAAGGCCAACTCGTCGTCCTGCTGGAACACGGTCACAGACAGTGCAGGATCCACCAGCCTCAGATGCTTGTTCGGCACAAAGGTAGCCACGGCGAGTGCGATCCGCTCATCGCCCGCCCGCAACTCGGCCACCAGGACCACCTCCCGGCAGTTGTCGTCCGTGACCCGGTTCACAAAGTCAAGCATACACACCTGGGCGGAAGACTGCGGGGCAGCCACCACCTCTTCCAGCGCTCCCACCAGCACCTTACCGTCCAACGTCTCCAGCGACCAGTGCACGGTCCCTTCCCAGGGCACCGTCAGGTCACTGGTCACATGTAGGCTCATCCAGGACTCTTCGTCCTCGACCGACAGCAGGACAGGAGCATAGAACCGCCGCGCAGCATAGTGAAGGGCCTTCCAGCGACCATAGTAGTCGATGCTCGACCACGACGCCACTGGCCAGCAGTCGTTGAGCTGCCAGTACAGAGTGCCGCTGACGCGCCGCATACTCCGCCGCCAATGCTCCACGCCATAGCGGATCCCCTCAGCTTGGAGCACCATGCTCAGGTACACCAGCGAGGCAAAATCCTTGGGCATGCGGAACGAGTCAGTCATCTGGCCGATCATCAGGCCATTCCCGCTGGCGCTGCGCTGGTGGTGCTCCATGATGTACGAAGTCATGTTCCAGTCGGCCTCGTCAGCATAGGTGCGGATCGTCTCCAGCGGCGGCAACGACTGGAAACCAAACTCGCTCATAAACCTGGGGAACTGGCTGCGATAGGCAGTGAACGGCTTGCGCCCATGCCACACGTCCCAGTAGTGAGCGTCCCCTCGATCTTGGGCATTGGGGTCTTGGAAGGGCTGGTTGGATGACGGGGAGCTCGGCCAGTAAGGTCGACCCGGGTCCTCGGCCGCGCACCACCCCGGCAAGATGGTGTGAAAGAACTCTTCGTAGGCTGCCTGCAGACCCGCTAGCTCGGGCACGTTCCAGCCGCGCAACATCCACAGCCACTCGATCTCGTTGTTCCCACACCACAAGGCCAGGCTCGCCCGGTGCCGCAATCGGCGGATGTTCTGAACCGCCTCAATGCGCACATTCTCCAGGAAAGCCTCATCGTTGAACGGGTAGGTGCTGCACGAAAAGAGGAAATCCTGCCACACCAGGATGCCGTACCGGTCGCACAGGTCGTAGAACCGCTCTTCCTCGTAGAACCCTCCTCCCCACACTCTCAGCATGTTCTGGTGTGTCTCGGCCGCGCTGCGGATCAGGTGTTCCAAGTGGGCATCGCTCAGACGCGTGGGGAACGAGTCCGCTGGGATCCAGTCCGACCCCTTGGCAAAGATCGGCACCCCATTCACCACAAACGTGAACGACTCGCCCCACTCATCCGGCTCTCGCCGCAGCTCCAGAGTGCGCAGCCCAACCTGGTATGTCCGCTGGTCCTGCACTCGATCCCCCGCCACGAGCATCACGTCCACCTTGTACAGAGGCTGATCGCCGTACCCATTAGGCCACCAGAGCTGTGCGTCGGCGACAGGTACGTGTACGCTCGACATACCCGCTGAGAGCGGCCCCGTGACCTCGGTGACCTTACCCGATGGGTCTGTCAGGCGCACGACCCCCACTGCAGGCATATCTTGCCAGCGTTCGACCGTCAACCTGACCTCAAGGGCCACCCGGCCCTGATCGTGGTGCTGAAGCAGGCGGACGTCGTCGCAGCGCACGACGCTTCGCCCCTCCAGGCGGATCTCTTTCCAGATTCCGATGGGTGGCAACTGTGGGCCCCAGTCCCACCCGAACTGGCACGGAGCTTTGCGCAGGTATGACCCACCCGGGATCGCCTGCGACACGCCGCGCATCGGGCGCTCAGCTTGCCGGGCCGCGATGTGCTCCACCGGTGAGCGGAAAGCGATCAGCAGCTCGTTCTGCCCTCGGCGCAGCAAGTGCTTGACTTCCCACGAATACTGGCGGAAGGCGTTGTCCGTGTCACCGAGGTGTGTCCCATTCAGGGTCACCTCGGCTATGGTGTCCAATCCATCGCACACCAGGGTAACCCGCTCTTCTTCCAGCAGTTCATTGCCGGGTGCGAATGTGCGCCGGTATTCCCAGTCGCTTTCAGCCACCCACCGCACCCGTTTCTCGTTGTCCGCCACAAAGGGATCGGAGATACGCCCTACGGCTATCAGATCGGTATGCACGCCACCTGGCACATGTGCGGAAAGCCACTCGTGGGTGCCTGCCTGGCGAAACCGCCACTCTCCAGTCAAGGTCTCAGTGTACATAGCTCCAGCCTTTCGTGAAAACGTTCTCACCTTCATTCGCCGATGGTCCCCAGCATTGCCTCGCGCTCAACGGCCCTATTATACTGCCCCGTGACTCTCCCGGCCAAGACGACTATATCCACGGACCTCCTATCACTTCACCGCCACCGGTTCCAGGCGTGGCTCGCGCACCGACCAACGCAGCAGGGCCAGCCCGGCTAACCCGACGGCGAACGACGCAGCAAACAGGGGCTGGTACCCAAGGGCTGTAGCCAGCCAGCCGCCCAGCAGCGGCGCCAATCCGCTGGCGACCCCCCGTACCGTGTTGTTCAGTCCAATATACGTGGCACGCTGATCGGCAGGCCCGAAATCGAGGGCAATCATGAGGCCAGAAAGCATCATTCCCGCGCTGTTTGCCCCGAGAAGCGCAAAGACCCCATAGAGCCAGGTCGGGCTGGGAGCAAGCATCGCCAATCCCATCGCGGCGACGCCGAGAAGCATGCTCACTTCCAGCACCAGCTTGTGCCCTCTCCGATCTGCCAGTGGGCCAAACAACAGGTTTGCCAGCGCCTGTCCAATCAGCATACTGGCCGTGAGGATGCCGGCCTGGCTGTCGGGCAACTGCCAACGTTCCCTGCCATAGACCGCCAGGAACCCGATCGCCATCCCTCCCAGGGCGCCGACCACCTGGCTCAACAGGTATCGGGCAAAGTTGGCGTCTGAGCGCAGCACGGATGGCAGCCGACGCCAGTACTCTCGATCCGACACCCGTTCCGGTACATCGCGGCCCGCCGGCTCGCGCACCAGCGCCAGGAACACCCACGATACCAGGATCAAGATCCCAGCCACAGCAAAGCACCAGATATAGCCCGACGGGAATCCGTGTCGGTCGAGAACCCAGGCCGTCCCCCACGCCCCCAGGACTCCGGTGCCGGTCCCGAGAAAGTTGGTCAAGCCAAGGAACCGTCCAATCCGGTTGGCAGGAATGATCTTGCCAATCATGTCCTGCCAGGCCACCGCGATCAGCCCGGCCCCAACCATGTGCCACGTCAGCAGCACAAAGAACAGAGTTAGCGCCAGCGTCGGAGATCGCCTGGCCAGCAACACGGAAGGGGCCATCAGCAGCACCGGCAGGCGTTCGCTGAACAGCCCCAGATTGACTGGCAGGACCTTCTTGCGAGGCAGCCTCTGCACCCAGTTGGCCGTAAAGAGCTGTGGCACAAGCCAGCCCGTGGTGGCGATCATTGACAGCAGCCCAATCAGCAAGCCACTGCTGGTGAAATGGCTGATGTACACCGGCAGTACCGTGCGTACGGCGATAAAGCTGCTGCCACACCAGAAAAGGGTACCATCCAGCAGGTTCATCCAGTAATTGTGGCGGTAGTTGCGCTGTACTTCCGGGTCTCCGTCTTGCTCCCAGGCTGCCACGGCCCATCCCCTTCGGCATGAGTTGAGCGAGGCTACACTAGCCAGCAGCAGCCCTGGCGGCCTCGCTCGGCTTTCTCGCCAGGCTCCGCACCCTGTCCACGAACATCGTGTAGAACCTCAGATTGTGGATCGTCGCCAGCCGCTGTGCCAGCCCATCCTGGATCTGGAACAGGTGGTGCAGATAGCTTCGCGAGTAATGCTTGCAGCACTCGCAGTCACAGGCTTGCGATATCGGCCGGGCGTCGCGCTTGTGCAGGTCATCCTGCATATAGAGGAACGAGTAGCCGATGGCACCTGCCGGCGCATCCGCATCGTCAAAGCAATACAGCCTCTGGTGCCGCGCATCGCGGGTTGGCAGTACGCAGTCAAAGATGCCGTACCCCATTCGGCAGCAGCGCACGATGCTCTCCGGGCTGCCCACGCCCAGGGCGTACTTGGGCAGATGGTCAGGCATCAGGCTGGCGGTGAAGGCCAACGTCTCCTCGACTAGCTTGCCGGCCGCGTCGAGCGGCCACCCGCCAAAGCCATAGCCGTCGAATCCGATCTCCTCCAGCTCCTCGGCACACCGCTGTCGCAGCCGCTCATCGGATCCCCCATGGATGACGCCAAACAACAGCGGTCGCTGTGCCGCATCTAGCCGGCGGTTGTCCACCTGCCGCTCGGATTCTCGCTTGCAGCGGCCAGCCCACAGGACGGTCCGGCGCACCGATTCCTCCACCTGGTCCCGGTCGGCATCCGCGCGCGGGCAATCGTCCAGGCAGACCATGAGGTCCGAGCCCAGGTCGAACTGGATCTGGACGCACTTTTCGGGGGTCAGCTTAAGCTTCTTGCGACCTGGGGCGTCGACGTTCACGTAGCTGATGCCAGCGTCCGACACCGTGCCATAGCGCGGGTTCTGGCGGATCATCGACATAGCCTGGAACCCGCCCGAGTCCGTGATCACCGGACGGTCCCAACCCATGAACGCATGGATGCCCCCTTGGCTCTTGATCAGGCCGACGCCAGGGGCCTGAGCCAGGTGCAGTGTGTTCACCACCAGGCCCTGGACGCCACATCGCCGCAGGTCATCAGCCCCCACTGTGCGCACTACTGCTCGCGTGGCATCTGGGCAGAACACGGGCAGAGCAAGCGAGCCATGCCGCGTAGCCAACTCAGCCAGCATCGGTGTCTCCCTGTTCCGTCGCACCGCCGATCACCACCACAAACTCCCCGCGCTGTGGGTTCTCCCGAAAGTGCGTCACCGCCGCCGCCAGTTCGCCGCGCCAGGTGTGCTCATAGAGCTTGGTCAGCTCACAGGCCACCGCCACCTGCCTTTCGCCGAGCTCAGCCCGTGCGTCCTCCAGCATGTCCGCCAGCCGCCTGGGCGACTCGTACACCACCAGCGTCCGCGCATCCCGGGCAAAGGAGCGAAACAGGGCTCGCCGCGCTGCCGGTCGGCGGGGAGGGAATCCCAGAAAGCAAGAGGGAACTGGCGACAGCCCGGACACTGCCAGGGCTGCGGTCACCCCCGCCGGCCCCGGGACCGGGACCACCTCGACCCCTTGAGCGAGGACGGCCCGCATCAGCTCATAGCCCGGGTCGGCGATCAGGGGCATGCCCGCTTCGGAGACTAGCGCCACATCGCCCAGTTGGAGGGCATTGAGGACCGCCTGCAGCCGCTCCGCCTTTTTGCGCTGATAGGCATCTGTGAAGCGGATCATCGGCGTACGGATCTTGTACCGTGCCAACAGGCGCCGCGTGCGTGCCGGGTTCTCAGATACAATGCAGCTCACCTCGCCCAGGACGCGCAACGCTCGCTGGCTGATGTCCTCCAGGTTGCCGATCGGAGTGCCTACCACGTACAGGGTATGCGTCACGTCCCGGCTGCCTTGTCCACGACAAACACGAGTTCTCCCCGCAGATCCATCCGCGTGGCGGACCACGGCCTGTCAGCCAACATGGCCAGAAAGCTCCGGATATAGTTCTCGGGCATGCTCTTCTTGTGGTGTCCCAGGCTCTCTACGGCAAATGACACCACCACGTACCGCACGTTCAGGGCGTCCAGCACGGCGAGCGTACCGTTCTTCTGCTGCCGCTCCAGGCATGGGCTCGACTTCATTAGCAGAGCTATATCCCCTCGCCGTGTCGGCGGCTCGCAGAGGATGTCCTGCAGGCGCGCTCCTCCCATCATCCCGGCCAGGGAGAGGTACTGCTCGAGGAAGGCCACCCGTTGCACATCGATGTCGTATGCATAGTACGCAGCCCCTTCCGCCAGTCCCATCCACGGCAATGACAACGGGTTCACGCCGCAAGCCAGGTCCAGGAGAACACCTGGAACGCCGGTGTGGGCCCAGATGACCCCATACAACTGGTCCAGGATCGGTAGGCGCTCCCGCGTAGAGGCGTGCAGCGACAGCACTTGCCGGCAAGCTGCCCGGATGGCCTGAACGGACCCCTCAGCATAGGCCCGCCGGAGGGCCAGGTAGGCCCGTTCATAGTCAATGCCCGATTCGTAAGCCCCGTAGACCTGATGCAGCCTGGCACGGGTGGCCTTGGTCGCCTCTTTCAGCCTGCGCCCGGGCGAGGCGTTCAGCGAGGCGCGCTTCGCCCATTCCTCGCCAGCGATGCGCCAGACTGTGCGCTCACACACCGTCCGGTACCTGGGTGAGGCCAGCACGCCAGACACGATCTGGCTGATCTCGTCGACTCTGGTGGTGCTATCCACACCGCGTAACCTCAAGATGCGCTACTGGCTAGAGTCCGGCCAGGGTGCAGTCTATCACCAGTTCACCTTTCGGTCAACTCGAAACTTGTGGGGGCCGCCATTTCCGGGTACAATACCGCCACTTTGGCAGTTGGAGATGCGATGCGCAAGCGCGAATTCGTGGCCGACAACGAGCACGTCTATGACCGATCGGGCCCCGTCCGATGGATCGTGTCACACGTCATGCGCTATCCGATCCTCCCTCTGGGGACGGTGCTGCTCAGCATTCTGGGCAGCACATTGGGCAGCGAGGCTCCCTTGTACATGGGAAAGGCCTTTGATCACGTTCTGAGCCCATCGCACAATCTCCATACGCTGCTCCTCCTCGCCCTTGCCGTCCTCGGCTTGAGATTGGGCGACGCACTGGTAGGTGTGGGCCGCAACTTTTTCAGCGAGTATCTCGCTCAGCGTCTGGAGCGCGACGCTCGCGACGAGCTGTATGTCAGCCTGCTCGGCAAGAGCCAGAGTTTTCACAGCCGCCAGCACGTCGGCGACGTCATGGCCCGAGCGACCAACGATGTCAGGCAGCTCAACTTTATGTTTAGCCCCGGCCTGCGTCTCATCGTTTCCTCGCTCATGAGCCTGATCGTTCCCGTCATCGCCATGGGTTCCATCCATCCCTGGTTGTTGCTCGTGCCGGTGGTCTTTACCGTCGGCCTGGTCTTGACTATCTGGCAGTATACCCGCCAGTTGAACCCTCTCGCCGAAGCGCAGCGCGAACGCTTCGGTCAGATGAACGCCGGACTGGCCGAAGCCATCTCGGGCATCGAGGTGGTGAAAGCCAATGCCCAGGAAGAGCAGGAACAGGCCAAGTTCGCCCAGAACGCCACCCCGCTACGCGATCTGGCCGTGCAGCAGGGCGAGGTGCAGGCCCGTTATCTGCCGCTGCTGGTGTACTATGTGGCGATGGGATTCGGCTTTATGCACGCCATGTTCCTGCACATGCGTGGCTATATCACCGTCGGTCAGGTCATCGCCTACGTGGGACTCTGGGGAGCGCTGCAGTTCCCCACTTTTATCTCCATCTTTACCTTTACCCTGGTCGAGTTAGGCATGGCCGGTGCGCGTCGCATTCTGGAGCTAATTCAGGGCGAGACTGAGCTGGACGAGAACAAGGCGGGCATCGCCAGACCGATGCGCGGTGAGATTGCCTTTGAGGACGTCAGTTTCGCCTACAACGGCAACCCCGTGCTCAAGGGGGTCAGCTTCGTAGCTCGTCCCGGTGAGACCATCGCCCTCGTCGGGCAGACTGGCTCCGGCAAAACCACGTTTACCCGGCTGATCAACCGCATCTATGACGCCACCGAGGGACGTGTCCTCGTTGATGGCCTGGATGTCCGCGACTGGAACATGGCCTCCTTGCGCTCGCAGATCTCGACCATCGAGCAGGACGTCTTTCTCTTTGCTCGATCGATCGCCGAGAATATCGCCTTTGGCGTGGGCCAACAGGTCAGCAGGGAAGAGATTGAGCGGTGCGCCCGGGAAGCTCAAGTCCACGACTTTATCGCCGCGCTGGAGCAGGGGTACGACACTAAAGTCGGCGAGCGAGGCGTGACCCTCTCCGGCGGACAACGGCAGCGCATCGCCATCGCTCGTGCCTTTCTCACCGATCCGCGCATCTTGATCCTGGATGACTCGACTTCAGCCATTGACAGCGCCACAGAGGACCAGATCCAGACTGCCATGCGCCGCGTCCAGCAGGGGCGCACGACCTTCCTGATCACTCATCGGCTGTCGCAGATTCGCTGGGCTGACCGCATCCTGGTGCTGCGACGGGGTGAGCTGGTGGACCAGGGCACACACGAAGAGCTGATGCGTCGTTGCGCCCCGTATCGTCGCATCTTTGCCCGCTATGACGTGGCTTTGCCTCCCCTGGAGGCCTAGATCCCGACCGAGGAGAGTCCGTGGGCTTTATCCTGGACGGCCTGGACAGCGAAAGCTACGATCGCACCTACAGCGACCGCGAGCTGATGCGACGCATCGTACGCTACTTTGGCAGCGAGTGGAAGCGGATGCTTGTCGTTGCGGTGACGATTCTGGCCAACTCGCTGTTCAACACTGCGCGTCCCTTGCTGATCACCCGCGGCATCGACACACTGGCTGGCAACCCTACCACCGAGGGTATTGCCTTGCTGTCCCTGGCCATTACAGTGCTGGGCGCCCTGGCCTGGCTGCTCAACTTTTGGCGGCAGCGTGCTTCCGCGCGAGCAACCGGCAATGTGGTTCTCCGTCTGGCCCTGGACGTGTTCCGAGCGGTCACCGAGCGCGACATGTCGTTCTATGACGAGAACGCCTCGGGCAAGATTGTCAGCCGGGTTACCTCCGATGCGCTCGACCTGGGCGAAGTGGTCTCGCTGGTCATGAACTTGCTGAGCCAGATCCTGCTGATCGCCATCCTCGCGGTCATCCTCTTTGTGATCAACTGGCAGTTGACGCTCCTGCTCCTGGCCACAGCTCCCGCGATGGTCATCCTGACCCTGAGCCTGCGCAAGCTGGCTCGCAGAGTGACCCTCGAAGCCAAGAGAGCGCGCGCCGAGGTCAACGCCAATGTCCAGGAGTCGATCAGCGGCATTTCGGTGGCCAAGGGCTTTCGCCAGGAGCACGCGCTCTATGGCGAGTTCAAGGCGATCAACGAGCGGACCTATCGCATCGGGCTGGTGCGTGGTCTCACCCTCGAGAACGTGTTCCCTGCGCTCGATGGGCTCGCGGCC
>Ga0315274_10014396_pt1 | contig 11217 bp, 16 predicted proteins | sample YL17G02_20_MG_FD_203700 | JGI IMG/M metagenome (GOLD analysis project Ga0315274, IMG submission 203700) | Sediment microbial communities from Yellowstone Lake, YNP, Wyoming, USA - YL17G02_20 | ecosystem: Environmental > Aquatic > Freshwater > Lake > Sediment | place: USA: Wyoming | collected...
ACATGAGCCGTGTCCACAGTGTGGAAGCAGTGACGCCTTGGCCCGATATACTGACGGCCATGCCCACTGCTTCTCCTGTGGCGCGTATCAACACGGAGACTCTGACTCTATTCATGTTCAATCCCACAAGCCTCTTAAATTAACCATGGACTTTACTGGGGACTTTGTTCCTCTCAAGGGTAGAAACCTAAGGGAAGATACCTTAAAAAAGTTCAACGTTCGCTATGACCACGACACCAAGACTATTCGGTTTCCTTATTACTCACAGGCTGGCCAACTGGTTGGTTTTAAGAGTAGAGACACTGATAAAGACTTTAGGTGGACTGGTAAGAACGAAGACCATGCCCTCTTTGGTCAACAACTATGGGGTCGTGGTAAAGAGATTGTTATCACCGAAGGCGAGTTAGATTGCCTTAGTGTGTATCAAATCCGTCCCACCTGGCCAGTTGTTAGCCTCCCAAACGGGGCACAGGCAGCCAAGAAAGCCCTACAGCATCAATTGAAATGGCTCATGGGGTTTGAGTCTATTGTCCTCTTCTTTGACTCAGATGAGGCAGGACAACAAGCAGCACAAGACTGTGCCAGTTTGTTTCCCCATGATAAACTATTCATTGCTCGGCTTGATTCCTACAAAGATGCCAACGAGGCATTAATTGCAAAAGACTATGAGGCGATCACATCAACAGTCCTCTGGAATAGAAAACCCTATTCGCCAAAGACTGTCATCGACGGACGAGACTTATTTGCTCTCGCAACTCGGCCCCTTCATGGTAGGGATGCTGATTGGCCCTTTACTGCTCTTGACCGTATCACTAGTGGTCTTAGAAAAGGGGAGTTGGTCACTGTCACCTCAGGTTCCGGCGTCGGTAAGAGTACCTTCTGTGGTGAAATAGCCCAGGCTCTTGTTGATCAAGGTGAGAAGGTAGGATACATTGCCCTTGAGGAGAGCCTTCAACGGACTGCTCTTAGGCTGATGTCGATTAAGGCAAACAAACCCCTTCATCTAAACAATGAATTACCTGAGAAGGATCTTAAGGATGCCTTTGATGCTAGTCTTGGTACTGGTCAGGTATACCTGCGTGATGGGTTTGGTAGTGTTGACCCCGACAGTATCCTCAGTGACTGCCGGTTCATGGCACTTGCCAAGGAAGTAGGGTGGATCATTCTCGATCACCTTTCTATCCTTATGTCGGGTAATGAAACACATGATGAACGTAAGCTCATTGATGTGACCATGACCAAGCTCCGTTCCTTTGTGGAGGAGACTGGTATTGGGATGCTGCTGATCAGCCACCTGAAGCGCCCACAAGGCGACAAGGGGCACGAGGATGGCCAACAGGTCAGTCTGGGGCAGCTACGGGGGTCCCACTCGATTGTCCAGCTATCCGACATGGTGATTGCCCTTGAGCGTAACCTCTCTGCTGGGGACAACATGGCCAACATCCGTGTCCTGAAGAACCGTTTCAATGGGCAAACAGGACAGGCAGGAACCATCACATTCAACGGATCTACTGGTAGAATGACTGAAGACATCACCACGGCTTTTAAACCCACTACTGAGATTGATGATGACTATGCCTTCTGATGATGAGGTTTGTATTACATGTGGGCACGGTGAATACTTCATGAGTTTGGACAACCCCAACTTATGGTTTTGCCGAGAATGTGGCACCCCATCTGCTAAAGCACAGGAATTCCTCGACCGGGAAGAACCCGGCAACTGGTCATGAACAACGAACACCCAATCGCCCCACCGACTGAGCTGCTAGGGAGGTGGGAAGAAGACTGGCACCACAGCAAAGTTAAGCACATTGAACTTGAGGATTACATCGCCACCCAAGCCGCCCGCTGGGGCGCCGACCAGGAGCTGGAGGCGTGTTGCGAGTGGCTGGTTCGCAACTACAACTACCCAGAAGCTGGCAACCCCCTCCGCAACACCCGCCGCCCCAAGCCGCCGAGCTTGAACAGCATCGCTCTGCAAATGCTGGGCACCATCGAACGCGACGCTCACTACATCCCTGAGATCACCGACACCATTCGCCGCGCCCTAGAGGCCCTCGATGACTGACCTATTGTCCGCCGAGCTGGAGGGAGTCAAGTACGGCACCTATCGTTGTGACCTCAAAGACAAATGAGACTACTATTCGACATTGAAACCAATGGCCTACCCCGTCAGGGGTTAGATCACATTCATTGCGTTGTTGTCAAGGACATCGACACTGAGGAAGTGTTTCGCTTTAATGACACCGGAAACTCTGACTCAATCACTAATGCTATTACCTTTCTCCAAGAGGCTGATGTTCTTATCGGCCATAACATTGTTGGCTTTGACATACCGGTTATCCAAGGCATCTACCCCTTCTTCAACCCCAAAGCCACCTTATTCGATACTTTGATTCTGAGTCGGATGTTCTTTCCGGATATCCTTACCAGGGACTTCCGCAAAAAGCCCATTGGAATGCCCGCAAAACTATACGGTAGACATTCCCTAGAGTCTTGGGGGTATCGTCTTGGTGATTACAAAGGTGAGTTCAGTAAGACCACTGACTGGGCTGACTGGTCCCAAGAGATGGAGGATTATTGCGAACAGGATGTTCACGTTGTTGGGTCCCTATTCAAGTTATTTGAAAGCAAGGGGATTACTGATTACGAAGATTCCATTCGCCTTGAGCATGACCTAGCCACAATCATGGCTAAGCAGGAGGTATCAGGGTGGCCCTTTGATGTTATTGCTGCTCAGAAGTTAGAGGCCACTCTCCGAACAGAGATGGATCAACTAGCTGATCAAATGCGGGAAACCTTTCCTTATGTTGATGGAGGACAGATGACACCCAAACGTCCTAACCAGACACGGGGCTACATCAAGGATGCTGCCTTCACTAAGCTCAAGGAGTTCAATCCCACAAGCCGTGATCACATCGGCTGGGCCTTCATGACATGGAGGGGGTGGAAGCCCGAAGCCTTTACCGACACCGGTAGGCCAAAGATTGATGAAGGTATCCTGATGGGCATTGATACGAACGAAGCTAAAATCTTTGCTCGTCTCCTTGAACTTCAGAAAGCTCTTGGTCAACTATCAGATGGTGCTAATGCTTGGCTAAAGACTGTTACCAAAGAAGGACGTATCCACCACGTTTGTCAACTCGCAACCAACACAGGTCGTAATGCACATTCGCGTCCCAATCTTGGGCAAACGAGCAGTGACCCACGCTGCCGCAAGTTGTTTCTACCGGGTAAAGGCATGGCTCAAGTGGGTGCGGATGCTTCTGGCTTGGAGCTTCGTATGCTTGGTCATTATCTTGCTCATTTCGATGGAGGGTCTTTTGCTGACGTTGTTGTCAATGGGGACATTCATCAACAAAATGCTGATCGAGTTGGCTGTTCACGCAAGGACGTTAAGACCTTGACGTATGCCTTTATCTACGGAGCATCAGATCGTAAGATCGGCGCATCGTTGGATAAATCCTTAGATGATGGTAAGGCTGTGGCTCTGGGCAAAGATATCCGTAAGAAGTTCCTTGAGGCCATACCGGGCTTGGAGGGCCTCCTGACGGCTGTTGCCAAGCGAGCAGAGGGTGATGTACTCAAGGGCCTTGATGGGCGTCCTATCCGCCTCCAAGGGAAGAAACACGCTGCCCTCAACTACCTACTCCAGAGTGCTGGGGCCATTGTTTGTAAGCGATGGAACGTCATCACTTATCAACAACTTAATGATCTTGGATACCAGTGGGACATTGACTATCAATGGCTTGGTTGGATTCACGATGAAATTCAATTAGCTGTTAAACCACACCTTATTTCTGATGCCAAGTTCCAACTCGAATGGGCGATTGTCCAAGCCGGAGAGTACTACAACCTCAAAGTCCCCCTTGCCTCTGAAGCAAAAGATGGTAGCTCCTGGGCTGACTGTCACTGATCTTCAACTCCGTATTGATGCTGACTTCTACGCCTATCGGGCATGTCAATCAGCAGAGACGGAACTTGATTGGGGTGATGATCTGATTACCATTGCCTCTAACTTCCGTGTCGTACTAGACATTTTTGAAGGAGAGGTGAGCAAGCTTCGTAGTAAGTTTGACACAACCAATGTCACTCTTTACTTCTCTGACACCAACAACTTTCGTAAGACAGTATGTCCCGATTACAAAGGGAAGCGTACTAAACGTAAGCCAGTTGGTTATCGTAGGTTGCTGGATTGGTGCGCCAAGCATTACAAAGTTGTGCGCTACAAGAATGTAGAAGCCGATGATGCGCTTGGTATTGAATGTCACCTAGACCCAAGGGACTTCATATTGGTTAGTCCCGACAAGGACATGAAGCAGATTGCTTGCCGATTGTATAACGGGGAAGATGAGTTTAATGTAACTCCAGAGGAAGCTGACTACTGGTTCTGGACCCAATGCCTAACGGGTGACCCCGTTGACGGATACAAAGGAGTACCCGGCATCGGAGCAGTATCCAGTAAGAAGATCCTTGACGCAGCCGGTGACAACCCTTGGCAGGATATTGTTGCCGCTTATGTCAAGGCAGGGCAGACCGAAGAAGACGCCCTACGCAATGCTCGCTTGGCACGAATCCTACGTCCTGGTGAGTACAACTCAACAACCAAGGAGCCTATCCTATGGACGCCACCTTCATTGGATTAGACCTTGGCTTATTGTTGGCTATCGTTTACATCCTTGAACCTAACCTGCTCTATTACTTATGGTTGCGGATAGGTGAATCATTTATCAACCTCCGATTACAAATCTATCGCAGACTATTTGAATTGCGATTCTGGTATGACAAACAATGTTTACGACCGGGACCAGTGGGACGATTTCTACGAGAACAACAGCTCAGATCAATCCAAAGAAAGTATGCTGACCTTTTCAAAGACCAACCCTAAGCACTACCAACATGGACGAATCCAGGTTTGGGATTTTATTGTGGATCAGCAGCTCGATTTTCTGGCTGGTAACGTCATTAAGTATCTCTGCCGTGCTGGCCGAAAGGATAAGGAGTCTACGCTTGACGACCTCCTCAAGGCTCAAGTATACCTCAACAAAAAAATCGACACCCTAACCAATGACCGCTACTCCAACACACCTAATTGAACAGGCTTTTGTCTTTCGGGTTGCTGCTGAGCAATCCTTAGATCCAAAGGATGAAGGCGTTCAAGATATGCAGATGCGCTTGATTCGGGAAGAGTTCCATGAATTCATTGAAGCACACTGCGCCGAAGATCACAGCGATAGTGCTGAGCATACCCTCAAGGAACTAGCAGATCTCGTCTTTGTCTGCTACCAGTATGCCCTGGCTCGCGGCTGGAATCTGGACACAGCGATGGCCAGAATATTTGAAAGCAATATGAGCAAATTCGTGGATGGCAAGCCCCTCCGCCGCGATGATGGTAAGATACTCAAGGGCCCAAACTACCAACCACCATTCCTGACTGACCTTCTATGACCGCTTCTCGAATTGCCCGCACAGGTCGGGTTCAAAACTGGATTGATGATCCAGAATCACGCCTGCCGGTATCTTGTACGGTCTTCGTTGTTGAAGATGAAATGGAAGGTCCTGATGGGATTGAAGCCTCGTGGAGGTTTGTTTCCCATGCTCTCCGTAACGGGGCTGGAGTGGCTGTTCACCTCAGTAAGTTGCGGGAACGTGGCCATGAAAATGGTAAGGGCCTTACGGCTTCTGGACCAGTATCCTTTGCTCGTATCTACTCAACCCTAAATGAAACACTTCGTAGGGGTGGGGTTTATAAGAATGGCGCTGTTGTCTGCCATCTTGACTATACTCATCCAGATGCCCTTGAATTCATCAACGCATCACGTTCGGAACTATCATGGGTTAAGCGGTGTCTTAACGTTGATGGTGCCTTCCTTACCAGTGCATCTCCTGAGCTAATAGAAGCTACCCTTGAGGGAATTAAGAAGGGTGACATCTGGCTTAATAAGATCCGCTTTGATGCGGAAGGTACTCGTATTTATGGAAATGTCTGCCTTGAAGTTTATCTACCTAGTCGTGGTACTTGCCTTCTTCAGCACATCAATTTGGGTGCTTGCGGTATCGAAGACATCACTCCAGCTTTCGTAGAAGGAATGACTTCCCTGATTAATCTTCACGCCAATACAGGCGTTGGAGATACAGGCGAGTACCTTTCACCAGAAGTAGACCGTCAGGTCGGACTAGGTGTTCTTGGGTTAGCTAACTTCCTATGTCAAAATGGTGTAACTTACAAACAATTTGGCTCAGCTCTCGATGCTTACATCTCACATCAACCAGTACATACACCCGCCTACATCCTTGTCTCGGAGTTGGCTAAGTCAATCGAAATTGCGGCGCAGATCGCCCGTCAAGCGAATATGCAGCGGGCCTTTGCCATTGCTCCTACCGCTTCTTGTAGTTACAGCAACGTTGATCTTCGGGGTTACACTACCACTCCTGAGTTGGCTCCTCCTATTAGCCGCCACGTTGACCGCGACTCTGGGACGTTTGGAGTACAATCGTATGCGTACCCGCCTGATTGCGAGATTGCCTCGGAAGTAGGTTGGGCTGATTATAAGAAAGTAGCTAATGGTATTGTAACGTTGTTTCGTTCAACGATGCTATTCCACGGGTACTCCTATAACTCTTGGTCTGATGTAGTTACTTACAACCGTGAATTCCTACGGGACTGGATGGCATCCTCTCAAACATCCCTTTACTATGCTCTTCAGGTTATGCCTGATAGTCAATCAAAGGATGATGCAATGGCTGCCCTTGATGATGACTTCAAAGATCTCTTCTCCTTTGAGGAAGAGGCTGAACTTAAGAATGAACCTTGTATTCCTTGTGGAGAATAATGAAGCATACATCGCCTTATGATCAAGTCGTTTCCCGCAAACGAAAATGGACACCGGTTGCTGTTCAAAAGAATAAACTTGTTGACGGGGCTGAGGATGCGATTTATCGTGCCCTTGGCCTTCGACATCTTGAACTTCCTGTCAGAGAGTTCCTACAGCAGGGACTAGAAAAGGAACTACCAGCCACCCCAGGGGTACGGGAAGCTCTTCTATCTAATCAATTGGATGAAGAACGCCATGACCAAGCTCTTAACTATGTAGTAGCAGCTCATGGTTCAGATGAGAAGTTTGAATCAGAAGCAAAGCACATTCTTAAGGCGTGGCTGGATGCTCCTGAACATCCCTTACTAAAAGCCGCTATCCTAGAACGCAGTGTCTTCTTCGTTATCCTTCCCTTCTTCCGATTCAATGGTGACATCGGAATCAGAACCACAGCAGCCGACATCTCCAGAGATGAACAAACTCACGTTGCTATCCACTCGATGGTCTGCTCTGAGCTTGGCCTCAAGTCCACATCAAGCCTCAATCGACTTCGCAGAGCGACTGTTGGATGGGTAGTAGATGGGCTTGGTAAATCTGAAAGCAGGTATCTTGATAAGGATTTCTGGTTGGCTCAATCAGATTCCCTTTATGAAAAAGGAAAGGCGCCAGGCTTGTCGGACACAACGCGGGCCAGGATGCCTTGTTTTTTTGAAGCCTCTAACACCGACCTCCCACAGTATGGCTGACGCTTACTTCGACGCTGAAACCATTCCCCTAACCAGTGTTGTTGGGGGACGTGTGGATCTAACTGTTCTAACTGAAGAGCTAGATCGGATGTATCCCGATGATTACCCTGATCATGAGATGACTGCGTGGGAAGCTGGCCGTATGGCTGGTGCCATTGCAGTTATTCGTTACCTTAAATCTAAACTAACTTAGTATCATGTGCCTAGCTCCTTCGATGCCTAAACCGCCGGAACCTACACCACCGGCCCCCACGATGATTACCAGTGATCAACCCACAACGGTAAAGCCAATTAAATCGCGTCGTGCCTCCCTACAACAAGCCGCCCGTGGTCCTGCTGGGATGACCATTCCCCTCAACACCCCCGGCATGGCGCAGGGTGGATCTTCTTCAATGACTAACCTAAGTATTGGTAAATAACAAATGGAAAATCAATCTGCCGCGAGTCGTTACTCTAAGTTGGCAAGCGACAGAACGATCTTTCTCGATACTGCTAGGGATTGTGCAGCCCTTTCTGTTCCTTATCTCTTGACACCTACGGGTGTTGTTAATGGACAGAAGCTACCCACTCCTTGGCAGTCCATGGGCGCTAAAGGCGTTAACGTCATGGCATCTAAGCTGATGTTAAGTTTGTTCCCCGTGAACGCAACTTTCTTCAAGCTTCAGATTAATGATGGTAAGCTTAGTTTGGACCCCAGTTTAAGTGCTGCTGTTAAATCAGAGATTGACCTATCGCTTTCCAAAATGGAACGAGTGGTCATGCAAAACATTGCTGAATCACAGGATCGTGTTATCCTACACCAAGCAATGAAGCACCTAATTGTAACCGGAAATGCTCTGGTATACATGGGTTCAAAAGGTGTTAAACTTTACCCTCTTGACCGATTTGTGGTCGTCCGTGATGGAGAGGGTAATCCCACCGAGATCGTTACTGTTGAATCAATTGATCGTCAATTCCTTCCTGAGGAGTTCCAAACAGAACAAGCCAAGAATGTAAACGATGTAGCTGATAATACTAGTGCTCCTAGTGTTGATGTTACTGTTGGTGAAAATGAAGTTGCTGTTTACACTTGGGCTAAGCTCAAGGATGGACAGTGGCGATGGAGACAAGAAGCAGAAGGGAAGATTCTTCCTGACTCTCTTGGTAAGGCTCCAAAGAATACTACCCCTTGGTTACCCCTCCGCTTTAATGTGGTTGATGGGGAAGACTATGGGCGTGGTCGTATCGAAGAGTACCTTGGTGATCTGAAGTCCCTTGAGGGGCTCATGCAAGCCATGGTAGAGGGTTCTGCTGCTGCTGCTAAGGTAGTGTTCCTGGTAAGCCCAGCAGCCACTGTGAAGCCCAGTACGCTTGCTAAGGCAGGCAATGGAGCAATCATTCAGGGCCGTGCGGAGGATGTTACTGCTGTTCAAGTGAGCAAGCAGGCAGACTTCAGTAGTGCCTATCAAATGATCCAGTCCCTCACGCAGAGGCTGTCAGAAGCGTTCCTGATCCTTACGGTACGTCAAAGCGAACGCACTACTGCCGAAGAGATCCGTGCTACCCAGCAGGAGCTTAACGAGCAGCTTGGTGGAATCTATGGTAACCTTACCGTAGAACTCGTTCGCCCGTACCTCCAACGGAAACTGTTTACCCTTCAACGTTCCAAGGAACTACCACAACTACCAAAGGGTATTGTCTACCCAACCATCATTGCTGGCCTTGAGGGCATTGGCCGTGGGCAAGATCGTGAATCACTCATGATGTTCCTTCAGACAATCTCACAAGCCCTTGGTCCAGAAGCTATGGCTCAATACATTGATCCAGAGGAAGCCGTTAAGCGTCTTGCTGCTGCTCAAGGCATTGATACCCTCAAGCTGGTCAAGACTGCTGACATGCGTCAACAGGAAATGCAGAAGGCACAGCAAATGCAAATGACCCAAAGTTTGATGGGACAAGCAGGACAGCTAGCCAAAGCCCCGATGATGGACCCAACCAAAAACCCTGATTCTATTGAAGCCTTACAAAATGTCGTCAATTCAACAGCGCAAGCAACCGGCCAGCCAGCCCCAGGACAGCCTCCCCAATGAGACTGACCCGGCTCCGGTAAAGCTAACACCAAAGGATCAATTCAAATATGGTGATGTGAAAGTCACCTCTCCTGGTGTTGGCCGCGTTTCTATTACCATTCACTAAACCAAATGTCTGAAATTGTTTTTGATGCTACTGATCCAGATGTTACGTCAGCTCGACAAACCGAAGAGCTACGTCTTATGGAACAAGGTAGTCAGCTAATTGAAAAACAAGAAGCTGAGGCCGCTGATCAATATCGCCGCAGTGAACTTGAAGCCCAAGAACACTCTCAGTATGCTGGTAAATTCAAATCAGCAGAAGACCTTGAAAAAGCATACCTAGAACTTCAAAAGAAACTAGGTCAGAAAGAAACCGATGAGTCCTCTTCGACAGATGAAAACGAGAGTGATGAGTCCGAAGACGCTACCCAGGATGAAACTGAGTCCCCGGTATCCAAACGAGTCAGCTTCCTAAAGGAGGCATCAGAAGAGTATTACTCTAATGATAATCAACTTAAGCCAGAGACTATTGAAAAGCTTAAGGAGATGCCTTCGGAAGAACTCATCGAAGCTTACCTTGAATTACAAAAGAATAATCCTATTGCTCAGTCACAGCCTCTCTCTACTGATGCTGCTAAGACAATTGTTGATTCTGTCGGGGGACAGGATGTTTATAATGACACGTTGGCGTGGGCTGCCGATAACCTCAAACCTGAGGAAGTTGCTGCCTACGATAACGTTGTCAATAGCGGTAACAAGGATGCTATTTTCTTCGCTGTTCAATCCCTCAATCAACGATACAAAGATTCCGTAGGATTTGAAGGCCAACAAGTCTCAGGTAAAGCACCTAAGGCTACTGTTAAGGGATTTCGTTCCAACGCTGAATTGGCCTCAGCAATTAGTGACCGTAGGTATCGTACTGATCCTGCGTATCGCTTTGATGTTGAACAAAAGCTCGCTAGTTCTGGCGACTTGCTCTAACTAAAATGATGGTGACCGTCGGGATGACAGGCCACCTTTTTTAGTCGACTAAAATGGATGCGCCGTAAGCAATATAAAAGTCCTTTGCAAAATCATCATGCTTCCTCTTCTAACTACACTGTCTGTTCTTAGCTCTTGGTATGGTCCTGGTTTCCACGGAAACCTAACTGCCAATGGTGAACGATATAATCAAAACGGCCTTACGGCAGCGCACAAGACACTACCATTTGGAACACGCCTTCGGGTATGTTTTAATAGGTGTGCCGTTGTTCGGGTCAATGATCGTGGTCCTTATGCTCATGGCAGGGGACTTGATCTAAGTAAAGGTGCGGCTGACAAGATCGGTCTGACCGGCTCTGGAGTTGGTAGAGTCTCCGTGACTCGACTAAATTAAAATGGATTGGGGGCACCTCGGAGTAGGACCCCTTTTCCCCTTGAGGAAGGATACCTCGTTAAAAAACCAACCGGTTGGAGTATTGGCCCGCTGCGGTGGACACCCAATACAACACATGTTTATTGGTTATTCTTTTTAAATACAAGTACTTGTAATCGTTATAAATCCTTTTTATTCATTATCCCAATGACTGCTACCGTATCTTATCTTGGCGCCGCTAACAAAGCGGG
>Ga0315274_10014397_pt1 | contig 11216 bp, 9 predicted proteins | sample YL17G02_20_MG_FD_203700 | JGI IMG/M metagenome (GOLD analysis project Ga0315274, IMG submission 203700) | Sediment microbial communities from Yellowstone Lake, YNP, Wyoming, USA - YL17G02_20 | ecosystem: Environmental > Aquatic > Freshwater > Lake > Sediment | place: USA: Wyoming | collected...
GTTCGCCTCCTGCGACGGCTGCCAGTTGGCGCTCCTGAGCCTGGAAGATGAACTGCTCAGCCTCGTCGGCGAGGTTAACGTCGCCTACTTTCTGGAGGCGAGCTCGGCCACGCTGGAGGGTCCTTACGACGTGGTCCTGGTGGAAGGCTCGGTCACGACTGCTCACGATGCCGAGCGTATTCAGGCGGTGCGAAAAGAAGCGAAATATCTCATCACGATCGGCGCCTGCGCGACGGCTGGCGGCATCCAGGCTTTGAAAAACTGGAAGGACCTGGATGAGTTCATTCGTGCCATCTACGCCACGCCGGCCTACATTCACAGTCTGAAGGATTCCACGCCCATCTCCAGCCACGTCAAGGTGGACTTCCAGCTCAACGGTTGTCCCATCAACAAGTATCAGCTTCTGGAGGTCATCACGGCGCTCGTGCAGGGGCGCGCGCCGCACCTGCCGTCCCACTCGGTATGCATGGAGTGCAAGCGTCGTGGGACGGTGTGCGTGACGGTCGCCCAGGGCATTCCCTGTCTCGGCCCGCTGACCCATGCTGGCTGCGGCGCCATCTGCCCCGCCTACAACCGTGGCTGCTACGGGTGCTTCGGGCCGATGGAGAATCCGAACCCGGACTCGCTTGCCGGGCATTTGCAGAAGGCGGGTGTGCCGCCGGGTGAACTGGTTCGGCTGTTGCGCGGTTTCACGGGATATGCGGAGGCATTCCGCTCCGCCAGCGAAAAACTGGAGAAGGTAGCTCCATGACTCAAGGGAACACAGGTTCCGCCGGCTCGTCCCAGCGCACGGTGAAGGTGGATTACCTCTCGCGAGTAGAGGGCGAAGGTGGGCTCTACGTCCGGGTGGAGAACGGCCAGGTGCGCGAGGTCAAGGTCGACATCTTCGAGCCGCCGCGCTTCTTCGAAGCGTTTCTCCGTGGCCGCCATTTCCAGGAAGTGCCCGACATCACGGCGCGCATCTGCGGCATCTGCCCGGTGGCCTATCAGATGAGCTCCGTGCATGCTCTGGAAGCGGCCCTGGGTGTGACTCCCGGGCCGGAAATCAGGCAGTTGCGACGGTTGCTCTATTGTGCCGAGTGGATTGAAAGCCACGCGCTGCACATCTACCTTCTGCAGGCTCCTGACTTCCTCGGTTACGACAGCGCCATTGCGATGGCTGCGGATCACCCGCAGGAAGTGGAGCGGGCACTTCGGCTGAAGAAGATCGGTAACGACCTACTGGCGCTGCTGGGCGGCCGGGCGACGCATCCGGTGTCGGTTTGCGTGGGTGGCTTCTACAAAGTCCCGCGCCGCAAGGAACTGGAGGCGCTGCGCGCCGATCTCGAGTGGGGTCTGGAGGCCGCGCTAGACACGGTCCGCTTCGTGGCGGGCTTGTCCTTCCCGGACTTTGCTCCGAACTACGAGTTCGTCTCGGTGTCCCATCCCGATGAGTATCCGATGAACGAGCGGAAGATCGTTTCCTCGGCGGGCGTGGACATTGAGCCGACGGAGTTCGAGCGGGTGTTCCTGGAGGAGCACGTCGAGCATTCCACGGCGCTGCACTCGAAACGCGTCGACACGGGCACAAGTTACTTTGTGGGCCCTTTGGCGCGAATCAATCTGAATTTTGAGAAACTCTTTCCCCGGGCCAAAGAGGCTGCGCGGGCCACGGGAATTGCCTGGCCCTGCAAGAATCCCTTTATGGGCATTGTGGTGCGAGCCGTGGAGCTGGTACACGCGTATGAGGAGGCGCTGGCCATCATTGCGTCTTATCGGGAGCCGGCGCGCAGCCGCGCGGAGTTCAAGGTGCACGCGGGGGAGGGCTGCGCCGCCACCGAGGCGCCGCGGGGTGCGCTCTACCACCGCTATCGCATCAATGATCAGGGGCTGGTGGAGTTTGCCAAGATCGTCCCGCCCACGGCGCAGAACTATCGCCGGATGGAAGACGATCTGCGCCTGTTCCTGCCGGGGATTCTGGAGCGAACGGAGCCTGAGATCGCCCGTGCCTGTGAGAATCTGATTCGCAACTACGACCCCTGTATCTCCTGCTCCACCCATTTCTTGAAGCTGAAGCTCGACCGTGAGTGAACCTGCACGCCAGTCCGAGAGCCGCAGCGATGCCGGCGAGGCAGGCTTGCACTTGCGGGTGGTCGGCTGTGGTAATCCCCATGCGGGGGATGACAGTGTAGGTCTGGAAGTTGTCCGGCACCTGCGTGCCCGGGGCGATTGTGAGTGTGAGCTTCTGGAAATGCCCCAGGCGAGCGTGGAGATGCTCGCTCTTCTGCAAGGCGCCGGCGTGGTTCTTTTCGTTGACGCGGTATCGAGCGGTGCGCCCCCAGGCACTGTACACTTGGCGCCCCTGCCATCGTCGGGGATTGAACCGCGCGCCCTGGGCGCGCTTTCCAGTCACGGCTGGGGATTGGCGGAGATGTTGGGGCTGGCTGGAGCTCTGGGGCGGCCCACACCCCGGCTGATGCTCCTGGGCGTGGAGGTCGGGACGGTCGGGCCAGGCGAAGCCCGCACGTCGGCAGTCGAAGGGGCAATTCAAATCGTGGTGGAGAAATTCCCGCAACTGCGGGTTTTTCTCACTGGGGCGGGGCAGCGGGATGGGCACGACTCCCGGCGCTTCCCGCCTGGCGATACGACATTCCCCATTGGTAGTGGCGATGCGCCCATGGCCGCTGGAGGTCGTTGATGTGCCTGGCGGTTCCCGGCAAGATCTTGGAGATAGAAGAGCACGACGGTAACCGGACTGCACGGGTCGAGTTCGGTGGCATCAGGCGACCTGTTCGGCTCGATTTCGTCCCCGAGGCGCAGGTGGGCGATTACGTGGTGACGCATGTGGGCTTTGCCCTCAGCCGGCTGGATGCTGAGGAAGCGGATCGTACCTTGCGTATGCTCGAAGCCATGGGCCTGCTTGAGAGCGAAGGTTTAGCAGCGCCGTAGAGGCGGATTCACGCCGCCATTCTGTGGCGGGATGAACCCGCCACACCATATGAAGTACATCGACGAGTACCGCGACCAACGCATCGCTCGGGCCCTGGTGGCGGACCTCGCCCGCCGCGTTACCCGTCCGTGGGTGTTGATGGAGATTTGCGGCGGACAGACCCACACCCTCATGCGCTACGGCCTCGACGAGCTGATTCCGCCACAGATCAGCATGGTTCACGGCCCGGGCTGCCCGGTCTGCGTGACCCCGCTCGAAGCCATCGACAAGGCAATCCAGATTGCCGCACGGCCAGAAGTGATATTCGTTTCCTACGGGGACATGCTGCGCGTGCCGGGTTCCCACTCGGACCTGTTCCGCGTGAAAGCGGCGGGCGGGGATGTCCGGGTTGTATACTCGCCGACGGACGCACTGAAGATTGCGCGGGCGCATCCAGAGCGCCAGGTCGTGTTCTTCGGCATCGGCTTTGAGACCACGGCGCCGGCGAACGCCATGACCGTATGGCAGGCGAAACGCGAGGGGCTTCGGAACTTCTCCATGCTCGTCTCGCACGTGCTGGTGCCGCCGGCCATCCGGCTGCTGCTCAGCTCGCCTCAGAACCGCGTGCAAGGTTTCATCGCCCCGGGGCACGTCTGCACCGTGATGGGCTATCGAGAGTATGAGGTGCTCAGCCGCGAATTCCGTGTCCCCATCGTCGTGGGAGGTTTCGAGCCGATAGATCTGCTTGAAGCCATCTCGATGCTGGTGACCCAGCTCGAGGAAGGCCGCGCGGAAGTGGAGAACCAGTACGCGCGCTCCGTGAGTTACGAGGGCAACCTGCCGGCGCAGGCGATCATGCAGGAGGTGTTCGAAGTCTGTGACCGCAAGTGGCGTGGCGTGGGGCTTATCCACCAGAGCGGCCTGCGGCTACGGCCGGAGTTTGCCGCGCACGACGCTGAGAAGATATTCAAGCTGGAAGAATCGAGCGTCGAGGAACCCGCCGAGTGCCTTAGTGCTCTGGTCCTCCAGGGTTTGAAGAAACCGGTTGACTGCCCAGCCTTTGGCCGGCGCTGCACACCAGAGTCACCGCTCGGCGCACCGATGGTCTCAGCCGAAGGCGCCTGCGCCGCTTACTACCAGTATCGGCGACACGCATTGGTCTCGTAAGGGGAAGGCTCGTGGACAAAGATAAAATCGAGTTCAGTTGCCCGGCGCCCCTGCCCGCTCGCGACAAGGTGCTCTTGGGCCACGGGAGCGGCGGCAAGCTGACTTCGGAGTTGATCCGCGACGTCTTCCTCCCCGCGTTTCGGAATCCTGCTTTGGCCCGCCTCGACGACCAGGCCATCGTCAGTGTGAACGGCTTGCGCCTGGCCTTCACTACGGACTCTTTTGTCGTCAGCCCGCTGTTCTTCCCCGGGGGGGACATCGGGTCGCTGGCCGTGCACGGCACGGTGAATGATCTAGCCATGGGCGGCGCGCAGCCACTGTTCTTGAGCGCCGCCTTTATTATCGAAGAAGGCTTGCCAATGGAGACCCTGCTCCGGGTTGTTGACTCCCTGCGCCGGGCAGCGGCTGCCGCGGGTGTCGAGGTGGTAACTGGCGATACCAAGGTGGTGGAAAAGGGAAGCGGCGACGAACTCTTCATCAACACCTCGGGGCTAGGGCTGGTGCCCGACGGTGTGCGCCTTTCGGCTGACCAGGCGCGGCCGGGCGACCGGGTGTTGTTGAGCGGCTCCATCGGCGAGCACGGCATCGCCATCCTGGCAGAGCGCGAAGGGCTGGAGTTCGAGAGCCGGGTCGAGAGCGACAGTGCCGCGCTGCATACGCTCGTGGCGGCGATGCTCGCCGTAACGCAGGACTCGATTCGCTGCCTGCGGGATCCTACGCGCGGAGGAGTTTCCAGTGCTTTGAACGAGATCGCGGCGCAGTCGCGGGTGGGCATCCTGATGGACGAGCAGGCGATCCCGGTGCGGGAAGAAGTGAAAGGCGCGTGCGAGTTGCTGGGGCTCGACCCGCTTTATGTGGCCAACGAAGGTAAACTGGTGGCGATCGTCGCCCCGGACGTAGCGGAAGAACTTCTGACGGCGATGCGGGCTCACCCGCTGGGGCGCGGGGCCGAGATTATTGGGACCGTCCGCGATTCTCATCCTGGGGTGGTGGTGATGCGGACCTTGCTCGGCACGACGCGCATGGTGGACATGCTCTCCGGTGACCAGTTGCCGAGGATTTGTTGACGCAGACATCAGCTATCAGCAGGCAGCCAGACTCATGCCTGCTGAGGGCTGACGGCTGAAAGCCGATTGCTTCTCTCATGCACGAACTGAGCATTGCCAGTGCGATTCTGGAGGCTGTCCAAGGCGAGGCCGTGCGACGTCCGGGGGCACGGCTGCTCAAGGTAGGGCTACGGGTGGGCGAACTGGCGGGAGTGGAACCAGAGGCCCTCAGTTTTTGCTTTGACTCGCTGGTGCGTGGCACGGAGCTTGAGCCGCTCACGCTCGAGATTGAGACTCGCCCCCGCCGCCAACTCTGCCCCGAGTGTGGCCGCACCTTCCGAGTGGTGGACTACAGCATCGTTTGTCCAGATTGCGGGGCAGCCGGAACCAGATGCATCGGCGGGAACGAACTCGAAATGGTTTATCTGGAGCTGGAAGAGACATGAGTCGTGTGCCGTTAGAGAAGAAGGTCCTGAGCGAAAACGACCGCCTTGCGGCTGAACTGCGGGCGCGCTTTCGCGAGCATGGAATTCTCTGCCTGAATCTTGTTAGTTCGCCCGGGGCGGGTAAAACCACGTTGCTCGAACGCACGCTGGAAGGCTTTCCGCCAGGCGAGCGCGTGGCGGTGCTCACCGGTGACATCCAGACAGACAACGACGCCCGGCGCCTCGCCGGCTTTGGCTTTCCGGTGCGGCAGATCACCACCGGCGGCGCCTGCCACCTGGACGCGCGGATGATAGAACGCGCGCTCGCCGGGTGGCGGCTGGATGAACTCGATCTGCTGTTCATCGAGAACGTCGGAAATCTCGTTTGTCCGGCCAGCTACGATCTGGGTGAAGCGGCCAAGGTCGTAATCCTCAGCGTCACCGAAGGTGACGACAAGCCGCTCAAATATCCCGCCATGTTTTTCCGAGCCGAATTGCTGGTGCTGAGCAAGACAGATCTGTTGCCCCATGTGCCCTTCAGCCTGGCAAGTGCCCGGGAGAACGCGCTGCGTGTGCATCCCGGAATGGAGATTCTGGAACTCTCCTCGATGACGGGCGCAGGCTTGGAAAGCTGGCGACAGTGGCTGGAAGAGCGGTGCCGCGCGGTGCGCCCTGCGACGCCGGCGGGTCCGAACCTGGATCGAAGCCCCTCCAGCTAGGTGCGGCGATGGAAATCCGCAAGGGGATTGAAGTCTTCGGCATCGTGCAGGGGGTAGGCTTTCGCCCCTACGTGTACCGCTTGGCATCCGAACTCCATCTGGCAGGCCTGATCACCAACACCGCCGCGGGCGTGAGCATCGAAGTCCAGGGGCCGAGTGAAGCGGTCGAGGCTTTCCTGGCACGCTTGCCGGTGGAGGTGCCCCCCCTCGCGCATATCACGGACGTCGCCGTCCGCGACCTTCCCCGCGACCACGACCGCGAGTTTCGCATCCTTGCCAGCCGGGTCGGCGAGGAACACCGCGTCCTGATCTCGCCCGACGTTGCGGTCTGCGACGATTGCCTGCGTGAGCTTTTCGATCCCGCCGACCGCCGCTACCGCTATCCGTTTATCAACTGCACCAACTGCGGCCCGCGCTTCACCATCGTGCGCGATATTCCTTACGACCGCGCGCGCACTTCGATGGCCTCGTTCCGCCTATGTCCCGCCTGCCAGCGCGAGTACGACGACCCGACGAACCGGCGCTTCCACGCGCAGCCCAACGCCTGCTGGGAGTGTGGCCCCCACGTGGAGTTGTGGGATGCCCACGGGCAGCGGATTGAAGCTCGCGATCCCATCAACGAAGCGGCGGCCCTCCTGCAAGCGGGGAAGATAGTGGCGGTGAAAGGGCTGGGAGGGTTTCACTTGGCAGCGGACGCCACCAACGAGCCGGCGATTGACCGGCTGCGTGAGCGCAAGCGGCGCGTGGGGAAGCCGTTTGCCATCATGGCCCGCGACGCCGCGTGCGTCGAGCAGTTTTGCCATGTGGACGAGTTCAGTCGTGCCTTGCTCCTCAGCCCCGAGCGGCCTGTTGTCGTGCTGCCGAAGAGGCGGCCGAATCCCATCGCGGAATCGGTCGCGCCCCTCATCAGCGACCTCGGTGTGTTCTTGCCGTACACGCCGCTGCACCACTTGCTGTTTGCCGGCGGCGAATTCCTCGCCTTGGTGATGACCAGCGGTAACTTGAGCGAGGAGCCTATCGCCATTGACAATCAGGAAGCTGTGACGCGCTTGGCCGGGCTTGCCGACTTTTTCCTGGTGCACAACCGCGACATTCTGCGGCGATGCGATGACTCCGTGGTTCGGCCGACGGGCGGGCAAGTGCGGCAGTGGCGCCGCTCGCGTGGATACGTGCCGGTGCCGGTGTTTCTGCGCAACGAACTGCCGCCGGTTCTGGCTGTGGGTGGCGAGCTGAAGAACACCGTCTGTCTCATTAAGGGGCGGCATGCCTTCCTCAGCCAACATATCGGCGACCTGGAAAATCTTGAGGCTTGCAGTTTCTTCGAGGAAGCGGTAAGCCATCTCAAACGTATCTTGGAGGTCGAGCCGCAGTTCGTGGCCTACGACCTACACCCTGATTACTTCGCGACGCGTTGGGCGCTTGCGCAAACGGGGATGGAACGCGTTGGTGTTCAGCATCACCATGCCCACATCGCCAGTTGCATGGCGGAGAACCATCTCGAGGGGAAAGTCATTGGCATCGCGCTCGACGGCACGGGGTACGGCGCCGACGGGAACATCTGGGGCGGGGAAGTCCTGCTGGCCGATTACGCCGATTTTGAGCGTGCCGCCCACCTTGCCTATGTGCGCATGCCGGGCGGCCCCGTAGCCATCCACGAGCCCTGGCGGATGGCCGTCAGCTACCTGGCCCAGCATTTCGGCGATGCCTTCCTGGATTTTCGCACTCCGTTTGTGGCGCAGCTTGATCGTCACCGTGTGGAAGTCCTGCTGCGGATGATCGAGCGCGGGATGAACTCGCCACTCACTTCGAGTTGCGGCCGGTTGTTCGATGCCGTGGCGGCGCTGGTGGGAATTCGCCAGAAGGTAACGTACGAGGCCCAGGCGGCCATCGAGCTGGAAATGGCCATCGAGACGAGCGACGACGGCGGGGCGTACCCGTTGGCGCTGGTGCCTGACGGCAGTGGATGGATTATCGATACCTGCCCGCTGTTTGAAGCGTTGCTGGACGATCTGGAGAAAGGCCTCTCCGCCGGCGCCATCAGCCTACGGTTTCACAACGGCCTGGTGGATGTGTTCGCTCGGCTGGCGTGCCTGCTGCGTGAGCGCACAGGGCTCAATCGTGTATGCTTGAGCGGCGGAACGTTTCAAAACGTGTATCTGCTGGAGCACCTGTGTGGGCGGCTCGGGACGAATGGTTTAGAAGTCTTCACCCACGCGGAAGTGCCCGCCGGTGACGGCGGGCTCAGCCTCGGGCAAGCGCTGGTCGCCGCGCACCGCCTGAAGCGGCACTTGACGAGCACGCCCGTCGCTTTGCCTTGAACTCGAAGATGGCCCGGTCATTTCTTCCGATCGCAGATTCTGCATCTCTTGCTGACCTCGCAGTCTCTCTCATTGCCAAGTACCTGAACTCTGGGACCCAACGGTTCCCATATGCCCAAGGAGGAACTCATGCCCTCATTGCTCTCTGATCTGGAGATCGCTCGTGCTGCGCGACTCAAGCCAGTTGCGGACATCGCCCGTAGCCTCGGAATCGAAGACGGCGAACTGGAACTCTACGGTCGGTATAAGGCCAAAATCAGTCTGGAGGTGCTTCAGCGACTCAAGGATTCTCCGGACGGCAAGTTGATCGCGGTCACCGCGATTCCCCCCACGCCGCTCGGTGAAGGCAAAAGCGTTACAGCCATCGGACTCGGCCAAGCTCTCGCGAAGACAGGAAAGAAGGTGTGCAACACCTGCCGCCAGCCTTCGCAGGGGCCGACCTTCGGCATCAAGGGAGGTGCCGCGGGCGGAGGCTATTCCCAAGTTGTGCCGATGGAAGATTTCAATCTGCACCTGACGGGCGACTTTCACGCCGTGACGGCGGCGCAGAACCTTTGTGCAGCCATGATTGATGCCAGTTACATGCACGGCAACAAGCTCAATCTGGATCCGTTCAATATCACCTGGCGGCGATGCCTTGACACCAACGACCGGGTTCTGCGCGACATCGTAATCGGACTGGGTGGCAAGGCTAATGGCTATCCGCGCGAGACCGGCTTCGACATCACCGCCGCCTGCGAAACGATGGCGATCCTGGCGCTGGCCACTTCGTTGCGCGATCTGCGGCAGCGATTGGGCCGAATCGTTGTCGGTTTCAACAAGGACGGGCGTCCGGTTACCGCCGAAGACGTGAAAGCCTCGGGCGCTATGACCGTGCTCTTGAAGGATGCGCTCCGGCCCAACCTGATGCAGACGCTGGAGCACACGCCCGTGCTCGTCCACTGCGGGCCGTTTGGCAACGTGGCGCATGGTAACAATTCCGTGCTTTCCGACATGGTGGCGCTCAAAATGGCTGACTACGTGGTGACCGAGTCAGGCTTTGGCGCGGACATGGGTTTCGAGAAACTGGTGAATATCACCTGCCGTCAGGGCGGGCTGCAAGTCTCAGCCGCGGTGGTTGTCTGTACAGTTCGCGCGCTGAAGATGCACGGTGGTGTGGGCAAGATTGTGGCCGGCAAATCCCTTCCGCCGGAGCTGACCGCAGAGAACTTCCCCGCGCTGGAGCGTGGAATGCCCGTGCTGGGGGCGGCCATCCAGATTGTGAAGCTGACGGGTGTGCCTGTGGTCGTGGCGGTCAACCGCTTCGAAACCGACACCGATGCGGAAGTGCGATTCGTCGCCGAGCGGGCACAGGAACTCGGAGCGGAGAGAGGCGTCGTCTCCGACCTGCACGCGCGCGGCGGCGCGGGAGGAACCGAACTGGCGGAGGCTGTAGTGGACGCCGTCCAGAAACCATCGGCGATGAAGCTTCTTTATCCGGATGAGTTGCCCATCAAGGAGAAGATTCGGACACTGGCCACACAGATCTACGGCGCAAGTGACGTGGAATATATGCCGGAGGCGGAGCGCAAGATCAGGCTTTACACCGAACTCGGCTTTGGTCGCCTACCCATTTGCATGGCCAAGACGCACCTTTCGTTTTCGCACAACCCCGACTGGAAAGGAGTGCCCAAAGACTACAAGTTTCCGATCCGCGATGTGCGGCTGTCCGCCGGGGCAGGATTCCTCTACCCGCTCGCCGGCGAGATGATGACGATGCCCGGACTGGGCTCATCGCCCGCGGCTGTCCGCGTGGACATCGATGAGCAGGACCGGATCGTGGGGCTGTTCTGAATGGCAGCAGTGGGGCTCTTTCCCTGGACCGAACGGGGAGGAACAGTCAGAAAGGTTTGCCTTGCCGGAACCGGATGGGTGAATTCGACCTGATCTCCCGCACCGGGTGTTCTTCCGACGCACGAACTGGGATGTGACCATGCGAACCAAACGTTGTGCCATTCTCTTCTCCATGTTGCTGCTGGCGGCAACTGCCAATGCTCAATGGAATCCGTTGAATCCGGTCACCGGAGTTCAGCAGCAGTCCGACGGCGTGCTTCTTACCATGCAGTCCGGTGTTTTGCGGGTCCAGGTGTGCACGGATTCGATCATTCGCGTCGTTTACTCGCCCACGTCCTCTTTCCCGGACCGTCCGGATTACGTCGTAATCAAGACCCGTTGGCCTGCAACCCAGTGGACGATGCAATCCACGGAGACGGACGTCACCCTGGTTACCGCCCGCGTGAAGGTTGCCGTTACCCGCCAGGACGGCGCGATCCTTTTCACTGATCTGGACGGCAGGCGACTTTTCCAGGAAAGCGGGCGCACGATGACTCCGGTGGAGGTCAACGGCGAGAAGACCTACCACGCGGAGATGTGGTCGAACCTCTGGGGCTCATCCGAGGCTTTCTACGGCCTGGGCCAGCACCAGGCTGGCGTGTGGAACTACCGGGGCGAATCAGTAGACATCTCCCAAGACAACACCAACATTTCCGTGCCGGTGTTCCTTTCGAGTTACGGGTATGGCCTCTTCTGGAACAACCCCTCGCGCGGGCGGTTCAACAACCGCTTCCCGCATGCTTTGTTCCTCAGCTCCGAAG
>Ga0315274_10014401_pt1 | contig 11214 bp, 8 predicted proteins | sample YL17G02_20_MG_FD_203700 | JGI IMG/M metagenome (GOLD analysis project Ga0315274, IMG submission 203700) | Sediment microbial communities from Yellowstone Lake, YNP, Wyoming, USA - YL17G02_20 | ecosystem: Environmental > Aquatic > Freshwater > Lake > Sediment | place: USA: Wyoming | collected...
ACCCCGGCCAGGATAGTACTGCCTCTGCCCACGCTCGCCATTCAAACGACGATAAGGTAAGTGAATACCTTCCGGACAAATATAAACATCATCCCCAGGAACGTAACGAAATCGACTCTTATCAAACAGACCAGCCTCTGCCGTAAGGCATCCCCAAGCGGATTTACCACTGGCTTGTTTAGAGGACGGAACAATGACTCGAATACCCTGGGCATCAACTGCCGCAAGGCATCCCCCAGCGGACTTCTGCAATTCATCCGCGTTCGAATAACCCGCATCGGCACACGCCGCCTTACAGGGCTCCTCCAGTGTCTCGTTGGCTTGTTCAACCTGATTGGCAAATTGGCCGAGGTCATTGTTGTCATTGACCACGTCACTATGTACGATCAGACCGTGTCGGTCATCTACAACAATCTGAGCGTTATATCCGGCATGAGACCCTTGACGACCGTGAATCCGGGCAGATTCAGGGTCGGTCGCATTGAGCCGGGCCAAACCCTCAACGCGGAGCTTCTCCAAAGCCGTCTCGACTTTCGCTTTCAGCTTCTGCTTGCTCTCTAATTCACCCTTCAGTTCGACCAAAGACACATCGTCAGTCTCTTGCTCATCTACGCTGTCGCATTCCGCGAGAATCTCATCAATGCGTTGATCGATCCGTGCCAGATACTTCTCACAACGCTCCGGCGTCCAGAGACTGTTCAACGAAACATTACCTCGGAACTTGCTGCCGTCCACAAACAGCGTGTTGCCTGCAATCAGGTCCAATTCTATGCACAGCCGAGCACATTGCTTAAGAACATTCTTCAACGCCTTTCGGTTCCGACGTCGGAATTCGGCAATCGTCTTGTGATCCGGCTTGAGAGCTCCAGCCAGCCAGATAAACGATAGATTATGATACAGGGCCCTCTCCAGCTTGCGGCTGCTGCGAATACCGTATGAGTAGCCATAGACAAGTATCTTGAGCATTACCTTGGGGTCATACTGGGGGCAGCCTACCTTGTGGGGGTCCCACTCGATCCCCAGCGACTCTACGTCCAAGGCGTCGACGAAGGCGTCATAGGCTCTGACGGGGTCTTCCTGGGATATGTATTCATCGAGGCTTTCTGGAAACAACCACCTTTGCTGCCGTTCTACCTGTCGATAGGCCATAATTGTCTCCTTCCAAATCCAAGAGCCTATGATATAATCATATAGCTATCGTGAAAAGATTTTCTCTGCATAATTGCGACACAGCCTGGCAGCGAAGAATGACAGAGGCTGCGCTCAGGGTGACAGTAATGGTTGCCATGCTGAGCCGAAGCCGAAGCATCCGGCCCCCCTTTGTCATGCTGAGCCGAAGCCGAAGCATGACAACGACAGCAGAGAAGAAGTCAGGAATGGCAAATATTGGTAGGATAGCGGCCATAATGATAAAGGCCGAGCAGGATTCAATACATCGGTGCGAGTTCTACGGCACACCAATGAGGTTTAGGCCGAGGTCACGCCGCTCAGACGTCAGCTTCACAACGTCCGCCAACAACTGAGTATACGATGGATGCCTTCGGCCCACTATGTCAAGGACGGTTTCGTCCGCGGCCTGTTCTCGCAGCCTGCGGGCCGTTACGCCCGCCAACCACATTATTGGGTTGTAAAAGTAGAGAATTTGTAGAATATTCTGAGCCCAGTTGGCCCAGAGGTCATGCCGCTTAACATGGGCAAGCTGGTGAAACAAAGCCGCCCGCAAATGGCGTGAACCTAAGGTCGGCGCCAGGTCGCGAGGTATCACTATCACCGGCTGGAGAAGCCCGGCAACAACCGGCTTGATTCGACCTTCAAATATCTTCAGCCGGACGTGCTCTCGAACGCCCAGACATTTACGACAGTAAACGAGAATATCATCCATCAGTAAGTTCGCGCGGGCGGCCTGCGCTATGTTCTTTTTGGCTCCAATAACTCTGGTTGCCAATAATAGTACCATTGCGATAACCGTAACAATCCACAGCGAGAATACCACCAATTCCCAGGTAACAGAGGATTCATAACCGGTTGGCCGGGCTTGCTCTACACGCAATGCATCCGACAGCACCTGCGTCTGTAATGCTGCCTCATCCAAAACAATATATGCTGAGCGTGCGTAGGCGGCTTTAGCCCCAGGCCAATAGTCCTGGCTGATAATTCGCAGCGATAGCATCGGAGCCAGTGCCAGGTGTGCAAACACCACCATCACAAGCCAATAACGAATGACCGCCCGCACTTTCTTTCGCAGAACGAATTCAACCAAAAGCAGCACCGCAGTCAAAACCGTTGATTGAACCAGCATTATAGATGAAAATCTTACGAATTCTCTTGCAACCAACCCAAACTGTTCAAATATCGCATTCATAGTTTACTCCTCACCTACTAAGACGCCACAAACAGCAAATGTATTACAAAAAAGTTATTTTTTCACCGCTCGACTTTCAGCAAAACCTAAGGTCATAGACTCATCACGCCTATTAGCCTCTTGATGGGAACCTGTTTAGCCGGCGAGGTGGGAGTTGTTTGCTGACATCCCCACGTGTCTTCTGCGTGAGCATGTCCGTCTCACATTTAGGATTCCCACTCACATTGGTAGGCTAAACACAGACTTTGGGAGTGAATTTGCTCTATGTGGCGATTGATGATACCCTATTGGTCCTCGCCACGTTCCAGGATTCTCATGGTCCTTTCCCTCTTCAGGATTCCCCGATGCTTTTTGGCATCTAACCGTCTTTGATGGGCCGAGGCCGGTGCTTTTGTTCGCTTACGCACCGGCAATTCCGTTAGGGTATCTTGCAGCAATTGTTGCAGCCGTATTAGGGCAGCATCGCGATTACCCTTTTGGCTCCTGAACCTCTGGGATACTACCCTTATAACGCCGGCTTTGTCCGCTCGTGTCGATAAACCAGCGAGCACTCGCTGCTTTTGCTCCTCCGACAGAGTCCTGCATTTGGGAACGTCAAACAGCAATGTTACACGTGTGTTGAGCTTGTTGACATTCTGGCCGCCGGGCCCGCTGCTGCGAGAGGCCTTGAATACAACATCATCATCACTAATCCAGAAGTTATCTGCTATTCGAATCATCATTCAATATCTTCGGCCAAACAGTACTTAACCGTGAGCATAAACCTATAATCAGAGACGTGCACTCCCAGCGCGGACTTTTTTATTTGTTGTCTGTGATGCACCTTGCCACTACAATATTCCCTCGACCTGGTGAACTACAGAGCTATGTTTTCGAGGGGATTGTTGAGGTATGCTGCTTCCACTTCGGACAAATATTTTGCCGAGGCGAACGCCATACGCGAATTACCTGCTGATAATCGCGAATGTTGTCATTTTTCTTCTGACATACGGGCCGCACCAGGGCATCTGGGAGGGCAGAGTGGTTGTTGTGCCGGTGAATCATGTAGTCGAGCGGTTCATGCTCATCCCTGCTGAGCGGCACTGGTGGCAGTTTTTAAGCTACGCATTTCTGCACGGCGGACTGATGCACATTGTCGGCAACATGTTTTTCTTGTACTTATTCGGGAACAATGTCAACGATAAGCTTGGGCATCTGGGGTATTTGGGCTTCTATCTGGCGGGGGCGGTATTCAGCGGGATAGGGCATACGCTTGTCAATTACACATCGCATGTGCCGACTTTGGGGGCCAGCGGAGCGATTGCGGCGGTAACCGGTGCGTACTTAGTGCTATTCCCGCAGACCCTGGTAACGGTTCTGTACTGGTTTTTCATCTTAGGAACAGTTGAAGTGCCCGCGCTGTACTTCATTGGCTTCAAGATGATTGTGTTAGATAATGTCATAATACGATATACGCCGGGAGTGGCTTATGACGCGCATTTGGCGGGGTATGCGTTCGGGATAGCAGCAGGTATAGTATTGCTGGCGACCAGAGTGGTTCCCAGTAGTAGTTTCGATTTATGGGCTATGATAAAGCGGTGGAATCGCAGACGCCAATATCGAGATGTCGTCTGGGGCGGGTTTGACCCGTTTACCGGACAGGCGGAACGGAAGCCTGTGGATGCTAAGGAAGTCAAAAAAACTGCCGCGGAGCTGGAGAAAGAGTCGCAAGCAAAGGAGCTTCGTTCCCAGATAAATAGTCGCATTGGAGAGCACAATTTAGCCGCTGCCGCGGATTTGTATCTCGAGCTGATGCAGCTTGATCGTGGCCAGGTCTTGCCTCGCCAGCACCTGCTTGATATTGCCAATCAGCTTGCCAGTGACAACAGACCGACTCAAGCGGCTCTGGCTTATGAACAATTTCTGACGCATTACGGCAACTACGCGTATGCTGAGCAGGTTGAGCTTATGTTAGGGATATTATATTCGCGTTATCTTCATCAGCCTAAAGAGGCTATGAGATATTTGCAGGCGGCAGCCGACAAGCTTTCGGACCCAAACCAGTTGAAAATGTGCAGAGACGAGCTTGCCCGATTGTAGGATTGAGCTGATTTGGTCGGTGTTTGTCCGTTCATGCACAAAAAAGTTGACAAATGTTAGTGTGGGGTGTAATTTCAAACTACAAGGAACGTCCAATCATTAAAGCTATTCTGAGGTTTTGAATGAACCTCTATTCTTTGGAGGTGTAAAATGATGGCTCACACCGGTTCTCAAAGGAGTGAGGTGCAGCCAGTGTTTGGCCGGAATGTAATAGTTGCTGTAGTTTTTGCGGTGCTGACTGGAGGCCTTTTGGGTGTATGCTTAGCACAGCAAGAGGTCAACACCCTGTCTGCTCCGCCGACTACGCTGACCAAGCCGACCACACCGAGCGATGCGAATGCTCCGAAGACTTTTCTCTCGCCGGCCATGCCATTTATGGCTGAGGTAACCGGCAACGATGTTTACGTTCGTTCTGGTCCGGGGACGAACTATTATCATTGCGGCAAACTGCAAAGAGGTGACAAGGTAAAAGTGGTTAAAACCCAGCCGGGCTGGTCCTGCATTATGCCGCCGCCTGCCTTTTTCTCATGGATTGCTATGCAGTATGTTGCCGTTAGTCTTGATGAGCCTACCGCTGCTTTCATCACGGGTAACGGTGTTTGGGTCTATACCGGGTCGGATTACGTCGAGCCGATGCATTCCACGAGTAAGCAAGTGGCTTTGAATCGCGGCGATAAGGTGAGGTTATTAGGCGAAGAAAAAGACGATTACTACAAGATCGGTCCGCCGGATGGCGCCTATGTTTGGGTAAGCAGTGATTTTCTTGAGCCGATTGGACCCATTGGACAAAAGCTTGGAGCTGATGAAGGTGCTGCAAAGATACCGGCCGAAGAAGAAAAGCTCAAAGAGTTCAATGCCTTGAAGGAAAAAATCAAGGCGGAGCAGGCCAAACCCCTCGCTAAGCGAAACTACGATGAAATCAAAAAAGCCTTGGTGGAAATTACCAAGACCCCTGATGCCGGCAAGGCTGCCAAGTATGCTGAGCTTACTTTACAGCAGATAGCAGGCTTCGAGCTGGCTCAGCAGGTGGATAAAGAGGTGGAGCAGCAGGACGCACGTTTGCAGAAGATAACAACGGGTATTGACAAGGCGGCCACAGCGAGACTGGCGGATATAAACGATGTTGGCAAATACGTGGTTATCGGCCAGCTTAAGGCATCAAGCATCTATGATACCGGCCCAGGAGGAGTCAAGTATTACCGCATAATCGGTAAGTCTGGTACCACCGTCTGCTATGCGGTGCCGACCGGACCTGCGATACAGATGGATTTGAGCAAACTTGTAGGCAAGAAAGTCGGCCTCGTGGGAACAATCAAAACGCACCAGGCTACGGCCGGCTCCATGGTGGAATTCACCGGCATAGATGAGGTGAAGTGAACGCAGTAAAGGACGAGGCAGAGAAAAGGTTCTGTAAAGGGAACAGAAAAGGGCCGCACGTTGAAAAGTGCGGCCCTTTCGATTAACTATACAACGGCAGATGGAACCGTTTGTGTAACACTGTTAACCCTTGCCAGGAATGGGCACAACATCATCCTTCGGAGCCACCACTTCGCCCTTCTCAAAGTCATCAGCAGTCGGTTTGAGAGTAAGGTTGTACCAGGGTGAGGTCTTATTCTCGGTAAGGTCGGACCATCTAACCAGCTTGCCTGTATACGCGGAGATTCGACTCATTATGGCAGTCATCGTTGACTCGGCCACATTGCGGGCTTCGTTGATTGGCTTTTCGTCGAGGATACTCTTGAGCAGGTCAACGTGTTCCTGAACATAAGGTCCGCCTTGTTCGGGGAAGTTTGGAATCTTCATGTCTTTTTTAGGCGACTCCATGCTGCCGCCGCCCCAGATTGTGCCCTCGGTGCCGGTGAAGAACTCTCTGACGTCTCCATCGGTGCCATTGATCTGGCGGCACATGCTGTGGATGCGGCAGCCGGAACCGTAGTCGAGGTCGATGCTGAAGAAGTCAAATTGATCACCGGTTTTGCGACGGGCACGACCGCCAAAGCCCAGGGCCGTTACGGGTGGATGTCCGATAAGCCAGTTGGCAATGTCGATATTGTGGACGTGCTGCTCAACGATATGGTCGCCCGACATCTCGGCAAAGCTCACCCAGTTGCGTACCATATAATCTGCATCACTTTCATTAGCCTCTTTAGTCTTGTACCAAAGGGCGCCGCCGCACCACCAGATACTGCCGCCGACTATCTTTCCGATCGCGCCGTTCTGCACTGCATACGCGGTCCTGAGATAGCTTGCCTGGTGCCGACGCTGTGTTCCCGCAACAACCGATAGTCCCTTTTGCTTCGCCAGCTCACCCGCCTCGATAATCTTGCGGGCGCCAGGCGGGTCAACCGCAACCGGCTTTTCCATGAATACGTGCTTACCGGCCTTTATAGCAGCCTCAACGTGAACGGGCCGGAAGGCGGGCGGTGCAGCCGTCAAGACGATCTCTGCATCCGTTTCCAGAAGTTTCTTGTAACAATCCCCGCCGCCGAAACATCTGGCTTCGGGCACGTTGTATCTCTTTCCTGTATCGACGGCCTTGTTCCTGAACCAGTCGGCGGTGGCTACAACTTCAAGCTCCAACCCGAGGTATTTGATTGCGTTGGCATGGTCGTTCAGCGCCCCTGTGCCTCTGCCGCCGCAGCCAAGCAGCGCCACTTTCACCTTCTTGCCTTTGGCAGGGCCGGCAAAAACCATGTTACTGCCGGCCAAGGCCACAGCTACGCCTGCCGCTGAAGTCTTGATAAAGTCTCTGCGCGAGACTTCACCGGCCTTTTCGCTTGCTTTCTTGTTCATGAAAAGCTCCTTTCTGCTATACCATCATAAGTTTCTGCAAAACGCACAATTGTTCCTGAATTAACGCCTCACGGTGATATTTCCAGCTCTCAATTCATACACTCTACCTTGCATTTCTGGTTAAACAATCGCCTGCTCCCACTGCTTTTCGAGGAAACGGAACGATTTGGGCACCTCAACTTCAGGATCACCTATGCATCCACATTCAAGACTGCAATAGTCCTGATAACCAATCATCTTTAGGCCGCTAAAACCATCAACAAAGCTCCGCTCGTCCTGGCCGGGGAGATTTCGTTTCGTGCTGGCTAGATGAACGTGATGGAGGTATTTACCCGCGGACAGAAACGCCCCCCAGTCGCTTGTCTCTTCGATTCTCATGTGATAGAAATCACCCATCATGCAAACGCCGGGATTATTCACATCGCGACATATCGACGCCCCGTCTGCCAACTGCCGCAGGAAGAAGGCTTCGCCCCGATTGAGCGGCTCTAACAGAACTCGTGTGCCGCACTTTACCGCGTGCTCACCGAGGTCCGGCAGCATATCTACTAAAATCTTGCGTCCTTCCTTGTTACCCAGAGTTGTCTGATTGTTGAACGCGGGAACAATTATCAAACCCGTTGATTCCAGCTCTCCAGCAGCCGAAAGAATCTCTTTAATGGTCTTAACCGCTTTTTCCCGTTCGACGGGGTCGTGCGAAATAGGAGCCCCTGAATATCCGGCACAGATGGCACTAATCTTGACATTTGTACCCTTGATTGCGTTCTTAATGTTTTGTACTCGATTAGCCAGCCCACCGCCGCCCACTTCGAGACCCACCGCGCCCCATTTATCGAGCTTGGCAACCTTCTCCTCCAGGCTCTTGCCCGGTATGCGACCTTCCTGGCTGGAAAGCTTCAGCACACCTTGCTTACGCTTTGAATCAGGTTCACCAGCCCGGGCGGCAAGCCCCCCTCTATAAGTGCCGGCTATCATTCCTATACCTATTGCCGACTTGATCAAGCTGCGCCGGTTTATGGAACCCAGCCTGGAACCTCCCTCATTCACGTTAATGGAACTCTCTTGTTGGTTTTTCATTTCAATACTCCTAATAGAATCACATGATTAGTTGTGGGCCATCCTCCTCAACCTTTGATATGTGATATGTAGTGCTTGTTGATACATGCATCTGCAACCACAGCCTGATAGCGGCTTTTTCTCTGCCGCCGCCATAAAAACGTCATTATAACGGCCAAGCTCAGATAATCAATCGAAACCTTTTGCAGGAATACGGGCATATCAAGAAGATGCCCGGTGCCATGCCTACGCTGCCGTTGCGTAGACATGTATTTTTATTCGCCCACTTTGTTTAGCCGTTGTCGCCACGCCTGTCCCGAACAAGGCCGAGGGGACAGGTCTGGTTATGTATCCCGTTTAGCCCCCACCCCCGTGGTGGGGGTATATAGCCCCGCCACCCCCCGGCCTGAGCGTAGTCGAATGGTCTGGAAGCAGGAATCGTAGGGTGTGCACCACACACCATTTCCAGTATTTAACCCGCCGTTTCACGGCGGGTTGCTTGCCCTCCATAGCCCGCCTTGTCTGCCATAGTCCGTCGGAGGCGGGGTGAAAAGGGCGTCGGAGGGTCATTCCGCGCACACATCGCCTCCGTCATTCTGAACTTGATTCAGGTAGCCTGCCCCTGAATGTCGTCATCAGGGGTCATTCTGAACTTGCCTGCCCCGGTACTCTGTCAGCCGGGGATTCAGGTAGCCTGCCCCTGAATGTCGTAATCGAAGGGGTCATTCTGAACTTGATTCCCTTGTCATGCTGAACTTGATTCAGCATCTCTATCCCCGATAGATACTGCCACACTCTCTACCGCCATACCACCGCTACCCTATCACCCCAGGTCATTCTGAACTTGCCTGCCCCGGTACTCTGTCAGCCGGGGATTCAGAATCTCACCACCCCTCGAAGTCCCGCGTCTCCCGACCGTGGTGGGTCGGGTTCCGTGCTTCGTTCTTTTCAAAATTACTCATCTACCTACCTAAAGCCCCACGATATACGAAATACGACATACGATATACGAGAATCGTAGGATGGCCTTCAGCCCATGCGGTTTCCAATTCCCGACTCTTGTCTGCCTGTGGCAAATTTAGCCCGCCGTTTTACGGCGGGTTCCCAACCTTTTGTCATCTTGAGCGAAACGAAGTGGAGTCGAAAGATCTGGCCACCGAACAACATATTTCCTGCATGGCAAATTCCCCCCCCCACGGGGCCGGGTTCTCGTTTAGCCCCGCCACCCCCCGGCCTGAGCGTAGTCGAATGGTCTATAAGCAGGAATCGTAGGGTGTGCACCGCACACCATTTCCAGGATTTAGCCCTGGGTTTCACCCAGGGTTTCTCTCAGAGCACCAAGCGTTAGCGCATGGTGTTATTTAACGGTGCCATGCCCACGCGTTTTTTGGTGTGGGCATGACCGTCTCATATTTAACCAGCCGTTTCACGGCGGGTTATCCTGCCCCCGAACATCGTAACCGGGGGTCATCGCGGGGGCCCTGTTTAGCCCCGAAGTTTATCTTTGGGGTCGTCTTTTCCGTAATTCATTTCGGGATTGTATATTATTCCTCATTGCATCCACCGCCGATTTAGTCCTTGACGACTCAGTGCATTTCAAGTAACCTTACCACAGAAAACACCCGGCGTCTCTTGCCGGCTGAGGATCGCACAATAGAAGGAGTGGGCAAATAAATGGCCACACTCAATTTCAAGGGTAAGGCTTTCGTTCAGAACTACCACCTGCAGGTCAAATACCATCAGCTTATCCCCCGCAAAGAAAAATCCTTCACCAACAAGGTCTCTCTGCACGACAACCTCATAATTCACGGAGATAATCTCAAGGCGCTAAAGGCCCTCCTGCCCACTTATGCCGGCAAAATAAAATGTATCTATTCGACCCGCCTTACAATACCGGCAACGAACACTGGGCCTACAACGACAACGTCAATTCCCCTATGATGCAGGACTGGCTCGGCAAAGTCGTCGATAAAGAAGACCTCACACGACACGACAAATGGCTATGTATGATGACGCCACGTCTAAAACTGCTGAGAGAACTACTTCACCCCGAGGAAGGTATAATTTTTGTTTCGATAGACGACAGCGAAGGTGCGACACTCCGGATTCTTATGGATGAGATATTTTGCCCGGAGAACTGGTTCGCTACGTTAACGCGCCGAGCGATGCACACTGTGCGTAATTCAAGCAAGGATTTTAACCTCAATACGGACTATGTGCTTGTCTATGGAACCAACAAGGCGTGGCATGACCAATCAAAGTCCCGCTATGTACGCGTTCCAATGGATAAGAGCCTTGATTATCCCTTTGATGATAATGACGGCAAGGGACCCTATAAGCTCGACCCTATAAGTGCCCGTAACTACTACAAGCCATATGAATACACGTTTAAGAATGGCCTTGTCTGGAATGCACCCAAAGGGAGCTACCCGCGTTATTCGCCAGAGACACTACTCGAAATGGAAGAGAAGGGGCAAATTGTCTTCAGTGGGAAAGATCCAAAAGCGAAACGCTATCTGCGCGACGTCCAAGAGGGCCGACCACCTGATGCCCTGTTGCACCCAGAGGATGTTGGGTTCAACAGTTATGGCACTTCACTACTGTCCCATTAACTTTATAGAGGATTGACATAAGGATAATAATTTCAACAGCTTGTGAGGAAAAATGGTTGGGCTCGATTTCAACTCGTCCGTAAGTTTTGGCCAATATACTTTCACTGATTCACTGAAAGGATTGGCCAATGCATACCGGTCGGATTGTTTTCTCGCAAATAATGGACTTTCTTCCCAAAAAACAATTCGACAAGTGCGCCCGCCGATATCGCGGCGACTATCGAACGAAGACGTTTTCCTGTTTCGATCAATACCTGTGCATGGCTTTTGCCCAGATAACATTTCGTCAGAGCCTTCGCGACATAGAGACCT
>Ga0315274_10014403_pt1 | contig 11213 bp, 9 predicted proteins | sample YL17G02_20_MG_FD_203700 | JGI IMG/M metagenome (GOLD analysis project Ga0315274, IMG submission 203700) | Sediment microbial communities from Yellowstone Lake, YNP, Wyoming, USA - YL17G02_20 | ecosystem: Environmental > Aquatic > Freshwater > Lake > Sediment | place: USA: Wyoming | collected...
CGGTTCTTCCAGGTTCGGGGAGCGCCGCTTCGCGACGCGGACGGGCGCGAGATCGGCGCCCTGGTGGTGCTGCACGACGTGACGCGGCTCGCGCGGCTGGAAACGATGCGGCGCGACTTTGTGGCGAACGTCTCCCACGAACTCAAGACGCCGATCACGAGCATCCAGGGATTCGTCGAGACGCTCCGGGAAGGGGCTGTGAACGATCCGGCGAAGGCCGCGCAGTTCCTCGAAATCCTTGCCCGGCAGGCGGACCGGTTGAACGCACTGATTGAGGACCTCCTGAGCCTGTCGCGCATCGAGCGCGAGAGCGAAGCGCAGCGCGTCGAACGGCAGAAGACGAACCTGCGGGAAGTTGTCGAAGCGGCGGCGGCCGACTGCTCGCAACGGGCGAGCGAGCGCGGCATTACGGTCCGCGTCGGCGCGCCGGACGCCCTGTGGGCGGACGTGGACGCGCGGATGATCGAGCAGGCGGTTGCGAATCTCCTCGACAACGCGATCAAGTTCAGCGAGCCGGGGAGCATCGTCGAGGTCGAGGCGGAAACGGACGGCAAGGAATGCCGCATCCGCGTCCGTGACCGCGGGTGCGGGATCGCGCCGGAACACCTGGACCGCGTCTTCGAGCGTTTCTACCGCGTGGACAAGGGCCGGAGCCGGGACCTCGGCGGAACGGGCCTCGGGCTGGCCATCGTCAAACACATCGCGCAGGCGCACGGTGGGCGCGTCTCGGTCCAGAGCGTGCCCGGCCAAGGCAGCACGTTCACCCTCCACTTGCCCACGGCCTGATTCTTGCCGGGGGCCACCTCCGTTTCTTCACGGGCAATTATTTTCCTCCTCACGCAACCCTAACGCGCGTCCTCCATACTTCTGCCGACATGAAGCCGCCCACGAGGGAAGAACCATCGAATCTTGCCGTGCCGCAGAACTGCGGCGGTTCTGCGGATCTTCATGGTCGCCGTAGAAAAGGAGGACGCCGCATGAACCGAGTCTCGCGAAAGGCCGTGGCGGGTCTGTTGGGAGTGTTGCTGGCCCTGGCATCGGTTGGGCCGGCGCGGGCGGAGGAGCCGGCCAGCCTGGACGAGCAGGTCCGGGCGCTCCAGGGGAGCATGGCACATCTCCAGAACCAGATCGCGGACCTGGAGTCCCAGGCCGCACGCCAGCAGGCGATCGCCGACGTCCTGAAGCAGATGGGTATCGAGGCGGCGCCGAACGACCTCAGGCTGTACTGGAAGGACGGCATCCGGATGGACTCGCGCGACGGGAACATCCAACTGAAGTTCGGCGGGCGGCTGATGTACGACATGTCCTGGATCGGCGATGATCCAGCCGAGAGGCTCCAGGGCGAACTGGCGGACGGTTTCCAGACTCGCCGCGCGCGGCTCTACGTGGAAGGCGACCTGTGGAAGAACGTCGGATTCAAGTGGGAGTACGACTGGGCGAGCGGCGCCGCGGTCATCCGCGACGCGTTTCTGGAGTTCAAGGAACTGCCGGTCGTGGGGAACCTTCGGCTCGGCCACTTCAAGGAGCCGTTCAGCCTCGATGAACTGACGAGTTCCCGCTACATCACGTTCATCGAGCGCGCGCTGCCGAACGCTTTCGTGCCGGGGTACAACGGCGGCGCCATGATCTACGACCACGTCGGCGAGCGTTTCACGTGGGCGGCGGGCGTGTTCCGTGACACGGCGGCGGCCGACGGCGGGCAGGGACAGGTGGACGGGCAGTACATGTTCACGACGCGGTTGACGGGACTCCCGTACTACGAGGACAAGGGCAAGCGGCTCGTGCACCTGGGGACCTCGTACAGCATCCGCCATATGGATGCCGTCGTCCGTTATCGTTCGCGGCCGGAGGTTAACATCACAGCCCAGCGTTTCGTGGACACGGGGAACTACTTCACGCGCGACATCAGCATGATCGGCGCCGAGGCCGCCACGGTCTGGGGACCGTTCCATGCCGAGGCCGAGTATATCGTCCCCAACATGGCGGCGGACAACAACGTGGCGCGCGTCGGCAACCAGCCGGACCCCAATTTCCACGGCTACTACGTCCAGGCGGGGTACTTCCTGACGGGCGAGACGCGGCCCTATAAGACGAGCACCGGCACGTTCGACCGCGTCAAGCCCCTCAAGCCCTACGGCCAGGGCGGCTGGGGTGCCTGGGAAGTCGCCGGACGCTTCTCCTACCTCGACCTCGACGACGACCGGATCGACGGCGGCAAACTGTGGGACTACACCCTGGGCCTGAACTGGTACGTCAACAACAACGTCCGGCTGATGTGGAACTACGTCCGGTCGCGGTTTGATGTCGGCCCGGGCCCGGAGACCCGGGAAACGGCGGACGCCTTGACGATGCGAATTCAGTTCGACTTCTAAGGCCTAACCAAGATTGCGCGCGGTTTTAACCGAACGCTAACACGAACCTGGGATAATGTGAGTAACCAAGGAGAAGAAACCATGAGCATGCGAACGCTGAAGAGACTGGCTGTGGCGGTCGGTGTCCTGGCGGCTGGGATGGCAGCGGCAGTGGCGCAGGGGCCGGCGAAGGCTCTCCTGGTGGACGGTTCGACGACGGTCGGCCCGATCGCCGACGCCTTTGCCGAGGCCCTCATGCGAAAGGACCCCGCCCTCTCGATCACCGTCAAGAAGACGGGCTCCGGCGACGGGGCCAAGGCCTTGGTGGACGGGCTGTGCGACATCGCTACCATGAGCCGATTCATGAAGGACAAGGAGTGCAAGGCCGCTGTCGAGAAGGGGTTCCTGCCGGTCGCTCACGCGATTGCGATGGACGGCGTGTGTGTCGTGGTTCACCCGTCGAATCCCGTGTCGGGTCTGACGGCGGACCAGATTCGCGGCATCTACGCCGGCCGCATCGCCAACTGGAAAGAGGTGGGCGGCACGGACGCGCCCATCGTCGCCATCAGCCGCGACACATCGAGTGGAACCTACGAAACGTTCGACGGCCTGGTCATGAAGAGCGAGAAGATGGCGGCAGGGGTGGAGACGGTCGGCTCGAACCCCCAGATGCACGTTCGCGTCTCGACCACGCCGGGCGCCGTCGGCTACGTCGGCCTGGGGTTCGTGGACGAGAAAGTCAAAGCCCTGACCGTCAACGGCATCGGGCCGTCGAAGAAGGCGATCGCATCGGGGGTGTATCCGGTTTCCCGCCCGCTGTTCCTCTTTACGCGCGGGTATCCGGAACTCGGCTCGACCATCCACACCTTCTGTGCCTTCTACCTGACGGAGGAGGGGCAGGAGATCATCGAGGCCAAAGGGTTTGTGCCCCTGACGAACTATTAGCAGGGAAGCACAATGATCGGACGGGAAAAACCGGAGGCAACAGCGGTCGGCTTTGACCGGCCGCTGCTGCTTACTGCCCGCCAAGACCTGGTCGGCTACGCCGGCGGTCTGACCGGCCGCGCCGTCCTCTTCTCCATCGCCGCCTCCAGCGTCTTGGCGGTGCTGCTGATTTTTGCCTTCATTATCCGCGAAGCCGTTCCGTTTCTCCTTCGGGGCAACGATGCTGCCGCCGGACTCTCCCTTGCCAATCTTCCGACGCGCCTGGGGGAACTCTTCGGCAGCGACCAATGGCATCCCGAGGCGTCGGTGGCACCGGAGTTCGGCACGCTGGCCATCCTCGCCGGCTCGCTGTACGTGACGGTGACGGCCCTGGCCGTCGGCGTTCCCGTCGGCCTCCTGACCGCCGTTTGCCTGAGCGATGTGGTTCCGTTCTCCGTCCGGCAAGCCGTCAAGCCCGTCGTGGAACTTCTGGCGGCGATCCCCTCGGTGGCCTACGGATTCTTTGCCGTCCTCGTCCTGGCGCCCCTGATTCAGAAGCACCTCGATGTGCCGACCGGAACCAACGTGCTGAACGCCGGCCTCATCCTGGCCGTCATGGCGATTCCGACCATCGTCAGCATTTCGGAGGACGCGCTCTCGGCCGTCGGACGCGACCTGCGCGAAGCCTCCTACGCCTGCGGCGCCACCCGCGCCGAAACTCTCCTCCGGGTCGTCATTCCGGCGGCCCACAACGGCATCATCGCGGCCGTCCTCCTCGGCATGATGCGGGCCATCGGCGAAACGATGGTCGTCTGGATGGCCTCCGGCATGGCCGCCCAGGTCCCCGCGCCCTGGTGGGACCTCGCTCAATCCGTCCGGACGATGACCGGCACGATCGCCCAGGAGATGGGCGAAACCGTCGTCGGCTCGCCCCACTACCACGCGCTCTTCGTCCTCGGCCTGGTGCTCCTCGTTTTCACCTTTTCGCTCAACCTCGCGACGGAAACCCTCCTCGGGCGGATGCGCCGGCAAGGAGGGAAAAAACCGTAAGCCTGCGCCTGCGACAATTCGGCGACCGCGCCTTCACCGGCGCCTCCGTCGGCTCCGTCGTGCTGATTGCTTTGGCGCTGGTGGCCATTCTCGGGCCCATGCTGGCTCGGGGCGCAATGGCCGTGGTGTTTCGCGCAACGGTCGAGTTCCGCAAAATGCAGTCCGACATGCACAATCGCGGCAACGCGTCCGCCCTGGAGGCCGAAGCCGCCGACGCCGCCGAGGCCCGAAAGCCCGTGTACGAAATGCTCGACGCCTTCGCACACGGCGTGGATACGCAACTGCTGGAGCGGGAGGCCGCCCAAGTCTATCGCCAGGTGGGCGAGGAACTGGAACGCCGCAGCGTTTCGGCGGAGGTCCGCCAAGAGGTACGACGCCTGACGCGAAATTTGCGCGACGCTTTGATCGAAGCCTATCAGGCGGCGGACCGTGCGACGGCCGAACAACACCTGGCCCGTGTCCTGAAGCACGCGGACGACGAGCGCCTCGCGGGCACCGCCGCCGAACGCCTCTTCGATTACGCCCGCGACTATCGGGAGCATCTGCGGACGCTGAATTTCGACCGACGCCGGGAGTATGCTGTCGCCCTCGCCGAGGTCCAGGATGCCGTGCGGCGACTCCTCGGACCGCGCCCGGACGAGCCAACACCTCCCCTCGCGATGCACCGATACGGGGCCACCCGGATGGACATGGCCGCTCGGGTGCTCGACGGCCTTCTTCATGCCGAAACCTGGGTCGAACCCGTGCCGGGAAAGCCCCTCGTCAAGCAGCGCATCCCGCGCGAAGAGCAGTTTGCCGGCACCAGGCTCGCGGCCCTCTTCCCCTACGTGCGGGAGCATCTGGACGAGATGCTCCGCCCGCGACTCACCTTCCACCCCCAATACTTCTGGGACGACAGCATTCCGGGCCACTATTTCGGCGGCGTCGGGCCGGAGATACTCGGTACGCTGGCCCTGACGGCCTTGGCCATTCTGCTGGCGTTCCCGATCGGCCTGATCTCCGCGGCCTATTTGGTCGAGGTGGCCGGCGAAAACCCCGCCGTGAACTTCATCCGCATGTGCATCAACACACTGGCCGGCGTGCCGAGCATCGTCTTCGGCCTGTTCGGCCTGGCGTTCTTCGTCCACTACGTGACGGGCCGGCCGTGCGTACTCGCGGCGGCGCTGACGCTGGCCGTCCTCGTGCTGCCGGTCATCATCCGCGCGAGCGAAGAGGCGATTCGCGCCGTGCCGCCCGCTTACAAAGAGGCCGCCCTTGCCCTGGGCGCCAGCCGGTTCCGATGCTTCCTGACCGTCCAACTGCCCGCCGCGCTCCCGGGCGTCCTGACCGGCGTCATTCTTTCCATGAGCCGCGCCGCAGGAGAAACCGCCCCCATCCTCTTCACCGGCGCCATCGCCTTCGGTCCGGCGCTGGACCTGCTCGGTTGGCCCCCCGGGGGCTGGCTCTTCAGCCAGACGCGGGCCCTCTCGTACGGCGGTTACGATATAGCCGTGGGCGACCGCATCGCCGCCATGGTCCCGCACCAGCAGTACGGCATGGTGACGACGCTCATCGCGCTGGTGCTGATGTTGAATATCACGGCCATTATAATTCGCTGGCGCATCAGCAGAAAATTGCGCGGGTGACGCCTATGACGGAAGAGACGCAACTGGCGTTCAAGTGAGAGGAATCGAGTGACAGCATGACGGGCGTGGAAAAAGCCGAACCGGAAACGGGGAGCGGCCCCCTCCTGAGGCCAATCCAGGTCCGCGCCCCGAGGCAACTCGCCGACGCGGACGACAAGACGTGCCGGGGCGCCGTCATCCAGTCCAAGGGATTCAGCCTCTACTACGGCCCGAAAGTCGGCGTCGAGAACATCACGATGGACATCCTTCCCTGTGCGGTCACCGCCATCATCGGGCCCTCGGGCTGTGGCAAGAGCACGTTTCTGCGGAGCATCAACCGGATGAACGACCTCATCCCCCGCACGCGGGCCGAAGGACGCCTGGAGGTCGCCGGCGTCAACGTCTATGACAGGGCCGTCAACCTCGTGAACCTTCGCCAGCAGGTCGGCATGGTGTTCCAGAAGCCCAACCCGTTTCCGAAGACCATCTATGACAACGTGGCGTACGGTCCTCGGCTCCAGGGGGTTCGACGCCGCAGCGAACTGGCGGAACGCGTCGAGCAATGTCTCCACGCCGCCGCCCTGTGGGACGAAGTGAAGGACGACCTCGACAAGTCCGCTCTGAGTCTTTCGGGCGGCCAGCAGCAGCGCCTGTGCATCGCCCGGGCCCTGGCCACCCGGCCGACGGTCCTTCTGATGGACGAGCCTTGCTCGGCCCTCGACCCGATCGCCACCGGCAAGATCGAGGACCTCATCGCTCAACTCCGGGAGCAATACACCATCGTCATCGTCACGCACAACATGCAACAGGCCGCCCGCGTCAGCGATCGGACGGCGTTCTTCTGCCTCGGGAAGTTGATCGAATACGGCACGACGGAGGCGATTTTCCAGAATCCGTCCTGCAAGGAAACCGAAGACTACATCACGGGCCGGTTCGGATAACAAAAGGGTAGCCAACACATGTCCACACATCTGATTCGAGAACTCGACGGGCTCCGATGTCTGCTGCTTTCGCTCGGCGCCCGCGTCGAGGCCGCCATCGCCAAGGCTGTCATGGCCATGGTCCACCGCGACGGCCCGCTCGCCGAGGAAGTCGTCAAGGCCGACAAAGAGATCGACCGCATGGAAGTCGAGGTCGAGGAGGAATGCCTGAAACTTCTCGCCCTCTACCAGCCCGTCGCGGGCGACCTGCGGTTCATCGTCGCCGCCTTGAAGATCAACAACGATCTGGAGCGCATGGGCGACCTGGCCGCCAACATCGCCAAGGGTGCGGTCCGCCTCGCCGCCCGCGATCCTGTTGAGGTGCCCCCCGACCTCGGTGTCATGGCCAACAGAACCCGCTCCATGGTCAAACGCAGCCTCGATGCGCTGGTTTATGCAGACCCTGCCCTCGCGCAGCAGGTCTGCGCAGACGACGACGAGGTGGATGCCTTTCGGCAAAGTCTCCGCACCCGCATGCAGGCCGACATCGCCGACGCCCCCCAGCGGACCGAGTCCATTATGACCCTGTTCATGGCGGTCGGCCACCTGGAGCGCATCGCCGACATCGCCACCAACATCGCCGAGGACGTCATTTACACCGTCGAGGGCAAAATCATCCGCCACGGCGGAGCCACATAGAATAATGGCCGAAATCGCAAATCTTCAAACCCGCGGGCCGATAGGTCACCCGCGTCGAGTGTCTCTGCCTGGAAGGTCAGGTAGTGGTTGCGCACCTGCTTGACCGTGCCCCCCCCTCAGCGGATACAGTCAGTCGGGGTTGGCGGCCGGCGTGCAGGTCTGCGGCGATACGGAGGTAGTTGTGGTTATGGAAACTTGGTCTTGCGGTTGCGGATATGAGCCGCGAAACTGACGGCACTTGCGCCCGTAGCTCAGGAGGATAGAGCGGCGGTTTCCTAATTCTTCGTCTCATCTCGGCGTAAGTCCTTGCGAACACGCTAATTACAGTTGTCGCCATCACTTGCGGTTGAAAATCGAATACCGCTGGAACCGCAGGAAGGCGCACTAACCGCTCCTTCGGTTGTCGCGACAACCGGTCTCTTGGAATGGCCCTCAACCTCTCCGAATAACGGTCAGCGCCGAAGAAGCCCGTCTGTTAACCACGTGACCGTGGGTTCGAGGTCTGTGTGAGGAGCCAACCAAGAAACCGCGAACCATTTGCGGCTCGGACGTTAACGCGAAGCCCCGAGGGCGCGTCCCTCGGGACGTTCGTCGTAAGTCCGCCCTGTCAAAGGCTTATGGCGCTCTCGCTGCCCGAACGCAACGCTTTATGAACGGCGGATGCCTGGACTAGGGCCCTCGCGGATGACCGCGGAACTGTCTCCTTGTTCGGCCGATTCGCCTATTACCTCCGAGGAACGCGCTTGACAGGGACTCCGAAAGATGTTAGGTATTTGTTAGGATGCCCCTGGATATGCAGTAGTGCCCTATGGTCATCCCAATGGATACGGCCCGGCTCAAGGAGGCGAGATATGCTCAATGTGCAGGAGATCAAAGTGGAAAGACTGAAGCCATGGAAGGGTAACCCGCGGCTCAACGAGCACGCTGTGGACGCCGTGGCGCAGAGCATCCGTTCTTTTGGGTTCAACGTGCCGATTCTCTGCAATCAGAACATGGTGATCGTGGCCGGGCATACGCGATGGAAAGCAGCCATGAAACTCGGATTGCGGTCGGTTCCCGTGATCCAGCTGGAGATGACGGATGTCCAGCGGCGTGCGTTTGCTGTGGCGGACAACAAGACGGGGGAACTCGCAGGCTGGGACTACGGCTGCCTGCAAGAGATACTGGAGGAATTGTTAGCCTCGAAAGTCGACCTGCCGTCGCTCGGTTTCTCCGAAGCCGAACTCCAGGCGCTCCTTGCGCCGCCGAAGGACTTCGATTGGGGTGCCTTCGAGAAGCAGATGGAAGGCCTCCGCCAGTCGACCTACGTGTTGCTGCCGGTCAAGGTTCTCATGCAGGAGAAGGACCGACTGAGCAGCGCCATCCGGGAGCGAGCGCGACAACACGGCATCGCGGACAAGGACTTTGCCATCGCCGCGGGGAGACTACTCAGCCTTTTGGTGGAGGCCGAATCGTGAGGAAACCACTACGCGCAAAGGTGGCCGAGGTCGTTCGAAACCTGCGGCTGATTTGGCCCAAGATAGCCGATAGGCATAGATTCGTGGCGTTTTCCACGGGAAAGGACAGCTTGGCCTTGGCCGCCATGTTGTACGAGGCAGTCGAGCCCGAACGGCCGACATGCTTGTACGTGCACCACGATCTTGAGTTTTCGAGCAACCTTGACTATCTTGAGCAGCTCAAGGGCCACGGCTTCGCCGCTACGACTCTCGCGCCGTTCCTTGGGTACTTCGAGTTGATGGATCGGGGGATCGGCTTTCTGACGCTCAAGGACCCCTGGTGCGTTCCTCTGCTGATTGGCACGGCATTGCTCGAGTGGCTGCGAGACCAGGGCGCGCGAGGACCACGAGAGGGCGTGATGTTCCGGGGAATGTCCGGAAGTGAGTACAGCCACAAATACCACACAGCACTTGAGCTCTACAGGCGCCTGGATCTTCCCTGCTTCAACCCCTTGCTGGGTTTCAGCAAAGAAGAAATCCTGGAGGTGATCCAGACGCGCTACGGATTGCCGCTCAACCCGATCTACCAGCACATGGACCGCACCTACTGCATCTGCTGCTATACCTCAGACGCTCGGCGACAGGCATACAGCGCCGAACACTCCCCTGACGTTTGCAGGTTATACTACGGCCAGATTGAGGAGATGCTGTTCGGCAGTGGCTTGATTCAGAAGAGCCGCCTCGATGCTGAGCACAAGACACGCCAGGAGAAGTTGGATCGGCACGGCTTCGTCCACTGGCGGCGTCTGAGAGCGCAAGACGTTCTGGGCGCTGCAAAGCGACGCCTCCCCGGAGGTGGTCTTTCCTACCGCATTCGCGACCCACAGTGGATCGCGACAAAGCACCTTCGCCCGGTCGACGGGAGGTGGGCCTGCAAAGGCGATGAGATTCGCTTCTGGCATCTGGAGGAACGGATTGCAGATGCTCTCGTCAAGCGGATGCTCAACTGCCTGGACTGCGGCTTCTGCCTTGTTGAGTGCTTCGCCTGCCGCCGGTTTGATCGCAAGGCCAAGCGTCTTGTGATCGACGGGTGTATCCAGTGCGGACGCTGCCTGCGCCTGAAGTTCTGCATGGGTTGGCGACACCGGTTCTGGCGCCGCATCATCGTGGAGGAACCGTGAGATGAGCAGCATCAAGAAAGTGCAGACGGCTTATCTCATTCCCGAAAAGGACTGCCGGGGATACTGCGAGCCGGTGCTCGTGAGCGCGTGCTTCCTGGGCATTCCATGTCGCTGGCACGGCCGACGCGCCAAGCGGCGCGACGCGCTCCTTGCGCGTCTCAAGAAAAAGTACGTCCTCGTGCCCGTGTGCCCCGAACAATTGGGTGGCATGCCCACGCCGCGAAGCGGCGAGTATCTGCGGGGCGGAACCGGCGCGGACGTACTTGACGGCCGCCTGCGTATCGTCGACTCGGCGACTGGGCAGGACCTGACGGACTTCCACGTGAGCGGCTCGCGGTACGCCCTTGAGATCGCCGAGATCGTCGGCGCGCGGCGGGCGTTCCTCAAAAGCGGCAGCCCGTGCTGCGACCGCGACGGCGTCACTGGCGAACTTCTGCGCCGCGCCGGCATCGAGGTTATTCGCGTACCGTAATGCCGCCGACCCAGCCGCCACCGGCCTGCACCGGGAACCACTCTTGTTCTTGCGGCATTGGGTTCCCCGGTGGTCAAGTCACACGCTATCTGCGACGCCACTCATGGGTAAAGGGGGGCAAGACACCTGGATACCGATATAGAGCAACGGTTTCGAAAACCGCGTCTCTAAGGTGTTCGGCTGTGCGCCGGAGATCCCTTGCCAGGAACGGCTTACGAATGCGCTTGACCGAGCGCGAGGGTCAGGATACAAGTTTTTTGGCGGCTCAGGCGGTTGTCTTTACGGTTGTCGGCCCCCTGGAGGCGTACGTCCCTAAGCCTTTGCCAGCAAAGCGTTTGCGCCCGTAGCTCAGGAGGATAGAGCGGCGGTTTCCTAAACCGCAGGTCGGGTGTTCGAGTCACCCCGGGCGCACCATCTTCGGCGCGGAACTTGTGCCCGCCGGTCGTTGGGCCGGCGGAGGCCGGCCCGCCCCGCCACAGGCGGGTAAACTTCGTACCGGCCCCCTCTCGCGGAAGATGTAAATCGGGGATTTTTTCCGGTCCGCCTGCCGCGCCAGTGTGTTAAACTGGGTGCTAC
>Ga0315274_10014404_pt1 | contig 11213 bp, 9 predicted proteins | sample YL17G02_20_MG_FD_203700 | JGI IMG/M metagenome (GOLD analysis project Ga0315274, IMG submission 203700) | Sediment microbial communities from Yellowstone Lake, YNP, Wyoming, USA - YL17G02_20 | ecosystem: Environmental > Aquatic > Freshwater > Lake > Sediment | place: USA: Wyoming | collected...
GCAGATTCACTTCGTAGGTCAACCCAGGGTTCTGGAGGGAATCCGCCGGCGACGACAACGCGGCCAGATGGTAGACGCGCTGGGGCGCGGCATCCCGGACAACTTCCGCCAGACGGACCGCGTTGCGAAGGTCGGCGCGTTCAACCCGAACTTGATTGCGGAGGTGATCGATGTTAGCGAGGTCTTCTTGCTCGGCAGCAAGGATAACTACTTCCTGGCCCAGCTCCAACAAATGCTCGGTCAAGTGGGAACCTGCAAAGCCCGCCCCACCGGTGATAAAGGTCCTCACGGCGCCGTCTCCATCTTGAAGGGAGCCGTCGAGGCATTCCGAAGCCGGGACAGGTCCTCACCGACCATCATCGTGATCAGTCCCTCGAAACTAACCCTGGGTTTCCAGCCCAGTTCCCGCTCCGCTTTGGAGTAGTCGCCGCGTAAGTGGTGAACTTCTGCGGGGCGAAGATGAAGCGGGTCGACTTCAACATAGTTGCGGTAATCGAGGCTCACGCTCCCGAAGGCGATCTCCAGTAGTTCTCGCACCGAATGGGTGACGCCTGTGGCAATCACATAGTCGCACGGCTTTTCCTGCTGGAGCATCAGCCACATGGCTTCCACATAATCTCCGGCATATCCCCAGTCGCGCTCCGCATCGAGGTTCCCCATCTTCAGCTTATTTTGCAGTCCGAGCTTGATGCGCGCCGCCCCATAGGTCACTTTCCGGGTGACGAACTCGTAGCCCCGGCGGGGAGATTCGTGATTGAAAAGAATCCCCGAGACGGCAAACAGGTCGTAGCTTTCCCGGTAGTTGACCGTGATCCAATGGCCGTAAAGCTTGGCCACCCCGTACGGGCTGCGCGGGTAGAACGGTGTATTTTCGTTTTGCGGCGACTCGCGGACCATCCCGAACATCTCACTCGAGGAGGCTTGATAGAACTTGACGCGGGGGTCGACCAGGCGGACAGCCTCCAGGATTCGGGTGACTCCCAACGCTGTGAATTCGCCGGTCAGCACCGGCTGGTTCCACGAGGTCGGGACAAAGGATTGGGAAGCCAGATTATACACTTCGGTCGGCTGGGATTGCTTTAACGCGCTGATCAGAGAATTCTGGTCCAAAAGATCTCCCGGAAGCAGTTCGATCCTGTCCTGGAGGTGCACCAGCCGCTCAAAGTTCACCGTGCTGCTGCGGCGGATAAGGCCGTAGACCTTGTAACCTTTCTGCAGGAGGAATTCTGCCAGATACGAACCATCCTGACCAGTAATGCCTGTAACCAGCGCCACTCTATTCACGGTCACCTCATGGAAGATCTGAAATTCTAACGGCGGTGCTGCTCAGTCCGAGTTCCGCCGCAAAGGCTTCCAACGAAACAGCATGCGGCGATGCAGTGTACAGCGGGCCTTCCATGTCACGTTCCCCGGCCGGAGCCTGAACAGCGCTCAGCGTTTGAGGACCTTTTCATAAAGCTGCCGGGTCCGCTCCGCCATCAACTGAACCGTAAACTCCTGAAGCACCCGCTGCCGGCCGTTCTCCCCGTAAACGCGCCGGAGTTCCGGATCACCCAGCAAGGTGTTGACCGCCGCGGCCAAGGCCCCGGGATTGGCGGGGTCCACGGTCAAACCAGTGAGCCGGTCGAGGCTGACGTAGGGAACCCCGGTGTCCAGGCGTGTGTTGACGACCGGCTTGCGGCACGCCATCGCCTCGAGCTGAACCATGCCGAAGGCTTCGGTGCGATGCGTCGAAGGCAGCACCAATACGTCACACGCATGGAAAGCTGCCTTCAGTTCCCTGTCCCCCAGTGGCCCCAGGAATCTGACGCGGTCGGCCACTCCCAGCTTCACTGCTTGTTGTTGCAGGCGATCCCGTAACGGTCCATCGCCCACCACGAGCAGATTCCCGTCGATCGAGGGCATCGCCGCGATGAGATGCTGCAAACCCTTATAGTACACGAGCCTCCCGACGAACAGAACCAGGTTGTTGCCGTGCCGGGAGCGGATCCTCTCGACCTCCTGCCGCAGACCGTCATCCAGGTCGTAGTTCTCAACCTCGATTCCGGGAGGGATCACATGACACTTGTGAGCGCGCCGCTGGAGAAGACTCGTTTGCAGATGCGCTTCAGGGTAAATGAGGATGATCGCTTCCACGCGGTCCAGCAGGCGCTCCAGGAAAGGCTGGTAAATCCTGGCCAACCACTTTTGCCGGACAATGTCGCAATACCACGTGAAGACCATCTTGTGGCCCGGGTTGAAGGCCAGAACCGCAAGCTCGCCCAGGGGAAAAGGGTGATGGAGATGGATCAAATCGAAATTCGGCGCGAACTTGCGCAGCAGGAAGGGGTAGCTCAGAGATAACGGCTCCGAAAGCCAGACGCCCATCGACCCGGCGCGGGTCACGCGCACACCGTTGACGACTTCCCGGACCATCCGGCCCCGCGTCTGGCAGACCAGGACCTCGACGTCGCACTTTCCTGCAGTCTGCTCGCACAGATTCTGAACGACTGTCTCCACCCCGCCGATGTAGGGGTAGTAGAGCTTATTGATGTGCAGGATTCTGGGTTTCTCCGACATGTTGGGTTCGATGTGGCGGCGAGGGCTACCCGCGTTCACCTGAGGCGTGCACGACTTCCCCCAAGAGTTGAAGGTAGGCCTTCGACGTTTCCTTCCAAAGACACCTGACACGCCCGCTCGGCCAAAGACTGCCACCGACCGCGATGGGCAGGCGCATCAAAAGCACGACGGCAACAACCACGCGAAGCAGCAAGAACTGGCCGCGGCTGAAATACCTTTTCGCGTATCGAAGCATGCTCCGAAATCGCAATAGGGAGCGCGAAGAAAAGTCGAGTAACTTGGTGCTCGCGCCGCCGTGGTGCACGATTCTCGCCTCGGGCAGATACCACAGCTCCCAGCCGGCCCGGAGGAATCGCGCGCACAGGTCAACGTCTTCGTACCAGAAGCGATAGCCTTCGTCAAAGAGGCCGACCTTCTCCAGCGCCTCGCGCCGGGCCAACATGCAGGCGCCGGGTAGCTGTTCCATCTTGTAAGGTTTTGTGGGGTCCCACTGGCGGGCGAGCTTGCCGCGCCCCAACCGGTTGCGAGGCGATAGGCGATTCAGCCAGAGCAGGTCCGCCGCGAGCGAAGCCAGCGAGGGGAGCGCCACGGGGTAATAGGAGAATTGCGTCGAGCCATCCGGGTCCACCAGCTGGCCAGTGGCCATGCCCGCTCCGGGATGGTCGTCCATGAAGCGCACGAGGGCCGGCAGGGCGCCCTCGGCGAGCACCGTGTCGTTATTCAAGATGAAAAAGTACCGACCCCTGCCGCGCAGGATGGCCTGATTGTTGGCGCGCGCGTAGCCTGTATTTTCCTGATTGACGATCAGTTCGACCTCCGGGAATCCGTCGCGCAGCATCGCCACGCTGTCGTCGTCAGAGGCATTGTCCACGACGATCACTTGCGTGCTTGGAACACCGGCGGCGCGCAGAGATCGCAGGCAGTCGCCCAGCCAGCGCGCGCCGTTCCAATTCGCGATGCAGACGGTGACATCGGCTTTCGCGTCAGCGGATGTAAGAACGCTCAATTCAAAAGCTCAGTGTTCTTCCCGGGCGCACTTCCAGCGCTCGCCCTTCCCGAATGTGTAAACCGAGCAGGCCCGGGCGGAAGAGCAGTTGAAACATCCCCAACCCGGCAAAACCCGGATCGATCGAGACGGCCTGCCCGATCGCCTCCAATGGCCATCGAACATACCCGTGTCGCAGGCCGAAGAGCGCCTGCTTCAAAAAGGAGCCTGCCACCCGCCCCCAGCAAACTCGCCGGGCCCAGGGACTGGTGTCCACGCGGGCCAGCATCATCTCGGTGATGCGGACAACATCGCTCCGGATCCGTCCCACTTTTCGATGGGTCACGGTCATGGCCTCGGGATGCAGGCGGTAACTACAAAGCGGCTCAGGAATATAGCCCACCGGCCCCAGCGCGGCAAGCCGCAGCCACATCTCGACGTCCATGACTTGCGGGAATTCTTCCGAAAACGGCCCCGCCCGGAGCAGGCTTTCGCGGCGAATCAAGACCGCGGAGGGTGAACCGACAACGTTGCCATACACCAACGTGCCGGCTATGATCTCCACCTCACTGGCCACTGTCTCGCGCGAAAAATAGGAAACCCTGCGCAGAGCCCGACCGGCCTCATCCATATAGTGGAGCCCGGATGTCACCATCACCACTTCTGGTCTGCGGTCCAGTAGGTCGACTTGTTTTTCCAGGGAGGTTGGGTCCAGGAGATCATCGTAACAAAGGAGCTTGATGTAAGTTCCTCTGGAAAGGTTGACCGCGTTGTTGAAGTTGTAAGGCATGCCCATATTTCGGTCCAGCCGACACACCCTAATTCTCGGGTCCCGGATCGACGCCGCGATTTCACAGGTATGGTCAGTTGAACCGTCATCAGAGATCAAGAGTTCGAAGTCGCGATAGGTCTGCGCCAGCACGCTTTCAATACATTCGCGCAGGTACTTGGCGGCATTGAAGGTGGGAATGCATACCGAGACCCTCATATCACGATCCTGAAGGCCGGGATGACTGTAACCAGGACTCGTCCCGGTTGCTGGAACTCTCGTTTCACCCCCGCGTCGGGAATGCGCCTCCAAGGGCTGCCCTGGACACCACCCATCATGGTTCCATGATATGCGGTTCGGGAACGGGGATGATGAAATGACCCCCCCGGCGGAGGTAATCCGCCTGCTGCGCGAGGATCTCTTCGGCGAAGTTCCAGGTCAACAAGAGGACATAATCCGGCATGGCTTCCTGAAGTTTCGCCAGCGAAAAGATGGGCAGGTGCACGCCGGGCATGTACATTCCCTGCTTATAGGTGCTCCGGTCCACAACAAATTCCAGCGCGTCACGCCCGATGCCGCAGTAGTTCAGCAACGTCGTGCCTTTGGCGGCCGCGCCATAAGCAGCGATCCGTTTCCCTTGCGCTTTGAGGTTATTGAGCAATTTGAGCAGGGCAACCCTGACTTTCTCCACCTGCTGACCAAAGCCCTGAAAGGATCCCACGCGGCCAACATTCCACGCCGCCTCCTCTTCCAGGAGGGCGTCAACCGACGGTTTCCGGCGAGCTTTCGCCTCCGGCACGACAAACAAGCGCAGTGAACCGCCATGGATCGGAAGACGCTCCACATCCTCGATCAGAAGCCCGTGCCTGGAAAACAGGGGATCGAGCGCGCTCAGGGAGAAATAACAGAGGTGCTCGTGATAGATCGTGTCAAACTCACAGCCGTCGATCATGTCCTTCACGTAAGGAACCTCGATGACCACCACCCCGTCATCTTTCAGCACTCGCCCCATTCCCGCCACAAAGCCGTTCAAATCCGCGACGTGGGCCAGCACGTTGTGGGCGTGCAGAACGTCAGCTCGCTCGCCTCGATTCCGCAACTCCTCCCCCAGCGTCCTGCCGAAGAACTCGCAGAGTGTCCGAATGCCGCGTTCCTCTTCCGCCTTGCGAGCGATGTTTACGGCGGGCTCGATGCCCAGCACCGGTATTCCCCTTTGGCGGTAGTACTGAAGCAGATAGCCGTCATTGCTGGCGACTTCGACAACCAAACTGTCCGTCCCCAGCCCCCGCGATTGAATCATGCGCGAGGCGATCCCCTCCGCGTGCTTCAGGACGGTGTTGGAAAACGAAGAGAAATAGAGGTAATATCGAAACAGTCTCTCCGGCGAGACGGTCTCCAAAATTTGAACCAGCGCGCACTTCCGGCAGAAAGCCAGATCGAGAGGAAACTCGTCTTCCGGCAGTCCGAGTTGTTCGGCAGTCAGCAGGGCGTTGGCCAGGGGAGTTCTGCCCAAAGTGAGAATCACTTCAAGCTCGGAACTCCCACATGACCGGCAACCTGTCACGCGAGCACTCTGTTTAACTTCGTCCTGCGGAACCGAATCCACGAACCATCGTCTCCTTTGGGCAAGTCTGGGGCGGAGAGCAAAATCCAACCCCGCGCGCCCCGCCCCTCAGATTCTGAGAGAAAGAAGTGCTATCAGCTTTTGCCTCTTTCGCTTCGCTACTCGAATAACAGCTCAAAAACGCGGTGCGCTCGAACCCCAGCCCGATCGCGGTTGCGGCCACGGAAGTTGGCATCTCGGACCGACCAGCCAACCGTATCCTTCGCCCCATAACGAAGTCGAACCTCCGGCTTCCGTAGCAGGCGAAGAAATCGCCCGACCAGCCTTAGGCATCCTTAGATCTCGCCGCGCGGTTTATCCGTGGAACCCCTTAACCGCGACCCCGACGAACCGCACCCCGATAGAGGTTCTCCAGTTGGTGTCCCACGGCGGTCCAAGAGTACTTCTCGTCGAGCAGCGCGAAGGCATCCTGGGTCATCTGCACAAAGCGCTCCGGATGGGAGAGCACGTCCACGCAATGCCGGGCAAACTCCTCGGCGGTGTCGGCCACCCGCACGTGCCGGTTCGGGCAAAACGCGACGCCATCCAATCCCAAACTGGTCGTCACGACAACCTTGCGCGCCGCAACCGCTTCCAGTAGTTTAACACGTACTCCCCCCCCGCCCCGGAGTGGCATGACGCAAAGGGCGGCGTCTCACAGCCTCGACCTTTCAGGACACCGGCACGGATGCTGCCGCCGGCCACTTCGCGCCCAAGAGCTCGCGGTAGAGCGCCAGCGTCTCCCGCACCACTCGCTCCTCGGAGAACTCCTGCACGGCGATTTCCCTTCCACGAGCCCCCATGCGCCCGCGCAAAGCGGGATCCTTAAGCAAAACGGCAATGGCCTCCGCTAGCGCTTCGGCGTCGCGCACCGGGACCAGCAATCCGTTCTCACCTGGCTTCACGGCTTGGCGGCACCCCGGAACATCCGTCGCTACAACCGGACGACCACATGCCCCAGCCTCCAGCAGGACATTGGCCCCGCCTTCCCCGTAAGAGGGGAGGCAAACCACATGAACTCCTGAGTACACCGCAGGCATATCCTCTGAGGCTCCCCACCATTCAACGGTGCCAGTCTTAGCCCACTCCTCCAGAGACCTCCTGGGGACGGCGGCAGGATTCTCCGGATCGCACCCCCCCACCAGAACGAAGCGCGCTATCACTCCCTGGCGTTTCAGGAGTTTCACGGCCTCGACGAATTCCCCGATGCCTTTGTCCCAGAGCATCCGTCCGGCGAGCAGCACGATGGGGGTCCCACAGACCTCGGGGGAGGGAGTGAAACGATTCGTATCCACGCCCGCACTCCTGATAACGCAGCTCTCGCCTCTGGACGTGATCCCGCAGGCAAGAAAAAGCTCACGGTTGTCAGGATTCTCGAAAATCATCCGTGTGCCTCGGAACCCGACCCGGCACAGCAGGTTTACAAAGGGCCGCAGCAGTCTGGCTTTGAGGTCCTTGCTGGTATAGATATACCCCACCCCCGGCACCGCGTTGAACACGGCCCTGATCCCTGCGGACCGTGCCGCAAGGGATCCGTAGAGTGCGCATTTCAGGGTGAAGTGATGCACGAGATCGGGCCTCTCGCGCCGATAAATTCGTGCCACCCTCAGGAGCGTAATCAGCTCCTTGAAGGGGTTGACTCCACTCCGCTCGAGGGGAAGAGGGCACCAGCGGAATCCCGCCTCGGCGAGCTTCACGGCGTATGGATCGGGAGGAGAAACGAACAGCACCTCGTGCCCTTCCCCACGGACCGCAACCGCAAGCGGAATACGAAAACGATACAAGTGGTCACTACTCGCGAAAAAAAGTACCTTCATAAAAGGAACGCCCATCCGGACGAGTAAGGTGACGGACGCGAAAGGCGCAAGGCCACTTAGGGCTCACCATGATCTTTGATAACATGTCTATTGGAAGGTAATTCCTGTTGCCGAATTCGATCGAGAGCGACTTCGGCGGCGACCTTTTCCTCCGCCGACAAAGGCATGTTGCGCTTTCGGAGAAGGATCCGGTGCAAACCGCAGTAGTAAGCGAAAGTAAACACGCCAACCTTCGCGAACCCCTCATACGGCCTCCGACACACGGTCCGAAAGCGAGGAGGGTCCCGTCCCGTGCCCAGCAAGTTCGCGAACCTTCATATAGAACTCGCGCCTGCGCCGGACAAGGACCTCCGGGGCATATTCCTTTGCCGCCTCCCAGTTTCGACGCGCCATGCGCTCCATCCGGTCGGTATCGCCGAGGACCTCAAAGATCTTCTGGGCCAAGGCGTCCGCATCGCCCGGCGGCACCATATCTTCCGGCGGAAGCAATTCGGGGATCCCCCCGACCGCCGAACCAATACACGGACATCCTCTCGCCATCGCTTCCACCATGGCGCGCGGCAACCCCTCCGTACGCGAGGGAAGCACAAACAAGTCCAACCTGTCGAGCAAATCACACACCGCCTGTCCGGGAGGCAAAGTACCCAGAAATCTAGCCCTGCCTGCGATCCCGAGCCGCTGGGCTAAGGCTTCCATCGCGGGTCGGTGGGCTCCGTCTCCCGCAAACTCAAGTTCTATATTGAGGCCCTTGGCGAGGCAAACGGCCACGGCCTTGAGGAGGATGTCCGGGCCTTTGTAGAGCTGGGCAAGCGAGCCAAGAGTCCCCAGGCGTGCAAGCGGCATCACGGACCGCGCCGGGCGGGAGCCCGCGCGAATTCTTGCAACCCGGGCCTCCAGTTGTTCCGGTGAAGCCGTTCTGCCCGCCAGGTCGACGTTGGGGAAGTGGGTCACAAAGGCCCGTTCGCTTGCTGGATAATGCCGCTGGAGCCCTTCGCGGCTGACGTACGCGACAGCAGAGGCCTCCCGGCAGATTTGCCGAAGCCCTCTTGTCCAGATCCTCCGCACGAAGGGACGGACAATTGTACGCACGCCTTCCGGAGAGAACACTTCCCAGGGATCACCAACAACTTGAACTCCAAATGGAGATCCGCGCTCCCTTAGGGATTTCCAGGCAAGCAGGCTAACCGCCCCAGGGAATCGCAATAGGAAGGCGTCTGCCATTCCGACGACCTCTTTGACGCGTCGCCGCAAGGTCGGCAGGCAACGCAAATACTGCCAAGGCCCCAGGTAATCCGGCAGATCCCCAAAAACAACACCAGGCCCATCGGCCCGAGCGCATCCCGCGAGTTCAATGGGCACCGTTCGCACCCTGCTCAAAACGACCACTTGCTCGAAGACCTCCAGGTACTTGTGCCAGAAAGCGTAGTCCTCGACAGCCGGAGGCACAGGGTAGACGTGGCCAGCAGGGATCCGCATGAAGTGATGCTCGGATGTGATCAGAATGCGCATGCAGTTGTTACCCGAGGACTTCCGCACACCGGGCTGGTTCCGGCGGCAGCACCTTTTCGCGCGGACGCTGACTTTCTTCGCAAAGGGGATCGGAACCGGGCGTCGTGTGCAAACCCGAATCCTGCCCTCGGAGACCGGTCAAGCACCCTGCCTGTAGATGACGCTTCATCAGCGTACAACCACTCCGTAATCTTCGAGTGAGTTCACAATGCAAGCCCACGCCCGGCGAAAACAAGGCTCAACCCGAACGAGGTGGCGGTCTGTGCAGCAACCCCCCAGCGAGCCGTGGCGACTCATTGCGAGGTTGGATCAAACGACGAGACTTCGCGACGGCGCTGGGCTGCTTGGCTTCGTCCTCGACTTGAAGCGAATGGTCCGCGGCCATAAGAAAGAAAAAGGCCCACCACACGACAGCCAACTGAAAGCCCTTTAGCAGCAACATGTCGAACATCATGATGACCAATCCTGCAACAATGCCTGGAGCGATGATGGAGGAGAGTCGGATGACGCGTGTGGCCCCTAAGGAAGGAACCAACTGAGAACTCAAAGCCGTAAGGAATATGGCTAGACCCACCACCCCCATCTCCACCAGGATAGGAACGAACGTCGAGTGAGGGATTCCCGCCATCCTACCCATCCCACTCTGCATCATCATGTACCGCCACCCGGACAATCCCATCTTGACTTCGACTTCGTACAGGTACCACGGCCACAACTGTCCGTACCCGATTCCGAATACCATCGCCCCCGGGGATTGCAACCAGAACGCCATCCCCGTTCGGTAGGTTTGTTCGCGGTAAAGGTCTTCAAACACCAGAAACCTGGTAAACGTTTCCACCTCGGCGAAGATGAACACCGCGACCGCCAGTGCGGCGACCATCGCCACCCGGGACTTCATGGATCGGCCTCGGAACATGACCGCGGCGGCCAGCACGGCCAGCGCAAGCACGCCCGCCCGAGATCCGCCCAGGAGAATCCCCATCGCCAGAATGCACGCGGCAGCGACGCGAAACGCGACCCACGGGTGCAAACGGATTCCGATCACCAGGCAGGAAATAGCGATCACCAGGACGGCCGGCAGCATGGTGGACACTCCTAAAGGACCGCGCAGCCGCGGCAGGTTGAGGAGCGGATCCACCTCCCTCGCTTCGGTCGCGAAAACATTCACGTACATGTAGATGATGATCACGACGGCCAGGGCGTAGCTGAGTCGGAGAGCGAAACGCTGGAGGTCGTTGGGCCGCAACGATAGCACCAGCCCCAGACCCAGGCACATCGCAAGCCATGCTCCCATGGCGGGAAACAGAACGTACGCGAGGTGGAGTTGCCTCAAGCCACCCTCGAGGAGAGCGCTACCGATCGCGTACGCCACCAAACCCGTGAACGGAAGGAAAGTCCAGTGAATGACTCGTGGATAGCGGTTCCGACGAAGGAAAATCAGAGGGACGCAGCAGAGCCCCAGGCACCCGACAACAAGATCTTGCAGGTTAATCTGAATCAGACCCAGGTCGATCAGGGGAGTCCTGCCTCCCGGCAGGAAGCACCAAAGGGCAAAAACCGGCCACCAGATCCATTCGAGGATGCCTTGCGGCAAGACGGGGTGAAGGGCCTTCCGCAGCCGCACGGGTAGAGGTAGGCCGCGCGGCGAACCGGGAAGATCTCCCAGCTGAGCGAACGGTGTCTGGTGAGCGTTCCGGGGCAGTCCGTTCTGCTTTAGTGTGTTGATTGACGACATCCGATGAACCGCCTTCGTCCCCGTGTGATCCCGGCCACTTCAGGCCGGGACAGGGGTCCGTTTTGTTTCAGCCACGGGATGGTCCAAGGCAGACTCATAAAGCGTCCGAAGCTGATCAGCCGATCGCTCTATATTAAACCCACATCGTTGGACTTCGCCCAGCGCGACTTCACTGAGAATCCGTCCGTAGTGCAGGAGCTGAAGGGCCCGGCTGCTCCATTCGCCCGCGCCGACCG
>Ga0315274_10014406_pt1 | contig 11212 bp, 6 predicted proteins | sample YL17G02_20_MG_FD_203700 | JGI IMG/M metagenome (GOLD analysis project Ga0315274, IMG submission 203700) | Sediment microbial communities from Yellowstone Lake, YNP, Wyoming, USA - YL17G02_20 | ecosystem: Environmental > Aquatic > Freshwater > Lake > Sediment | place: USA: Wyoming | collected...
CATCGGGGAACATACATTCGGGGACAAACGTAATGTATGCCCCAAAGGAGGCCGTGTTTTCAAGTCCTTCTTGCTGCAAAGCCACACATCTCAATCAGTTAGGCGGTTTCCGAAAAGGGCCACGCCCGTCGCTTACTTTTGCGGGTTCTTGGGCGCGCCGCCGGCGTCCGGCAGCTCGGCACCGAAGATCTCCAGGTGGTTCCACCGGTCGTTCTCGTAAGCGGCAAAGGCGTCCCAGACCACCAGTATCTGGTTGAACTTGCCGGGGTGCTCGAACAGGAAGTCCTTGCGAATGCCGGGGTCCTTGTTCCAGGCCTTCTGGAGGATCCAGCCCTGGCCGGTGAGGTCCTGGATGCTGCTGCCCGGAAGCGTGCCAGGATCCAGTGTGCCATTGGCGGTGTAGAACTCCGCCGGGTGGAGTCCAAAATTGCATCTATCACCGCCGGTCGTCCCGATCAGGCCGTAGTTCATCGTGTAGGCTTTGTCCAAGTCGAACCGCAGGTAGAGCCGCTTGCCTTTCATCACGGCGTCCCCGAAACCGCCGTCGTGCTGGGTGGGAAAGCTGGACTTGAACAGCAGTATCTCCGGGAACCGTCCCCTGCCCATGACACCGCTATTCATTTTTGTCCAAATGTTGTTCTCCGGACTCCACACCAGCTTGAGCTTGTCCGCATACCAGAAACCCCGCAGGAAACTGAAGGCACCGCTGCCTTTATCACCGAACAGAGGGAGAGCGGGAGCCTCGGGATCGGCATACACACAGACCTCCTTGGTCCTGCGGGCGCACGTGTCCGTCCCATCACCTTCCTGGGTCAGTCTCAGCACGTTGACCTTCACGGGCTTGAAGCATTTCAGGAATTCGCTCTTTCTCGCTTTGCTCTTGAACACCTTGAACCAGGTCGTGCCTCCGTCGGAGGATCCCTCCAACTGGACCTCAGCAGGGGCGTCGCTCCCTTCGTACTCATAGGCGATCGCCAGCGACGACACCGTCCTCAGGCCGGGCAGCGTATACGTGAGCACCAATGGCTTCGATGGATCCACGTTCGGTCGGAAGCACTTCGCGCTGCCGTCGATTGTATCCTCTGGTTTGGACTGATTGCCGCCGCCTGCCACATTGCTCGTGACCGTCACGCGGTTGGTCCAGGTCTTGATGTCCAGCTCCCGCAGGACGTTCACGGTGCCCAAGAGGCCGTCCTTTACGAGATGCTTATCAACATCCTGTTCCCCCGCGTCATCGGCGAAGGCCGAGAGGCCGCCCAGCCCGAACACCAGCGCCAAGGTCAGAATGGTCTTCATTATTGGTTGTCCTGATTGTTGGCTGGTTACTTGTTGCCGATGCACCACAGGAACTTGTGCGTCCGGATGTACATCCGGCTGCCCACGAAAAACGGCGGAGTTGTCATCTGATCGTGATCTTCTTGCGTGAGCGAGGCGCCGAGTCCTCCCTTGGCCAGCGTGTTGAACGCGACCTCCTGGAACTCGCGGCCCGGCTTCAAGACCCACATCTGCCCCGAATCGAACCCTCCATAAATGTACGGCCCAGCCTGGGCCATACAGGGATGAGGAGAGGTGCCCCTGAACACATTGCGCGGCGGTGACTTATAGACCACCTGTCCTGTGGCCGCATCAAACGCGACCACTTGGTACTGGCGGTTGGCGGCCTCCCTTTTGTTGTAGATCAGCCCATCGTGATAGACTGGCGATGAGTATGTGCCGGGCCGCTCCTCCGTCTCCCATAGCTTCTCCACGACGATCTTCCCAGCTTCGCCCGGCTTGAGTCGCGCCGCCATTATTCTGTATTCTCCCTTCTTGGTCAGGAATTTGGGCGGCCCCTCACTGGACATGTCCTCGTCCCACCAAGAATACACGACGTCCCCATGCACGACCGCCGTGAGCTGGCCGTTGCAGGTCGCCCCGTCGGCCATCAGTTTCCCGTCCGAAGCGCGGTACACCTTTCCATACGGCATCAGCACCAGCTCCGTGCCGCCGACCAGCGCCCGCACGGGCGAGCCGTAGCGCTCCTTGTGGTCCACCTCCCAGGCGGACTTGCCGGTGGCCGGATCCAGGCCGTAGAGGCGGCCGCCCATGCAGATCACCAGGCGGCCCCCGGCCAGCAGCGGGTTGGCCGAGTATCCCATAGCCGAGCTCGGCTTCGAGAGCATCCGCACCCACTGGCGCTTGCCCTCCAGGTCGTATGCCGCCACCAGGCCTGTCCCGTACACCACGTACACCAGTTTACCCTCGCTCGTGGGCGTTGGCATCGTGTATTCGAAGGTGAAGCCGAAATGCTCCCCCATCACCGGCGGCATCTCGAAGTACTCGCATCGCCTGATGTCCTTCTTGAGGGACTCCTTGACGGCCTCCTTCTCCGCCTCGGTCTTGGCGGCATTCACCTTGGCGATGATCGCCGCCGCCTCCGGGTCATCCTCCGGCACGGTGTCGAAGAAGGTGACCGTGTCTGACCACAGGATCTTCCCGTCCTTGGCCGAGACGCACAACAACGTCCCCGGCTCGCTGCACGTGAAAACGCGGTCCCGCACCACAATCGGCGACCCGTTGCACCTTTTCGGCATCGGCGTCTTCCAGATGACGTTCTCCGTCGCCGACCACTTCACGGGCGGCTGCGCGTCCGGGAAACTGCCCGTGCCGTTCCCTCGGAAGCCGATCCGGGCGTCGGCCCCAGCGCCGAGGCACGTCGCCGTGCCGGCCAGCGCCATCCATCCCGCCACAACAACCGCCGCGGTCAAACCCCTGTACGCCATTCCCCGTTCCCGTTCCGTTCCTTCCGTTCTTCCGCCCATGGTGACCTCCTGGTTGGGTTTCATCACTCCTCACTTAGAATCAGTCGGATCTGACCGTACTTCCAATTCTCCGTGGGGAAACGCAGCTTCACTGTGGTAGGCGTGACATCGATCTTGCCGGCCCCTTCTTTCACCCACTGGCCCTCTTCGAAGTGGCCGCGTTCGGCACGCGACACGCGCATCGGCCGGCCGTCGGCGTACCGCAACTCCACATCGATCTTCGTCGACGTCACCACATAGTCGTCGGTATCCATTTTCACGATGAGCCCATTGCCATTCAGGATCTGACCGGTCGTGTTGACAGTCTTATTCCTACCCGCGGCCGTCGACGTGGTGAACGTGACAACCATATTCTGAAAGGTCTCTTCCCACGTCTCTCGGGCCTTCGGATGCATGGCAAAACCCCAGGACTCGGGGAACTGCATGAAGCCCAGCAGCCCGTTTCCGTCCAGATTCTTCTTGACCAGCAACGGCTCCATGGAGAGAATCATCACATTGACGGGCCGGTACGCATTGAGTTCGAAATCAGGGGACAGCCATTGCCCAAAGCCGAATGCGCCGTCGGCAATGGCGCTGAAATGAGACTCGGGATTGATGAATTCCGAGGGGGCAGCCACAACGTTCCATGGTCTCTTATACAGGCGTTGGACACCCTCCCAATTAGGGTTATCCCCGGCAATGCCATCTATGTGCGGGGCGCCGACGTGAAAAAGGTCAAAGAGTTGAACATCAGTGGCCGAGGCTCCCATCCATGCATTGCAGTAGATCGGAATGTTTAGCGCCTGTGTGCCTGCAGCCGCGACAATATCAAGATATTTGCCCGTATAGTACGCACCCATGATAGTGTGCATGTCTTCGTCACCCTCTTTGCTGGTACCGCCTCCTCTCATGCCAAACAGCTCACGCCAGTTTCCCGCGGTTCTACGGGTTCCTCCATGGCCGGGGTCGGCCCATCTGCTAAATGCCCGCCACCCCAGCCTGGTCGGATCGAAGTTGAGAGTTTCATTCGCCTTGAGGAAAGTCACCAAGTCTTGAGGCACCTGTTCTTTGGAAAGGCTTTGAGCGACGCTCCCGTAATCCTGCCCTCCCGTCATTTCGTTCTGCAGATGCACTCCGATGACCACCTGATGGTTCGGGTCCAGCTTCGCCACCGCAGCCAGCAGGGCCTTCAAGGCCAATCCCTCCCGCTCCGAGGCGGCGGTGCAGAACGGCGATATTTGACCCTCTTCGTTTCCCTCCCTGTTTGTGATCCAGAAATAGGTCGCCTTGTCTTGCCGGGTGTAATTCGCCGCCTGCGGAGAACCGAGACAGTCGCTAAACCCACGCCAAAGGATCTGCAGAAACATGGTTCGTGCTTTGCAGGCATCGAGCGCCGCGACAAGCCTGACCATGGTCTTATCATTCGCCTTATCATCGTACACATCCTTGGCCTTCTCGAATTCATTCCAGTCCACCGCAACCGTCATGGTATTCATTCCCTGCCGCAGAAAGGTGTCGCAGAGATCCCCCCAATATTGATCGCCCGAACCATGATAGGGCTTGCCGGTCAAGGCGATCCGCGGCTGCCCGCAGACCACGATGTTGCCGACGTTGACTTTTTCAAAATGCGGAACGGAGCCGTCAGGCTTTGGATACGGCGGCAGCTTGATCTCGGTCAGCTTGTCCACCGGCTGCCACTTGACCGCATCCGCATACACGGTGCCTCTGGCATTCTTCGCCACTACATACCCGGCCGTGCCAGCGGCGAAGTCATAATCGCCCAGATTGGCCAGGCCGCAGGGGCCAAGTGTCATGTCGCGTGTGTAGGTCCTTACCCCTCCCTGGAAATGGATCTCGACCTCCACGGTGCGACCGACCGTATTGGGGATCCAGTAATACACTCGATATTTCCCTGCCTTGGGGATATCCGGTGTGAACCTGGCCCAGGCGCCAACCGCCTTCGTCACCCGTATCGGCCCTCCTACCTCATCCCAGGATTCGTTCTCCCAGCCTCCCGATTTCGTGGTCCAGGTACCCCCGCCTTCGGCATAGGCCGCCCCCGCCGGATCCTCATGGGTCACGACCAGGCCTCCGTCATACGTATTTCTCTGCGCACCGGCACCGCGCGATGGGAAGGCGAACAGGAATGCGGCAAGAAGAAATGCATGGATCATTGCGCCTCCGATGCCGCTATGCTGTTCATAACGTGCTTTACCTGACATTGTGAACTCTCCTTGTTCTGGTGTTATGAAGCTATTGCACGAATCTTTCCATCCGGCCGGCGGTTCACTGCGAACCGCGCACCAAGCCGGACGAGAAGAAAGAAAGCGCTGCCTTAAGCACGCTCAAGAACACGCTATGTTGGCTCATGGCGTCTTCTCTCCCTCCGGCCTGACTGGTTCTGTGGCACTGTCGGCCGGGGCCTTCGCGGCAGCCGCGCCCGGCTTCTCAACCCCGCACATCTCAAGGTGACACCACTGCTGAGGGCCCTGGGCATCCCAGACCAAGAGCATCTGGTTGTACTTGCCTGGCTTTGCCAGCACGAATCCCTTGGATAGCGTAGGGTCCTTGTCCCAGGCCTTCTGGAGGATCCATCCCTGCCCGGTAATGTCCTTGATGGTGTTGCCCTTGAGCTCGGCGGGGTCCAGTTTGCCGTTGGCGGTATAGAACTCAGCCTTGGCGTTGCGGGCTATGCATCTCTCTTGGTCAGGACAGCCGACAAGGCCGGCGTACATCGGGTACGCCTTGTCCAGGTCCAGGCGCAAGAACGAGCGCTTGCCCGGCCCCGCGCCTTGTGGATTCCCGAAGCACAAGGCGGCATGAGAACCGCACAGGCGGGAGATGAATGGAACATGGGGAAAACCGCCGTACTGCTCCAACCAGATGTCGTTCACCGGGTTCTTGAACTGCTCGATCTTGCCCTTGTAGTACAGATCCCGCAGAAAGTTGAACGCCCCGCTGTCCTTGCCACCAAAGAGCGGCAGGGGAACCTCGGGATCGGCGTATACGATCACCTCCTGGGTCTCCGGCCTGCCTTTCTGGGTCAGCCGCAGCGCGTTCACCTTCGCCGGTTTGAAGCACTTGATGTAATCGCCCTTTCCCATTCTCGTATCCATGCTCTTGAACAAGTGTGACCAGGTCCGGCCGCCATCGGCCGAGCCTTCCAACTGCACCGCATCAGGCACGGCGTCTCTGTACTGAATCGCCAGAGACGACACGGTCCTCATGCCGGGCAGTTCATAGGTGACGACCCACGGGTCCGCGGGGTTCTTTGGGAGAAAGCTTCGCGTACTGCCGTCGATCGTGGACTCCACGGGCCCCCCGCTCCAATCGGTGGAGAAGTCCGCAGCGCCTTTGACCGTCACCCGATTCTTCCCCGTCTTGACGTCCAACTCCCGCAGCACGTTCACCGTGCCCAGGACGCCCTCTTTCACCAGGGGTAGTTCGTGATCGACCTGTTCGTTCTCTTCGGCCAACGCCGGTAGGCTGCCCAGCCCGAACAGAAACGCCAATGTCAGAACGGTTCTCATGCTTTGGCCTCCGTAGTGTCGCTTACTGTTGCGGGTTCTTGGGCGCGCCGCCGGCGTCCGGCAGCTCGACACCGAACATCTCCAAGTGACTCCATGAGCCGCCGCCCGCCCCCCACTTACCTCCCCCCCACACCAAGAGCATTTGGTTGTATCTGCCCGGGCGGACGAAGGAGAAGCCTTTGCACACCTCCGGGTCGTTCTCCCAGGCCTTTTGGAGGATCCATCCTTGGCCGGTGAGATCCTGGATGTTGTTGCCGTTGAGCGTGCTCGGGTCCAGGCTGCCGTTGGCAGTGTAGAACTCGGCTTTGCTTCCCTTGCTGCCGATGATCCAATCCCTTTCTGGACTGCTGATCAGGCCGTAGTTCATCGGGTAGGCCTTATCCAGGTCGAAGCGCAGGAAAACCCGTTTCCCGGGCTGATCCGAACCGTAGGGCTCCCAAGGCCCCCACCCGCCGTCGTGGAAGTTGCGAATGTAGGAATCAAATGGAGCGTGAGGAAGCCCCTTCCCGCCGAATGGCGCTACCCAGACAGCGTTTCCGGTGCTTGGAAGCAGCTTGATCTTGCCGGCATACCAGAGACCCCGCAGGAAGCTGAAGGCGCCGCAGTCCTTGCCGCCGAAGAGCGGGAGGGGAGCCTCAGAATCGGCGTAGACAAGGACCTCCTGGACGCAGGCCGTTCCGCCTTTGAAACTCAACCGGAGTTGGTCGACCTTCACGGGTTTGAAGCATTTCAGGAGCACCCACTCCTTTCTTGGCTTGGTCCTGAACACCTCGAACCAGGTCTTGCCTCCGTCGGCGGATCCCTCCAGCCGGAGCGTATCAGGTGCGTCTCCGACAATCGCCAGGGACGAGACCATCCGCGGGGCGGGTAGCGTGTAGGTGAATACCACACCTTCTGCCGGTTGACCCTGGTGCTCGGGCGCGAAGTCCAATCCGCTGCCGTCGATCGTATGGTTGACATCTTTGCGCCACTCTGGTTGATCGCCTTTCATCTTGACGTTGCAGGTGACCGTCACGCGGTTCTTCCACGTCGTGACGTTCAACTCCCGCAGCACGTTCACCGTGCCCAGGACGCCATCCTTCACGAGGGGCGCTTCATGATCCCGATGCCCCGACTCTTCGGCCAACGCCGGTAGACTGCCCAGCCCGAACAGCAAAGCAAATGCCAGAGTCGTTTTCATGATGCGTGTCCTCCTGCGTGATTATTTGTTGCCGATGCAGAACAGGAAGTTGCGCGTGCGCACGTATATGCGGTTGCCCACGAACAGCGGCGCGCCCACCATCTGGTCGCCTCCTTGCCACAATCCTCCCTTGGAAAGGTCGTTGAACGCGACCTCCTGATACTCGCGGCCTGGCTTGATCACAAACATCTTCCCATCATCCAACGGGGCGTAGATGTACGGCCCAGCGTGCGTAGTACAGGGATAGTTGCCGGCGTTCTGCCACGAACCCACGCCCAGTTTGTGCGCATAGACCAGCTTCCCCGCGGTTGCGTCGAATGCGACCAAATGCAACTTGTCCCCGGAATCCGTCTTGCGGCTACAGGTGTTGTAGATCAACCCATTGTGGTAGACCGGCGATGAGTAACCGCCGGGTCGCTCCGTCGTCTCCCACAACTTCTCCGTGGCGATCGTGCCGTCCGCTGTCGCCTTCAGTCGCACCGCCATCACCAAGTAATTGGCGCCGGGGGGAAGCTTGGGGCCTTTTACACTGCTGAACGACTCGTCCCACGCCGAGTATACGGTGTCTCCATGCACCGAAGCGGTCAACTGGCTGTTGATGGCGGCCCCTTTCCCCAGCAGTTTGCCGTCGGAAGCGCGGTACACGTTGCCCATCGGCATCACCACCAGTTCGGTCCCGCCGACCTCCGCGCGCACGGGGGAACCGAAGTATTCATCGTGGTCCACCTTCCAGGCCGTCTTCCCGCTGGCTGTGTCCAGACCCTGCAGGAACCCTCCCATGTTGATCACCAGTCGGCCGCCGGCCAGGAGCGGGTTGGCGGAGTAGCCCGTAGCACTCCTCGGTTTGTCGAGCGCTCGCACCCACTGCCGTTTTCCGTCCAGGCCGTAGGCCGCGGCCATGCCCGTCCCGTACACCACGTACACCTGCTTCCCATCGCTCGTGGGCGTCGGGAGCGTGTACTCCAGGATGAAGCCGAAGTGCGAGCCCATCACGGGCGGCTTCTCAAAATAATCGCACCTCATGATGTCCTTCTTGAGGGACTCCTTGATGGCCTCCTTCTCCTTCTCGGTCTTGGTGCCATTCACTTTGGCGATGATCGCGGCCGCCTCCGGATCATCCTCTGGGACGTAATCGAAGTAGGTGACCGTGTCAGACCACCGGATCTTCCCGTCCTCGGCCGAGACGCACAGGAGCGACGACGGCTCGCTGCATGTGAAGGCGCGGTCCCCCACCACGATCGGCGCCCCGTTCGACCGGCCCGGCATCGGCGTCTTCCAGATGACGTTCTCCGTCGCCGACCACTTCACGGGCGGCTGCGCGTCCGGGAAACTGCCCGTGCCGTCGCCGCGGAAGCCGATCCGGGCGTCGGCCCCAGGCTCCCCGCACATCGCGGCTGCCGTACAGAGCATCGCGACGACGACAGATACCACCACCCAGTTCCGTTCCATCACGTTCGCTGTCATTCCAGTCTCCTTCTATCATTTCGTTCCGGGGTCCTTCACGCCAGTTGTGGCGTCCGGTGCCGCGCCTCATCGCTCCCAGCTGAACTCCACTTCGTTCGCCCAGTGCTGTACCCAGTCGTCGCGGAAGGTGGAGGAGTTGGTCTTCGAGACACTGCGTTCGCGAGCCAGTTCCATGCAGGCCGTGCCGGCGTTGTCGTTGACGCGGAACGAGAACTTCACCGGCTCGCCGGCGTCGCGCTTGGCCTTCACTTCCGGGATCTCCGACCACGGGATCGAGCACTCGACGATGCGCGTGTTACCCTCGTGCGTGATGATCAGCTTGCCGCCTTTGACCGGGCCTTCCTGGGGCGGTTTCGGGTGGCGCGGATAGAAATGGATCCGCGGCATGCCCGGCACTTTCAGCCGCCAGATCTCCGTGCCGCCGCCGTACTTCCCGGCCACAGGGTTCAGGGCAAAGATGTAGTCGCTGTCGTGGTACATGATGTACCCCGGCATGGTGCCCGGAACACAGGGGTAATCGTCCTTCTTCTCGTGCCCGACAGGGAACACCTGGAATGCGATCTGCACGTTGTCGTGGTTCGGTGAGCACCCTGACGGTAGCTCCACGCCGCCCCACATCCTGTAGGTGAAGCGCCGCACGCCCTCGGGCCAGCGCAACTCGGTCATGATCTCCTTGGCGGTGCCGAACGATGGCTTGCCGAGCTCGCCTACGAAAGCGGGATAGTCGATCACGGCAACCACCTTCCGCTCGAGCAGGTCCTTCAGCTCGGTGCCACGGTAGAACTCCGCCGCTAGCCCCTGCTCGTCTGTTTCCGCGGCGACGAACAGCACGTCAGCCGGGACCTTCTCCCGCTCCTTCTCCGGCTCCTGCCAGAAGAGCTGCAGCGTGTTCGGTCCGCCACCCTGGTAATACTCGACCTTCAGGGGATAACGCTTGCCGGCCTCCAGTTCGATCGTCCCCGAATGCTCCCCGCGGTCCTTCCAGTGGTCGATGAGCAGTGTCCCTGCCACCCACACGCGAACGCCGTCGTCGTGGTGAGTGGTGAAAACATGCTTACCGGAGGCGCGGGCTTTCACGAACCCGGTCCAGCGCGCCGAAACGTTGCTCGTAAAGTCATTGCGGTTGAAAGTCTTCTTGTAGACCACCTCGGGATAGTAGAATTCATCCGGGTCGAGGGTCTCGAAGCGCGGCATGCCCGCATCCGGGGTGCTGTCGGCCACTTTGGCCGCGAAGTAGAAGAACTCGTCGGCGGCAGCCAGATAGGCGGTTGCGGTGCCCTTCTTGACCGACGTGTCGAAGGTGCGCATCGGCCACCACGCCGCCTCGGTCATGGTTGGCGCCGCCTGCCCGGCATCGTTGACAATCTGCGGCAAGACCCCTTCCCAGTCGTCCAGCTTGCCGTCCACCTCGATCGTGCGGCGGGCAATGACGTTGCAGTGCATGTCCTCCTGATGGGTCGAACTCCCGTCCGGGCCCGTGTCGAACACCAGGGTCAGCGGATAGGTGTTGCTCGGCTCGGGCTGGCCGCCCGTGATGCGCACGAGCACCTCCTGGGTCTCGTGAGCGCCGAAGCTCAGCTCGGCCGGCGCCGCCACCTGCAGAGCCCCGAGTTTCACCGACAGTTTCCCCGCGACCGGCCGGTTCAGCACATTCGTCAGCTTCAGCCGCAGCGCCGGCTTCTCGCCAATGGGGGCCGTCATGTCGCGGCACGCCTTGGCGAGCGGCTCGATGCCTTCGATGCGCGCCTCACGCAGGGCGGCCAGCAACTTGTCGAACGAACCCTTCTTCCCATTGCCGCGCAGGAAATAGCCTTCTTTGCCCAGCGGGATCACGTACTGGCCTTTGACGGGAGCCATCGGGTTGCCGTAGGGATCGACGGCGCTGAAGCCCTTCTCTGTCTTCACCGCCAGCGTCGAACCCAGTAGGGGCCGCTTGGCATTGAGTTCCTTCTCCAGCGTCGCCCGTTCCTCCGGCTTCGCGTCCGCCGGCAGGGCCGCGAGTTTGGCCTTCAGCTCCGCGGTCAGCGCCCGCTCCTGGAAACTGCGGGCGGTGCGGAACAGCATGGCATCCGGCCAGCCGCCGCCGAAGACAGCGCCGATATCGCCCACGACCACCACGGTGCCGTCTTCTAAGTCGGGCTTTCCGTCCGCGCCCGGCAGGCCGTCGAACACCATGATCCAGGGCAGGCCGTTCTTGAACAGGAGTTCCTTGAATGGACGGTCGCCAAGGAGTTGCGTGCACGCCGCCACCGCCGGGG
>Ga0315274_10014407_pt1 | contig 11212 bp, 9 predicted proteins | sample YL17G02_20_MG_FD_203700 | JGI IMG/M metagenome (GOLD analysis project Ga0315274, IMG submission 203700) | Sediment microbial communities from Yellowstone Lake, YNP, Wyoming, USA - YL17G02_20 | ecosystem: Environmental > Aquatic > Freshwater > Lake > Sediment | place: USA: Wyoming | collected...
GATGGTCGAAGCGGTCGACTGGTTCACCTATCGGCTGACTGGCGAATGGACCCTGTCGCTGTGTGCCGTCACCGACCTCTGGCATTACGTGCCCTCGCGCGGGGGCTGGCCGACGACGCTGCTTGAGGCGGTCGGCCTGATCGAGGCACGCTCCCGCTGGCCCGAACGCATCCTGCCTATCGGGGCGCGCGCCGGTACCCTCTCCGCCGCTGCGGCGGACGACCTGGGGCTGATCCCCGGGATCCCGGTCGCAGCCGGAGGCGTCGATGCCCATGTCGGGCTGCTTGGGCTGGATGCGCTCCGCTCCGGACAGCTCGGCCTGACCCTCGGCTCCTCCTCCGTGCAGCTGACACTCACCGATCAGCCAGCCTTCGACCCGGCATTCTGGGGCCCCTTCGAAGACACCATCCTCCCCGGGCGCTGGTTGATCGAGATGGGTCAGGTGTCGACCGGGTCGCTGCTGCGCTGGTTCAAAGATAATCTGGCGCCGCCTGCGGTGCATGCCGAAGCGGCGAAAGCCGGCCTTCCGTTGTATGCCTACCTCGACCGGCAGGCCGACAAGCTCCCTCCAGGTTCCGGTGGGCTGACGGCCCTCGACTACTGGCAAGGCAACCGCACCCCGATCCGCGACCCGCTGGCGCGCGGCGCGCTGGTGGGGCTGACGCTGTACCACACGCCCCCGCACGTGTACCGGGCGCTGCTGGAGGCGGCGGCGTTTGGCAACCGTCACATCCTCGAGACGCTGGCCGCGGCCGGCGTGCCCATCTCCGATGTCCGCGCCGCCGGAGGGGGAGCCGGATCGGACGTGTGGCTGCAGATGCACGCCGACGTGGCCGGCATCCCGGTCAGCGTGACCTCGAGCGAAGATGCCGCCCTCGTGGGTGGCGCCGTTGCCGCGGCGGTGTGTGCCGGTGAGCATGCCACGCTGGAAGAAGCGGCGGCGGCCATGGTGCGCCCCATACGCACCTACGTTCCCGACGCTGCCCGTCACGCGGCCTACGCCCAGCCTTACAGCCTATATCGCGACCTGTACCCGGCACTCCGCCCGCTGTTCCCCCGCCTCGCCGCCAGCGCCAGCCGGGCGTGATCTTCGCCCGTTTCCTTCGCGAGTGGAACCCAGCCGATTGTGGCATGCGCGGATAGTACCGGAGTACCATCCCGATAGTAGCCAAGTAGGCTGCGACCGTGCTACGAAACGAGAGGCACCATGGAGACCGTTGCCCTTCGCGTGCTCCGGAATGAGCCGGGCAAATTCGAGGAGCTGCTGGCCCGCCAAGGGACAGTCCTCCTGAGCAAAGGGGGGAAGCCTTTTGCGCTCGCCGTAGACATTGCCGAAGGAACGCTGGAGGATGTCGTCAGGCTCGTAACGCAGATCCGTGCTCAGGTGGCGGTCTCTGAGATGCGAGCCGGAGCTCGAGCGCGCGGCCTTGGCGAGCTGAAGCCCCTGCAAGTGGACGAGGCGATCCGTTCCTACAGGGCTGGCCGCAAGAGGTAATTGGCGTTGCTCGTCGTCATCGACACCTCCGTCATTGTTTCCGGCCTGATCAATCCTGACGGCCCCCCCGCTCGTGTCGTGGACCTCCTGCTGGCGAATGTCATTCAGGCGGCGTTCGACGACCGGGTCTTAGCGGAGTATGACGAGGTTCTGGCCAGGAAGCCCTTCTCCTTCAACCGCAAGCACGAGCACTCTCTTCTGGACCATGTCCGTCTCAATGGAACGCAAGTATCCGCACCGCCTCTGCCGGCAGGTGAGTATCCTGACCGGACGGACCTTCCATTTGCTGAGGTGGCCTTCGCCGCAGGCGCGGCGGAACTTGTGACGGGCAATCCCGCGCACTTCACCTTCCTCCCCAGCATTGGCATTGCGGTCCTTTCGCCTCAAGAGTTCCTCGAGAAGCTCTGATCCACCAACAGGGCACCCGGGAACCGGCGACCGATCCCGAGCGAGGCTCGAACGCAGGCGGCCCCATTCAGCGAACCCGATCCCGCAGCATCTTCTCGCGCGTTCCGCCAGATCCCTCAAGGGAGCCTGGCACCCTGGCTGCGTCCTCCTTGCTGGTCACGCCCTCCCGCCAACACCGAGCCCAGATCGCACAGGCTGCGATCGGGAATGGCATGCCTGTCGAATCAATGGCAGGGGCTCCGCAGGTGCCGGCGCTGCGCAGAGGTTTCGCGGTAGAATCCGGCCCCCCAGGAGAGAAGCGGTGAGCGAGTCAGGCGCGCAGGGCACGGTCCACGCGGCCCAGTTGCGGTCGACGGTCCAGATTGTCCTGCCGGACGGCCGGGTCCTGGAAGGTCCACGCGGCGCCAGCCTGGCGGACTTCCTGGCTCAGCCGGGTCTCACCCCGGCGCCGATCGTCGGCGGGGTGGTCAACGGCGAACTGCGCGAGCTGATCTACCCGATCGAGACTGAAGCGCACGTCCGGCCGGTCACCATGGGCGAGGCCGACGGGATGCGCATCTACCGCCGCTCGCTAACCTTCCTGCTGGCCGCCGCCTTCGAAGCGATGTTCCCCGATCGGCAGCTGACCGTCGACCACTCGGTTTCGTCCGGCGGCTACTTCTGCCAGGTGTCCGGAGGACAGCTCTCGGAAGGCGAGCTGCAGACGCTCGAGGCGCGCATGCGCCAGCTGGTCGAGTTCGACCTGCCGTTCGCCAAGGCCGAAGTCAGGCTGGACGAAGCGGTCGCCTACTTCCGCGAGAAGGGCTACCTGGACAAGGCGCAGCTGCTGGCCCACCGGCGCAAGCCTACGATGGTGCTGTACTCCCTGGGCAAGCTGCGCGACTACCACCACGGCTACATGGTCCCGTCCACCGGCTATCTGCGCTGGTTCGCGTTGAGCGCCGCGGACGACGGCTTCACGCTGCAGTTTCCCCGGCGGCACAAGCCGACCGAGGTGCTCGCCCCACCGCGCTACGCCAAGCTGCTGACCGCCTTCCGCTTGTACGGCGATTGGCTCGACCGGCTGGGGATCTCCAGCGTCGGGGCCATGAACGATGCCATCGTCGCCGGCCGCGCCCGCGAGATCATCCTGGTGGCCGAGGCGCTGCAGGAGGCGCAGATCGCCACCATCGCCCAGCAGATCGCCTCGCGGCGCAAAGCGGCGCGCATCATCCTGATCGCCGGCCCGTCGTGCTCCGGCAAGACGACGTTCTCCAAGCGGTTGTCGGTGCAGCTCCTGGCGCAGGGCATCTCGCCCCTGCCGATCGAGCTTGACAGCTTCTTCGTCGATCGGGAGGAGACCCCCAAGGATGAAGCCGGCGAGTTCGACTATGAGGCGCTGGGCGCGCTCGACCTGGTCCGGCTGAACAGCGACCTCCGCCGCCTGACTGCCGGCGAGCAGGTGCGACTGCCGCGCTACGACTTCAGGGCAGGCCGCCAGGTCGAGGGCGACGAGGTTAGCCTGGGGCCCGGACAGGTGTTGGTCCTCGAGGGAATCCACGGGTTGAACCCCGACTTGCTGCCGGAGATCCCAGACGCCCAGACCTTCCATATCTACGCCTCGGCCCTGACGCAGCTCAACCTCGACCGCTACAACCGGGTCTCGACGACGGACACGCGGCTGATCCGCCGCATCGTGCGCGACGCCACGCAGCGGGGCTACTCGGCTGCACAGACCATTGGGCGCTGGGAGTCCGTCCGCCGGGGCGAGAAGCGGCACATCTTCCCCTATCAGGAGAACGCCGATATCACCTTCAACTCGGCGCTGGTCTACGAAGGCTGCGCGCTGGCGCCGCTGGCGGAGCCGCTGCTGCGGCAGGTCACCTTCGGCACGCCCGAGCACATCGAAGCCAAGCGGCTGCTGCGTTTCCTGGAGTGGTTCCTGCCCGTGGATCCGGAGCTGATCCCGGACAACTCGATCCTGCGGGAGTTCCTGGGGGGATCCATCCTGACGGAGTTCACACCCTGGCAGCGGCCGGAGGCGTCCTAGCCGGCCGTGGGAACGCAGAATGGCATGTTGCACCCGGAGCTGATTCGGCGCGATAATAGGGCTTGCCTTAGTGTGAAAGACCGGCCGGAGGGCTCCTCGGGGCCACCTTCGGCTGTTTTGTCTTAAGACGATGACTGAACTGGTCGGGCGCACGCTTGGCAACTACGCGATCCTGGAGGTCATTGGCCAGGGGGGCATGGCCACGGTTTACCGCGCACAGGACCTGCGCGACCGGCATGTGGTGGCCATCAAGGTTCTCTCGCCGTATGTCGCCGCCGATCCCAAGTTTCGCGGCCGCTTCGACCGCGAGGTCAACCTTCTGCGGCGGCTCGAACACCCGAACATCGTCCCCATCCTGGCCTTCGGGCAGGCCGACGGGTTCCACTACATCGTCATGCCCTATGTCTCGTCCGGGACGCTGCACGAGCGCCTGCGGGCGGGACCGCTCCTGCCGCTTGAAGGTGGGCGCATCGTCGAGCAGATCGCCTCGGCCCTGGACTTCGCCCACCAGCAAGGCGTCATCCACCGCGACATCAAACCGTCGAACATCCTGATCGATGAGAACGGCAAGGCGCTACTGACCGACTTCGGGTTCGCCCACGTCCCATGGGACTCGGCCAGCCTGACCGGATCGCTGCTGATCGGGACGCCGGCCTACATGTCTCCGGAGCAGTGCCGGGGCGAGGACGTCGGGCAGGCGTCGGATCAGTACTCGCTCGGTGTCGTGCTCTACCAGCTGTGCACCGGCCGCCTGCCGTATGAGGCCGACACGCCCATGGGCGTGGTCATCAAGCAGGCCAGTCAGCCTCTGCCGGCGCCCCGGCTGGCGAACCCGAACCTGCCGTGTTCCGTCGAAGACGTGCTGATCAAGGTCCTGGCCAAGGAGCCGGGCGAGCGCTACGAATCTATGGCGGCGCTCAACCAGGCGTTCCAGGAGGCGGTAAAGGCCTCGCTCGATCCGACCGGGACCTACCGCAGGCGGCAGCTGCGCGCCGAGCAACCGACCGAAAACCTGTCGCGTGCGGTTGTCCTGCGCGGCTGGGCGCGTGAGAGCGCCCGGCGTGCCCGCCGCTTTGCCCCCCTGCTGGCCGCCATCTTCCTGCTCGGCTGCCCGGCCGCGGCGTGGGGCTTCGGCGTCCTGCCGCCGCTTCTGGGTAGCGACCCCGTCAGTGTGTCTGCCGCTTCAGCATCCGAGGACCTGCTGGCCACGATCCATGCTCTGTCGACGCAGAATGCCCCGGGTGAGGGGACCGTGATGGCGCCGGGTGCCGTTGAGACTGCGGTCAACGGGACGATTGTGGCCATGGGCATCCCTGAAGGCGGCCTGGCGACGTTGACCGAGCAAGCCGGCGCCGCCTCGATCGATGCTCCCACCCTCGGCGCCACCCCGTCCCCGTTTGCCACGGCGTACGGCTTGCGCACCCGCACGCCTGTACCCACCTCGTCCGGCGGGGGCCAAGTGACGTTGCTGCCCGGCGAGTCCTCGCCCACGCCCAGCCGCACACCGACGCCCACCCCGACCGGGCCGATCCCGACGACCGTCGTTTGGTCGCCGACCCCGACCGCGGCAACGCCGCCAGCGACCAACACGCTCGCCGTGCCTTCGAATACGGCCGCGGCTCCCACAAACACGCCGGTGCCACCGACCATCACTATGCCCCCTCCAAGCAATACGCCCGCGCCTCCCCCGGCTTCAGACACACCCGCCCCCACGATCAAGCCTAAGCAGTGCGGGAAGCATGGCAACCCCACATGCACGCCGTCACCGTGATTCGCTAGGCTCACCAGGCACCAAAGCCGAGCACTTCCCTCTTGTTTCCGGCGTCTGTGCGGATCGATCCGCTCCTGCGTGCGCGCGCCGGCTCACTTAGGGTAGTCGGGTGCCGGGGGCCTGGCCGTCCTCTGCGCCCGTATGTAGGTCATCCCCTGCCTCGGGTCAGTGCACATCCGGCCAGGGGGGTCGGCTACAGCGCGTGCATCGCCTCGGCTCCTGCAGACGGGGAGCGCCTTCGCTTTCATTGACGGGAGCGCCCCGGCAGCCGACGCCGGGGCTCACGCCCCCAACCCTGATTTGCCGGCTGGTAGCTGAAAGCGGAAAGCTGAAGGCTGATCGCTTGCTGCTGGTTGACGACTAGGCGTTGTGACGCGCGCAGAGATGATCTACACCAGCCCCAACCCCCACAACGCCAGCATGCCGACGACGATCGTCAGCCAGGTGGAGCGAGTGCGCCAGGCGACGAGCGTCGCCAGAAGCCCGGCCCACAACCGGTCGTTATCCAGCGACAGCGCAAGGTGCCCGGCCGGCGCCAGCAATCCCGGGAGGATGATGGCCGAGAGCACTGCCGGCGGGACGAGGCGCAACCCGCGGCGAAGCGACCCGGGCAGGCGGTCGGGTGGAATAAGGGCGATGAAGGACAGGCGGATGGCGAAGGTTGCCAGCGCGCCGCCGAGAATCACCAGCCACAGCTCGGGACGGGTCATCGGCGGGGCTCCGGTTCTGCAGCGTGCTGGCGCGTCAGGACTTCGAGCAGCGCGCCGGCAGCGACACCTCCAATGATGGCGGCCATCAAACCGAGTTTGAGCGGCATGGCTATCAGTGCCACGCTTAGCCCGCCGGCAACGAGGGCGGAGGCGATCGATGGGCGGTCCCTGAGCTGTGGGACGAGGATTGCCAGGAAGGTCAGGGGCAGGGCGAAGTCGAGCGACCAGCTTTCGGGGATGCGCGCCCCCAGGAGGATCCCGGCCAGCGTACTCAACTGCCAGGAGGCCCACAGCGTCAGGCCGGTGCCAAGGAAGTACCAGTGCGCCGTCCGGCGGTCTTCCTTCTGGTAGCGCAGGCTGGCCATGGCGAAGGCTTCGTCGGTCAGCAGCCAGGCGAGGGGGATCTTCCAGCGCAGGCTGAGCGCCTGCACGTGCGGGGCGAGGGCGGCGCTGTAGAGCATGTGGCGCAGGTTGACGACCAGGATCGTTGCCACGATGAGCAGTGCCGGGGTCTGCCCGGCGACGAGCCCGATGGCGACGAACTGGGAGCTGCCGGCGAAGACGAAGACCGAGAAGCCCAGCGCTTCCCACGCCGGGATCCCGGCGGCCACGGCCAGCGCGCCGAAGATCAACCCGAAGGGGACCACGCCCAGCAGCAGCGGCAGCTGGTCGCGCGCCCCGGACAAGAACTCCGACCGCGGCGTGGCCGCTGGTGTTACAGCAGGCATTGAGGTGACGGTCATCGGGTCTTCGCCCGAGACAGGCGGCATGCCGGGCGGCTGGTCATGATCGCAGGTACTCGATGATCAACTGCGCCGTCGCCACCAGCGCATCCAGGTGCGTGCGTTCGTAGTTGTGCGACGCGTCGATCCCCAGGCCCAGGAGGGCCACGCGCACGTCGGCCGGTGTGCGCCACACCGTCTGCGCGTCCGAGCGGTAGTGTGGGTAAGTGTCAATGCGCAGCGGCAGGCTAGTCGACTCGCCCAGGTGGCGCAGCCGGGCCGTGAGCGCCGGGTCGTACGGCCCGCCCGAATCCAGGGCGCACACGGTCACGTGGTGTTCGTCCGACGTCTGCCCGTCGCCGACGACGGCCATGTCGACCGCCACCAACTCCGCCAGGTCCGAAGGCAGCCCGGCGACCGCGCCGTGGCTGACCTCTTCGTAGTTTGTGATCATGATCGTCGTCCGTTGCGCGGGCACGACGCCGGCGAGGCGCATCGCCTGCAGCGCCGCCAGGACGCACGCCACGCCGGCCTTGTCATCCAGATGCCGCGAGCGGATGTAGCCGTTCTCGCTGACCTCGGGGCGCGGATCGAAGGCCACCAGGTCGCCGACCTCCACGCCCAGCGCCCGCGTCTCCGCCGCGGTGTGCACCGGCTCGTCGAGCCGGACCTCGAGCGTCTCGTCCGAGCGCCGGAGCTCCTCGGAGTCCGAGCCGTAGATATGGTCGGAGGCCTGCGTACACAGGACCGAGCCGCGGATGCGCCGGCCGCTGGAGCAGAAGACCGTCACGCCCTCGCCTTCGATCGTGTTCCATGCGTACTGACCCACCTGAGCGAGCCGCAGCCGGCCGGAGGGCTTGATCTCCTTGACCATCGCCCCCAGCGTGTCGACGTGCGCCACGATGCCCCGTGGGGTGCTTTGCGAGTCGCCCGTCCAGTCGGCGAGGGCGGCGCCCTTGTTCGTGCGCCGCGGCGTGAAGCCAAGCTCGGCCAGCGCCTGCTCGACACGCTCCATCGCTTCGGCGGTGAAGCCTGACGGGCTGGGGGTCTCGAGCAGTTGGACGAGCACGTCGAGCAGGAAGCTGCGATCGATGGTCAGAATCTTTCCTTTGCCGTTCCCGCAGGTGATGCAATCATAGCCAGCCGCGGGGGTTTTGAGAAGGAGAAGGAAGCGGCCGGTTCGATCGTCGAGGCAGGGCCTAAGGGCAGCGGGATCCGGTCACCGCGGTCGCTTCGGTCGGACGCGCGCCGCCCGGGAGGTCCCGCAAAGACTGTTGGATGCCCGTCCTTCGATCTCTGGCCGGTGGGGGCAGGAACCGACGGTGGGAACTACAATGGGGTTGCGGGCGTCTAGCCTGTGCAAGTGAGGGGAGCGAGACGATGGACCCGCGACACTGGTTACCACTGCTGGTTCTCGCCATCCCGCTGGCCGCAACCGGCTGCGGAGGGCAGGTCGATCCGGGCGCCCTGGGTCCCTCGGTGGAGCCGGGCATGCAGCGGGTGCTCGTGACGCCGGCAGCCGCCAAGACCCTGCTGCTCGAGAGCTTTCCGGTCCAAGTGAGGCTCGAGATCACGGGGGAGCTGCCCAACCCGTGTTCTCGCCTGGGGTGGTCGGTCACACCGGGCGATGACCAGGGCCGCATCCAGGTGACGTTGTATGCGGACGAACCCACCGAGACTGCCTGCATACAAGTAGTGGCTCCTTATGCGGAGAGCATCCCGCTCGGGGCGTTCGAACGCGGCTCGTACGCCGTGTTCGTCAACGGACTGCAAGTTGGGGAGTTTGTCCTGCCGTAGAGCCTGACCTCCCGCCCATCCTGACGTCGCGCCTTCCGTGTTAGAGTCAGGCGAATTGCGCCTGGGCGTGGACGGAGACGGTGTATGCCGGGGTTGGTCGGGAAGACGCTCGACTCGTACCGCCTGGTCGAGCAGATCGGCCAGGGCGGGATGGCCACCGTCTACCGCGCCATCGACAGCCGCACGCAGCAGGAAGCCGCGGTCAAAGTCCTCTCCCCCACCATCTCCTCCGAAAAGCACTTCGTTCGCCGCTTCCGCCGGGAAGCCGGCATCCTGTTCCGCTTGCGCCATCCGAATATCGTCCCGGTTACTGACTACGGTGAGGCCGGCGGGTTCGTCTACCTGGTCATGCCGTTTGTCCAGGGCGAGACGCTGCATGACCGCCTGATCCAGAAGAGAGTGTCGCTCCAAGATCTGTCGAAATGGATCGGCCAGCTGGCCGATGGACTGCAGTTCGCCCACGATCAAGGTGTCATCCATCGCGACATCAAGCCCGCGAACGTGATGATCACCCGCACCGGCAATGCCCTTCTGACCGACTTTGGGCTGGCCCGCTTGGTCGAGGGCTCGACCTCGTTGACCGGATCGATGCTGATGGGGACGCCGGCCTACGTCTCACCCGAACAGGGCAAGGGTCAGAAGCTCGACGCGCGTTCGGACCAGTATGCGCTGGGCGTGATCCTGTACCAGGTCGCCGCCGGGCGGCTGCCCTTCGAAGCCGAGACACCGATGGGCACCGTGCTGTTGCACATCCAGGAGCCGGTGCCGCCGATCCGGATTTTCAACAAGGAGGTCTCGCCGGCGCTCGAGCGCGTCCTGGCCAAAACGCTGGCGAAGGACCCGGAAGGCCGGTTCCCGAGCGTGGCGGCGTTGAATGCCGCCTATCAGGCGGCGCTGACCGGAGGCGCGGAGGCTGGGCGACAAGCAACCCAGGTGATCACGGGGGCGCGCCGGGGGGCGCCGTCCCGGGTCATGGCCCCGCGCCGCTTCGGGTCACGGATCGGCTGGGCGATCATCGCCGTCCTTGTCGTCGGCGTGCTGGTCCTGGCGGCGGCCGTCGCCTGGCCGGTGCTGAACGGCGCCCCGACGCCTTCCAGCCCGGCGACCGAGGCAGCCCCGTCCTCTCCGCCGGTCACATTGCCGGTGGCGGCCGTGCTGCCCAGCCCAAGCCCGGGGCCGACGCCCGTGCCGTCGGCCGTCGTCTCCCCGACCTGTCCTGACCTGCAGTTGATCGGCTTCATGCGCAGCGGCGCCGAAGCGACATGGACGATCGACAACGCTACGCCGGGCGACCTGTACTTGGAGGGCCTGCCGGTTGTCGAGTGGGAGGATCGCAACCCGCTGACCGAGGTCCGCATGGGCGGTCAGACGATCCTGCCGCCGTCCGGACAGACGATTGGCGCCGATGCCGCCTTTTCGATCCCGCGCGACGAGCGCACCCGCGTGGCCGCCGGGAGCGGCAAGGACTTCACGCTGGTCTTCACCTGGTCCGACGAGGAGCCTCTGCTGCGAATGGATCTGGTGTTCACCGGAGGCTGCACGCTGTCGGTCGGTTCCTGATCCACGCCGAATCCCTGCAAAGAGCCTGTCTTGCCGCGGCCTCCAGCCGCGAGAAGTGAGGCAACGGAATGGCCGACCCGCGTCTGGAACAGCTGGCCCGTGTGCTCGTGAACAACTCGACGGCGATCAAGCCGCGTGACCACGTGGCGGTGATCGCCTCTTGCGACGCCGCTGGTGCGTGAGATCGTGCGCCAGGTGCTGCGCGCCGGCGGCTACCCCTACCCGATGCTGGGCTACGACACCTACCTCGGCTACTTCGGCTTCGATGACGTATTCCTGACCGAGGCGAACGACGACCAGCTTCAGCACGTATCGCGCGTCGAGGCGATGGTGCGCGGCGAGTTCGAAGCGATGATCGTCCTGCGCAGCCGCGAGAACACACGCAGCCTGGCTGGCGTGGACAACGCCCGCCGGGTGATGCGCGCCCGCGCGCACGCCGGGCTCACCGAGACGTTCCTGCAGCGCAGCGCCCGGGGCGAGTTCAAGTGGTGCTTTAGCCTGTTCCCGACGGCTGCGCTGGCCCAGGACGCCGACATGAGCCTGGAGGACTACGAGCGTTTCGTCTTCGGCGGCATGTACGCCGATGAGCCCGATGCCGCCGCCTGCTGGCAGGTGCAGCGTGATGAACAGGAGCGGCTGATCGAATGGCTGCGCGGGCGCAAGCAGATCGAGGTGCGCGGCCCGAACGCCGATCTGCGGCTGTCAGTCGACGGACGGACC
>Ga0315274_10014411_pt1 | contig 11211 bp, 8 predicted proteins | sample YL17G02_20_MG_FD_203700 | JGI IMG/M metagenome (GOLD analysis project Ga0315274, IMG submission 203700) | Sediment microbial communities from Yellowstone Lake, YNP, Wyoming, USA - YL17G02_20 | ecosystem: Environmental > Aquatic > Freshwater > Lake > Sediment | place: USA: Wyoming | collected...
GCGTGGATCCTCCAGATAGGGGGCTGTGACGTTACGCAGATCCCGACAGGTGGCTGTGAAGTTGCGCGGATCCATAATATCTCCCGCACACCCCTTCTTGATCCCCCAATTGGGCCAACTCATCTCTCAGCGCCGTATTTTTGCATAAAGCGCGTTGCCATGACAGGCAAAAGCAGGAGCGGCGGCGACGAGGCAAAGCTCCATCAACACTTCTCGAGAGGCTTGCAGTAAGAGCCGACTTCGGGTAAAAGGATGAGATTGCGGAGGATTATGCTACCATGCCTACCGAAGTTTCCAAGAATCTCACCGTGCTCCGTGCCCGCATCGACCAGGCCCGGAACTATCTTTGACTTAGCGGGCAAAGAGAAGACCCTGGCCGATCTCGAGGCCAAGACCCAGCGACCGGATTTCTGGGAAAATCAGACCGCGGCCCAGGACCACCTGAAGCGGATTAAGAACCTGCGTCTTCAGGTCGAGCCTTGGCAGCGCGCCGCCAAGGAGTGCGACGATCTCGCCGAACTCGCCGCGCTGCTCGAGAACGAAGACGAGCCGCAGACGCTTGCCGAGGTCGAAGAGAACGCCCGCGCCCTCGAAGAACGGCTCGGCGAACTCGAGTTCCGCGTGATGATGTCGGGCGACACGGATCCCAACAACTGCTATCTGCACATCCACGCCGGCGCGGGTGGAACTGAGTCGTGCGACTGGGCGGCCATGCTGATCCGCATGTACCAGCGATGGTGCGAACGGCGCGGCTTCGAGATGGAGGAAATCGAGTTTCTTCCCGGCGAGGAAGCCGGCGTCAAGAGCGCCACCTTCATCGTGCGCGGCGACTATGCCTACGGCTACCTGAAAGCCGAGACGGGTGTCCATCGCCTGGTGCGGATTTCGCCGTTCGACGCCAACAAACGCCGCCATACCTCGTTCGCGTCGGTCCACGCGACGGCGGAAATAGACGAATCCATAAATATTGATCTGCGCGACGAGGATCTGAAGATCGACACTTATCGTTCGACCGGCGCGGGCGGCCAACACGTCAACACGACCGACTCGGCGGTGCGCGTCACGCACCTGCCCACCAAGATCGTCGTCTCGTGCCAGAACGAACGCTCGCAGCACAAGAATAAGGCGATGGCGTTCAAGATCCTTCGCGCGCGCCTCTACCAATACGAGCTCGAGAAACAGCGTGAGGAACACGCCGTGCGCGAAGGCGAGAAGAAGGAAATCGCCTGGGGCAGTCAGATTCGATCTTACGTCTTGCAACCCTACCAGCTTGTGAAGGACATGCGCACCGGACACGAGACGGGCAACGTCCAAGCCGTCATGGATGGCGAAATCGACGGTCTGATCGAGTCATTCCTGAGATACAACGCCGGTATTGAGGCGAGGTCGTGAGTACCCTCGCGAGGGCGGACGAGGGCTTCCGGCGAACTCCCGCGAGATTCGGCGCCCGAAACGGTCGGGATTCTTGAACCACTAATCTACACTGATCTGCACTAATTCTTCTCTCTGGTTTCATTAGTGGGGATCAGTGAAGATGAGTGGTTCGTTCTTCCGTTCTTCGATCTGGGGCCGGCCCATACGGGTTGGCGATGGGACCGATATGTAACGGCATTCTCCCCCGCGCGCACGCATCGGGCGACCGTCGTTCGCCAAAAGAAGCCTGAGGTAGAACTTGACCCTGAGGATGCGGCGGGTTAATCTTCGCAGTGGCGCAATAGAGGATCCGGAACGAGAGACAATGTATGAGCGAAAAACACGCTGAAACCGCATACGACTTTCGCGCTATCGAGCCGAAATGGCAAAAGCGATGGGACGAACGGCATCTCTTTCGCGCGGAAGAAACCAGCGACAAGCCGAAGTTCTACGGTCTTGTCTTCTTCCCCTATCCGAGCGGCGCGGGAATCAGCGTCGGACACTGCCGCAATTACATCCCGGTCGATGTCGCCTGTCGCCACAAGGTGATGCAGGGCTACAACGTTCTGCATCCCATGGGGTGGGACGCCTTCGGTCAGCCCGCCGAGAATGAGGCGATCAAGAAAAGGCGCAATCCGCGCGAGATGGTCCCCGAATACGCCGCGAACTACAAACGACAGATGAAATTGGTCGGCATCTCGTACGACTGGAGCCGCGAGATCGACTCCAGCCTGCCGGACTATTACCGCTGGACCCAATGGTTCTTCCTGTTACTCTATCGGCGCGGACTCGCCTACCGCGCCACAACGCCGATCAACTGGTGTCCGTCGTGCAAGACGGGCTTGGCGAACGAGGAGGTCGTCGCCGGGCGGTGTTGGCGCTGCTCCACGCCGATGAAAAAGCGCCCGATGCCGCAGTGGTATTTCCGCATCACCGCGTATGCCGACCGTCTGATTGCGGGACTCGACGCGATCGATTGGCCCGAGGGCATCAAGCTCATGCAGCGCGAATGGATTGGACGACGCGAAGGAGCGGAAGTCGATTTCGCCGTCGAGGGACGAAGCGATCTTCCTCCCTTGCGCGTCTTCACGACGCGGCCCGACACGCTATGGGGCGCGACATTCATGGTGCTCGCGCCCGAGTATCCTCTCGTCATGGAGATCGTGACCGATGAGTACCGGGCCCAGATTCAAGACTACAGAGAACGGGCGCAACGCGTCTCCGACATCGACCGTCTGAGCGTTGATCGCACGAAGACGGGCGTCTATACCGGCGCACGCGCTGTCAACCCGGTCAATGGCGCGACTATTCCGATTTACGTCGCTGATTACGTTTTGATGGGCTATGGAACCGGCGCGATCATGGCGGTCCCCGCGCACGACCAACGCGACTTCGAGTTCGCGAAAAAATACGGCATTCCGATCGCGCTTGTCTACAAGACGACGCCGGATCAGACGGCCGAGAGTCTGACCGAGGCGCTGCCTTCCGGCGGGACAATGGCGCATTTTCAGCCTTTACCCAGCGCGAAAGTGGGCGCGGACTTCCCGTTCACCGGGTTGCCCAACACCGAGGAAACAGTCGGCAAGGTCATTCGCTGGCTCGAGGAGAAAGGCGTTGGAAAAGGCGTCGTCAACTACCGCCTGCGCGACTGGCTCATCTCGCGCCAGCGCTATTGGGGCGTTCCGATACCCATCATACACTGCGAAAAGTGCGGCGAAGTCCCGGTGCCCGAAGACCGATTGCCCGTTCTCCTTCCCAACATCGAACACTATCAACCGACAGGAACGGGCGAGTCGCCGCTCGCCGCGATTCCCGAGTTTGTGAACGTCGATTGCCCGTCGTGCGGCGGCCGCGCGCGGCGCGAAACGGACACCATGGGCGGTTTCGCCTGCTCTTCGTGGTATTTCCTGCGGTTTGCCGACCCGCACAACGGGCGCGAAGCGTTCAGCAAGGAAGCCGTCGACTACTGGCTGCCCGTGGACCTTTATTCCGGAGGCGCGGAACATGCCGTCATGCATCTGCTCTACGCGCGCTTCTGGACCAAGGTGATGTTCGACGCGGACCTGGTCCGATTCGAGGAACCGTTCCAGCGTCTGCGCAATCAAGGAATGCTGTTGGCCTGGACGCCTGGACGCGAGATTCGACCCGATGAGGCCGATGACGCGTCCGAAGGCGAGGAAGAGGCCAACGAGTTAATCGAGAACTGGAAGGCGCTGAAACCGGAGGAACGCAGGACGATTCCCGAAAGCGAGTGGGTCTGCCGCTGGGTCAGGATGAGCAAGAGCGTGGGAAACGTTGTTACGCCGGACGAGATCGCTGAGAAATACGGCGCGGACACCCTACGTGTCTACACGCTATTTGTCGCGCCCTTCGAGGACACGGTGCAGTGGAAAGACTCCGCGGTGGAGGGGGCGTATCGCTACCTCACCCGGGTCTGGCGGCTGTGGAACGAACTTCGACCCCACTTCCGGCGGGACTGGCGGCGGGACACTGTCTCGACAACCGACAACGCGGAGATCAGGAAACTGCGACGCAAACTCCACCAGACGATCCGCAGAGTGGGCGACGACATTGAGAACTTCCGCTTCAACACGGCGGTCGCCGCGCTCATGGAGCTCACAAACGAACTTTCCCTTCTGCGCAACGCCATCGCCCACCGCGATCCCACGTCCGAAGAGGCAGTCGTGATCGACGAGTGCGTCGAGACGCTGCCGCTTCTTCTCTCGCCGATCGCACCACACTTGGCCGAGGAAATGTGGGAACGACTCGGGCATTCCGACTTGATTTATCGAGAGTCGTGGCCGGCGGTAGACGAGGCGGCGGCGGCACGAGAGACGGCGACCATAGTTGTTCAGGTCAACGGCAAGATCCGCGCGCGACTGACGGTCGCGGCGACGGCGAGCGAGGGCGAGATCAAGTCCGCCGCGCTGGCCGACGACAACGTGAAACGCCACATCGAGGGCAAGACCGTCCGCAAGATCATCTACGTGCAGGGGAAAATGGTAAGCGTCGTGGTGGGTTGAGCGTCGCGTGTCACTAATGAGGAAGCCGAACGCAAAGACGCAGAGGTCGCTGTAGGGATCGCGGAGAACAAGAAGCAGGACGCATCTGCTCCGCGCACCTCCGCGTCCTTCACGCCTCCGGGTCCGGCTTGGGGTCGTCGTCGAATGCGCCTCCGAATCGCCTTGCTGATCCTTTTGGTTTCCCTCCTGCCGCGCGTGTGGCTTTTTGTCGCCGATCTCAATCATCAAGACCGCTGGTTCACGCCCGATTCGGCGGGCTATCGCGACCTTGGGCGCAACCTGCTGCACGGCCGCGTTTTCTCGCAAGCCGACAAGCCGCCCTATTTTCTCGACTTCGAGCGCGTGCCGGTCTACCCGCTTTTCGTCGCGGGCGTGTTCGCCGCAAGCGGCGACCGCGAGTGGGCCGTGGTTCTGGCACAGATTCTCTTGAGCGCGGCTACCTGCTGGTTGCTTTATCTCACGGCGCGGCGCGTTGTGGGCGAGAAGTGGGCGCTCGCGGCGGCCCTTGCCCAAGCCCTCAGCCTTTCATCCATCGTCGCGTGTCAGTTCCTGCTGACGGAAACGCTGTTCACGTTTCTCCTGGCCGTGCAGCTCTGGCTGGCGTTTCGGTACAAGGAGCGCGGCGGCATTAGGGTTTTGATCCTCGCCGGCGTCGTCCTCGGTCTGATGACGCTTTGTCGCCCGATCAGCCTTCTGTGGATCATCCCGCAGTGCTTCATTCTCTTGTGCGAGACGCGCGTATTGTTCCCTCGCCGCCTATTTCACGTCGCCCTCAGCGTTCTCATCTTTGCGGCGACCGTTTTTCCGTGGTATCTGCGCAACCGCATCCAGGACGGAGCATGGTTTCTGACCACGAACACGGGCTACACGCTGTTCATGCACAATGTGGCGGCGCTCGAGGCGCGCCGCACGGGCCAGAGCGCCGAGGCTCTGCGCGCCGAGTGGAACCGCGAGACCGAGGCCGAGTTCGCCGCTCATACCGATCGCTACCGCGCGGCGCACGAACAGAACGCTTATCGCGTGCGGCGCGCCCGCGCGCTTATCCGCCGGGCGCCGTTGCTCTACGCGCGGCTTCACTTTCAACCCTACATCTTGCTGCCCAACATCACGGCGTTTTTCGAACTGATCGGCCAGACGCAACCCCATCGCGGCACGCTCGACGTGCTCAACCGCCAAGGGCTCGCGGCCGCCGCGCGTCATTACTTCGGCGACCGCGCGTGGCTCGTCGCGTTCGTCGCGCCCTGGATCGCGCTCCTTGGCCTTATCTACTTGGGCGTGTGCTTGGGACTCGCGCGGTGGCTGGCGCAGCGGCGCTGGATCGAATTGCTCTTCTTTCTCGCCTTTGCCGTTTACTATCTTCTGTTGCCCGGCCCGGTCACCCTGCCGCGCTACCGCGAGCCGGCCATGCCGATGATGATTCTGACCGCCGCGGCCGGTTTCGCCTGGGTGTTCGCGCGCCGCGGCCCGGCCCCGCCCGGCAAGAACGCGTGACGCCGAGCTCCATCGTCCTTTAGTTCGCAAGGAGCCGCAGCTTCTTGCCTCTTGCTTCTTGCTTCTTGCCTCTTGCTTCTTGCTTCAGCTCGGGGTTGCAGGCATGGCGCGCGTGGGGTATGATTAGCGCCTGCTGTCTGAGGCCGCCGCCCGCGCCGTGGGCGTCCGACCCCGACAGAATCCAATTCCAGGTGTGGTTCCGCATGTCCGACGCCGCAAATCCTTCGCTTCCTCCCCTCTCTCGACGTCAATTCGCATCGTCCGACGAGGCGGTGCGTGAGATCCAGAGGATCTCCCGTGAAAACCAGCGCTTCCTGATCTGCGGCCATAGCAGGCCCGACGGCGACTGCATCGGCAGTTCCATGGGCCTGTACCACTACCTGCTCGACCACGGCAAGGAGGTCCGCCTCTTCTTCCGGGGCCCGGTCCTCGATGTCTTCGATGGAATCGTTCACGGGATGGCAAAAAGGGAAGAGGAATTCCCGAAGCGCTACGCCGCCGATGTCACCATCTGTCTCGACTGCGGCTCGGCCAATCGGATCGTCGATGATTTCCAGCCCGCGGGCCTAGTCATCAATATCGATCACCACATGGGAAACACATGCTTCGGCCACCTGAACTGGATCGACGCGAACTTCGCCGCCGTCGGCGAGATGATCTACCTCTTGATCGAAGGGGATCGCGCCGCGTGGACGCCGGAGATCGCGTCGTGCCTTTACCTGGCGGTTGTCACCGACACCGGCGCATTCCGCTATTCGAACACGAAGGTGGGCACGTTTCGCGTGGCCGCCCGCCTCGTAGAGGAAGGCGCCGATCCGTGCTCGATCGCGGCGCGCGTCTGGGGCAACCGCAAGGTCGAATCGTGCCTCATCGCGGCGGCCGTCTGGAACAACATGAACTTCGAGCTCGACGGCCGTCTCGTGTGGTCGGAGATCACCCAGGCCCTCTTCGCCGAAAACGGCGGCGAGGCCAACGAGCCCGACAACCTGGTGAGCGAACTCGTGGGCGTCGACAGCGCCCTAGTCGCCGTGCTCCTGCGCGAGACCAGCGACGGCGGCGTGCGCGCCAGCTTCCGCTCGAAACAGCAGGTCGACGTCAACCTCATAGCGATCGAACTGGGCGGAGGCGGCCATCGCCACGCCGCGGGGCTTGAGTCGAAGGAACCCTACGCTCAGATCCGCGCGCGCATCATCGAAACCACGATCCGAGGAATGCGCCAACAACTAGGCGAATGATTGGATTTGCGGTTGAGGCGGAAAGACGGGGTCGAGCCGCGCACGCCGCGCCGGGCGCGCCGCGCTAGGCGCGCCGCGCCTTTCAAAGAATCACCGTACTCTCGCTCCGCTCTCTCAATACTTCATCCGCATCTTTACTCCGCGGTTGTGGAGGTACTCCTTGAGCTCGCGCACGGTGTACTCGCCGTAGTGGACCATGGAGGCGACCAGCGCGGCGTCGGCGTGGCCCTCCGTGAGAACGTCGTAAAGATGCTCGGGCTTGCCCGCGCCGCCCGACGCAATGACTGGTATGCGGACGGCGTCGGCGATCATACGTGTCAACACGATTTCGTAGCCCTCCTTGGTGCCGTCGGCGTCGATCGAATTGACCACGAGTTCGCCCGCGCCCAGCGCCTCGCCTCGCCTCGCCCATTCCAGGGCGTCTATGCCCATCGGCGCGCGGCCTCCGTTGATGACAATCTCGTAGCCCGACGGAACGGCGGCGCTCTTCGCCACGCGCCGAATATCCATGGACAGAACCGTGCTCTGGCTGCCGATGGCCTCGGCGATCTCGCCGATCAGTTCCGGCCGCCGGACGGCGGCGGAGTTGACATTCACCTTTTCGGCGCCCGCCAGGCGCAGCTTCGTCGCGTCGTCGACCGAACGGATGCCGCCTCCGGCGGAGAAGGGGATGAAGATTTGCGCGGCAACGCGCTCGACCACGTCGATCAGAATCGCGCGCGCGTCGCTCGACGCCGTGATGTCGTACAGAACCAGCTCGTCGAGACCGTCGTCGTAGTACTGGCGGGCTTTCTCGACCGGGTCGCCGATGTCTTTCGTGTCGACAAACCGAACGCTCTTGGCAAGTTTGCCCTCGCGGACGTCGAGACAGGCGATAAGGCGTTTGCTAAGCATGGACGTACCTCAACGAAGAGTGGGGAGTGAGGAGTGAGGAGTGGGGAGCCGGGATCTCCTCATTGCCTAGTTTCCTCCGCCTTCTCGGCCCCGAGGGGGCCGAAGGTTGGTAGCCAGGGGCGACTGAGCGACTTGTCCCGGCGAAGCGAAGCGAAGACGGAAGCGAAGGAACCCCCGGTAACGGCGGACAAAAAGAACCGCCGCCGGCGCGCGTTCTTGCTCCGCAAGAACCGTGACGGCGACGAACGGGCCGGACTTTGAGGAACTCCTGAGTGGGGAGCAAGGATTGAGAGATTCCCTTCTGTGCTACCATCCGTCAGTCTCCTGTTTCTTGAGCAAGATCAGGGAAAGAATGTAAACACGGCCTATGGCCCACGAACCACGCGAATCACACGAAACAGGATGGGATAGCGAACCGTCTGTGGGAACTTAGTTACCGTTTCCTTCTTTCGTGTGGTTCGGGGATTCTTCTCTTCTTTTCTCTTTTCCCCGTTTTGGTTGCGGTTTCGCTGCTCCAGGAATTCCATGCCGCATGTTCCATCTCAACTGTGACGGCCCACTACTCGTTCTTGAGAGCGTTGTCACGGAGCCTGGCGATTAGAGCGCGGATCATCCGTTGGAGTTCGTCAATACCGCTCTGTAGAGCCTTGTCTTGCTCGGCCACTAGATAGCCAAGATCCCTGGAAATCATCCGTTGGGTGTCGAGTTCCGCTAGACTTCCGCGCGCGATAAATAAGAACTGGACAAACTCGTTTGTCTTGTGCCTGGCCTGTCCCTCGGCGATGTTCGACGCGACGGACACAGCGGCGCGACGCATCTGCGACGTAAGCCCGTACCTTTCCTCCGTCGGAAAGAGCCTCGTGATTTCGTACAAACTCGTCGCGAGTTTGAGAGCCTTCTGCCATACCAGCAGATCCCGGTACGATTCCACGCCCGCCTTCTTCACTCGTCCCGCTCCCTCCTCCCGGTTGTCAAGTCCTGGTCTTAAGTTAACAGTCTGCTCTGCTCCTCGCTCTTCACTCCCCACTCCTCACTCCCCACTCTGCCCTCGGCCATCCCACCCCGCGAATCGCTCGAGAATCCTCAGGCCGAACCGCCCGCTCTTCTCCGGGTGGAATTGGGTGGCGAAAAGGTTCTTGCGACCCAGCGCGCAGCAAAAAGGCTTGCCGTAGTCGGTGACCGCAAGAACATCCTTCGGATCGGCGGGAGCGGGATAGTACGAGTGGACGAAGTAGAACTCGTCGCCTTCCTCGACCCCTTCCAGAAGCGGATGTGGCCGAACCACGCGAACGGCATTCCATCCCATGTGGGGGATCTTGAGTGAGCGGTCCTCGAGCCGGAAGCGAACCGTCACACCGGGGATCAGCCCCAGGGTCTCCACGTCGCCCTCCTCGGATCGGTCGAGAATGATCTGAGTTCCCAGGCAGATTCCCAGAATTGGCGTACCGTTGGCGTAGGCGGCTTTCAGTGCCTCGTCAAGGCCGCCGGCGCGCAAGATCTGCATGGCGTGCGGCGCCGCGCCGACCCCCGGGAAGATGACGCGCTCGGCCCGGCGCACGACCTCGGGATCACGCGTGACCACCGAGCCGATCCCCACCGCGTCACACGCACGTTTAACGCTTCTCAAGTTTCCCGCGTCATAGTCGACAATGGCAATCATGCCGTCTCCTTCGCTCCAATTTACCGATTAGGCCACACGCCACGCGTGGGCGGCAACGGTTTTCGCGCAGGCGCTTCTTCAATCTCTCCCGCACAGGCGCTTCCGCTCCAGCCCCCGCCCGTAATCCTGAAAAATCCCCTAAAGTTCCAACCCGAAGATGCCGATTGCGAAAATAAGGACGCCAAGAATGGGGGGATTATGCCTGGGGAGACACCTCAAGGTTGGCTTCAGACGTCTGCCTGGCACTTTGCGATGATCGCAGGGTTGGCGCAGAACGGCGGTGGTAGCCGCCGAAAAACGAGAAAAGTTCTCAAGAGGCATCTGGGGGGTAGGGTCAGAGGCGAACGCCGGTTTACGGGCCGCTTTCCCGAAATGTCCAAGTCCTTCAGGCAATCCACTTGACACGAGGGGCGATTCCCTCGCCGTGGCGATTCCCAAACGTCTTGCCGTGAATCCCCGTCGTAATCGTTGCGGCGGGGATTCGTATTTGGGGGGAGCCCGGCCATTCCTCTTGTTCTGCGCGTTCGGGTCTACGGTCCGGTGCGGATAATGTCGCCGCCGGACCAGGTGCCGTTGGTCGGATCGAACGGCACGGCGCCCTTGTGGTCCTGCTGGTCCGGCCCGAGGCTGTAGAGCATCCAGCCTGCCGGTTGCGGCCGCAATAAGATGTAGTCCGCGCCGTTTTTGGTGAACGGGTCTCTCGGCACGCGCGTCATGTAGGCTACCGGCGTCGTCAGAACGTACGTGACCGACGGATAGACATTGTGGTCCACATAGTAGCTCTCGATAGCCGTGGCCATGGACCGGAGGTCATACTTTGCGCGAGCGACGCCCGAGCGCACGCCCATTTCGGACGACAAGTCGGCGGGCGTGAACGCCTGCTCCTGCACTTTCGGAGCGGACATGATGGCAACCCATGACTTGTCGTCCTTGATCCGCACGATGTCTCCCGCCGACGATGTCCCGTTGGTCGGATCGAACGGTACCGCTCCGGCGCTGTCGATTGTGTCCGGCCCGACACTATAGGCCATCCAACTCGCGGCCCTTTCGAGCGGACGATAGCCATACTGTTTGCCGTTGGACGAGAACGGATCCGCGGGGATATTCATGAGATATGCGATGGGCGTCGTCAGGTTGCCCGCCGCAGACGGGTATTTGTTGCAGTCGACGAAATACGCCTCGAGGCCTGTCGCGAGCACACGAAGGTCGGCCTTGACGCGCGAGATGCGATCGCTTGAAGGCGTGTAGGCGATGGTCGTTCTGGGGAACTGGACTGCTTCCACATGAGTGGAGCCGAGCGTGTACTCTTTCTCGGCCTTGAGTTCGCCGAAGGTGGAGGCGGTGTTCCAGGTGAGGACGATGCGAACCTTGTCATTCTTCTTCATGTTGGGGGGAATACTCCACGAGTACTCGGTGGGCCCGCCTCAGCCATACTCCATGTTGCCGCTGCCGATCTTGTCGCCGCTCGGCGAGTGGATCTCGATCTTCGGCGGCT
>Ga0315274_10014412_pt1 | contig 11211 bp, 8 predicted proteins | sample YL17G02_20_MG_FD_203700 | JGI IMG/M metagenome (GOLD analysis project Ga0315274, IMG submission 203700) | Sediment microbial communities from Yellowstone Lake, YNP, Wyoming, USA - YL17G02_20 | ecosystem: Environmental > Aquatic > Freshwater > Lake > Sediment | place: USA: Wyoming | collected...
GACCAGGCCCACGTCCTTCAAGCTCACGCCGCCTTCCTTCAGCGCTTTTTCCACGATTCTGTCAATAAGCTGCCCGTGCCGCCGGCACGCAAGCTCCGGCACGACCCCGCCGTATTCGGCATGCAGGTCAAGCTGCGTGGCGATGATGTTGGAGGAAATCTCCCTTCCGTCGCGCACGACAGCCGCAGCAGTCTCATCGCAGGATGTTTCTATGCCGAGACAGAGCACGGTTCCCCCCCAGGTTCTCTCATTCCACGACCTCGAAGACCTCGGAAGCTTTCTTACGGCCGGGGAAGCGGGCGACCGGTTCACCGGGCCCAACCGGCACGATGGCGACCGGACGAAGGTGTCGGGGTATCTCGAGAGCCTCCCGAGCCATCCCTTCGTTGAAGGCTCCGATCCAGCAACTCCCGTAACCGAGCGCGGTCGCCGCGAGAATAAGGTTTTCCACGGCAGCCGCAGTGTCCTGGAGGCAGTATAGGCTGCGGCCTCTTTCCCCATAGACCGCTGCGGCGGCTTCCGGCTCGGCGCACACGACGAACACAACCGCCGCGTCCGCAATGAAATCTTGGTGGAAAGCCGCCTCGGCGAGTGCCCGTTTCGCACTGCGGCTCTTCACGATATAGAAGAACCACGGCTGAAGGTTTCCGGCGGACGGCGACCAGCGAAGGCACTCCATGAGGAGGTTCATCTCCTCCTCAGGAATTTCCCCGCCGGTGAACTCCCGACCGGAATGCCGATTGAGAATCGTTTCAATGGCTGGGTTGCTCATTGGTCTTGCGGCTCCTTACGCGAAGCGCACAGAAAACCGAAAGCCTCGTAGGGATTTGTTCGATCACCGGCGCCAGTGTATCAAACACCCGGCCCCCACTCAAGGAGCGGCAAGAGTGAGGTGTGGCTATACTACAGGGGCATCCGATTGTTGCGCCCCTTCAGCGCTTCGATGATTGGATTCGATTTGGACGCAAGGCGTTGCCCTGGGCTATGAGATGGCGCCCTTTCAGGGCTCAGTCCGAGAGAACATGCCAAGCCCCAATGGGACGAAAGGCGGGCTGCCCTCAGAGTTGCTCGACCCTGTAGAACTTACGCGAGCCGCCGGGACTGGGGTCTGTCCAGGAGGTGGAGTCGCCCGCGGAAACAACCGCCTGCTCTTCTGTCCAGTCTCCGGAAGTCAGGTCGGCGCAGGACCAGACGACATACTCGTCGCCGGGGCGGCTGGTCCAGGCCAGACGTGGCTCGCCGAAAGCAGTCTTCTCGACCGCCACGATTCGGAATGGGAATGAGCCGTATTCGTAGGCTCCCATGTCCACCGTCAAAGAAAGCCCCCCATAGAAGACACGCGGATTGCCGTCCAGGTCTGTCGCCGTCCACATCCAGTCCTCGTTCATGCCCGCGTCAATGCACGGCGAGCTTGCCGATAGCCGATAATCGTTGTCCGCGAATGTCTGAGGGTCGTTGTCGGGGCCATCGCGGTCAACAAACCGGGGATTCGAAGCGATATTCCCCTCGCCGCCTTCGGCCCAGTCCTGGATGCACGAATACGTCGGGATATTCCAGCCATAGAGCTGCGGGCCGCTCGGAGAGGTGTTCCCCCATATAATGCAGTTGCGGATGGCCCAGGCACAGTTACACAGCCCCCCGCCGTTTCCTCCCGCCGAGTTGCCCGTTATCGTGTTGTTCTGGACCGTGACGTCACACTGCCATAGCCCGCCGCCATCCCCTTGCGCCGAGTTGCCCACTATCATATTGTTCTGGATCCTGGCGTGGCACCAATACAGTCCGCCGCCATCCCCTTGCGCCGAGTTGCTCGTTATGGTGTTGTTCTGGATCGCGCCGTCGCAGAACGCCAACCCGCCGCAGTTTTGTCCCGCCGAATTGCTCGTCATGGTGTTGTTCTGGATAATGCCGTCGCAATGATACAGCCCGCCGCCCCAGTCTGCCGAGTTTCCGGTTATCGTGTTGTTCTGGATGGTGCCGTTGCATCCACACAGCCCGCCGCCGTTGTACTGTGCCGAGTTGCCAATTATCGTGTTGTTCCGGATCGTGCCGTCGCATCCACACAGCCCGCCGCCGCTTAGCGCCGAGTTGCCCGTTATGGTGTTGCTCTGGATCGTGGCGTGAGTGTAATGAGGGTCCGTTCCTCCGCAGATTCCGCCGCCGCCGCCCAAAATCTTGCCGTTCCGGATTGTGAGTCCGGAGAGGACGCACGCTTCGGTTTCGGTCCCGGAGAAAGTCACTACGGAACGAGCTTTGTCGCCGTCAATAACGGTACGAGCAACGACGGTCGGATTGAGGGGGTCGGTGCTGGTGAGAACAATGTTTTTGCCGTTGAAATGGATGTTCTCGTAGTAGGTGCCCTTGGCGACAATGACCGTGTCGCCATCGGACGAGGCGTCAATACCGTGCTGAATGGTCGCGAAAGGCAGCTCCTCCGTCCCAGGATTGCTGTTGTTTCCCCGTGGCCAAGGCGCCACGTGCCACTCGGTCGCGAGCAAGCCCGAGGAGACCGATAGAAGGAAAAAGACTAATGCGGTAACGAAAGCTCGTGTGCGGGTCATTGTCCCGCCTCCTTCCCGGATGATGTCCACTGCGAGCATCCGCCTTTGTTCGACATGCAATAGGTCCTCGACAACTCCCAAGTACCCGATTCTGTGCATGCCGATTGCTGACTCTACCACAAAAAGGCCTCGTGTCAACATGGAGTTTGGGGCGGGTGCGGCTGTAATCAGGTGGGCGTGCACCCGGCGACGGGAGCAGAGTCGGCAGGGCTTGGTGTGGGGACCCGCGTGTACCGCCGACATCTTGTCCCGCTGTAGCGCAGGCGTCTCGCCTGCATCCTTATCATTGACGTGCTCCGTGCTCAGGCCAGTGGCTCTGGCCACGTCCTTCTGACGGGGAGACGCCTTGAGGACAGCCCCGCCCAGCCGGGGCGGCGTTACGTGTACCAGCTTTACCCCTCAGATACAGCCGCACCCACCCTTCTCAGGTTCATTGACAAAACAGCAAGAATCCTGTATAATCCTGTCAAAAAGATGTATCTCTACTTATCCTCAATGCCAGGAACGCAACATGCTCCCAGCGCTCATCTCGCTCGCAATTTCCGCCCATTTTCGACCAGCACCCTCTCTTTTCGCAGCCGGGAATGGCGAGAAACCCCGAGTTCTCCCGACCACCTGGGCCTTTTCTCATCTTCCTGAACCGGAAGCTATCTCGTTCTCCATAAGCAGATTATATCACAAATCCTCACCCTCAAAAGGCCCGAAAAGGCCCAGTTTTTCGCCGTGCCGTGTTTTTATACAAAGCCGCCTCCTTGGTCTCCCTTTTACGGGGATGCAGCGGCGCTCTCCTCTCTTGATGATCCCCGTCCAAAACGTTATCATGCTTCGGGGTGCATTGAAGTACACGTCTCCGGGGGAAGCGTCTCCGAAATCCGTTCATCTCGTAAAAGGAGGCTGCGCGAAATGAACAGACTGAAAGCCCTATCAGTTCTCATCCTCTCGGCTATCGCCTGCGCCGCCGCGCCCACCAACGCCGAAAAGCCCATCGCCATTCTTCTCCATCATCAGGATTGGCATACCGACAAACAGGGTTGGGAGACCTGGTCTCAGCGAGACGAGATTGCACCGAAATTCTATGTGGATCAGGAGGTTTTCCTCAAAGGCAGTAGCTCTCTCGCCATTTCAGGCGATGGAAATCCCGCCGCCCACGGCAGGTGGGAAAGGATTGTCCCCGGCATAAATGCGCGAAGCTGGTATCGCCTCGCCGCCTATTACAAGACGAAAGGCATCCGATACGAAAGACAGCACCTCGTCGTGCGCCTCGACTGGCTCGACGAAAAAGGCAATCGCACAGACGAGCCAGAGTACCTCACCAAAGTCGAGCCGCAGGGAGACTGGAAGCGAGTCGAGGAGACTTTTCAGGCCCCGAAAGACGCCCGCGCGGTCAAAATCGAGCTGAATCTCGGGTGGGAGCCGGACGGCACGGTCTGGTGGGACGACATCGAACTCAGCGAGATGCCCCAACCGAAAGGCCGCCGAGTTACCCTCACGTCCGTCTTCTACCGCCCGCGTGGCAACAACACCCCGGAAGAAAGCGTCCGCCAGTTTTGTCGAATGCTCGAGTTGGCGGCGAAAGACCGCCCCGACATTGTCTGTCTGCCGGAGGCCATCAACCTCATTGGCACGGGACTGAGCTATACCGAGGTTGCCGAGCCAGTCCCGGGCCACTCAACGCAAATCCTTTGCGAAGCGGCAAAGAGGTTGGGGTCTCACGTCGTCGCAGGCGTGCTCGAGCGAGACGGCAAGTGTGTTTACAACACCGCCGTCCTGATAAACCGCACTGGCGAGCTCGTTGGAAAATACCGAAAGGTATATCTGCCGAGAGAAGAGATCGAAGGCGGCGTAACGCCGGGAGATAGCTATCCGGTCTTCGAGACGGACTTCGGGAAAGTCGGGATGATGATTTGCTACGATTTGCAGTATGTTGACCCGGCGAGGGCGCTTGCCGCTCAGGGAGCCGAGGTGATTCTCCTGCCCATCTGGGGAGGCAACGAGACCCTGGCGAAAGCAAGAGCTATCGAAAACCAGATTTACCTCGTGACCTCGGGGTACGACATACCAACCTTTATCATCAATCCGCTCGGCGGCATCCTCGCTCAGGCGAGCAAGGACAAACCGATTATCTCCGTTGTGGTTGACCTCGACGAGCGAATCAAGCAACAATGGCTCGGCGACATGAAGTCGCGCTTCCACAAAGAGTGGCGAGCCGATGTCAAAATGCCCGGCTGGTCGGACGGAACCGCAGATGAACGCTGATTAACGCAGATAGGATTTGGTTTGCCTATCGGCGTCCATCCGCGTGCATCTGCGGTTGAAACCGAAGCAGTTTGCACGGAAGGACGGACTTCTGGCTTTTTCAACGAAAGGATGAAATGCGATGATGATCAAGCATCTGACAATGGCAGCAGCGATTACATGCTGCACGGCAATGAGCTTTCTCGCAGCGGAACAGCCTACGGAGCAGCCGAAGATGAAGGTCGGTTACAGGACCGCACCCTACTCGCGGATGGAGTTCAAAGAAGCATTAGCGAACCTCAAGAGCCGCGGCTACGGCGGGGTTGAGTTTTGCTTTGACTCGCCCCCGGCCACAGGCAGAGGATTCAATGAGGAGGCGGCCCGCAAGTTCGCCGAAATGATTCGCCAGGCCGGACTCGAGGTCTATAGCGTCAGCCACCACGGCAATTTCGTGACCGATGACCGCTTCTTCGAGGAACTGAAACGGCTCATTCCACTGGCCCGCGCCATGGCCACGCAGATTTTCGTCATCAGCAGCGGGCCAATTGACCGAAACAACAGAATGGCACAGCTCGTCATCGTCGAGAAACGCCTGAGAGAACTGGCAACGGTCGCCGAAAAAGCCGGTGTCATCCTCGCCCTCGAGCCCGAACCGAATCTCGCAGTCGAGTCCACGAACGAAATGGTTCGCCTTATCTGGAAAATCGAAAGCCCTGCCCTGCGCATCAATCTCGATATTGGACACGCCTTTCTCACGGATGAGAATCTAATCGAGTCCATCCGCCAGGCCGCAAAGCTCATCGTCCATACCCACATTGACGACATGGCGGGCGGCGCCCACAAGCATCTGATTCCGGGAACGGGCGAGATTGGCCTTCCCGCGGTCGTGACCGCGCTCCTTGAAGTCGGTTACGACGGTCCCTTCGTCGTTGACCTCTTCAACCTCGACCCAAAAGAGGCGGCGGCGCCTGCCCTTGCCGAAATCAACCGCGCCTACAAAATCGCCCAGGAAAAAGCCGCCGCGTGGCCCGAAATTGAAATCTCCCGCTTCGACCTCGACAAGGCAATCAAAGCCCACCACGGGACCGTTTACGCCTCGAATCCCATGCCGAAGGAGGCTCATCCTCCCTTCCAGAGCGCCTGGGGCTACCTCAATCCTGGCGAAGAGATGGAACTCCACCGCCACCCAACCGAAGAAATCTATCTCGTCTTCAAGGGCAATGGCGTCGTGATTGTCGGCCCGAGGCAGAAAGACGTCACCGTCGGCGACGTTATCTTCGTCTCGCCAAACGAGATGCATACGATGTCCAACCGCTCCAACGCTCCTCTCCTCTGGATGGCTATCTGGTGGCCCGCTCCCTCCGCCGAGGAAGCGGGCAGCGCAGGCGTCTCGCCTGCAAACTCACAAAGGCCCGCCCCGTCCGCCGGGGAAGCGGAGCGGTGAGAAGGCACATCCATCCGGCTGTGAAGTTCGCTCAGGCACGGTTGTTGCGTGTAGCGACGCGCGTTCCTTTATGCACATTCGCCCTCGGCGGACTCAACCGCAGGCGACGCCTCCCATGCGAGCGCGAATTTGCCTCGGTTGGCGCCCTGAAATCGCAGATCGCCGCGGGTTTGGCAGGCCAAAAGCGACTCCGGTTTCCGGAGAGGAATCTTCAAGCATTGTCAAAAGGCGTTTCAGGATGCCCCGTCCAGCGCTACAAGTGCGTGCAGGTGTTGTTCATATCTGCACATCTTCGAGCCGCAAGCGCGAGCCTCAGGAGGCTATCGAGCGCGCGCCTGAATTTGGTCTGTTTGAGCGCCGGCAGATGGAGAAGAAAACGTGAATCCAGGCGGACTGGCACAGGCAATCAGGAAGCTCCGATCAGGACTCGAGGTCTGGCGAAATCTAAACGTTCATGAAATCGCCAGGCGAATTGCCAGAAGTCACCCTTATGCCGCCTTCATGTTTGGGGCGAGGAAGCTGTTCTTCGGCATTCTGTTCCTGATCGTCGTGGCGACTATGCTTTATTTTCTCTCACTGCGATAACCTTGCGAGGGACCATCCGGAGGTAATTGAAGGCTATGGCGGGCGAGAATGTCATTGAAATTGAAAGCCTGGTCGTCGTCTATCGCAATGGCAGAAAAAGCACGCGTGCGGTGGACGGCATTTCGTTTCGGGTCAAGCGGGGCGAATGCGTCGGTTTCATCGGACCGAACGGAGCGGGGAAATCCTCGACGATCAAGGCGATCATGGGTTTTCTCTTCCCAGCTTCCGGGACGGTGAGGGTTTTCGGTCTGCCTGCGGGAAGCGTGGAATCCCGCAAGCGAATCGGCTATCTGCCAGAGGTCGCGCTCTACTACCCGTTCATGAAGGGACGGGAACTGCTTGAGCTTTACGCCGGGCTGCATCGGATTCCGAAAAAGCAGCTCAAGCAACGCGTCCCCGAACTCCTCGAACGCGTCGGTCTCTACGGAATGGGCGAGACGCTCATCCGCAACTACTCGAAGGGAATGCAGCAGCGGCTCGGAATCGCTCAGGCCATCATCGCCGAACCGGAACTCCTCGTCTTTGACGAACTCTCCTCAGGTCTCGATCCTCTCGGACGACACGACCTCCGCGAGGTTCTTCTCGAGCTGAAAAGCAAAGGAACGACCATTTTCTTCTCCTCCCACGAGCTCTCCGAGGTCGAAACTCTTTGCGACAGTGTCCTCATGATTCGCAGCGGCAAAATCGTCTGCGAAGGCGACGTCAGCGACCTGATGAAGCCTCTCGACAAGTACGAGATTGTGTTCAGCCTCGCCAGCGCGGCAGAGATTCTATCGAGCCTTCCACCTGACGCAACATTCGAGGATGACGGCGAGAAGAAACGCATCGAGGTCAATAGCCCCGAGGCCTATTCCCAACTTCTGACCTCGTTCGTCAATGCCGGAGCTGTCATCCACCACAGTGAAGCTCGGCGGACTTCTCTCGAGGATTTCTTCGTGAAGCTGGTTCGACCGGACGGAGAGCGGGGAAAATGAAGTCCTACCTGAGAAACGCCAGGCTCATCGCCAAGACCATCGGCATCGAAGCCATTCGCCGGAAGGAAATCTATGCGATCGTCTTAGTGTCCCTCGTTCTCATCGGCGGGCTGCGCTTGGTGAAGTTCTTTGACGTGGAGGGGCTGGGGAAATTCTACCGCGAGATTTGCTTGAAAGTTATGAACGTGGCGACGGCATTGACCGTGATTCTTCTCGCAGCGAGACAGCTTCCGCGCGAGTTTCAGAACCGCACGCTCTATCCGCTCCTGGCGAAGCCAATCCGTCGCGACAACTTCCTCATGGGGAAATTCCTCGGCGTGATGCTCGCCGCCGCCTTCTGCTATGCGATGTTCATGGCCGTTTTCCTCGTCGGCAGCCTGACGATCAAATCCCCCGTCAATACAGGCTTGTTTCTCCAGTTCGTCTATCTCCAACTCTGGAATTTTGCGGTTCTTGGAGGACTGGCGTTTTTGCTTTCGCTTCTGCTGAACATTGACGCAGCCATCACCATTTGCATCCTGCTCTACGTATTCTCGCAGGTTCTCATGACGCTCATGAGCTACATCTACGACTACACGAGTGCCTGGCAGCAGACGTTCCTGCTCGGGCTTCATTTTGTCATTCCGCAATTGTCCTTGTTCGATCTGTCGGGAAAAGTCGTGCACGGCATCTGGCCGCCGATTGCCTCGTGGGCGATCCTGGCGCTGACCGCGTATGGGGCGGTTTATACGGTGCTCTATCTTTCAGGGAGTTATCTGCTTTTCCGGCGAAGGGCGTTGTAGGAGGCAGGTTTCAGATGTTCCATCGCGTGTTTCTGATCGCCCGAACGGTTTGGCTGGAATTTCTCCGGCGAAAGGATTTTTATGTCGTTCTCATCCTCGTCGGGATGTTCATGGTGGGGATTGTCGTGATTCGGGTCATCGGAATCGAGAACGCGGCGACCGCCCGGTTTCTGATGAGTCTCGGGTTGTTGGTCAGTTACAGCCTCGCAGCCATCCTGACCGCCACAGTCGCCGCACGCCAACTGCCGAACGAGATTGAGAATCGCACGCTTCTGCCATTGCTCGCAAAGCCCGTCTCTCGCGCGGAGGTGATACTCGGCAAAGCAGTGGCCGTGACAGGGATCGCCTGGGCGTCCCTTCTGCTGTTCTTGCTACTGTCCTGGGCTCCGGTTCCGAGATTGCCGGACCAGCGTTTCTTCGTGTTCGTGCAGATGGCGGTGCTTCGGATGGTCGCCCTCTGCCTGCTCAGCATCTACACGATTGCGCTATCGCTTCTGATGCCGAATGCGGTGGCGGTTCTGATTTCGCTGGGGACATTCTTCGCGGCGCCAACGATAGTCAACTTCGTCGCCGAGCTCGTCAGCAATTCCTGGCGGCTCGGCGGCAGAGTTGTGGAACGAATTCTGGCGATCGTGCCCGATTTCTCAGTTTTGGAACATTCCGAGCGGTACGTTGAGGGCGCATCGCCGATGCCAATCACAGCGGTTTTCGCTGCTCTCGGATATGGAATAGTCTTTGCCGCGTTCTTCTACTCCCTCACGGTCTGGAGATTCAAAGGAAGGATGTTGTGAGAGGAGAAACGAACCGATGAGCAGATGTCTTCATAATCCGGCGAAAATGCTGTCGGTTCTTCTTCCCGTCTTGATGCTTGTCGCGGCTCCGTTTGTCCGAGGATTTGTTCAAACAGAGAAAGCGGCAGTCAGAGAGAACGTTTCCGGTGACCTGGAGGCTCGCAATCAGAATGCCTTCGCCTTGATTTTCGGCGAGTTGCGAGCGACGGCTGCCGACCTCATGTTCATCAAGACCGAGCGCTATTTCCACAGCGGCGTCGCGTACAAGCCTCACATGGATATGAACAAGATGGCGACCACCGGCGAGAGATCCGCGAAAGAGACCAAGCATGACGAGGAGGAGCACGACGGTCACGAGCACGAGCCTGAGGGTGATCTCCCGGAGATGCAGGCGGCTGGAACGCATCAGCATGATGAACATTGTGACCACGGGAGCACGCACGCCGGCGGGGTGCCAACTCTGATTCGCACGGCAGCACAGGATTTTCGCGGATTCTTAGGTCACCTCGAACGCGAGACACAGCCGTATCTCGATCCGAAGTCCGAGCACCATGTGACCACGGGCGAGGAACTTCTTCCCTGGTATCGCCTGATGACGCTTTCCGATCCCCGCAATTTGCGGGGCTACATGATCGGTACGATGCTCTTAATGCAGGCGAAGAAGCTCGACGAAGCGCTCGCGTTCATTCAAGAGGGCATCGAAAAGAACCGTGATAACCTGAGAGCCTTCCGCTTGCACGCGTCGTTGGCCCAAGTCCAGTATCGCTCCGGGCGGCTCGATGACGCGCTTGCCGCCGCGAAGAAAGGCTTCGCCCTGGGGAAGGAGGTCCGACCCGTTGAAGGCAAGGTCGGCGCCATGCGAAAAGGCGTCCTGTGGACGGACGATCTCGAAAACGACTTCCTCTTCCTCGCGAGGTACGTCCCGCTTTTCCTTGAGAAGAAGGGCGACCTTGCTCAGGCCTTTGATGCGGCAAAAGAAGCTGCCGCCCTCGCCCCCGATGACCCCGCCATTGACCAGATGCTCCGTCGCTTCGAAGGGGAACTCTACGGCAAAGCCCAGCCAGCAAGCTGAACGCTCCTGTCTGTGAACCGTTGCATCCGGTCCCGCCAAAGGGGTATTATCCTGCGAGATGGATTCGCAGAGTTCTGCACGATTTTCGGCCATGGAGAATCTGTTCGAGGACGGTCAGGTAGCGCAGGCGTCTCGCCTGCGTTGGGTAGTGTCGCTTTTGACGGGCATGCAGGCGGGACGCCCGCGTTACCGAGCGAAACGGTGGAAAGGCTCTTAGATGTACAAGAAGGTTGATGAGAAGACTATTGAGTTTTTGAAGGAAGTTTTCGGGGCGGATGATGTGCTGGTTGAGCCGGAGATGAAGGAGAAGTATTCGCACGACGAGGTGCCGGGGCTTCGCGCGGAGCCGGAAGTCGTCGTGCGAGCAACGAATGCCGAGCAAGTCTCGAAGCTGATGCGGTTTGCGAATGAGCAAATGATTCCGGTGACGCCTCGCGGAGCGGGGTACGGTCTTTCGGGCGGGGCGGTTCCCGTGCACGGGGGAATCGTGCTGTCGTTAGAGCGGATGAACCGGATTCTTGAGATAGACAAGAAGAACCTGATGGTGACGGTCGAGCCAGGCGTTATCACGGGAAAACTCCACCAGGCGGTCGAGGCGGAGGGATTGTTCTATCCGCCCGACCCGGCGAGCCTCGATTCTTGCTCGATCGGCGGAAACGTCGCGGAGAACGCGGGCGGACCGCGCGCGGTGAAGTACGGCGTTACGAAAGATTATGTGTGCGGACTGGAGGTTGTCCTACCGTCGGGGGAGGTCGTTGAGACGGGCGGGA
>Ga0315274_10014416_pt1 | contig 11209 bp, 9 predicted proteins | sample YL17G02_20_MG_FD_203700 | JGI IMG/M metagenome (GOLD analysis project Ga0315274, IMG submission 203700) | Sediment microbial communities from Yellowstone Lake, YNP, Wyoming, USA - YL17G02_20 | ecosystem: Environmental > Aquatic > Freshwater > Lake > Sediment | place: USA: Wyoming | collected...
AGAGGGCAAACGAGCTTTGATAGGTCAACTTTGACGATCGAGTTTCGAGCTCGTCTCGAAAGCTCTAGAAGAAAAATAAACTCTTTCTCTCCCCCCCAATCCAAAGCTTCACCCTCGAGGAATCTCGTTATAAACCTCTAGAAATGCAAAAAAAACCAATAGCAATTACAAATTCCGCAAGCGCGCCGATGGCCGAGCGGTCAAGGCGATTGACTAGAATGGTTGACTTCTTGGTTTGGGGGACCCGAGCCCTTCGCGGGGTTCGGCGACGTCAAGGCCAAGTTCAAGGCTACTGATCAATTTCCGAAAGGAGCGTAGGTTCGATTCCTACTCGGCGCGTCTACATTTTTGTTTCCCGTGGCGCGGGGGGGAGGCGCGGGGGGAAGGGGGAGAGGGAAGGAAGAGAAAGAGGGAAAGGAGGGGAGAGAGTGCTCACTTCTCATCTTTCTTCTCTTCTCTTCTTTCCTTTCTCTTTTGGTCTCTTCTCTCGCAAGACGAGTGCAACACATTTCCGAGAAGGGAGAGAGGGAGAGAGAGCGTGGGCGAACTAGAGGAGAGAGATACAAAAAAGAGAACAGAGGGGAAAAACCCAAAAGGGGGGGGAAACGATCAACAGCAACAACCTCCTGCAATGAAAAAACGTTCTGAGGTCGGCGCGCGGGGCTCACTCTGTCCGTCCGCGCCTTCGACGAAAACGGAGACCGAAGAAGCTCTTCTCCGTTGTTTCCTTCCTTCGAGCGGGAAGAGAGGAAAAAAAAGAGGGAGAAGGACGAGGAGAAGAATCACCTTTGTCAATGTCGAGAGAGGCGTCTTGTCTTTGTTTTGTTGTCTTATTGGAGAATGAATTTACGACTTTGCAAGAGGGAAGAAGATAACGAAAAAAAAACAGAGCACTCTGCCAGGGAGGGAGCGAGGGAGGGGGACTGAGCAGCTGCGGAGGGTACAAAAAAAGGCCCCGGCCGCTGCCGCTGCTGCCGCCGCCGCACACCCCCCCTCGAACAAAAGGAAAAGGGAAAAAAAGCAAAAACAAACAAACCAAACTCTTCTCTTTCTCTCTCTTTTGGGATCGCTCTCGTAGTTTTCTCATCCCTCTCTCCCCCTCATTTCTCTCTCTCTCTCCCGTTCCGCGCTATGAAGCACTGAAACAGAAAAGGGGAAAAAGGGAAAAAGAATCGAGAGACGAAGAGGGGGAAAAAAGGGCTCTTTCCCTCAAACTCTCTCGACCTCCCCCTCTCAGTCTCCCCCTCTCCTCTCAGTCGCAGTCTCCCCCCTCTCCTATCAATGCCTGCGCACCAGCTTCTTCAGGTAGTAGTAAGACACCGCGTGGAACACCGAGTAGAACAGCAGCAGCACCAGCACGATCTGCCACGCCGTCTGCTCAAAGCCCCAGTACTCGAGCACGCCCTGCCCCGACTGCAGCTCGGTGCACTTGGGCTGCAGCTGCGCCTCGGTGAGGTACTGGATGGGCAGGTTGAGGTAGTTGTTGGCCGGGTCCATCGGCCACGTCTTCTTCGCCGCCTCGTAGGCCGCAGCGTCGTTGTACTCTTTGTCGAAGGGGGCGATGCCGTGGGGCGCAGGCCACTTCTGACACCCGTCGGGGTAGAAGAAGCGCCGGCCCGTGAGCTCGTTCTCGCTGAAGCCGACGAGCGCCCAGCGGTGATAGAAGACGTACGACAGCCACCGCAGCGGCGGGATCTGGATCAGGCGGATGCGGATCCAGAAGCCCATTAGCAGGATGCCCAGCGTCGAGTAGCCGACGGCGTTCATGTAGGCCATATCCTGCGTGTGGCTGCCGTAGACGAACGCGACGAGCACCTGGATCGCGCACATCGAGACGAGCGAGATCAGCACCGCAAACATCAGGACGGGGCCGGCGCCAGTGCGCAGGCCGATCATGCCGTAGGTGATGAACCCGCCGAGCACGGAGAAGAGGACGATGAAGGGCAGGGAGGCGACGGTGAGGGCGGCGTGGTAGGCCGAGGGCATGTAGAGGCCGGAGCGCACGTCCTGATGTTTTTTTTAATTAAACGTTTTCCGGGTTTTTTCCGTTGGGGTTTCGATGGTGAGTTTTTCTTCTTGCTTTTCCTTTTCCTCTTTCTCGCTGCCTTTCTCTCTCAGACCACCAACTCCTCACCGAGATGAAGAACGCGCGGTCGTTGGCGTAGAGCGACATGTAGCAGAAGGGAAGCAGCGAGAAGACGATGATCTCGAAGAAGAAGGTCGCGACGAAGCGGCTGTTTCGAGTGTTGTTGTTGTTGGAGTCGAGGTCGATGGGGGGGGAAAAGGTGAGTTTTTTTCTTTCCTCTTCTTTTTCTTCTCTTTTTCTTTTCTTTTTCTTCTCTCTCTCTCTTCTCTTACCCTGCAGTCGACGGCTCCAGCTTGACCCCGTACGCGATCAAACCCGCGCAGGCCGAGACCCAGACAGCCAGCATCAGCCTGGAAGGGGAGTTTTTTTATTGTTAGAGAGAGAGGAAGAGTTTGCAGTGAGGTTGAGAGGATGCCGAAACGGCGAAAAAGGTGAGGGGAAAAAAAAAAAGGCAAGGAAAAAAAAAGAGCTCACCTGCTCGTCGCGTCGGCCGGGTTGCGGAGCTGGTTGACCCACGCGCGCTGCGTCAGCACGCCGAACTGGGTGAACCACGAGGTCGGGTACTTGGCGAAGCGCTCGTCGGGGCGGCGCAGGAACGGGAGGAACCTCTCCAGCGCGGTCGGGGGGGGCGGGGGCGGGACCGAGGTCGCGGCGGACGTCGGGCGCGTGTTTTGGCCCTGCCCCCCCGCCTCCTTGGCCGAGGCGGCGGCGGCGGCGACGACCGCCGCGGCGGCCGCCTTGCCCGGGCTGCCCCCTCCCGCGGCCTCGCGGGCCGCCTCGGCCTCGGCGTCCCTGGCGGCCTCGCGCTCCATCGCGGCAAGAAGCGTCCCGTCGGCACCGTCGCCCGCCGGGGGCAGGGCGCGCGAGGACCAGCGCGCCGCGGCCGCGCCGACGTCGGCCGCCGTCGTCATCGAGCGTGCGGCCCAGCCCGGCGGCTTGGCGAACCCGACGGACACGAGGTCGATCAGCCAGTCCGAGACGGCGCCGTCGCGGCGCGGGGAGTGCCTGTATCCGAGCCCCCCGAACCAGGGCGCCGCCTGCGCCGGGGGCCCGAAGTAGAGCAGCTGCCCCTCGGACAGCACGCACACCTTGTGGAACATCTCCCAGATCGCGCTGCGCGGCTGGTGCACCGACGCGACGACGGTGTGCCCCAGGCGCGCCAGCTTGGAGACGTAGTCCATGATGTTGAGCGCCGCGAACGAGTCGAGCCCGGAGGTGGGCTCGTCCAGGAACAGCACGGAGGGGCGGGCGATCAGCGAGCACGCGATCGTCAGCCGGCGCTTCTCGCCGCCCGAGAGCCCGCGCACGCTGATGCCGCCGGGCAGCGTGCCGCCGACCTGCGTGTTGCGCGACCTCCACAGTCCCATCGTCTCGAGCACCATGCGCATGCGCTCGTCGACGTCGGCGGCCGAGCGGCGCCCGCCGATGCGGAGGCGTGCGTGGAACCGCAGCGTCTCCAAGGCGGACATCGTCGGCACAAACATGTCCGACTGTTTTTTTTTTCCCCGCAAAGGTAGAAAGGGGGGGGTGAGTTTTTTCTTCTTCTTTTTTCCTTTTGAAGAACAAGAAACCCGGAAGAAAATAAAATCTCTCTTCCCCTCTCTCTCCTACTCACCTGGTTGACGAACGCCGAGACGCGGCGGAACCGCTTGCCGACGGCGCGGCCGTTCATCCAGATGGCCCCCTCGATCTTTCCGGCCGGCCTGAACCCGGAAAGGATCTCGAGCAGCGTGGATTTCCCGGCGCCCGAGGGGCCGACGATGGCGCACATCTCGCCCGGGACGACGGCGCCCGTCGCGGGGGCGAGGATCTGCTTGGGCAGCAGCGTGTTGCGGTCGGTGACCGTGCATGCGAGCCTGAACCAGGAGAGGTCGGCCGGGTAGGGGACGGCGAGCGTGCCAGGGTGGGCGTTGTTGGGCGGGGCCCAGCGCGCGTCGCAGTAGCAGGCGTCCTGTGAGTTTTTTTTTTTTTTTTGAGCGCGCGAGGGTGAGAGAGAGAGAGAGAGAACGAGGAGAAAGCGAGAGGGTGGACGGTGTCAGGGAGAGGGAGCGAGCGAAATGCGAGCCAAGGGGGCTGCTGGGAGCGATCGCGGAAACAAAGAGCAGAGGCGCGCGAGAGAGAGAGAGAGGCGACGACGGGGGGGTTGAAAAGGAGAGGAGAGAGGAGAGCACGGCGGCGGCGGCGGCAGCAGCGGCGAGAGGTGTGGCAGCCGAGCAGTCGAGAGTCCGCAGGAGAGGGAGGGAGAGGGGACTCAAGAGGCTCCCCCCGATTCATCGGTTTTCGACGCCGCCTCTGGGCAGTGGTCGTGGCCTTCTAACCTCCGCAATTGCACCGCCGCAGCGGAGACTCTCTAATATGCAGCGGATCGGGAGAGCGAGGGCCCGCAACGGAGGCGGGAGGAGGGGCGCTTCGAGGAGGGGGGGAAGGAGCGATGAAGCTCGACGCCGTTTTTTTTCTTTTCGTTCCTCTCCTCCAAGCAAGCCGACCCCCCCATCAAAAACGAAGGCGCGCGCGAGCCTTTCCGCCCCTCTTTCGCCTCCCTTCCGCCCGACGAGGAGAGATTGCGGCGAGTCCTATCGCATTTCCGAAAAGGAGCACGACAAAACTCGACCCAAAAAGCAGAAAAAACAAAACAAAACGCACCTCGCACTTGCAGGCGCGGTTCCATCGAGGCAGCAGCGCTCGCCTCGGCGTCGTCGCCGCCGGGTTGGCTCCCCCATCCGAGTCGATTCCGTCGCCGTTGACGGCCCCGTCGGCGTTGTTGCTGTTCAGGCCGTCGTCGGCGTAAAGCGACGTCTGCTTGAGCGACGCCGCGCGCTCCTTGGCGAGCGCTGCGCCCTTGCCCGCCGCGCCCGCGCCGGCGGAGGGCGTCCCAGCCTCCGAAGTCGGCGAAGGCGCATCCTTCGTCCGGCCGCGGCTCGTCGCGACCCGGGAGACGAGCTTGCCGAAGCGTGTCAGGCTCCCGTTGATCTTCTCCAGGGCGTACAGCAGGAAGACCAGGCCCAGGATGTGGCCCAGCACAAAGCTGGGGATCCAGAGGCTCGTGAGGGCGCCCATGGTTTCTTCGGGGGGAGAAGAAAAGAGGGGGGAGAGCGGCGATGCTCTCGCTTTTTTGCTTTTTTGTCTTCTTTTTTGTCCGCTCTTTCTCCTCGTCTGCCTGGCTGTTCAACGAGGAACGAGCGTGCGCGCGAGGTGAGAGCTTTCCTTCCGTCTGCTGCTTAGACGAGAAATAGAGAAAGAGAAGAAACAGAGAGACAGAGGGAACGCGTGCGTGCGTTGCTCCTCCTAAAACGTTGATTTGTGATTGTTTGCTCGTTCCCCCTCGCGTCGAATGAGAATTTCTTCTTTGCCTTTTTTAAGAGATAGGATCTAGAGAATTCCGACGCTCGTTCATCTCTTTCTCTCGCTCGCTCGCTCTCTCTCTCTCTCCACTCCTTCTCTCTCCGATAGAGCGCACCAAGAGGACAGAGATGTCCTTTTCCTCGCGCAGCGCAAGGAGCGCGGCGCTCCCGAAGCCCTCCCAGAACCGCGGCGGCGTCCCGTCGTCTTCGTCTTCGTCATATATCGAGCGAGCTCCTCTCCTCCGCCGGCCTCTTTCTCGAAAGTCCAAAAACGCCACCTCCGCTCCTCCTCCGCCTCTCCTCCTCCGAACGGTCCCCAGGGCCTCCCTCTGGGGCTCCCTCTTCGGAGGCGGCGGCAACGGCGAGAGCGAAGAAGCGAGAGAAGAGGCGGCCGAATCCAAACCGAAACCGAAACCGAAACTGAAAGAGGAACAAGAGGAAGAAGACCACGCCCTCCTCGACCCGGGCTCGCTCCCTCCGTGCCTCCCCGAGTCCGTCCTCTCTCGGACTTTCTTGGCCGGGCGCGCGCTCGCGGTCTCGTACACGGCATCGAAAGACGGCTGGTCCGCGCTGCGCTTCCACGAAAAGTGCGACTTCAAAGGCCCAAGCTTGGTGGTCGCCGAGACGACGCAGTGAGTTTTTTTAGTTTTTTCTTTTTTCTCTCTCGAGTTTTTTTCTTTTTCCGCTCTCTCTCTCTCTTTCTTTCCTCGTTCTCGAGCTCCCACGTCCTACCCCGCCTTTTTTCACGGCCTACAACAGCGGCGCGGTCTTCGGAGGGTACTTTTCCGACTGCTGGACGAGCTCAGACGACTACAAGAGCTCCTTCAAGCCCTTCCTGTTTGCGCTTTCCGACGACGACGACGACGATGACCGGAAGACAAAGCCGCTGGAAGGGCGGGAGGTCTTCATCTGCGAGAAGGTCGGGGGCCCCGAGGCCGCGCTGTTCGACTACGGTGAGCGTTTTCTATGCCTGCTTCTACCGCTTTCGGAAGGAGTAGCAGAGGAGGAGAAGAACGAGTGAAAAGAGGAAAAGAAAAAGCTCACTCTCTTTTCCTTCTCTCTCTTTGACAAAAAAAAAGCGCGTGGCGGACCTCATTTTGGCTCCGATGGATTGCTCATCGGCCCGCCGCTCTCCCCCGTCATGGGCGGGTTCTCAGGGCCGGACAGCCCCACACAGGGGGCCGGGGACCTCCGCACGGCCAAGAGCAGGCTCGGGCTGAGTTACGCGGAGCTTCCGAAACGCGGCAACGGCGGGCGGAGGAGCTTGTTTGGCAAGAGCGCAGAGGGCGGCAATGGAAGGGACGGGGCGACTCTAAGGGAGGTCACAGTCTTCTTCGCGCCCGAGCTCGCCAAGCTCTATCGATAAGGATGGATAGACGGAAAGAAAGGAAAGATTCGTCGCAAAAAGAAGAGGAAGAGAAAGAGGGGAAGAGAGCGAGAGAGGAAGGGAGCTCATGTTTTTGTTTCCTTTGTTTTTCGCCGTTGATTATCGTTTTGCCGTCCGTCTTTCTTTTTTGAAAGTGTTGCTTTCCTCGTGCATATCTATATCATTTTACAGGAAAGAGAGGAGCTGGAGGTTGGTGTGTTCAAGTGCTTGTGTGATTACGGAAGAGAAAAGGCCAGATTATCTACCTCTTTTTCTTTTTCTTCTCCTTTGTGTCGCCGGCATCGCCGGCTCGGTCGCTCTTCTTGTCTCTGTTCTTCTTCTTCGAGAAGGGAGCAGCAGCCGCGACAGGAACAGCAGCCGCGACAGGAGCAGCAGCAGCAGCGCTGCTTCTCCGCGCGGAGACCGTCCCCGCGGCGGCGTCGACGACGGCGCCGGCGGCGCGGAGCAGCTCGGCGGCCGCCGCGGCGCGCTCCCGCTCTCCCCCGTCCTCGCCTCCCCCCTCGCCGCCGCCGGCGGACGAGGAAGAAAATCCGAGGAGCCGCGCCGCGTCCGCCAGAGGAGAGGCGGTCCCGCCCCTCCATCCAGCGACCAGCGCCCTCGCCGCAACGGCCCTCGCGTGCGGCAGCAGGAGGTCAAGAAGATAGGGGCTCATCCTGGGGGCCCCCTCGAGGGCCGCGGCGAGCGCCGCCGCGTCCCCCGCTCGGGCGAGCGCCGCCGCCGCGAGCGCGCCGAGCACGGAGGGATGGCCCCGGTCGGCGGGCCAAACGCTCTGCATCGCCAGGGTGATTGCTGCAGACGAAGAAGAGGAAGGAGAAGAAGAAGAGGAAGAAGAAGAGCGAGCAGAGGCAGCGAAGGCCATCGCCTGGGAGTAGAGGATGCGGTACGACGCGAACTCGGCCCTGTTGCGCAGGCACCGCTCCCTCTCCCTCGCGGCACCTCCTCCTGCTCGCCCCCGCCCCTCCCCGGCCTCTCGGTAGAGCTCCTCGAGCGCCGTCTGGCACTGGTTGAACTCGGCGACGTCTCCCGCCTCGAGCGCGACGCGGGCGTGCGTCTCGTAGGCCTCGACGGCCAGGGAGCCGCGGACGGACTGCACGACCAGGTCCTGCCGCAGCGACTTGAGCTGCCCGCGGAAGTAGGACGCATAGTGCCGCCGGGCGGCGGCGACGCCCTCCCCGTCCGCCTCGCTCCCTCCGGTCGTCTCCCTCCACTTCTCCTTGAGGAGGGCCAGCGCCTCCGCGAGGACCCTGGGAGGGCGCACGTCCGCGACGGTGGGCAGGGAGGTGAGGCGGAGGTAGGGCTTCTCGAGGGCCTCGCTCCTGCCAAAGGCAGCGCTCGCGGCGGGAGGAGAAGAGGCGGCGGCAGCGGCCGTTGCCGCCGCCGCCGACGACGACAACAACGACAACGACGACGAGGACTCGGCTCTCCGCCGGGCGTCCCGCAGCGTCAGGTTCGCCCCCGGTCGCTCCTTCTGGCATTTATCGTCCGTCTCAAACCTGGAGGCCCTCCTGGCGAGCTCGAGGGCCGTCGGGCGGAGAGGGGCGGCGATCGAGGAGAAAGGCGGAGAGAAAATGGAGGTCGGGGCTTTCTTCTTCGTCGCCGTCGGCATTTGCCGCTCGATCATTGCGCGGCACTTGTCGATCTTCAGGCCCAGCTTGAAGCGCTTCGAGTTGCTTGACGTCTGGTCGAGTTTGGCCTGCAGCTCGACGAGGAGGGCCTGGAGCTGAGGCAGCGAAACCGGCTCCATCTCGCCTCCCCCTTTCTTCCTTCCCTCGTTTCTTTCACCAGCAGCAACAGCAGCACAGTGAAAAATAGAACGGGCACCAGAGCCACTTTTGCCGACTATTTTTGTTTCCCTCTCCCCCTCTCTCGGAAGGCACTCGAATGATGCCTGCCTCCTCCCAAAAGGCGCTGTTTCTGGAGCTCTCGCTGCTGTGAGAGCAGAGATCAAGAACGCAATGGACGTCAAAGAACAGGCGCTGGTCTCCTGGTGGCGCGGCGAGGAGGAGAGAGCGAAGAGGGCACCAGCTTTGCCATCGATCCCTTCGCCGACGCCGACGAAACCGGCGACGACCGCGACGGCCTCCTCCTCCTCGGCGGCCCTCCTCCTCGCCGCCCGCGGCGGCCACTGGTGCAAGCTCCAGAAGGACGACGAAGACGCCGACAACGCCCTGATCCGCGCCGTCTACGCCGCGAGCGTCCTTCTGGGCAGCGAATCCTCGGAGGAGGCGCCGCAGCCTCCCTCTCCCGGATGCTTCGACTGCGTCGTCGCCCGGAGGGAGGCCGCCGCAGCGGTCGCTGCCACAGTCGCCGCCGCCGCGCTCCCCGCTTCGTCCTCCTCTTCTCCGCGTTTCTCTGCCGCCATCGCAGCCGACGCCGCGCGCCTCTCCACGGTTCTGACGGGGGCAGCAGATGCAGCAGGAGAGAACAAGGGAGGCTCCTCCGAGCTCTCCTGCGAGGCCTCGGCCGCGGTCTTCGAAACGATATCGTACCCGGAGCCGCTGCTGCTCCCCTCGGACCCCCAAAGCGGCGGAAGCCAAAGCCGGCTCGAGCGCGCCCTTTCGCGCCTGCTGCTCCTCCTGGGCGACGCTCTCGACCTGGGAGCCTCGCGCTACTCCGGGTCCTACTTCCTGCTCTGTTCCGGGGATTCGCGGACGAGGGGCAGGGCGAGGAGGGCGACGGCGGCCGCCGGAGCCATAGAGACGGCGGAGGACGCCGCTGCGGCGGGCGCAGGGCTGCGGCGGGCCGCCGGGGCCGTGCTGTCGTGTCCCCCGCCTCTTTCTTCTTCTTCTCCCGCCGCTGCTCCCCCGAGCCCGACGGACGCGTGGCTCGCCGTCAAGCACGTTTTCGGGCTCGTGAGGACGCGGGAGGCGGCCGCGGCCTGCCTCTCGGAGGCGGCGGCGGTGGGAGGAGCGGAGCCGCGGCCGCCGTCGCGGCAGCCGGCGACCCTGTTCGAGGCGGCGATCTCTTCGGTCGAGAGGGGGCTGCTGTCGCTTTCCTCTCCCTCCTCCCCCTCCTCTTCTTCTTCTCCTGAAGCCACGTGGGCCTCTGCCGCAGCCGCCGCGGCCATTCTCTCGAGCTTTTTCCTCCCCTCGGAAGAGGGGGAGGAGGGCGACGAGGGAGGAGGCGAGAGGACTCGCTCGCGTCAGAGGGAGCTCTTCTGGCAGACAGCGGCGCCGGCGCTCAACCCCAGGAGGGCCTCCGCGGTGCGCTCGCTGGTCGCCGCCGCCGCCAAGAGGACCTCTACCCCTTCGCTGGCGGGCTCCTCCGAGGAGGCGAGACTCCACTCGCACCTGCTGCCGCTGCTCTCTGCGCTGGGCGACTCCCTCTCGGGCCTCAAGGAAACGACTCCGGCACTGGCGCCCGCCGGCGCCGGCGCAGCAGCGGCAGCAGCAGCGGCGGCGGCGGCAAACGGCTCATCAAACCGCCGTCTTCTGCCTCCACAGTGGCGGCGCTCCTTTGAGCCCGCGACGCCCGGAGCGGCTTCGGTCGCGCGCTCGCTGGCCCGCTTCCTCGCCGCGGCGGCGCTCTCGAACGAGGGAGGACCTTTGTCGTCACCGTCGCCTCGCCCTCTTCTTCTGCATCCGCAGCCGCAGCCGTTCTTCTCCCTGCCCGCCGCCGTCTGCGCCGGCAGGGAGGCCCTCGAGACGCTCGCGTTCTCGCCCTCTCCCGTGGGCTGGCCCAACGGTGCCGACTCGCTGGGGCCCCTCGTGGCGGCCGCGGTGCTGAAGACGACGACGGCGGAGACGACGGAGGCGGCGGAGGAAGGAGGAGGAGGAGGAGGAGGAGGAGGAGGAGGAGAAGGGAGGCCAGCGCCGCAGCAGCCGTCGCCTCTGTCTCCTTCCTCTTCCTCTTCTTCTACCGCGCTCCTCCTGGAGCCGGCTCTTGAACTCGCCGGAGCCGTTCTCGAGCGAGACGCGGGGCTTCTTCGAGCCGCGGCTGCAGCCGCGACGGCGACGGCGGCCCCCAACGGGGGCGCCCTCTCCTTCTGGCCCTTTTTCTCGTCGCCGTCAAAGACCCTCCTCCCTCCGCCTCCTCTCCCCCCTCCGCTCTTCCCTTCTTCAAGGGGAGAGGGAAGATCCGTCGTCCCTGCCCTCTGGAGGAGCCTCTCCCTGTCCCGGGAACCGCGCGCCCTCGCGCCGCTCCTCCGGGCCGCGGCGGCGCTGGCAAACGTCGAGGTCAAGACGAGACGGAATAGGGCGACGGCGGCGGCGGCGACAGCTCTTTCTTCCGAACAAAGCCACCTCCTCCGCGGCGGCTTCTTCGCGCCCGAGCGGACGGAGGAGCGCGCGGCGGCAGTCGCGGCAGCTGCGAGGCGCGGGGCGATGACGGCCGGAGAGCGCCGCGTCGACGGAGCCCTTTACTTCCCCGCCTTCTCCGCCGCGGAAAGCCGCAGTT
>Ga0315274_10014418_pt1 | contig 11208 bp, 10 predicted proteins | sample YL17G02_20_MG_FD_203700 | JGI IMG/M metagenome (GOLD analysis project Ga0315274, IMG submission 203700) | Sediment microbial communities from Yellowstone Lake, YNP, Wyoming, USA - YL17G02_20 | ecosystem: Environmental > Aquatic > Freshwater > Lake > Sediment | place: USA: Wyoming | collected...
AAGGTTACGGAACAGGGACATTTACGACCGCAGCGGAGGGAAGAGCTATGGGTAATTCCCTGGACAGTCCATTATTAATAATTTTGTTTTTTCTTCTACGCTGTCTGGTGCCATTGATCATCTTGATGGGTATTTCCTATTTACTTCGTAAACTAGGTCTGGTGTCCGAACCATATAAAAAACCCCCGGAAGACCAAAGCAACAACCACAATCCAATAGGGAAAGGAGGCCTTGAGCATGGTAAAACGTAGTATTCCTTTGGCTCTAATCCCCGCCAGTCTTCTGGTCTTATTCCTCAGCCTGTTCCACGCGCTTTCTGCTCAAGCCAGCCCACTTCAGCAGGAAACAGAAAAGTACTGTCTGAGCTGCCATACCGATCCAAATAAAAATATAACATTGCCTAATGGGGATGTGTTATCGATTTACATATCCGCTGATACAGTACATCAGTCCGTCCACAGTCAGGCCGGGATCGAATGCGAAGTCTGCCACACCAACATTACAACCTATCCCCATCCAACCATAGAATATTCCTCGCACAGGGATTTATCATTAGCCTATTATCAAGTGTGCCAGAAATGCCACCCAACGAATTATGAAAAGTCTCTCGACAGCATCCACGCACAAATGACTGCTGGTGGGATGCTTAATGCTCCTGTATGCACAGATTGTCACGGCGTACACGATATTCGCCCGCCCGATCAGCCCCGGTCACGTATTTCTGAGACCTGTAGTCAATGCCATCCTGCAATCGTTGACCAGTATAAGCAAAGCGTACATGGTGCCGCGTTGTTCGGGTCGAACAACCAGGACGTGCCAGTATGCACCGACTGCCATGGAGTGCATAACATCCAGGATCCGCGTAGCGCACAGTTTCGCGTCAAGGAACCCGAATTGTGCGCAGGCTGCCACGCCAATTCGTTGTTGATGGGTAAATATAATCTGCCCGCCAATGTATACGATATTTATAAAACCTCCTGGCATGGTGTGGACCTTTCGGTTTACAAAGCCCGCTGGCCAACGATCTGGCATGACAGTGCAGTGTGTACGGACTGTCACGGAGTGCACGACATCCGACAGACCAATGATCCTGCCTCCCATGTTAACGCTGCCAATTTGCTGGCTACCTGCCAGAAATGCCACCCCAAAGCCGGGCCCAATTGGACGGGAGCGTGGACCGGGCATAATGTGATCAGCCGGGAACGCACACCATATTTACACTATACGAAAGTTTTTTATACCTACCTTGTGCCATTCATGTTGTGGATGTGTGTAATTTATGTTGCACTGCAAGTCATCCGCGCCACAGTGGGCCGGGTGAAAAGGAATCTGTTATGAGAGCTAGACCATCAACAGGGATGCCTGTAATCTATCAAGAGCGAACTTTCCGAAGGTTCGCGCTCACCCAACGCCTGGAACATGTTGTGATCTTCTTGTGCATCACGGTATTGCTGTTAACCGGGCTGCCTCAGAAATATCGTGCAACATCCTGGAGTCAGGACCTGTTATCATCGCCCGTGCGAGTCCAACGCATCCAACAAATTCACCACATTACAGCCATCGTGCTTGCTCTGGAAATTCTTTTCCACCTGGGCAACGCTGTTATCCTCATGGCTCGCCGTAAGCTTCCAGGCCATATCCTCCCCACTTTCCAAGATGTTCGTGATGCCGGGCAAATGCTGCGCTACTTGCTGTTCTTGCGTAAGACGAAGCCTTCCTTCGGAAAATACAACTTCGAGCAAAAAGTTACCTATTGGTTTTTATTCTTCAGCATCGGCATCATGGTAATTACGGGATTGATCTTACTGTTTCCAGTGACAGTTACCCGCTGGTTGCCCGGGAGTGTGGTGCCTGCCTCAAAAATGGCACATAGTACCGAGGCAATTGTGACTGCCATCTTCGTCGTTATCTGGCATTTTTACCACGTACATATCGAACGATTGAACCTCAGTGTTTTTACCGGCCGGTTAAGCGAGCAGGAAATGCGCACCTACCATTCGGAAGAGTTTGAACACCTGACCGGCGAAAAAGCTGATCCCGCCGGGACAGGAGGGAAAGCATAATGTCGTCACGTAACACCGAAATAACCTGCGGAGAAACGAGGGCTACCATAAAGGCAAATATCCTGGGCGCGCTCCACCCTTTTGCGAAGAGAAATATCTTGCTGATTTTCAGCCTGGTTATTTTGGTTCTCGCCATAATAGCTATGGACCCTTCTCCTACGATGGCAGCCTTGCGCGCTCAACAAGCCACACCCAACCCAAACCTCTCCATTGGCAACGATACATGCCTTGAGTGTCATGGGAAACCAGGTTTGACCATGAAACTCGATAACGGTGAAGAATTGAATTTGTATGTGGACCCCCAGGAATATGCAGGATCGATCCATGGAAAAAGCCGCTACGCCTGTGTCCAGTGTCATACCAGCGTAGGCAATTACCCTCACCCGCATTTCTCCGCTGCTGACCAGCGGGATGCCAGCTTGAAGCTCTACCCAGCCTGTTATCGCTGCCATTCGGGTGAATACGAGCGCAGTCAAGACAGCGTCCATGCCATTGCCATGTCAGATGGGAAACGTGAAGCCGCGGTCTGTACTGACTGCCATACATCCCATGCCGTTCGCCAGTTAAACGATGTGAAAACAGGCCAACCTTTACCCGATACTCGTACCTGGATTCCCCAGACTTGTGCCCAATGCCATAACGCTATCTACCAAAAATACCTTACCAGCGTACACGGTTCAGCCCTGGTAGGAGAAGGGAATCCAGATGTTCCTACATGCATCGATTGCCACGGCGTTCATAATATCGGCAACCCTTTGGTAAATGCCTTTCGCTTGAAATCACCGGAATTATGCGCGAAATGTCATACCGACCCCAGACGTATGGCCAAGTATGGTATTTCAACCCAGGTCCTCACAACCTATGTAGCTGATTTTCACGGTACCACCGTGAACCTTTTCGAAAAAGAGTCTCCTGATGCCCCTACGAACAAACCAGTCTGTTTTGATTGTCATGGCGTGCATGATATCGCTCGCACGGACGACCCGCAGAAAGGCCTTATGGTAAAAGAAAACTTGCTGGCACGCTGCAAAGTCTGCCATCCGGATGCTACTGCCAATTTCCCAACAGCCTGGCTTTCCCATTACATCCCCTCGGCAAAACAAAATTCGCTGGTTTACTACGTGGGATGGTTTTATAAGCTGCTCATCCCGATCGTTTTAGGCGGCATGGCGCTCTTGGTAGCAATGGATTTCAGCCGAGTGATGTTCAACCGCTACCAGAAGAACCGAAAGGTTCCTGGCAGCCCGAAAGCGGATGAAAGTAAACCGCCAGTCGAAAAAGCTGCCCTTGAGATAGAAGCCCCAGAGTCGGTGCCTGTGCAAGATACACCCGCTCCTCCTGATGTGGAGGTACCATCATCCCCGGCGGAGAATGTATCACCTCCCAACGAGGGGAACATACCTGCCGTTGAATCGATCGAGACCACTGATATACCAGTAATAAACCAGGCTGCGCTGGAACATACCGATGAATTACCAGCTCCTCCTCAGCCATCCGACGAGGAGGCTGCCAATGGCTGAAAACACCACCGCCCCCTCGAAACAAAATTTCATCCGTTTCGATATCTTCCAACGGATGGAACACTTCATCTTGTTAATTTCATTTACCACCCTGGCGATCACCGGACTCCCTCAGAAGTACGCCTCTTCATCGATCAGCCTCGCCATCTTAAACCTGTTCGGCGGGATTGAAAAAACCCGCCAGATCCACCACATAGCAGCTGCCATCCTCTTGATCGTCAGCATTTTCCATATCTTGTCACTCTTGTACCGCGTGTTTGTTCTGCGTTCCAGGCTAAGCATGATGCCTTGGATTGATGATTTCAAGCATTTACTCCAGGATATCGGTTATTACCTGGGTGTGCGCAAGCATAAAGCTTATTATGGACGCTTTTCGTATGCCGAGAAAGTGGAATACCTGGCAGTGGTCTGGGGTACCGTCATCATGGCGATCACCGGCTTCATGATGTGGAATCCAATTTCGACAGCTCGCCTGCTGCCTGGTGAATACATCCCCACCGCCAAGGTTGCCCATGGGTATGAAGCGATCCTGGCAGTACTGGCGATCATCTTGTGGCATTTCTATAATGTTCATATAAAGCACCTGAACAAAAGCATATTCACAGGTAAAACAACGCGGGAAGATATGGAACACGAACATCCTGCAGAGCTGGACCAGATTGAATCAGGAGATACCGCTCCAATAATACCGAACCAGGTGCTGCGTAAACGCCAGAGTATCTACTTCCCTGTGGCATTCATCCTGACCGCTGTGTTCGGCTTTAGCCTTTTCAAGTTCTTAACTGTCGAAAAGACAGCTATCACCACAGTCCCTCCCGCCGAGAGGGCGCAAGTGTTCGTACCGGTTACACCGACTGCGCGGCCGATTCCAACCCAGGCTCCTACCCCCACCCTGGGAGCAGGCATCGCGGTAAACACCTGGCTGGGAACGTATGATGGCCTGTTCCGCAACCGATGCAGTACCTGCCATGGCCGTACCAAAGTCGGCGGTCTGACATTAGCAACTTACCAGGATGCGTTAAAAGGGGGTGACCATGGAGCAGCAATCGTGCCCGGAGATCCAGATGCCTCTATGATGGTTCAGGTTCAATCACAGGGTGGGCATCCCGGGCAGTTATCCGCGGATGAGCTGAAAAGTATCATCGAGTGGATCAAGGCTGGTGCACCAGAGAAGTAGGAGTGTGAACGATGAAACGCTTTTTTAGATGGCTAAGTAAATTTTTCTTCCCCCCAGAAGGAACACCCATGTGGATCCGGTTATTACCTTATGCTGTTCTTGGTGTATTGACCCTGGCAGTTCTGGTTGGCGGTGCTTATGCCTGGGACTATACGAACTCGCCCAAGTTTTGCGGTTCCGTCTGCCATACGATGCCGCCTGAATACAGTGCATATGAAATTTCACCCCATGCCCGCGTGCGATGTGTGGAATGTCATATTGGGCGCGGTTTCATCGCTACCCAGATCACGCGGAAGGCTGGGGATTTACGCCACGTTATCTTTGCGATTTCCAAGAAATATGAATACCCCATTACCACCAACAATATGCGTCCTGCCCGGGAAACATGTGAACGCTGTCATTTCCCACAAAAGTTCTCTGATGATAGCCTGCGTGTGATTAAAAATTTCGGTAAAGATTACTATAACACCCCGACGACAACTTACCTGATCTTGAAAACCGGTGGTGGAAGCGAACGCCAGGGGCTTGGTAAAGGTATTCATTGGCATATTCAAAACCGCATTTTATATTACCCAACTGATCGAAGCGAACAAACCATCCCATATATCCGCGTTTACAACGCTGACGGGTCCATTGATGAATTTGTTGATCTGGAATCAGAAATAAAACCCGCTGATATCAAAGAAAAAGATCTGAAAGAAATAGACTGCATCTCTTGCCACAACCGGGTCACTCACCTGGTGAATATGCCCGATGTCTCTGTGGATATTGCCATCGATCGTAAGATCATTGATCCCACCATCCCCGAAATACGGCTGAAGGGAGTTGAGGTACTCACCGCGACCTACACCACCCAGGAACAAGCTCTAAATGGAATCGCCGGGTTGGAAGAATATTACCGTGTGGTGTACCCCGATTATTATGCCAGCAACAAGCAAACTATCCAGGCAGCAATTAAAGCGCTCCAGGATATTTTTACACAATCGGTCTACATTGATCAAAAGTCAGACTGGTATTCGCATCCTGACAACATTGGCCATAAGAACTTCCCGGGATGTTTCCGCTGTCATGACGGGAAACATCTGAACTCCCAAAAGGAACCTATCCGATTGGAATGTAATCTCTGTCATTCGATCCCAAATGTTGCCAGCGTCCAAGATTTCGTTACAGATATTGAAATTAGTTCTGGGCCTGAACCACAAACACATTTCAGCCCAAGCTGGATTTCGATGCACCATAAAGTCTTCGATAATACGTGCGCAAATTGTCATAACACGGCGGATGCGGGAGGGACAAGCAATACATCCTTCTGTTCCAATAGCGCCTGCCACGGCACAAACTGGAAATTCGCTGGCTTTGATGCGCCAGCCTTAAAAGTGATTATTGATGCGCAGCTCCCCCCAAAACCGACCCCCGCGGTTCCGACAAGCGGACCATTGACATATAACGATACCATCGGTCCGATATTCCAATCACGATGTGGCACTTGTCATGGTACTGGTGGCATGCAAGGGCTAAATTTAATAACTTACCAGGCAGCCCTGGCTGGAAGTACAAATGGCCCTGTCATCGTCTCAGGAAATCCTGATGGCAGTTTGCTTGTGAAGAAGCAGACCGGTGACCAGCCTCATTTTGGTCAACTGACACCTGAGGAACTGGACCTGGTTATCGAATGGATTAAGGCTGGCGCGCCTGAGAAGTAGTCTTCTAGAAACGGTATGGCTGATTTTTTTACTCGCAGCTTCATCGAGGTTTACTTTTTTTATGGCCTGTCCTTCTTCAGCATGGGCTTGGTCGTACTGTTAGAATCAGGTCACGCCTCGAAGCTGGATTTTGCTAAAGCATTACGACCACTGGCCGGATTCGGGTTGATCCATGGCAGTCACGAATGGTTCGAGATGTTCCTGCTCATCCACGGGCATATCTCCAGCGATCCCGGTCACTGGTATGTCGGCCCTCTTCGGCTTTTTCTTCTAGCGTCCTCTTTCATGCTGCTCCTGGCCTTTGGCTCAGCCCTGATTGCTGGACCGACCAAGCCATCCTTGCGATGGAAAATGCTGTTAACTGTGCTCGTTATATGGCTGATTGGATTGATATGGGTAGCTGTCACTCAAACAGAAAAAAATAACCAGTTGGTTGCCTTAGATGTTTATACGCGCTACGCGCTGGCCATCCCCGGGGCAGCACTGACCACGTGGGGCCTGATCCTGCAAAGGAGAAAGTTCATCCAGGCTGGCATGAAGGCCTTCGGGCGCGATATATCCATGGCAGCTTTGGCCTTCGGTTTATATGGAGGGATCGGGCAGTTGTTCGCCTCATCCAGCGCCATTTTCCCATCTGTGTACTTGAATGCCAATGCCTTTATGAGCTGGTTCGGCTTTCCCATACAAGCCTTTCGGGGTTTGATGGCCTGTATGGCGGCGGTTTTTATCATCCGCTCTCTGCGAGCTTTCGAGTTTGAAAATCGCCGACAGATGGAGGTTTTGCGGGAGGCGCAAGCCGCGGAGCGCCAACGGCTGGAGGAGTTGCGCACTGAGTTGTTACACCAGACGGTAAAAGCCCAGGAATCCGAACGCCAGCGCATTGCCAGTGAATTACATGATGAGATCGGCCAGACCCTGACTGCCCTGGGTATGGGTTTACGTGGTTTATCAGAGACTACCATGACAAATCCACAACGAGCTTCTCAACAGGCCAGCCAGTTAGAGAAATTAGTCGGGAATGGTCTGGAAGAATTGCAGCACATGGTAACCGGCTTATATCCCCCGCAATTGGATGAATTGGGTCTGCTCGCCGCGATACGGTGGTATGCTACTGAAATAAAAAACCGTTTTGGCCTTCAAATAAACATTACCAGCCGTGGTCCAACCATTGAACTGCTGGAGGAGGAACGGACCGTCCTTTACCGTATCGCTCAAGAGGCAGTGACCAATATTGTTCGCTATGCAGAAACGGATCGAGCAGAAATTCGTCTTATTTTTTCGGATACGGAAGTATATTTAGCTGTAGAAGATTATGGAAAAGGTTTTAATGTGGAGAAAACCATAAACAATAGAAAGACGGGTCGGCCATGCTGGGGTTTGATTGGTATGATGGAACGCACCGCCTTGATCCGTGGAACCTGTCTTATAAATTCTGAACCTGAGAAAGGGACATTAATCGAAGTAACGGTTCCAATTGCCAGAGGAGGATCGCATGGATGAGGTTAAGTTATTATTGGTAGACGATCACGAAGTTGTGCGCACCGGACTACGGATGCTGCTTGAAAACCAGCCCAATATAAAAATCATCGGTGAGGCCAGCACAGGCTTACAAGCGCTTGAAATGGTTGATGAACTCATGCCTGATGTGGTGATCATGGATATCACCTTGCCTGATATCTCCGGCATCGAGGCTACACGAAGGTTAAGACAGTCACATCCTGATCTGCCTGTCGTGGCTCTTACGATTCACGAGGATGAGCAGTATTTTTTTGAAATGCTGCAGGCAGGCGCTTCGGGTTACGTACCAAAGCGCGCCGCCCCGGAGGACCTGTTAAACGCCATCCAGGTCGTGCATGCCGGGGAAGTATATATATACCCATCGTTGGCAAAGTTATTGGTGGCAGATTTTCTCAGCCGCGCCGGTGATGGGATAAACAAAGCCACCGTAGACGGCCTCACTCCTCGGGAGCAAGAAGTACTGGCTGTGCTGGCAGAAGGCCAGTCCAATGATGAGATCGCGGAGAAATTAGCCATCAGCCGGCATACTGTAGCCCGCCACCGCGAGAATCTGATGCGGAAGCTGAACCTGCATAGCCGCAGCGAACTAGTGAAGTACGCCATACGTAAAGGGTTAATCACCCCGTAGAAGATGGTGCCCTGTCACCAGGTAAAAATGCCTCTCGCCGCCTATTGACAAGAGGCGTTTATTTTTCTATTCTATATACAGAGTCTATCGGTTGAAGTTGTAAATTGAAGGACACAATTACTTGAAACTGGAAGGAGGCTGAGATGCGGAAAGTACAATTTATTGCTGTCTTCTGGACGCTGGCGCTGGCTATACCATTTACAGCATTAGCGATTTCAGGTGCCGCTTATATTACTGATCATTTGGGTGCTATCACGAATTCCATTGCCACATTCAGCCGTTCAACCACGGTTGGCGGACGAGGCTGGGTGCTTGAGTTCGCGGAGCGTTGGCCTGAGGTAGCTGGCATGATCATCGGGCAAATCGTCATCTTCGCCATCCTGTACTTCTCCCGGCAGGCTAATTATGCCGAGGAAGAAAACCACTCTACAAAGTAGGAACAATCACCAAAATGGAGAGCAAGTATCCCTAGAAAAGTTGGGATTGGGAGAAGATTACCAATCCCAACTTTTTATTTCAACTTATTTGTTTACATACAAAACTGCTTAGGAGTATAATAATTAGGTAATTTTAGGTATATTTATCATAATACAGTTCGGGACATCTGACTCAAACGAGGAAAAGGAGAAAAAAAAGGAAATAGAAGATGAAGGTAATAAGATAAGCCGTCGTAATTTTCTCGTACTCGCCACCTGGGCCATTGGGGGGGTAATCAGAATCGGTGTTGGTATCCCTGCCATCGCATATCTTATCGGCCCATCCCTACAGCAGAATAAAACAAAGGAGTGGATCCGTACCAGCTCAGCTTCGAAAGTTGAAGTGGGTACCCCCACGCTTTTCAAAGTCAAGATTAAACAACAAATAGGTTGGACGGTGAATGAGGAAGAACTGGCAGTATATATCATGACGGGTAACGGTCGTGATTTTATAGCTCTCTCCAATATCTGTACCCATCTGGGTTGTCGAGTACGATGGATATCCGATAAAGGACAATTCTTTTGACCTTGCCACAACGGTGTGTTCAATAAGGATGGTCAGGTTGCGGCTGTCCCACCCCCGCGACCGCTGGACCGGTACCCAGTTAAAGTCGAGAATGACCAGCTTTACATCTTGGGAGGCTGAGATGGCACTGAAATTAGGCAACTGGTTGGATGAACGTTTTGGTTGGCGAAGCGTTTGGGAAGCAATCTTTCTACGCAAAGTACCCAAGGTAAACTGGTTTTTCACGTTGGGCAGCGCTACGCTTTTAACTGCAGGCTTGCAAATTGTAACCGGTATATTACTGACGATCTATTATGTTCCGACACCTGACCATGCTTACGATAGTGTTCAATACATTACAACTCAAGTTCCAGGTGGATGGTTTATACGTGGTTTTCACCATTGGGGTGCCAGCGCAATGGTGGTTTTGGCTGTCTTACACATGCTGAGAGTGATTATTTATGGCGCATATAAATATCCGCGCGAAGTTACCTGGATCACAGGAGTGTTTCTGCTACTCATCGTGATTGGTTTCGGCTTTACGGGGTATTTGCTGCCCTGGGATCAAAAAGCATATTGGGCAACAACGGTAGGAACACGGATTGCAGGGGTCGTTCCAGGAATTGGGAATGTGATCTTACGTATTATGCGCGGCGGGAATGAGTTATCCGCGCTTACTCTGTCACGTTTCTTCGGTGTTCATGTTTGGGTGCTCCCCGCTGCGCTGGTGGGTTTAATTGGCATCCATTTTTACCTGGTTATTCGAAATGGGATCAGTGCTGTTCCAAAGCGTGGGGAGTGAGCCATGAATAAAGAAGAAAAGCAGACCTATTTAGAGAAGTACCAAGAGGCCAAGAAAAAAGGAGTTCCTTTTTTCCCGAACATTGTTTTCAAAGATGCGGTAATTTCTCTGCTGATCTTTTTGATTTTGTTGGCTCTGGCATACTTCATCGGCGCACCTTTGGAAGCGCGCGCAAACCCTGCAGATACAAACTATACACCCCGTCCGGAATTGTATTTCTTATTCCTTTTCCAACTACTGAATTATTTTCCGGGCAAATTAGAGGTGATCGGAGCTGTCGTTCTCCCAACGCTGGGCTTACTCGCACTATTTAGTCTGCCATTCATAGATCGTTCGCCTAGACGCCATCCCGCCAGCCGGCCTATGTTTGTGGTAGGTACGTTGATCCTGGCAAGTGGCATAATTCTGCTGACAATTCTGGCTGTTCGGGAAGCACCTCCTCCGGCTGAAGTCACGGTAGGAGATCAAACGGCGACCCTTTACATCAAGAACTGCGCATCCTGTCACGGGGCCAGTAACAGCGTCATGGAGTATTTGGGGAGGGTGGCCCAAGCCCAATTAATCCAAAAGCTATGCTCCCCCCGATTAGTTCGTCGGAATTCTTGAAGACCCGTGATGATTTCACCTTGCGGTCGATCATCGCACAAGGCCAACCAAACTCGGGGATGTCACCTTTTGGTTTCACCTCCGGCGGCTCTCTCGAGGATGATGAAATCGATGCGATCGTTGCTTATATACGCGCCTGGGAGGCCAAACCGCCTGTGGACCAGCCTCCACAGGTTCCGGCTTCAGATGTGCTTGATCTGAGTGCAACCG
>Ga0315274_10014419_pt1 | contig 11207 bp, 12 predicted proteins | sample YL17G02_20_MG_FD_203700 | JGI IMG/M metagenome (GOLD analysis project Ga0315274, IMG submission 203700) | Sediment microbial communities from Yellowstone Lake, YNP, Wyoming, USA - YL17G02_20 | ecosystem: Environmental > Aquatic > Freshwater > Lake > Sediment | place: USA: Wyoming | collected...
AAATTACATATGCGACTAACGGAATCCAGAAACGAGTCCATAAAGTGAGTGGAGGGATTAGCATAAGAGCTACAAATATTATTCTGACTATTGTTGGGTCTACATTAAGATATTCGGCAATCCCTCCGCAGACTCCTCCGAGCATCTTATTTTTTGAAGAGCGATAAAGCCTTTTAGGTTCTAACTTCTCTTTAGCTTTCTTCTCTGTGCATTCCTTGCAATAAAGCTTTCCGTCAACAGTTACTGCGTCTTCAGCTGCTACTGCTCTGCCGCAGGCCATGCAAACGCCTACTGCATCTTTAGTGTGATCTTTATAACTTTTCATTCGCTTTTACCTCCTCTCCTTGGGAGAAAAACAAGCAAGCCTACTGTTATAAGAATAATTCCTAGCCAGTATGTCCTTGCAAAATCAAAGAAAGTTCCTGGAATATTGAATATACTTGGCAGAAAGAAAATAGAGGCAATGATGGCAAGTATAATTCCTGATATGACTTCTCTTACTGACCGGTAGAAAAATACTCCTGATATGATATACCCTACTGCGAGTGATGAAAATATCCCCACAAGCAATAGAGATAGTGAATACTGAATAACGGAAAATTCAAACAGAAGAACCACAATACCGGTCAGAAGTGCGCCTATCGAAAAACCTGCGCTTGCCTTCCCAAAATTAAATGCTGCCTTAACTGTATTGTAAGTCCCCGTAAAAACAAGAAAAAGAGCTATGAATGTCCATAGGAACGAGTTAATGATAAATACATTGTTGAAGATGAAAGTCAACCCAATTGCAATAAGCAAGCTTGCAAATGTAAATCTTGCTTCAAGGTCTCTCATAATTTACCTCCTTTAAAGTTACCTGGCCAACCGAGGAAACATTGATGTATATATCCTCTGAACCGCTATATTCACTGTTTACATAATAATTACCCTCTTTTGCAAAACCATCAGTTTTTACTGACAAAGCAGTTACGTCAGCCCTAACGGAGCTTTGATTGTTTACAGTAACTGTTGAACTGCCAACTCCATTTCGAAGCGTTACAGAACTTTTTCCTGTAATTGCTGAAAGATCTAAATTAAAATTTCCAACTCCTCCTTCTATCCTTATATTTTCTGTATCCTTTATTTTTGAAATATTTACATTCCCGACACCTGAATTTATAACAAGGCTGTTTATATTGCAATTACTTATTAATATATTACCGGCACCTTCCTGTATGGTAACATTTCCAAATTTTAAACTCGTATCCTGTATATATATGCCACCAGCTCCATCTTTCATGGCAAGATCTGTAGTTAGCGACTCGTTCAAATAAATATCTACTCTTCTGTATATATTTTGAGGAAATATATTGCTATTAACATTTTGGGATACTATCGTAAGGGTTCCGTTACCATAGCTGACCCTTGGCGTGTATCCTCTTGTTTCAACTCTGTATAAAATATTTTTAACCGGATGAATGTAAACATCTTCTGCACTAAGAGTGGCGTCAATTGAAAGAAATGTTTCTCCGTTATACAATTCGGAATATTGATTTGTCACGTCATTGTTCCACACTCTAAGAGGAATAATATATTTCCTTCCTGGCACTACAAAAGCAGTGACCATTACGATCAGAACGATTGCAGCAATAGCTAATGTAATGAGTAAAATCTGTGGGAAGTAATTCCTCATTGATTCATCTCTTTTGTATCTTTTTTCATGTCTTTGAGCCTTTTCTTCATGTCTTTCTTCTCTTCTTTTGGCTCTTTCTTCTTTCCTTTCCGTTTTTTCATCTACTTTTTTAGACTTTTCTTGAACTTTGCTCAGATCTTCTTCGCAATAAATTTTTCCATTGAATTCATGAGCACAGTTTTCACATAGTGGTTTGCCGCATTCTTTACAGATGGCAACTGCATCTTTTTCAGGATGGTAATAACACTTCATGATCTACACCTCCAATGATTACAAAGCTCGTAAAGAAGCTTATTGTGTAACTTATAATTAAAAGGAATATAAAAGTGAAAATAATGGGGTTAAAATTACCCACTCTCAAGAAGGAGTATATAAACTGTGGAATTACTTTAAGGGGGGTATTAACCAATAGCTTGAGGAGCCATACGGAAAAGGCGAAGACAAAGGGGAATAAAATACTTGAGATAATAAGTGTTTTTTTCCTTTGCTCATTCTCTATCCTTTTCATAACCATAAAGGTTATTGATACGAACTCGTTGTTCTGCCTCAAAAGCTCTAAATTTTTAAAAAATTCTTTTTCTTTCATCGCTGTATATACCCCCCTGGATTTTAAAAGGTTACAATTCCTGATAAAATTTCAGTAATAATTTTCTTGCCCTGAAGAGTTTAACTTTTACATTTTCGACTGAATCTCCTGTTTCTAAGGCAATTTCTTTTATGTTTTTTCCATCTCTGTAAAAAGTTAAAATCACTTCTCTGAATTGATCGGGCAATTTATATATGATTTCATACATCTCGCGGATTTTATCAATATCTGCATGCGGATCTTCGTAAGCAACTTCTGATTGAAGGCTTACTTCTCGCTTTCCTTTTTTAAAATAATCTTTAGTACAGTTTATTGCAATTCTTAAAAGATATGGATAAAAAGGTTTGTCTGTATTAAAATTTTTTAGACTTTTGTATGTCTTGAAAAAAGCATCTTGTGTAATATCTTCAGCTACCGCTCGGTTTTCTACAATTTTCCTTATTGTATTAAAAAGTAGCGATTGATACTTTTCTACAAGAAAAGAAAAATAATCATTATTACCATCAAGCACCTTTCTGATATAAAAAGAATCGTCTTTCATTAAACCTCTCTATTTATTACTATCCTCCCTTTAAAAAGATTACAATTTTAGAAAAATTTCTCGTTTAGTGCGAGGTACGAAATTTTCAAACATGTCTTTTAAGGGCAAAAGCATCTTTAAAACATCAAAAAATGTTCCGATGTTTTGCAAAAACTTCTTTTAACGAAACTAAAAATAATTTTAGATTGAACTTCAGAAAAAAGATTTTTATGCTTCTCAAGTTTATTTTAGATTTAAGTTCCTGCCTCAAGCAATATTCTGAGCATTAACATGTCGTTCCCTCTCAGAATTGAAAGATTTATTATGTTTCCAGATATCGTATGTCCGAGGAGTCTCTGTAATTCCTCAACATTACTCATTTCTTTATCATTAACTTTTAATATAACATCTCCTTCTTTTAGCTCGCCTTTATAGGCAGGGCTATTTGGCATAATCTTCACAATGTAAATGCCAGCCTTTTGTTGGAGGTTATATTTTTCTTTTATTCCCAGGGGAAAATTGATATTCTGTCCGTAAACTCCGAGATAGCTTCTTCTAACCTTTCCTTCTTTTATAAGCAGGCCTGCAACCCAGTTTGCGGTGTTTATCGGGATTGAAAAGCAGATTCCCTGTGCTCCAGGAATAATTGCTGTATTTACTCCTTCGACCTTGCCGTGTAAATCGACAAGCGGACCACCAGAGTTCCCGGGGTTCAAAGCTGCATCAGTTTGTATTATGTTTTCAATTATGTTGCCGCTAAATCCCCTTAAAGACCTCCCCAGTGCGCTTATTACACCGCTTGTAACACTGTGTCCAAATCCAAGTGGGTTTCCCACCGCCAGAACAGGCTGTCCTATCCTTAGTTTATCAGAATCTCCAAACTCAAGAACTGGTAGATTAGTTGCGTCAATTCTTATAACCGCAAGGTCTGTTTGAATATCTATGCCTGCAAGCTGTGCATTATACTGAGTTCTGTCTGGAAAAGTAACTCTTATTTGATTTGCTCTGTAAACAACGTGGCTGTTTGTGAGGATATAACCATCTGGAGTAAATACAAAACCAGAGCCAATTCCCTGAACCTGCTGTGGTCCTTCAAAGAAGTAATAGCCAGTCGTCTGGCTTACATCGATATTTACAACTGCACTGCTCACTTTTTCTGCTACTTTTATAATTGCACTTGAATATGCTTCAAGTATTTTCTCAAAATTTTCCATTTTATTCCTCCATGACAATATAATATCAAGGCATAAAAATATTTTAAAGTTCCTTTATCATTCTATAAAATTCGAATGTTTTTCTTAGTTCCAAAATTTTTATATCTCCAATAATTCTATAACCAAGTTTTTTGTACACTTTTATTGCACCTTTATTCTCAATTTCAACGTCAAGCGACATACTTTTATTTTTTGCGCTTCTTGCAATTTTTTCTGCATTGAGCATGAGTTCATTTCCAAGGCCGATCCCTCTAAATTCTGGATACACCGCTATATTTGAAATATAAAACTCTCCTTCTCTAACAATTCCTATAACTCTTTTTGCTTTCAATAAATTTTTCAATATTTTTATAAAAGAGAATTTTAATTTCTTTACCATTAGTAAGCCAGTATTTACTGAATCTTGTTGGTTTTCTTCAAAGTCGTACCCAAGCAGTATTGCCGCTATTTTGTTGTTTGATTCAATACATGAAGTGTGTTTAAAACTAAAAAGATTGTGAGGTTTTATAAAAAGGAATTCAAGAACTGCTTTAGCTTTGTAGTCTAGTGCGGAGTCTAATACATTACCTGAGGAAAAATAAATAAGATTAACGAAATCCTTTAAATCCCTTCCTTCCGCTCTTTGTATAATAAAACCTTTCTCCGTGCGTTTTTCCTTTCTTTAAGTTATTCTTCTATTCCCCAGAATTCGTCTGCTTCTTTCTCCATTTTTTCGAGCCTGTCGTAATAATCCGGAAATTCATTTAAATGTGCAAGTGCTATCTTCCCTGTAAGAATCGGATCATCATTTGTTACATTTGTGACAGGGCTCACTGTGCCATGCTCAAGCTCAACATCTAACCCACTTCTGAACTGGTCTACATCAAATTTGTCCCATTTAATTCCAAGCTTTTCACCAATTTCTTTTGCTTCTTCCATGCTAAAATTTTTCTTGCTCATTTTTTCCTCCTCAAAGTTTTTATAAATTATAATCCAAATTTAAATTTATTAAGTATAAGTCCAAAATGATTTTTATTTTTAACTTTTCTATATTATAATTTTTTTGTTTGAACGTATGAAAAGCATAATAATCGATTTTACAATTGCTTTGAAAAAATCTTCTCATAGTGTGAAGTTGGCCCTTTTTGCTATGTTTATAATATCTATTTCTCAATGGGCGTACATGACCATTTTCAATTTGTACCTCTCTGCCGGGGGTTTAAATACAGCATTGATTGGCGGAATCCTTTTTATGTCTGGTATTGGAGCAAGCATTTTTTCTTTTCCTTCAGGAATTCTTGGTGATAGATTTGGAAGAAAGAAATTTCTCGTTCTTTCTTCCATTTTAATTCCCTTTATTATTTTTATACAGGCAATAACACTCAATTCAAAGATACTGGCAATTTTTTCTCTTTTACACGGCATTGTTACACTTGTGATTCGTATATCAATAGACCCATTTCTTGCCGAGAATTCATCAAACGATGAAAGAGTCCATCTATTTTCACTTTTATTTGTGATAACAAATCTTGGTGGAGTTGTCGGTAGTTTCTTCTCGGGAGAAATAAGCGGTTTATTTAAGACGAATGAATTTATTTCTTTAAGGTATACATTGATTTTATTTTCTATTTTTTCTCTTATTTCTTTGTTTTTAGTGCTTCCAATAAAGGAAGAAAGAAGTAAACATAATAATACAAAGGTTTATGAAAAGCCAGGTCCTGATTTTATTATTGCTTTTAAGTTTGCAGTTCAAAGCGCTTTGATCGGCCTTGGTGCAGGAATTATCGTGCCATTTTTAAATCTATACTTTAAAGATCATTTTCATCTTAAACCTGGTTCTATTGGAACAATATTCTCAGTTGGTTCATTTTTCTTCCTCTTCTTTGGTCTCTTTGGGCCGAGAATTTCAAAAAAGATAGGAATTCTCAGAGGAGCTATATTGTATGAACTTCTTTCAGTGCCTTTTCTTATTATACTTGGAAGTAGGCCTCCTCTCGTTCTTGCTATTTTTTCTTTCTGGTTCAGGGGCGGTTTGATGAATGCAGGGACACCACTTCTTTCGACACTTCAGATGAACCTCATATCCCGGGGTAGAAGAGGAACGATTTCAGGTTTTCTTATAATAGTTGATAGTCTTTCAAGGGCTTTTGGTACGCTAATCGGTGGTTTTTTAATAGATAAGTACGGTTTCGGATTGAATTTCTATTTAACCGCTATTTTATATTCGGTGTCCATTTTTTACTTTTACAGGGCTTTTAAAAATAACAAAGAAATTAGCCACGATGAAGTTTTTGAAATCAAGGAATCTGGATTTTAATTGTAAATTTGTTTGATTTTATTAAACTATAGCAAATGGAAGCAAAGGAACTTTTTAGCATCAGACTGAAAGAGCTTTTAAAAGAGAAGAAAATTTCCCAGAGGGAACTTGCGAAAAAAGCGAACCTTTCTGATGCATATATTTCGCAGCTTCTTATGGTTAAAAAACCCTACAATAAAAGTTTTGAAATAGATTGCAGATGCTCTTGATGTTTTCCCTTCTTATTTTATAGAGAATGGTGCGGAAGTCAGTATCTTTTTGAGGAAAAATAAAAGACTTTCTGGAGAGGATATCAAGGCAGTGGAAGCTTTCATAGAGTTTTTAATGGAGAAGAAAGAAGGAGAGAAAAGATGAAATTTATTTTTGTAACAGGTGGAGTAATTTCTTCGCTTGGGAAAGGATTAATCGCTTCATCAATAGGGCTTTTGATGAAAGCAAGGGATTTTAAGGTCAACCTTGTTAAAATAGACCCCTACCTTCAGATTGATGCAGGTACTATGTCTCCATATGAACATGGAGAAGTATTTGTAACAGACGACGGCGGGGAAACTGATTTAGATATTGGAAATTATGAAAGATTTCTCGATATGAACCTTACAGCACAAAATAGCATTACCACGGGAAAGATTTACTGGAATATACTCACAAAGGAGCGGCAGGGCAGATTTCTTGGTAAGACAGTACAGGTAATCCCACATATTACTGATGAGATAAAAAGTTCCCTTTTAAACCTGGGGCGTGATTTTGACTTCACAGTTGTTGAAATTGGTGGGACAGTTGGAGATATTGAAAGCCAGCCTTTTTTAGAAGCAATAAGACAGATGAAAAAAGACCTCGGCAAAGAAAATGTTTTGTATGTACATGTTTCTCTGCTTCCGTATATTAAGACAACAGATGAAGTAAAAACAAAGCCAACCCAGCACAGCGTAAAGGAATTAAGGGCTTTGGGCATCACACCCGATTTACTCTTTGCAAGAACTGAAGTTCCATTAACCGATAAGGTAAAGGAAAAGCTTTCTCTTTTCTGTGATGTTGAAAAGGAAGCAGTGATAGAGGCAATGAACACTGAATACATATACGAAATTCCGATTAATTTTGAAAAGCAGGGGCTTGGTAATCTGATTTTAGATAAACTTTCACTTGAAAAGAAGAATCCTGAGCTCGAGTACTGGAATAGCATAATTAAAAGAATTAAGAATCCTGACCATGAGGTTACTATAGGAATAGTGGGGAAATACGTCGAGTTAAAAGATGCGTATAAGAGTCTTATTGAAGCTTTAACTCACGGTGGAATTGATAACAATACAAGGGTAAAATTAAACTGGATTAGTTCTGAGACTCTTGAGGAATCAGGTTGCTGTGAAGTTCTTGACAGAGAAAGAGAGAATAACAAACTTGATGCAATTCTTGTCCCGGGTGGCTTTGGTGTTAGAGGCATTGAAGGGATGATTGAAGCTGTTCGATATGCAAGAGAGAAGGATATTCCCTTTCTTGGTATCTGCCTTGGATTACAGTGTGCAATCATAGAATTTGCAAGGAATGTATGTGGTCTTGAGGGTGCTAACTCCATAGAATTTGATCCAGAAACTCCGTATCCTGTAATAGACTTTCTACCCGAACAGAGAAATATCACAGATAAAGGTGGGACGATGCGTGTTGGTGCTTATACAGCCCTTCTTAAAGAAGGGAGCTTTGTGAATAAGATTTATGGAAAAAGAGAAATCAGTGAGCGGCACAGGCATAGATATGAGGTAAATAATAAATTCAAAGATATTTTTGAAGAAAAGGGTCTTACCCTGTCAGGAGTTTCCCCGGATGGTAGGCTTATTGAATTCATTGAGATAAGCAGGCTCCAATTTTTTGTTGCCACTCAGGCACATCCTGAGTTTAAGTCGCGTCCTGATATGCCTCACCCACTCTTCAGTAGTTTCATAGAGTTAGCACTCAAAAATAAAAATACCGAATAACGACATTTGAGCATTAAGGGTAGATTTTAGAAGCTTTATAAAGCCAAGGGGGATCTAAAGTATAAATTAATGGCGTTATATGATTTCTAAATTTATAACAGAAAATATTAGAAAATACCTTGTTGGTTCAGGACAGGATTTTACGTTCAGGCGAGCCGACTCTGATAGTATACAATTTACTCGTTTAGAAGAGATCGGGCTTTATGTGCATATCCCCTTTTGCAAAAGTCTCTGTCCTTATTGCCCCTACTGCAGAATTCCATATGATAAGAAGCTTGCTTCTGAATATCTCGAGGCCTTATTAAAAGAAATAGATTTATACAAAGCAAAAGTAGGAAAAGTAGAAATTTCCTCAATTTACATTGGCGGAGGAACCCCAACGAATCTTATAGATGAACTTGGAACAGTTCTTAAGAAAGTAAGGGAAGTTTTTTTCATTACTGGTAATATAGGAATTGAAACGAGCCCATATGATGTTGATGAGAAAGTGGTGAAGATGCTGAAAGATTATGGTATCAATCTTCTGAGCCTGGGAGTGCAGAGTTTCCAGGATAGATTTCTTAAAATGCTTGGTAGGAATTACACTTCCTACGATGCTTATAGGGCAGTTGAAACAGCTATTTCTGCCAATTTAGATTCAGTGAATATTGATTTTATGTTTGACCTTCCAGGGCAGACTGTTAATGATGTACTATTTGATTTAAAGGAAGCAATAGCAAGAGGCGTAACACAGTTGACTGTTTATCCTCTTTTTACTTTTTCCTACTCTTTAGTGGGAGAAAGGCAGTCTTTGAAAAGGGTAAAAATGCCAGGAATATTAGGGAGGAAAAGTTTTTTCTATGCAATCTATGATTTTCTTTTAAGGGAAGGTTTTGAAAGAGTATCAGTGTGGGGATTTAAAAAGGGACTCTCAAAAAGGTTTTCATCGGTTACGAGGAATTATTATATAGGTCTTGGTGCTGGTGCTGGCTCAAGACTTCCCAATGTTTTTTATTTTAACACATTCTCCGTAAGAGAATATTTAAAAGCGCTCAGAGAAGGCTCCTTTCCTATAGCATTAAAAATGGATATTTCAGAATCTTTGTCTAGATATTACTGGTTTTACTGGCAGATCTACAACACTTATTTTTCTTTAAAGGAGTTAAAAGAGGTATTTAATCAAGACAGGAAAGTTTTGAAGATTTTTAGAATTCTTGAAATGAAGGGTTTTTTCACCCGTGCAGGAGATAATATTTCGCTTACCAAGAAAGGCACCTTCTGGGTTCACCTTGTTCAAAATTATTTTATACTTAACTACATTGATAAAGTTTGGTCGGTATGTATGAAAGAAGCCTGGCCTGAAGAAATAAAAATTTAGATTTTTTAGATAGCTTTTTACATAATTCTGATAGGAGGAAAATATGTTAAATTCTTTAGCCAGCAGAAAGTCAGTTTTGAAATGGGAGATTGCAGGATTTTTTTTCATTGTAGTTGTGGGATCTATGCTTCATTTTGTGTTTGAGTGGTCAGGCAGACTCTCATGGGTTGCTCTTTTTGCAGCAGTAAACGAGAGTACCTGGGAGCATTTAAAACTTGCATTCTTTCCCGCACTTATTTTTGCGTTGTTTGAGTATCCTTTTATACGTAATAAGGTGAAGAATTTTTCTGTTGCTAAGACCCTCAGTTTCTATGTTATGCCATTGCTTATAATTGTTCTGTTTTATCTCTATCTTGCAATTTTAGGTAAAGACTCGTTGTTCTGGGATATTTTTATTTTTGTATTTTCAGTTGGAATAGGTCAAATAGTAAGTTATAAAATTCTTGTTTCTAAAGAGCTTTCAAAGACAGTCAGGTCGACCTTCAAGGTTTTATTTCTTGTCATACTAATTGCTTTCTTATTTTTTACCTATCTTTCGCCGCATAATTTTCTGTTTAAAGATCCGATATCAGGAAGGTATGGATTATAATTAGATAAAAATTATTTATTTCAATTTTTTTGACGACAATTTATTAATCTAATCGTTATTATTTATTTTTTTCTGTTCCGCTCTGGATTTTGCTTCTTCGAACAATCTTGCGTTGTTTATTGCGATAGCGGCTGCATTTGCAAATGGCTCAAGCTTCTTTATATCTTGTTCAGTAAAGTGAGATGGTTCATCGCTATCAAGCCTCAAAAGCCCGATAAGTTCATCTTTTAAGAAAATAGGCATTGCAATATGAGATTTAATCCATTGAGTTTCTTTGTGAACCTTCCATAGAGGTTCCTCCGCAGTGTTTTTAATTAACAACGGTTTTTTCTCTAAGATTGTTTTCCATGGGATTTTGTATTCATCTATTGCTTGCATTGATTGTTCTACGAAATCTTTTGCATTGTATTTTTCGTAACCCTGTGTGCAGATATTATAGACTACGTTTCCCTTAATCAGCGCAATGTTCGCCGAGGTATAAGGTGTAATTAGCTTTACCTGTGTTAATATCTCCCGGAACACTTCGGAGAGATTGACTTTTGAAAATAACACAGATATGACACTTGCGAGAGTTTTGCTTTCTTTATGTGCTATACGCTCAAGGTCAAGCAGTTCTTGTAATTTTTCTTCAGATTTCTTACGTTCAATTGCTAAAGCTATCTCTTTTGAAATAAATTCAAGGATATTTTTTTCTTCCTGCCCGTAATAAACATTTGTCGTATAACTCTGAATTACAAGAGCTCCAATAACTTTGTCCTCTAATTCTAAAGGCACTCCTAACCAGCTAATGGGGTTTTCTCCAATTTTTTCTATTTTTTCATTTTTTTCAAGTTTTTCAAAAGTTTCTTCGGTTGCGAGCAAAGACTTTCTCGTTTTTAAGAGATACTCTGTTGCTCCTTTTCTCGTTTTTCTCGCTTCAGGGGGTTTATCGTATTGATCAACGAAGTAAGGAAAGCTTATAAAATCTTTTTCTTCGTCATAGAGCGCTATGTAAAAATTTTCTGCA
>Ga0315274_10014420_pt1 | contig 11207 bp, 20 predicted proteins | sample YL17G02_20_MG_FD_203700 | JGI IMG/M metagenome (GOLD analysis project Ga0315274, IMG submission 203700) | Sediment microbial communities from Yellowstone Lake, YNP, Wyoming, USA - YL17G02_20 | ecosystem: Environmental > Aquatic > Freshwater > Lake > Sediment | place: USA: Wyoming | collected...
AGACGACCTGTTCAAGGCGCACGGCGTCGACGCGCTCGAGCAGCCGGAGGCCTTCTGGGCCGCTCTCCGCGCGAAGGCCGTCGAGTGGATCGCGGATGCCAAGGCGAAGCGCGAGCGGCTCGATCACGTCCGTCGGTGCCCCGGGTGCATGGGGCGGGGCGTGACGGGGGCCGAGGGGATCGAGGAGGACTAGCATGGCGGCTCCGAGCCGGTCGGACATCGCGTTGCTCATCGTCGGGGTCGTCGGGTACTTCGCGACGTTCGCGGCGGCGTTCGCCACGCTTGACTGGAAATGGCTCGTGGTCGGCTGGATAGTCCCCGTATCCGCTGGTTCGGCCATCGTCGCGTCCCGCATCGAGCGGCGGTCGTCCATGAGGCGATGCCCGACGTGCGGCGGCGGAGGCCGCATCGGCACCGTGTCGGATGATCGCCTCGACCAGTTCGTCCGGATCGTGCACACGCAGTTCCCGGCCTACCGGGTCAAGGTGCAGGACTGGTCGACCGACGACCCTGGAATTCGGCACTTCGTGCACGTCACAGGCGTCCCAAGAGACCGACTCGCGGCCGTCGAGGATCGGTGCTGGGACATCGCGACGGAAGTCTACGGCACGGAACCGATCCCGTTTCTCTTGACGGCCGTGTCGCCGGAGACGGAGGCTGGAAGATGACGACCGCAGACGACGGAAAGACCGAGGCCACGAAGCAGACGCGCGGCGAGAAGATCGCCCTGCTGGTGATCAACCAGTTGGTGTCCGAGTACGAGAAGGCACTCGAGGCGGGCACCGCGCCGGACGTCCCGGTGTGGCTCGCAGAGCACAAGGAGTTGTACGACAAGTTCGGAGCGGACCTCGCGCGTCCGATCCAGGGCGCGTGGCTGATCCACGAGCGGAAGAGGTTTCTGACGCAGGTGCGCTCCATCCGCGAGTACGCGCTGGCCATCGTCGAGGGCGAGACCGAGCAGGAGGCGTTCGCGCGTGGCAAGCAGGGCGAGGGGACGCCGCTGCATGACATACTGCCCGACGCGCCGCTGTTCGATGCGTTCTACGCGAGCGACAAGGCGGGACGGACGCGCCGGCCCGAACCCGCCGAGTGGATCCGGGGCCTGTTCGCCGAGCACGACGGATGGCAGCGGGCCGACCCGACCGGACTCGCCGACCGCATCCTGAAGGCGTCCAACGAGAAGATCCGGAAGCACGGAGTCCAGTGGCTTCGCGACTGGCCCGAGGCCCAGACGTGGGGCCTCGTCGACGAGGCGCTGGCCTGGTGCGACGGCATCGAGGGCCTCGGTGGACGCCTCCCACTCGGCCCGGACCCGAATTTCGCTAGGCCCTGCGCGCAGGCCATCGGCCTGATGCTGATCGAGCCGCTCGCGCCGCGCGCTCTCGGCGTTCTGAACCTGCCGCCGAAGGACGGGCGGCGGCGGTTCCTGTTTTTCGGGACGAGGAACGTGGTCTGATGAACCTCTACGAGATCGTGAACCCGTCCGACGCCGTGACGTTCCACGCCGAGAACGACGCGGTGGCCCGCGCCGCGGTCCTCGTGCTCGGCAACGGGGCCTACGGGCTGCACGACGTGACCAGCGGCGACCGGGACGTCCCCTGCCTCCTCCTGCTCGCGTCGAAGGACGTGACGGAACAGCTGTTCGTCGAGTGGTTCGGGGCCGGGTCGCTCGGGGCGTTCCTTGACGAGCACTGGTCCGAGGTCACCGCGGCCCTGGCCAGTGCGCAGAACAGCCGTCCGAAGGTGCTGTCCTAGTTTGGGAGGGGGTGTCCTAATTTGAAAACCGAAGCGGCCTGGATAGTTGACCACCCATCGCTCCTGCGCCGGGTTGTACGCTGGTTTCGGAGGGTGCTAGGGTCCGGATCGATGTCGAACGGGAGCGGGAACGACTTCGGGAAGTTCTTGCTTGCCCTCGCTGGCGTGCTCCTCGGGGTGGCCGTCATCGAGCGTCTGACCAAGCCCATCCATCGTTGCCCCTACCCGAACTGTCGCGTCGTGGTCCAGCCGTACGTTCCGTGTTGTCCTCACTGTGGGCGTCCGATCAAGTGGGAGCAGTAGACGTGAGCGACGAGCGAGATGCCCTAGCGCGGTCCCTCCCGGAGATCATCAAGAGGCTCGGATTTGGCGGGGCCGCTACCGTCCTCTGGACCGTCGTTCTGTGCTGCGCGATGGCGTACATGGATCCCAAGACGTTCCAGCATCGCTGGTGGTGGCTCTACGGGACGTGGCTATTCCTTGCGGGGTCGTGGCTGATCGGCTGGCTGATCGTCTGGCGGAAGGAGTTGAAGGACGAGGGCGACGAGAAGCCACCCGCACCCGGACTTCACCCGGTGATTCCGAAGCCAGGAGATCCCGAGGCCGCAGTGGCATGTCGGCCCCCCGCACCGTCCGCAGGCTCTACGCCCGTCCTCCCCTGATCACCCTCAACGTCGGCCTGCCGGCGTTGTACGCCAGCACCGACCCGCCGACCGCCGCACGCGACATCGGCTGCGGACCGTCGTCGACCGGCGGCACGGGAGGCGTCATCGGCCCGGCGGTCGGCGGCAGGGCCAGCGCGGCCTCCACCAGCTCGGTCACGGACCAAACGTGATCCGCCACGCCGATGGCCATGGCCGGCGTCATGCGAAGAGTCTCGTGGACGCGGCAGAGGTTGTACCAGACGGCGTACAGGGCGACCGCGGCGCGGTGATTCTCGGGCTTCTTGGAGAAGGCGTTGGTGAGGCGCGTGAAGCGCCGCTGCTGCATCCTGAGCGTCAAGTTCTGCCGCTCGACGTACGAGGTGCAAATCTTGTCCGGGTCGGGTTTGCCTGTGACGATCTTCCGCTCCGAAGCGGTGATCCTGCCGGGCGAGTAGCGGTGCTGTGCCTTCCGTGCGCTCAGGTCCGACTCGTACTCCTTGATGAGTTGCGCGAAGTCCACATCCGAGCCGAAGGCGCGCTCGAAGGCCTCGACGTAGGGCTCGAACCCGTCCGACGTGACCTGCGGCCGGTTGACGATGCGCATGCGCAGATCGGAGACGAAGCCCTGCGTGGTCCCGGCGGTCCGCTTCCCGACGGCGAACGACACGATGGCCTTCTTGGTCGCGTCGATGCCGAGGTACGCGTACTCGTCGCCAAGCGAGGGATCGTCCTGCTCGGTGACGCGGCGCTGCTTCTTGCCCACGAACGACCAGACCTCGTCGACCTCGAGCAGGGAGACGTTGAGCCGCTGCATCATGCGGTCGTGGAGCGTGGCGCATCCCTGGCCGACCCGGACGCCGAGCCGCATGACGGTGTCCCGGTGCGTCTGCGCGATCCGCTCGACGGCCCGGATGGAGCAGCCGTCCGCGAGCATCGCGACGATCTCGGCCTTCTTGGTGGTGGGGAGTTCGTTCATCTCGTCGTTCCGTCCTTCCTGCCAACCATAGACCAAACAATGGCCAAGTCTATTCAATCGATCTGGGTCGATCTTAGGGCTTGAATCTTTGGCCAAGTCCTGCGTATAAGGGAGTCATGACGAAGCCACGAACGAGGCATGGAGGTCGGCGTCCGAAGCCCGCGTCCGAGCGGGCCGATCACGTCGTCCGCGTCTGCGTCACGCCCCCGGAGCACGAACTGCTGGCCGAGGCCGCCCGGCGCGATCTGCTGAGCCTGTCGCTGTGGATGCGGCGCATCTGCCTCGCGGAGGCCGAGCGGCAGCGCGGGCTCAGGCTGGAGGATCGGGAGCCGGAGCAGAGGACGGCGAAGGTGGGGGGCTCGCGATGAGCGGCCGTGCGACGGCGGCCTCCTCCTCGTCCACGTCGAAGCGCCGCGCAACGGTTGGCAGGAAGGGCGCGATAGGAAAGGGCATGAAGGCAGAACAACTACCTCTTGCCCACTCCCCGCAGATCAGCAGATCCGTGGAATTCCACGGCGAGGCGAGAACGGCGTTCAAGACCGACCTGGGCCGACTCGTCGTCGGCGACTGCCTAGCCTTCCTGAAGACCGTCCGCGACGATACCTTCGATCTGGTAATCACCTCGCCGCCCTACGACGGCCAGCCGAAGTACGGCAACGGCGAGAAGTACGAGCGCGACTGGTACGCTGGATTTTTCCGCAGCGTGACGCAGGAGATCCTCCGGGTGCTGAAGCCTTCGGGGTCGTTCGTCCTCAACTACCGCTCGAAGCGCCACGGAAATGAGCGCGGCACGCTCCAGTACGAGATCGTCTTCTGGCTGCGCCAGCAAGGCTTCCTCTTCTGCGAGGACTTCGTATGGGGCAAGCCGTCGCCGCCGCCCGGTCGGTTCAACCGCTTCCTCAAGGACGCCGTGGAATACTGCTTCCAGTTCGCCAAGACGCCTAGCTGGGCATTTCACCCGGAGCACTGCCTCACTCCCGCGCGATGGGACGCGAAGGACCGCGAGAGGCGAAAGAAGCTGGCCCACAACTACGTGCGAGTGAACGAGCCGTCCGGCCAGGGGCGGAAGCGGGTCCAGGCCGGGCCGGACATGGTGCGGCCGTCGACGCTCCTGCACTTCGAGCCCGAGTTCAACCCCAACCCATCGGGCCATCCTGCGCGGTTTCCCCTGAAACTGCCGACCTTCTTCATCAGGCTGCTCACGGAGCCCGGTCAACTAGTCTTCGATCCGTTCGCCGGAACGTGTACCACGCCGCTCGCCGCCGAACTCCTGGGTCGTCGGTGGCTTGCGACCGAGATCGATCCGCAGTATGTCTCCATCGTCCCCGAGCGCTTCAAAGCGGGACGGTGAGGCTGGATGTCGGCCGAGAAGACGGTTGAGGACATAGCGTCCGCATCTTCGTGGCAGAAGCGCGTTGCTCTGATCAGGAAGGTGCCTGAGTCGTTCGGCATGGCCCATCATCAGGCCATCTACGCCGCAATCGCGGAGAGGGTGTACGTTCCGAACCTCTCCCCGGACTTCGCGTACCTGCACTGGCGCGAGGACTACGAGCTAGGCCCGGTCGAGGCGGCATATCAGGTCGCCCACGAAACCACGAGAGGGTTCTCGTCGGTCGGGCGGTCCGATCTCGCTGGCGCAATCGGGAAGGCTCCGACTTCGCTCCGCGTGTTCCGGCTTCTTCTCGGCTTCACTCCCCAAGAGTTCGCGGCGTCGACCGGCGTCGTCGCCAAGAAACTCGGGAAGAGGGCCGTATCTCCGAGCCGGATCAAGAGCATCGAATCTGGCTCAACTGCCAGCGGCCAGGAAGCGGATGTTTGCGCGACCGTCGTCGATCTCGCGATGAACGGCCGTCTCTTCCCGCCGCCCGGTTCTCCGGATGTGCGGAGCAAGATCGCGAAGCCGGACACCGCCAAGGGCTGGAAGACCGTCAGGGAGTATGCAGAAGGAGGCGTCCCTCTTCCGGTTCTGCTCCATCAGAGGCACTACGGAGGCGCCTTCCGGCAACTTCTCGATGCCACAAGTTCGAAGCGCGGCAGCATCATCGAGGACGCAGTCGAGTCGCTGTTCAAGAGCCGGAAAGTCCCGCATGTTAGGACGGGATCGGGAAACCAGGCAGAGATCAAGAAGCGGTTCGGCATCACCGTAAGACCTTCGCCGGACTTCGTCGTCTACTCCAAGGGCGACGTGCCTCGCGCACTCCTCGAATGCAAGGGAGCGAACGACGGAGGAACGGCCCGTGACAAGGCCGCGCGGTTTCGTTCGCTCCGCAGCGAAGCAAACCGCCTGGACGGTATTCCGGTCTTCGCCGTTCTTGCAGGGCTCGGCTGGACCCGCACAGCAGACGCCCTGGGGCCGGTGGTCCGGGACACGGACGGACGGACCTTCACCCTCCCGACCCTCGATGACATGCTGACCGTCCAGCCGTTTCCTGATCTGGTGTCCAGCGTTTAGCGAACAGTGTCCTAATTAGGACAGCACCCGTCCGAAGGAGCGGTTGATCTACGAGTCGGCCATCGCCAAGATGACGCCGGAGGCCGCGGCGATGTACCGCCTCGAGGTCGAGGACCACAACCGCTCGTCGCTGAACGAGATCGTGAAGCGGGCGTGGCACATCGCGAAGCACGCGAGGAACGCCGGGGAGGCCGTGCGATGACCGACCAAATCCAGATCCCGGAGTACATGCTCGACGACTTCGAGAGCACTTGGCGTCGGCGACGGAGGCTGGCGAAGGAGTCCGTGGGCTACTTCTTGACCCTGATGACGGCCCTGTCGGCCATCTTCCTGGCGTTCGCCATCGGCCTGCTCTTCGCCGGCAACGAGGTCGGTGGGCTGACCATCCTCGCCTGCGTCCTGATTCCAGCCGCCGCGTGCGGGTTCGTCCTCCTCATCATCCGCAGGGACATGAGGAAGGCCGACGACGTGCTGCTGATGATCGACGGCATCCGGCGGCGGGGGCCCGCCGAGGGAGGACGGCCATGACGAAGACCGCGCGATACGACTTCAAGGCCGGAGACGAGGTGGTGGTTCGCTGGTGGATGTGTATCATCATCTTCCCGCTTCCGACGTGGAAGCAGGATCGGGTGTCGTCCGTCGACGGAGATTCTGTCCTTCTCGAAGGCGGCGGACGGTTCGACCGGAAGACGGGCCGGGAGATCGGCGTGAAGAGGGGCCAGACGCCACGGTGGATCGAGCCGGTCACCGACGAGATGCGTCGGATGTGGGCGGGCAACAAGGCCATACAGCGGCTCCAGGAGACCAAGTGGAACGAGCTGCCGGACGACGTCGTGCTGAGGGCCGCCGACCTACTGCCGAAGCCGCCGACGTCCACGGTCAAGGACCTGCAGCACTGGCTCGACGACGGGACCGTCGTGGACAACGGGAACGGCACGGTGACTATGGGCGTGGACGACTTCAAGCGGCTGGTGATCGAGCCGGCGGCGGGGAAGGAGGCGGCACGATGATCGCCCTCGACGACCTGCTTCTCCTGCTCGCCTCGCACCAGGACTACGAGTCGGCCGCGTGCTTCGCGCGGGACTTCAAGTTCGTGGTTGACCCGGAGGCCGTGGTTCTCGTGGACGAACCCACCGTCTACGAGTACGAGGTCCCATCCCGCCGCAGTAGGGACGACGACGGAGTCGCGCGGGTCCGCATCTGGAAAGCGATGGGCATCGTGGTCGTCTCCAGGCACCCGGAGTCCTACCCCGGATACCTCGTGGACAAGGAGAGGAACCCTGTCCGAGTCAGCGGAGGGCCAATCGTCGCCGCGAGATGCGCGGAGGCCAGCCTAGCGACGTCGCTCGTCCATGGCGGAGCCTTCGCTCTGCTGCGCCTTCGCCCGAACCGCAACCTCCCGATGCTGTTTTCGGACGGCAAGTGGGAGGTCTACGACACGAGCGGCGACGTCCACCGCAACGCGATCAGGTGCTGCAAGCGCCTGCTGTGGGCCGACGTGCCGCCGCAGAAGCCGCCTCTCATCCGTCTCGACCTGACGCAGCGCGAGGCCGACCTGCTACAGCAGGGACTGGAACTCGTCCACCGAGGCATGGATGATCGCGGAGGGGCAGAGGTGGACGCGCTGAACGAGAAGCTGCTGGAACTACTCGAGCAGGGGAAGCCGTGCGGGGAGGCGAAGATGCAGTCCATCGCCGAGGCCGCCCGTCCCATGCCCAAGGAATCGGGCGGCGAGAAACCCGTCGAGCACGTCGCGGGCCGCTGTCCAAAGTGCGGCTCGACGAACTACGGTCCGGACGGCGAGGCGATGGCCGACGCGTGCTGGGACTGCGGGTTCATCAAGGAGGACCAGGAGGAGGTGCCGATCAAGGTCGCGCCGCAGACGCCGACCATGCCGCATGACCGGGAGCAGCCGTACCCGGAGTTTCCAGTGGACCCGAGCAATCCGGAGGAGCCGAAGTCATGAGCGGCGAGACGAAGGCCAACGAGGGGTGCGGTTGCCAACTGTGCGCCTTCCTCGACGCGCACGGGCATGAACTCGGACAGGCGGCGATCGACGCCTGCTACCGGATCCTCCAAGGCGGCCCTGTGCGGATGGTCGGGTACATGCTGGTGCTGCAGTCCGAAGAGGGAGGGCTGAAGTGCGTGTGGGGAGGAGGAGCGGCTCCGGACGAACCGATGGATCGTGGGACGAGAACGAGGTTGGCGGAGCAGTACGAGCGTGTCGTCAGCGACATCGCAGCCGAGATGATCCAGAGCACGCGGAAGGCGCTGATGGAGGGCAAGCATGGACAAGATTCGTGACAGTAGCGGCAGGGTCGTGAGGATTGGCGAGCCCTTCCTCGTCGAGCGCGGGCTCTACACCTCGATCGTCCTGGGCACGGAGCCCCGGATGGACGCGGCTGACATGATGCGCCCGTCCGGAACGGACCTGCTGTGCCAGGAGGTCGTGCGCCAGGTGCTCGCCATGCCGGCCGACGAGCAGCAGCGGATCCGGGAGATGCTCGGGACGACGAACAGGTACCCGGCGTGCGACGTGGCGGTGGTGGCGCGATGAGGCGCGGGCAAGGCATGGGCCGCCCCGGCATCCGCCGCGACCACGGCAGGCTGCGGCACTTCTCCTACGTCAAGCCGCTGCGGAGGACGAGGAAACGCATCGCCGACGGACGCCGCAACGGCCAGGGCGTCCGCACGAGGAAGATCCGATCGACGTTCATGCGGATCGTCGAACTTCTGCCCGGAGGGCTCGAGCGGTGCAGCGACCACTACGCGGTGGCCCTGCGTGCCATCCTGGAGGACGTGCTTTGAAGGACAACAGCCGCAGACCGCGGAAGACGAGGAGACGGACCATCGGACGACGAGACCCCGGCAGCCGCGGAGCCCCGAAGCAGGTCGGCGACAACGGCTGCTTCGTGCAGCGGATCGACGGATGCCAGCGACGTGCCCCGAAGCGCGGTGCCGGGCACTTCATCACCGACAAGCGACACTTCGCCGGCGTGAAGGCGGCGAGGACGAGGCGGATCAACGAGACGCTGCGGAGGATCAAGGAAGCGCGACGGACGCACTTCCCGGCGGCGGCGTACGCGATGAACGAGACCTACGAGGGGATGTTTCTGGACGACGTGGCCGGAATCCTGGAGGAGGTGCTGTGAGGAAGTCGGACGACGGACCGGATCACGAAGTCCCGGGCTTCGAGGACGTCGCCGGGAAGACGCTGGTTCGCCAGACGGCAAGGATGCGTCCGATCACGTATTTCGACGTGATGCGCCTCCTCCCGCTTCCTCTCCTCCCATTTCACGGAGGAGACCCGATCCCGCCAAGCAGGGAGGAAGAGCGGGCCGCCGAGCAGAAGGTCCTCGAGGAGCGGTTCGAGGAACTGCGCGAGCGCTGCGACGATGAGATGAGGCCGAAGCCGGTCCACTAGTTGAGCATCGACGAACCGACCGACGTGACCCGGACCGCCTGGGGCGTTCCGGCTGGCGTCGGAGGGTCCGTGTTGGCCCACTGCCCGAGCTTCGCGGTGCGGTTGGCGGCCATCGGCCCCCACGACCACCAGCGCGCACTTCCCCTCGGCGAGGTCCTGGTCACGGCTACGATGCGCGTGTTGGCGATGCAGTCCAGGCCGAGGACGATGGAGACGCTCGCGGCGAGCTCGCCGACCCCGCCGTACTTGGACCGCATCAACTCGATGCCGGTCACCTCGTCGCCCTGGTGGACCAGCACCGGCAGGAAGAGGAGGGTCGGCCTATTTCCCGGCTCATCGATGACCGCCTTCAGGGTCAGTTTCAGCTGGTCGATCTTCGGGACGTCGGCCGACGCAACGCGCCGGACATCCACCACGACGGTCCACGGATCGCAGACCAGCGGTCGCGGGCGGGCCGCTAGGGCCTCGGCCAGCCGCCTGCCGAACAACTCGACCATGGCGTCGAATCCCTGAACGTCGGTCGTGGAGTCGGGCCACGGGACGCAAGTGCCGGCCGCGGCGCACGCCTGCTTCGTCACATCCTCGAACTCCTGCTGGATCACGGGCACGAGTTCCTCGGCGGTCGTCGGCACGCGCTCGTCAGGCATCGGACTTCGCCTCGGCCATCGACAGCCGCCTGAACTCCTCGGGCTGCACGTAGGGCACCCCGGCTCCGGCACAGACCTTGCGCAAGGCCCTCCGGAGGACGGCGTAGGACGCGGCGTAGCCTGCCGGGCTCAGCAGGCGGCCGAGGGTCCCCCATCCGGGCGTCCCGAGCAACACGGCGGCGGCGCGGCGCTCGTGCTCGTCGTCGGATTTCCGCTGGATCGCCTCGACCTGGCGGCGGCCCATCGCGAACAGGTCACCGACCCGGTGCCCGCTCAGAATGACCAGGGTCAGGAACGAGCGCATCGGCTCGCTCTGGCCACGTGCCGACGACAGGATCCCGGCCCGGACCTTGGGCGTCAGGCTCGCGGCCTTCGCCGCCGAGTGCGGCAGGAACGGCATGGCGGCGACCCGGGCCTTCAGCGCCTTGTCCTTCCGCCACTCGGCCCACCGGGTCACGGCAGACCGCGCGATGAACGCGGACCCGCGGCTCCTGGCGCTGCGGATCAGGTCGAGGAGGTCGCCGGCCTCCAGCCCCCGGCGCACGGCGCCGACGTAGTGGTCCACGGCGGTGGCCGACAGGTCGTCCCGGCGAAGGTGGGTCGCGAAGTCGCGGAGCATCCGCTCCTGGCGCGCGTCGAGGGTCATCGCGGCACCTCCGGGGGGAAGAGGCGGGCGGCCTCGGCTTGGCCGTAGTCCTCGACCGCGATCTCCTTGGGTGTATGTGGCTCGTGTCCGTAGCCGGTTCCACGTTCGTCGTCTGCGGTCTGCTCGGCGTTGTGCTGCGCCTCGCAGTGCGCTCTCCGGGCCTCGTCTCGCTCCTTCTCGACCTTCTCGATCCTGGCGATCAGCTCACCGAGGTCCGACAGGAGGATGGGGCCGTAAAACACGCCGTCCCGGTACTGGAACTGCACCTTCAATCGCTCGAGGCCCTCGTCGTTGATGGGTTCGGGGAGCGGCCTCGGTTCCACCTTGTCTGCCATCGCGTCCTCCGGGAAGGAAGGTAGCACGGGGGCGCGGAGGCAGTCAAGTAAGCCAGCCGCAGGGTGCTGTCCTACATGAGGTCCCGCGTGCGCCACTCCCGCACCGCGATAGTGCGCCTCGCTGAGTCGATGACCGCGCCGAACGACTCGAGCCACTGCCACCCGAGGACCATCTCGTGGGGCGCCGACCCTGGCGGGTATCCCCACGCGCCCAGGACGTCGATGATCGCGCGGCATGTTGCCGGCCCGCACTCGATCAGGAGCGCCGCCTGCTGGCATTGGTGGCGCCGCGAGGCCGACCAGAGGGGCTCGGACGGGCAGGGGACGA
>Ga0315274_10014421_pt1 | contig 11207 bp, 10 predicted proteins | sample YL17G02_20_MG_FD_203700 | JGI IMG/M metagenome (GOLD analysis project Ga0315274, IMG submission 203700) | Sediment microbial communities from Yellowstone Lake, YNP, Wyoming, USA - YL17G02_20 | ecosystem: Environmental > Aquatic > Freshwater > Lake > Sediment | place: USA: Wyoming | collected...
GCTCATGTCCAAGTCGCGCGGCACGGGCATCGACCCGCGGGAGGCCATCGACAAGTACGGCGCCGACGCGCTGCGGCTGGGCCTGCTGACGGGCAACACGCCGGGCAACGACATGCGCTTCCGCTGGGAGCGCCTCGAGGGCAGCCGCAACTTCTGCAACAAGCTGTGGAACGCGGCGCGGTTCACCCTGGCCAACCTGGGCGATTTCACGCCGCCTGAGGACAGTCAGTTCACCGCATGGGCTAGCGGGTTCGCCGGCACCGCCGACCGCTGGATCCTGAGCCGGTTCGAGCGCACGAGGGCGGCCGTGGAGCGGCACCTGGACGGGTTCGACCTCGGCGAGGGGGCGCGGACGATATACGACTTCGCGTGGGGCGAGTTCTGCGACTGGTACATCGAGCTGGCAAAGCCGCGCCTCTACGGGCGGCTCGACGCAGAGACGGCCGGCGCGGCGCGGGCCACCCTGTGGCGCGTCTTTGAGGCCATGCTGCGCCTCTTGCACCCGTTTGCCCCGTTCATCACCGAGGAGCTGTGGCAGGCGCTGCCGCACCGCGGGCCGAGCATCATGGTGGCGCCGTGGCCCCAGGAACACGCGGAGTGGCTCGATGATGCGGCCGAGGCGCAGATGGCGCTTCTCATGGACGAGGTGCGCGCCATCCGCAACCTGCGCGCCGAGATCAAGATCCCGCCGTCGCGCCAGGCGCGGGCGGTGATAATGGCGGGAAGCGACGCCAGCTACGCCGCGACGCGGTTGATGGCCGGCTATGTGGGCGCGCTGGCGGCGGCGGCGCCGCTGGAGATCGTGCCGCCCGGCGAGGTGAGAAAACCGCGCCAGGCGCTGGCGGCGGTCGTGGCCGGGGCCGAGGTGTACCTGCCGCTTGAGGGGCTGGTGGACGTCGAGCGCGAGCGGGAGCGGCTGCGGCGCGAGCTGGCGGTGGCTGAGGAGGACCTCGGGCGGGCGCGCTCGCGGCTTGACGACCTGCGGTTCGCCGAGCGCGCGCCGGCTGAGGTGGTGAGCCGCGAGCGCGAGCGGGCGGCGGCGGCCACGGAGCGGGCGGCAGGCCTAGAGCGGCGCCTTGAGGAGCTGGCCGGCTAGGGCCTTCGAACCGCCGCGAGCGGCCGCAAGGCGGCGGAGCGCAGCTGCTGGGGGCGTCTGTGGCGCGCGGTTGAAAGAGGAGGTGGCTTCCCCGGCCAGAATAGAGAAGATAGCAGGTTTCCCAGGGGGAGCAGGCATGGACGAGGGGTCTCGCGAGCGCGGCGGCCCGCCGCTGACCACTGGCACGCCCCGCCGGGCCAACCGGGCCGTGTTGCGCCCGCGCCGGCGGGGTACGGGCCCGGCGCTGGCGGCCGGGCTCATCGTGCTTGCCGCCGTGGCCATACTGGGCGGCTACGTCCTGGGACGGCTGGCCATGGAGGCGTTCCTCGCGCGGCGCGACGAGCCGGCGGCGTCGCCGCCGGGGGTGACCACGCCGGCGCCGGGCGCGGATGACGGCGCCTCGCCGCCACCCGCGGATCAGCCCCAACCCCAACCCCGACCCCAGCCCGAACCCCAGCCGGAACCGCCGGCCAGCCAGCCAAACCCGCCGCCACCGGACGGCACCCAGGTCGTCACGCGGACCCTGGCGCCGCCGGCGCTCACCCTGTACCGCGTCCAGGTCGGCGCCTTCGCCGCGCCCGAGAACGCGGCGGCGCTCGTCGAAGACCTCACGCGGCGCGGGTTCGCGGCGTGCGCCTGTCCGGGGGGCCCGCCGTACCGGGTGGCGGGCGCGGCGGCCACGGACCGCGCCGCCGTATCGTACTTCGCCGGCCCGCTCATCTCCGCCCATTACGAGGTGTACGTGCGCGACTGGGCGTTCAACCCGGCGCCGCTGCAGGTCGCCGGCCCCGCCGGGTACCTGGATTTCCTGGGTGGCAACGGGTCGGTTGGCGGGGCTTCGGGTGGCGCCCTGGCGGACATGACGGCGTTCGCCGCGCGCTGCGGCGATGCGTGGTCGATGTGGGGGCGGGGCGAGCGGGCGGCGTTCGCCACCGCGTGCCCCGACGTCGAGGCGCGGGCGCGGGCGCTGAACCTGGCGCTGGGCGGCTGCACGCCGCCGGCCCAGTTCCAGGCGGCGCACGGCACCCTCGTCGCCGCCGCCGCCGCCGCCGTGCGCGCGGCCAACGAGATGCAGGCGCTGGCGCAGAGCGGCGACGCGGCGAACCTGCGCGCCGGCATGCACTACTACCTCGAGTTCCTCGCCGGCTACGACGCGGCCTGCCTCAAGCTGCGCGGCTGACGCCATATTGCCTGGCCATGCTGAGCTTGTCCGTTCAAGTCAAGCATTGTTTCCCGGTTCGCCGGGGCGCCGGGCCCGCTTGTCGTCACCGGCGTGCCGACGAGAGCCCCTACGCAGTACGCTGAGCCGGCGCCTCCTGACGAACGCCACACGGAACCTCCGCCGTCCCCCCTTCAGTTCCAGCCACACCAAGTACAGGACCAGGCTCAGACAAACGGCCGGGCACGCCACGTAGTAGTACTCGGCGGTGGCGGCGGCCCTTCTCCCAGCCCAGAACACCACGATGACCACCAGGACCCAGATGGCAAAGGCCACCGGGCCTTCGACGCGGAGTTCGCCGCAGGGCAGGGTGAGGCCCCCTCGGACCTGGTGCGACCACATGGGGGAGGTTCCGATCGACCAGAGTCCGTGGTCCCTGGCGGGCTTGTCCGGCGGAGGCTTGGCCGCGCGCCGCTCACCGGGCATTGCCGCTCGCCCTCCACTGCCTGGCCTCAATGGCATACGCGATGACCAGCCACAGCGAGCAGAGGAAGATCGGCAGTACCATGATCGGGCGCATCTCGAGGCGCCCCGTGACGATGCCCAGCCAGAGAAGTCCCGACGTGCCCGTGCCGGCGCCGCCCATGACGAGAATGGTGCGCCCCATCGCGTCGGCCGCGCGTGCCCTCCACTTCGCCACTTCTGGCACCCCCCAGGTCGTGGGGACGGGTGCCGCTCCTTCCGTCGCCGCCGCGGCCGGGGTCCCCTCCAATTCATATGGCGATGTGGCCGGATCGGTGCCCGTGGGACAGGACAGGGCCGTGACGGTGCCCGGGTGCGCTCTGGGGATGGGCAGGGCAGAGCCGGCGGCGGGGGCGTAGGCGATGGCGGCCGTTGGGGCGGCGGCGGCGGCGGCAGTGGCGGCGGCAGCGGCAGTGGCGGCAGCGCCGGCAGCAGCGGCGCCGACAGCGGCAATGGCGGCGTGAGGCACGGGGGCCGAGGGCAGCGCGTGAACCCCTGCGGGAATAGATGGCACCCCGCGCGCGACGAAGTCGAGGTCGGCCTCTGCCTGCATCCCGATCACCCTCCTGGCCCGGACGTGTGACCGGGCGTAGTGGGCTCCGGCGCGCGCAGGCAAAGGCGTTGGCCGTGGCGCGTGGCGCCCGCAACACAATTGTATGGGCAGGGGGTGAGGGATATGTCAGCGGGCCGTCGGCGCGGCAGGCTCAGGGCAGCCTGTACTTCTCGATTATCAAGTGCGTCCCTGTCGGCCACATGGTGTAAAGGTGCCCGGCGCTGTTGGTGGCGACCGCCGGTCGGTCGGCTGGCAGCACAAACGACCACGCTGTGCCGTTGGCGGCGTCATAGAGCAGGAACGGCTGTTCGTCCTGACGGGTCGCCGACCCGAGGAACAGGAAGCGGTCACCGGGGAACGCACCGATGATCACCTGGCCGGCCGACACGATGCCGCCGACGAGCTTGAACTCAAGCCCCTCGATGCGGAAGCGGCGCGTGAGGGTCGCCGCGCCTGTGGCCGGCGATGGGGCGCCGAGCAGGGTGCCGTCGGGGGCGAAGATGAACCCCACCGGCACCGGGCCCGAGTTGCAGCCCAGGAGCCGGCCGCCGGCGTCGTAGGCGGCGAACGCCGTCAGCCCGCCGTCCGCGTCGTACTTGAGCGCCGGCGCGCCCGCCTGCCCGCCGCCGCCTTGCCCGCCCTGCGCGGCGGTGACCGTGCCGGGCGCGAAATGAAAGCACGTCACCGCGCCGCCGCCCGGCAGGACCAGGCACCAGCCGCTGATCGTCTGCGCGCTCGCGTCCTGCCCAGCGGCGAGGGCCAGGTGGAACTGGCCCAGTATGTCGCCCGGCGGGTCAGCCTCCCACAGCCCCTGGCCCATCGCCGTGAAGCAGCGCAGGCGGGTGCCGGCGGTGTAGAGCCGGTCGGCGCTGTCAAAGCCGGTGGCGATGCCCGGGACGATGCACAGCGGCTGTCCCGACGGGTCGTACAGCAGGGAGCGGTCACGGTCGGCGATGGCCACTCGCCCCATGCTGTCGGCGTAGAGGGCGGTCGGGGGGACGGCGCTGCCCGCGGGCAGCGCGCCGCCCGGCGGGGGCGGCTCGTAAGCCGGGGCGCCGCCGAGGCCATCAGCACCGGGGCCCCAGGCGAGGCGGTATGTAGCTGAAACCACGGCTTCCCCCGGCTGGGCGGCGATGCCGTCCAGGCGCAGGACGTCGGCGGGCTCGCCCCACATCCGGCCAAGGTCGGCTTGGCCGGCCCCGGCGCCCTGCCCCGGCCCACTGAATCCGATCTCGGGCAGCGGGAGGTTCACCGGCCGCGAGGTCAGCACCAGGCCGACCGCCGCCGCGACCACGAATAGCACCACCGCGAGGCCGTAGAATAGCCGCGTCCGCCCTTTTGCCGTGCCCGCCCCGCCCGCCGTGTCCGTCGTGCCCGTCGTCCTCGCCATGGCCTGACCCCCCTCGACCCGGGTGTCCCCTGGTGATCTATCGATCATCATTCGCCAACGATCCAGGGACAACCTGCAGAAGAGTACACAGCGGCAGCGGGTCCACGCGCGGGTGGACACACGGCGCAGGGGCCGAAGACCATAATAAAATAGCGCCGGGCCCGTAGCGCGCCTCCCGGCGGTCCCGCCACAGGAAGCAGCTTACTGCGCCCCTGCCCTAGGAAACCGGCCTTGGGCGTAGAATACCTTCACGGCAAGCCCCGCACCCGCGCACCAGTTTTTGGCTGTTGAGGGTTGCCGCGCCGCGTGTTAGACTGGTCATGGGTGAAAGAGTTTCGGGACAAGCTCCCCGGCCGCTCTGGTCGCGGGGGTCGATGGGCTCCGCATAGGAGCTTTCTTGGCGGGCAGTCTTAGGGTAGGCCGGCGCCGGGCGCCGCAATGCGCCTGGCCGCGGCCCGCCCCGGGCGGGAGGGACGACCCGTGGTGCGCAAGCAGAAGAGTCTGTGGATCCTCATCGTGCTGCTCCTGGCCGGCGCCGCGGCCGGCACCGTGGTCGGAAGCGCCCTGGGGATGCTGGTGCCGGTGATGGGCGAGTCGCTGCGGGTGGGCCTGGAGCCGCCGGTGACCATCGACCTCGTCTTCTTCTCCCTCACCTTCGGTTGCGGCCTGGACCTCAACATCGGCAGCGCGCTGGGCCTCTTGGTGGCGGCGCTGGTGTACCGCCGGCTGTAGACCGCCGGGCGCGGATCGCCGGCTGTAGGGGGGTGCGAGGTGAACCGGCCAGAAGGCCACGCGCGCGCGCGGCGGATGCCGCGGCTGATCCTGGCCTCGTCCTCGCCGCGGCGGAGGCAGCTTCTGTCTGACCTTGGCCTGCCGTTCGAGGTCCGCGAGTCGAACGTCGCCGAGGATGAAGAGGCCTCTGGCGCGACCGGCCTGGCCCAGGCCGTCGAAGTCGCCCGGCGGCTGGCCCGGTGCAAGGCCGAGGCCGTGGCGCGGTCGCTCGGGTCGGAGGCGGCAGGGGCGGTCGAGGGGGCGGGCGTTGACGGCGCTGTGGCGGTGGGCCCGCTGGTGATCGGCGCCGACACCGTGGTCGTGCTTGACGATCACATCCTGGGCAAGCCGAAGGACGCCGCCGAGGCGCGGGGCATGCTGCAGGAGCTCGCCGGCCGCACGCACACCGTCGTCACCGGCGTGGCCGTGTGCGACGCGGCGAGCGGGCGGGCGCTGGTCGCGCACGAAGAGACGCGCGTGAGCATGCGCGGGCTCAGCGCGGACGAGATCGCGGCGTACGTCGCCACCGGTGAGCCGCTTGACAAGGCCGGGGCATACGCCGTGCAGGGGCTGGGTGCCCTGCTTGTCGAACGTATCGAAGGCTGTTACTTCAATGTCGTAGGGCTGCCTCTGGCCAGGCTGGGATCGATGCTGGAGTCGTTCGGCGTCCGGGTGTTGGGCAAAGACTAGCACCGACCCCGGGCTGCCGGAGCCAAGCCCCCCATGGGGGGTTCACGGTCTGAGCTACCATTGTACCATTAAGGACATGCCGCTTGAGGACAGGCCCCGGGAGCGCCTCATCGCCAGTGGGGCGCAGGTGTTGTCGAACGCGGAGCTGGTTGCAGTCCTTATCCGCACCGGCTCTCACCACGAGACGGCGATCGAGGTGGCGTCGCGCCTGATCGGGCGCGGCGCGACGGCGGCCGCCGGTGGCAAGGCCGGCGCTGGCGGGACGGCCGGCGATGGCGCGGGGGTCAGTGCTGGCGCGGGGGCGGAGGATGCGGGCGGCGCCGGCGAGGCGGGCACGCCCGGTGCCGCGGCGGCGGGGCTGCGCCACCTGGCGACGGCCTCAATCGAGGAACTGAGCGCGGTGCGGGGGATCGGGCCGGTCAAGGCGGCGCAGATAAAGGCGGCCATCGAGCTGGGGCGGCGCCTGGCGTGCGCCACCGCCTCGCGCCCGGCCGTGCGCACGCCGGCGGATGTCGCCGGGCTGGTCATGGAGGGCATGCGCTACCTGGACAAGGAGCACTTCCAGGTGGTTCTGCTGAACACCAAGAACCAGGTGCTGGGGGTCGAGCTGGTTTCCGTGGGCGGCCTGAGCTCGTCGCTGGTGCACCCGCGCGAGATATTCAAGGTCGCGCTGCGCCGGTCGGCGGCGGCGGTGATCCTGGTCCACAACCACCCCAGCGGCGACCCCGAGCCGAGCCCCGAGGACATCGGCGTGACCGGACGCCTGGTCGAGGCGGGGCGTCTCCTGGGCATCGAGGTGCTGGATCACGTCGTCATCGGCGACGGGTGCTACGCCAGCCTGCGCCAGCGCGGCCTCGCCTGACGGCGCGGCCTCGCCTGAGCGAGGGTTGGCCTGACGGCGCGGCGGCGCGGCGGTGGCGCTGTGCCGGCGCTTTGCCGCCGCGCCGGGCTTCCAGGCCACCAGAACGGAAGGAGAGGGGCACTAGGGATGATAGGGTTATTCTCGCGCGACTTGGCTGTCGACCTCGGCACCGCCAACACCAAGGTGTACGTGCGGGGGCGGGGCATCGTGCTGCGGGAGCCCACGGTGATCGCCATGCAGCGCGAATCCCGCGCCGTCCTGGCGGTGGGCGAGGAGGCCAAGCAGATGATCGGCCGCACGCCGGGCAACATCGTGGCCGTGCGCCCGATGAAGGACGGCGTCATCGCGGACTTCGACGTGACCCAGGTCATGCTCCGCTTCTTCATGACCAAGGCGCAGCGCCGGCGCCCGCTCATCCGGCCCCGCGTCATCGTGTGCGTTCCGTCTGGGGTGACTGAGGTCGAAAAGCGCGCCGTCATCGACGCCACGCTGCAGGCGGGGGCGCGAGAGGCGTATCTCATAGAGGAACCCATGGCGGCGGCCATCGGCGCCGGCCTGCCCGTGCACGAGCCGACGGGGAACATGGTCGTGGACATCGGCGGCGGCACCACCGAGGTGGCCATCATATCGCTGGGCGGCATCGTGACCAGCCGCTCGATCCGCGTCGGCGGCGACGAGATGGACGAGGCGGTCATCAGCCACATCAAACGTACTTACAACATGCTCATCGGCGAGCGGACGGCCGAGGAGGTCAAGATCACCATCGGCTCGGCCTTCCCGCGGCCGGAGAGCGAGGTGTTCGAGGTGCGCGGCCGCGACCTGGTGACGGGCCTCCCTAAGACGCTGACGATCACCTCAAGCGAGATCCAGGTGGCGCTGGCCGAGCCGGTGGGCGCGATCCTCGAGGCGATCAAGGTCACGCTCGAGCGCACGCCACCTGAGCTGGCGTCAGACATCATCGACCACGGCATCGTGATGACCGGCGGCAGCTCGCAGCTGCGTGGGTTTGACCGCCTAGTGGCCGAGGAGACGGGAATGCCCGTGAACCTGTCCGAAGAGCCCCTGCTGTGCGTGGTGCGTGGGGCGGGCAAGGTGCTGGAGGAGCTGGACACCCTGCGCCGCCTGCTGGTGACCTCGCGCAGGGGGAGCTAGCCGCGCCGCGGCGGTCGGGGGCGCGGCGGGGGTGTGGAAGGTGGGGTTCTTTCCCGGGGTTCGTAGACTTCTGGCGCCGGCGCTGACGGTCGTGGTGCTGGTGACCCTGATGGCCGTCACCGCCCGCGAGCGCGAGCACATCAGCCGCTTCGAAGAGGTGCTGGTCGAGGGGCTGGTGCCGGTGCAGCGCGCCCTATACAGCGGCGCTGAGGCGCTGGGCAGCGGCGTGCGCTCGCTGGCCGGCTGGCGCAACCTCAAGCGCGAGAACACCCGGCTCCAGGCGGAGGTCGGGTCGCTGACGGCGCTCGCCGAACAGGCGCGCGAGACGGTGGAGGAGAACCGCCGCCTCAGGCGCCTCCTCGGGTTCGCCGAGGCCCTGCCCTTCGATTACCTGCCGGCCCACGTCATCGCGCGCAACGCGGACAACTGGTTCTCCACCGTGCTCATCGACGTCGGGCGGCGCGACGGCGTGGCCAAGAACATGGCCGTGGTCACGCCGCCGGGCCTGGTGGGGCGGGTGATCACCGTCACCGCTGACACGGCGACGGTGCTCCTGACGAGCGACCCGGACAGCGGCGTCGGCGCCATGCTCCGGCGGTCGCGGGACTGCGGCGTCCTCCTGGGCGAGATGGGCGGGCAGGGCGCGCTGACCATGCGCTTCTTCTCGCGGCAGGCGAGCGTGCGCGAGGGCGACGTCGTGATCACCTCGGGCCTGGGGATCCTGCCCAGGGGGCTCCTCCTGGGCACGGTGCGGCGCGTGCGCACGAGCGAGCAGGGCCTGCTGATCGAGGCCGACGTCGAGCCCGCCACCGACCTCGGCCGCCTGGAGGAGGTCCTGGTGTTTACGCGGCCGCATCCTGACTACGTCGAGGTCCTCGAGCGCGGCAACGAGCCCGCGGCGCACCCGCCGCCCCTGGACATGCGGGACCTGCAGTAACGCGCGGCGTGGCGCGAAGCGGCGTGGATCGAGGCGGCGGCGGGGGGTGACGGGGGTGCGCTGGCCCAAGCTGCGACTATTCCTGGCGCTGATCGGCATCCTGACGGGCATCATCGAGTACGGGCTGGCCTCGCACTTGGCGTGGCTCGGCATCAAGCCCGACTTCACTCTCGTCCTGGCCGTCCTCGCCGGCCTGGCGTTCGGCCCCTACGACGGGGCCGTGGCCGGGTTCTTCGCCGCGGTCGTCCCCGACCTGTGGGGCGGCCGCTACCTCGGGGTGCTCCCCGCCGTCCACCTGGCGGTGGGTTTCCTGGCCGGCCTCATCGAGCGCCGCGTCTTCAAGGAGAACATCGCCGTCCCCCTCAGCGCGGGCATCCTGGGCACCCTGACCGGCAACATCCTGGCGCTTCTGCTCTATCGCGCGCTCGGGGTGCCGTTCCCGGCATTCCTGCCGGCGCTGTCGGTCATGCTGCGGGCGTCGCTCTACAACGGCCTTCTGGCGCCGTTCGTGTACGTCGTGCTGATCAGGCTGCGGACTGCGGTACGCGCGGCCGGCGCGCCGGGGGCGCCGGGCGCGGGGAACGGCTGACGGGGGTAAGGCCCATGGAGCCGAGGGAGCTTGAGAAGCGGGTCAAAATATCCCTGGCGCTCGTGGCGCTGGTGTTTTTGGCCCTCTTCTCGCGGCTCTTCGAGCTGCAGGTCGTCCACGGCCAGCGCTACGACGACCTCTCCAACAACAACCGGCTGCGCATCCTGCCCATCAGCGCGCCGCGCGGCGAGATCCGCGACCGCGACGGGCGGGTGCTGGCTGAGACGCGGCCGGCGTTCGCCGTGTTGCTGATGCACATGGGCGTCACCGACCTCGACCGCACCATCGACTCGCTTTCCGGCATCCTGGGCATGACCCCGGAGGAGATCAGGAAGCGCATCGAGGCGCAACGCGACCGCCTCTACGAACCCATCCTGCTCAAGTCGGACATCCCGCCCGAGATGCACACCATGCTCGAGGAGCGACGCCTCGACCTCCCCGGCGTCGTGGTCGAGGTGCAGCCGATCCGCTACTATCCCCAGGGGAAGCTGGCCGCCCACGTCCTCGGCTACCTCGGGGAGATCGACCAGGCGTCGCTTCTCGCCCTGGAGGCGAAGGGCTACCACGCCGGCGACATCGTGGGCAAGTCGGGCATCGAGGCGACCTTCGACGAGTACCTGCGCGGCAGCGACGGCGGACGCCAGGTCGAGGTCGATTCGCGCGGCCGGCCCAAGCGCGTCATGGGGCGCATCGAGCCGCAGCCGGGGAACGTCGTGGTCTTGACCCTGGACGCCGGCCTGCAGCGCGCAGCCGAGGATGCCCTGCGCAAGTCGATGGAGTCGCTGCGGACCAACAAGTACGACCCGTACCCCAACGCCCGCGTCGGGGCGGTGGTGGCGCTTGACCCCTCAACCGGCGAGATACTGGCCCTCGCTTCGGAGCCGGCGTACGACCCCAACCTCTTTGCCAGCCACATCTCGGCCGCCGACTGGCAGGCGCTGCAGGGCGACCCGCTGCAGCCGATGCTTGACCGGGCCGTCTCGGGGCTGTACCAGCCGGGGTCGGCGTTCAAGATGGTGACCGCCATCGCGGGCCTGGAGACCGGCCACACCACCGGGCGCGAGGTGTTCCCGCCGTGCACCGGCCTGTACCACGTGACGGCGCGCGATGTCAAGCGCTGCTGGGCGTTGAAGTACGGCGGCCACGGCGCGCTGAACCTGGTGAACGCCATCGGCCAGTCGTGCAACTCCGTGTTCTACGAGCTCGGCCGCCGGGTGGGCATCGATGACATGGCGCGCTACGCGCGGGAGCTGGGCTTCGGGCAGCTGACGGGGCTTGAGGACATCGCTGGCGAGAAGGCGGGATTGGTACCGACCACCGAGTGGAAGCGGCGCGCCTTCCCCCGCGACCCGCAGTGGTGGCTCTCGGAGTCCCTGGACGCCGCCATCGGCCAGGGCTTCCACCAGTACACGCCGATCCAGGTCGCCAACTACGTCGCGACGCTGGCCAACGGCGGTGCCCGCTACCGGCCGTTCCTGGTGCGCCA
>Ga0315274_10014423_pt1 | contig 11205 bp, 12 predicted proteins | sample YL17G02_20_MG_FD_203700 | JGI IMG/M metagenome (GOLD analysis project Ga0315274, IMG submission 203700) | Sediment microbial communities from Yellowstone Lake, YNP, Wyoming, USA - YL17G02_20 | ecosystem: Environmental > Aquatic > Freshwater > Lake > Sediment | place: USA: Wyoming | collected...
TCAAAGCCTTCGTCGAGATTGACGTGGACTCCTACCCGATGCAGCGGACGCCGCTGCTCAGCAATCGTTGGGAGACGCTCGTGCCGATACCCGCCGACCGGAAGCACATCACCTACCGCTATAAGTTGGATTACGAGTACAACAGCATCCCGCGCCCGCAGCCCGACAGCCTGCTCTCGCCGCCCTATCAGTTGACGATTGTGAATCAGTGACGGGACGCCGCGATGCCCGAGACCTCGCTCGTTCAGGCGGCAGCTAGCCGTTCGGCTCGAAATCCTCGACCCGAATCATCACCGGCGGGGCTTTGACGGGCGCGAGCCTGCCAATCTTCGTCAGCGCCTTCTGCATCGCGGCATTTGGCGCATCGTGGATCATCAGGATCAAGGGCACGCTCTCGCCTTCGTGGCCCTCCGGTTGGATGACCGACGAGATGCCGATCCTGGCCGCGCCCAGAATGGCGGCGATTTTGGCCAGCACCCCCGGTCGGTCTATGACACTCAACCGGACATAGTACCGGGACACCGCCTCGCCGATCGGCACCACGACACCCTCCCGCTCATGCGGCACGAACGGCGGGACGCGGCGCTTGCTGCCGTACTTCAGGTCGAGCGCGGCATCGGCGATGTCGCTCAACACGGCGCTGGCAGTGGCATCCTTGCCTGCGCCCCGCCCGTAGAACAACGTGTCGCCCACCACGTCGCCGCGCACGAAGATGGCGTTGAACACATGGTTCACGCTGGCCAGCACGTGGGCGTCCGGGAGCAGCGTCGGACACACGGAAACTTGCACCCGGGAGCCGTTGGGCCCTTGGCCCTTGGCCCGTGGCGCCTGTTTGACGATCCCCAGCAGCTTGATGGTGTAACCCAGTTGCTGCGCAAACCGAATGTCCAGCGGCGTGATGTGCCGGATGCCCTCGACGTAGATAAGTCTCGGGTCCACCCAGAACCCATGCGCCAGCGACGCCAGGATGCCGATCTTGTGCAGCGAATCGTGGCCGTCAATGTCGAGCGATGGTTCGGCCTCAGCGTAGCCGTGGCGCTGCGCGTCCGCCAGCACCTCCGCGAAGTCCGCGCCCTCCTGCTTCATGCGGGTCAGGATGTAATTGCAGGTGCCGTTGACGATGCCGTAGATGTGGGTGAAGCGGTTGCCGACAAATCCTTCGCGCAAGGCCTTGATGATCGGAATGCCACCAGCCACACTGGCTTCGTAATAGAGGTTCGTGCCGTGTTGCTTGGCTGCGGCAAACAACTCTTCGCCGTGCATGGAAAGCAAGGCCTTGTTGGCGGTGATGACCGGCTTGCCCAGCTTGAGCGCGGTCAGCACCATCGTCTTGGCCAGGATCGTGCCGCCGACCAACTCAACCACCACGTGCACCGTCGGGTCGTTGACCACGCTCGGCCAGTCGGTCGTAAGCTGCGAACGCGGGATCGGGTATGGCCGCGGCTCGTCAAACGCCTTCACCGCGACGCGGCGGAGGTTGATCTTGATGCCCAGGCGGGAGGCCACCAGATCGCCGTTGCGCTGCCAGGCGTGATACACGCCGCTGCCTACGGTGCCTCCGCCAATCATGCCGACATTGACCTGTTCCATAAGGGGCGGAAGCTTGCCGCGATTCGTCCAGGGCCACAATTCCTTTTTGCGCCCCAGCCTGAGCTTGCCGTCCACGGCAAGTCTCTCTAGCGTTCCGTCGGTTCTCAACTATGAACTCTGACGACTTATGAAGCGATTGTTCCTGTCGGTCTTGGTCAGTTTGGTTGCCCTCGCCGTCTGCCCGGCCTGGTCGCAAACCCAACCCACCTTCACCCGCACCGAAGATGTCATCTATGGCCGCAAGTTTGGCACGGCGCTGACGCTGGACGTGTTTCAGCCGGAGAAGCCCAACCACGCGGGGATCATCCTCATGATCAGCGGCGGGTTCTTCTCCAGTCACGAAGCCATCAACGCCGGCCTCTGCAAGCCGTTCCTGGATCGTGGCTATACCGTGTTCGCCGTGGTCCACGGCTCGCAGCCCAAGTTCGTCATCCCTGAGATCGTGCAGGACATCCACCGCGCGGTGCGCTACATCCGCCACCACGCCGCCAAGTACGGCGTTGACCCTGACAGGCTGGGCATTACCGGCGGCAGCGCCGGCGGACACCTCTCGCTGACCATGGGCACGCAGGGCGCCCAGGGTGACGCGGGGGCCAAGGACCCGGTCGACAGAGATAGCAGCGCGATGCAGGCCGTCGCTTGTTTCTTCCCCCCCACGGACTTCCTGAACTACGGCAAGCCAGGCGAGGATGCGGTCGGCGTCGGCATTCTGAAGGACTTCAAACCTGCCTTTGGCCCGCGCTCCGACACCGCCGAAGACCGCCAGAAGCTCGGCAAGGAAATCTCGCCCATCTACTACGTCACCTCGAACCTGCCGCCCACGCTCATCATCCACGGTGATGCCGACAAGCTGGTACCGATCCAGCAGGCCGAAACGTTCATCCGCCGGGCCCAGGAAGCAGGGGCCACAGCCAAACTCATCGTCAAAGCAGGCAAGGCCCATGGCTGGCCGGACATGGGCGCCGACCTGGTGTTACTGGCTGACTGGTTTGACGAGCACCTCCGGGGGATCAGGAAGTAGGCCGACTCACCGCGGCGAATCACCCGGCAGGAGGTTTTGCGGCAGGACGGCCAGGGACGCCCATTTGTCGTGGTAGCTCACCACCCAGACCCGATCGAACACGGTTTTCTTCCACCGGGTTGGCCCGGATCGCACGCCCAACGCTTCCGCGAGCTCGGGCAGGAAATCGTGCACCCAACAGATGACAACGGTCTTGCCGTCACAGGCATGGTCCTGGAGGACGTATCGGGCCAGAGCCGCGTAATCCTCGGCCGCATAGGGTGTCTGGACCAGGAGTTTCAGATGCTTCGCCAACGGTTCCAGGGTTTCGTACGGCCGGGGACCGCGTCCGTGCCGCTTGATCCTCGGAGCGAAGAGCGCCGCGGGCAGACCGTTGGTCGTGAGCGCAGGGCTGGTGGTCAGAAATCCAACCAGCGCCCGGGCGCGTTCTTCACCTCTCCGCGAAAGATGGACGTTGGATTCGCTGGGTGGCTTCTCGGCATGGCGTAACAGGATGATCCTGGCCGGTCGTGCCACGGCAATCTCAACGCCCAGCATCAGGAGCAACAGGATGGGTGCGACTCTCATGGCTGCGGTCTGAAAATGACAGGTCCATTGTCCATTGGGTTACCTTACAATGATTCACCGCCGCGCGACAGGGTAAATGTGCGCGGTCCCACCGCCGGACGGAACCTGGTCGTCTAGGTCCGGACACGCGCCCCTCGGAGGACCACCCAACCGCCCACGGTAATCGGCAGCAGCATTACTCCCAGTGCCATAAGCGCCGCCAGAAAGTAGCCCGCGGCCAACACTTGGCCCTTGTGGAACCGATCCGCCATCCAGCCGGCGACAAAGGCGAAGCTCGCATAGCAAAGGTTGTGCAGAACGTAAAGCCCCGTGGCGACGCTGGCGGCTTTGGCGGCGCCCAGTGTCGGCGCGAGCTTTTGGGTCGCCAACAGTATCAGCATCGTGTGGGCGAAATCGCCCATCCCGAACAGACCAACGGCCACCAGGAACCGCCGGAACCGCGCCGGCAGCGCCCGCAGGCTTTCACCAAAGCTGATGTGCGGCACGGGCCGGCGTTCCCGTTCCTGCAACTGAACCGCAACCGTGTCCGCAACACCGCAGGCGCGTTGCACCCCACCCGGCCCGCCGTGCCGGCCCACAGCGAGGACGGGGCTCGCCGGCCCCGCGTGCGGTCGGCGCGGGGTACAGGGGATCGGGCCCAGTCGCGGGAACCGGTGGACAAGGGGGGGACCGACCTGTTAGGGTCGCCACCGAGACCATGCTAACGTGTCACGAAATCCTGGGGTTCATGCCCCAAGGCGTGGCCCGGGAAACCCTGGACCACGCGTTCACTTCCGACAAAGAGAACTACCGCCTGAGCTTGAAAGCGGTTGCCGAGGCGCGCAAAGTGCGCCCGGTTTTCCTCCAGCGCAAGCCCCGCAGCGAACGGCATCGGGAGATGCTGGCCACGCTTTGCCGGCCGCAGTTGGAAGCGGTCGCCAGCCAACTGCTCTGCGGTTGGCTGCTCAAAGCCCACGCCGCCATGCTGGCCGATTTCCTGGACAGCCTGGGAATCGCCCACGAGAAAGGCGTGCTCAGCCAGTGTCCCCCGACGATGGAAGACGCCAAGCTTGGCGCCGCTGTGGACACGTTGCTGGCCAAGTATCCCCAACAGAAAGTGGCGGTCTACTTGCACGTCTTCTATGCAACCAGCGACGCCCGTTGGCCCAACCTGGAAGCTCTGCTGCGAACCGACCCTCGCTTGCAGTTGAGCTGAAAGAAGTCGAGCGTCCTGCTCGCTTGCGAACGATGAACCGGCACGGCCAGACCCGAGCAGTTCCGATGACCCGACTATGGCCCTGATTGTTCAGAAATACGGCGGCACCTCGGTGGGCGACACCGGCCGCATCAAAAACGTCGCCGCCCGCGTGGCGCGGTATCACGCCCAGGGCGACCAACTGGTCGTGGTGGTCTCCGCCATGAGCGGCGTGACCGACGGCCTCATCAAACTGGCCAAGGAAATCATGCCGCTGCCCAGCGAGCGGGAGATGGACATGCTGCTGGCCACCGGCGAACAAACGACGATTGCCCTTGGCGCCATGGCACTCCATGCGCTGGGCGTGCCCGCGGTCTCGCTCACCGGAGCCCAGGCAGGCATCGTCACGGATGGCGTTCACACCAAGGCCAAGATCCGGAACCTCACGCCCAAGCAGGTGCATAAGCTCCTCGACGCCGGCAACGTCGTCATCGTGGCCGGCTTCCAGGGCCAGACCCCCGAAGGCCAGATCACCACGCTCGGCCGCGGCGGGTCGGACCTGACCGCCATTGCGCTGGCGGCCGCGCTCAGGGCTGACCTCTGTCAGATCTATACCGACGTGGACGGGGTCTATACTGCCGACCCGCGGATCGTACCCACGGCGCGGAAGCTCGACGAGGTTTCCTATGACGAAATGCTCGAACTGGCGGGTGCCGGGGCGAAGGTGATGCAACTCCGCTCGGTGGAGTTCGCCAAGAAATTCGGCGTCGTCTTTGAAGTCCGCTCCAGTATAAACGACAACCCAGGAACCATTGTGAAAAAGGAATCCCAAAGCATGGAGGACGTTGTCGTCCGTGGCGTCGCCCTTGACAAGAACCAGGCCAAAGTCACGCTCGTCGCCGTGCCCGACCGACCCGGTGTGGCCGCCCGCATTTTCAAGGCGCTGGCCGACGCCGCCGTCAACATTGACATGATTGTGCAGAACGTCAGTCACGGCGATGGCAAACCCACGACCGACCTCTCTTTCACGCTCGATAAGCCGGACCTGCTCAAGGCGCAGAAGGTGATCGAGGGCCTCAAAGGCGAAGTCGGCTGCCGCGAGGTCATCGCCACGGAGAAGATCGGCAAGCTCTCACTCGTTGGCGTCGGCATGAGGAGCCATTCGGGCGTCGCCGCCAAGGTCTTTGAGACCCTGGCCAAGGAAGGCATCAACATCGATATGATCTCCACCAGCGAGATCAAGATCTCGGTGGTGATCGACCTCGCCAAAGGCGACCAGGCGCTGCGCGCCGTGCACGCCGCGTTTCTGGGGTGAACAGAGCCGTGAAGTTGCAGCACACTTTGCGAAGTGTGAAGCAGGAACTGAGCGCATCAGGGAAGTCGCCTGGTGGACCTCGGTCAATCCGCGATTGATAACGCGCCGAGATAAGCTGTTGGGCCAAATGCGGTCGTGGAGAATGTCCGAACCGCAAGCCAGGCGGGGCGCCTGCCGGACTTTGACGGCCTCCAAACGCGCGCAGGCCAATATGAAAACGACCTGAAAAAATAGGGTTGACTTGGGCGCGGAATGCGGTAAATGTTTCCGGCGTTGGTGAAAGGAGTTAAACCGTTAAACGCTATGAAAACATTCATTACTCATATTCTCACTGTGGGGCTGCTCGCCGGACTCGTGGCGGGTGCGCCGTTCGTTGGTCAAACTGCCGAAAAGAAGGCGAAGTCGGAGTCGGCCGGGAAGCAGGCCAAGTCCGATCTCCTTCCCATCCGCGGCAAGATCCGCGCCGTGGACGTGATCAACAAAACCATCACCCTCGAAGGCAAAGAGAAGAGCCGCCTCATCCAAGTCAAGTCCGACACGAAGATGACCAAGGACGGCAAGCCGGCCACGTTTGATGCCGCCGTGGTGGGGGAGGAATTGGGCGGACAGGTCAAGAAGGTCGGCGAAGACAAGTTCGATGCGATCTCGCTGCGGTTCGGCCCCAAGCCGGAAGGCAAGTCGGAGCCCAGGCCCAAGCGGAAGGCCGCCTCCACGAAGGAAGCCCCGACGCAGACTCAGTAGCGCAGCGCAATTAGTGGGCCTTTTGCCGCCGGGCTAAAGCCGGAACCAGCCTTTTCCCTGGCCGCCGCGACCTTGGGTTTCATGGGCGTGCTCCTGGCTCTTGAACGTCCGCACTAGCAACCGACTGCGGGAGGCTTCCAGCGCCATGATGAATTCGTCATAGCTTTGGAAGCGTTGCTCCGGTTTCTTGGCCATGGCGCAGACCAAGCTATCGCTGGTGGGCTGGGTAACCGCCGGGACGACCTGGTTGGGCGGGGTCACCGGAGTGTGCACCTGGGCGGCGATGACATCCTCGATGGTGGGCGCCTCGAAGGGCACATGACCGGTAAGGGCGTGGTAGAGCGTGGCCGCCAGGCTGTACATGTCTGAGAGGAAGTCCTCGCGCTCGCGTTTCACTTTCTCCGGGGCCACATAGTAAGGCGTGGCCCAGAGCGCCGATTCGTCGTCGCCCTCGGCTTGCGCTTTGCGGGCCAGGCCGAAATCGACCAGCTTGGGCTCGCCTTCGGCATTGAAGAGGATGTTGCCGGGCTTGATGTCGCGATGCAGCAGGTTGTGCTTCAGGGCGCTGGCCAGGGCGGAAGCCACCTTGATCCCGATATCGAGGACGTCCAATTCGGGCAAACGCTTTTCCTTCTCAATCCGGGTGTCAAGGCTGCCGCGATCCGCCAACTCCATCGCAAGATAGCGTTGGCCGTCGAACTCATCGAAGGTGTAAATGTGGATGATATTGGTGTGGTTCAGCACCGCACAGGCCCGCGCCTCGCGCTGAAAACTCTCGATGGCCTGTTGGTCGTTGGTCAGCTCCTTGCGCATCAGTTTGATGGCGACCTCTCGCTCCAGGTTCAAGTCCCAGGCTCGATAGACCGTGCCCATGCCGCCCGAAGCAATGGCCGAACGCAGCTCGAACTGCCGCATGCGCATGGGTATCATCACCGGATAACCGCACTTTTTGCAGGAATCACTCGTTAAAGGCGCCAGTTCGCCCGGGATGAAGTTCCTCGTGCCGCACGCGGCACAGGTGACCATTTTCAATGGCTTGCTAATTTCACTCGACATGGCCGTCACGCCCAAAGCATACCACCTTGTCCCCGGACGACAAGAGATCATCTTGTCTGGCCAACCGACCCCAGCGACCTCCGGGACCACTGACGGCCGCAGCTCGAACGGCCGACGCTGCGCGGGCACCGGGCAATCCGCGGTCACAGAAACGGGCCGGGCCGGACGCCGGGCCTGGCGGCGCTCCCGAAGTTATTCCTTGAAGTCCTTCGGCGACTTGTGGTGCGCTCTTGACCGCCACTGACGCGATTATGGTCATCGACATGAAATCGTCCGAAGCCCGACGCGCTTTGGCTTGTGCCGTGGAGGCAGCCCAGGCCGCCGGCAAGCTGATGCGCCAGAACGCGCGTTGTGCCAAGAAGGTCAACGCGGCCAGCCAACACGATCTCAAGCTGGAACTTGACGTGCGTTGCCAGAAACTCATCGAACGTACCTTGCGCGCGGCCTTTCCGCGTTCGGCAATCCTGGGTGAAGAAGGCATGATGGGAGATCCCGGAGCCCCGCAACGCTGGGTCGTGGATCCGATCGACGGCACCGTCAATTTCGCCTACGGGATTCCGCACGCCTGCGCGTCGATCGCGCTGCAGGCCGTGGCCGAGGCGCCGACGACTTCAGTTCGGGCGCGGCGCGCACTGCCACCTTCGGCACGGCGCGCTCCGCGTTACGTCAGCGTGGTCGGCGTCGTTTACGATCCGTTCTGCGACGAGCTCTGGACGGCGATCCGCGGTCAGCCGGCGCGGCTCAACGGGCGCCCCATCCGGGTCAGCCAGCGGCGGGCTCTGGAGGAAGCGATCATCTGCCTGGGTTTCGCCAAAAGCCGGCAGGCATTGACCCGGATGCTGCCGGCCTTCGGACGCCTGGTCCACCGCGTTCGTAAGATTCGCATAACGGGGTCGGCGGCGCTAGACCTGACGTACGTGGCCAGCGGGCGTTTCGATGCCTTTGTCGAATACGGCTTGCGGTTATGGGACATTGCCGCCGGCGGTTTGATTGTGGAATGTGCGGGCGGGGATTTCTGGCAGAAGCCGATCGCTGGCGACCTGACTTACCATGTCATCGCGAACAACGGATTCTTCCGGCGGCAGTTCGGACGGTTCCAGTGATTCGGCCCTGGGTGGATCGCATCACGCGGCCGCCGCTGGCTCGGGTGCCATCGCCCGGCCAATCGCCACCGGTCCCGGCGCTCACCGAGCCGGGACGCCTGACGCGACTTGCCCCACCTTGCGGAACACGGTCCTTTCAACCAATATAAGCCCAGGTTGTCATGCGAGTGCTTGTCACAGGGGCATCGGGTTTTGTGGGCCAGGAGGTGCTGCGGCAACTGCACACGGCCCAGCATCAGGTCCGCATCCTCGCCAGAGACCCGCATGCCCCCGCGCTCCGAAAAGCAACGGCCCGCTACGGCGCGGACGTTCACGCGGGAGACATCCTTCGCCGGGATACACTGGAGGGCGCCATGGCCGGAGTGGACGCCGTGATCCACCTGGTCGGCATCATCCGCGAGGTGGGGGACAACACCTTTGAAAACGTCCACACCGGGGGCACGCTAAACCTCGTCGCGGCCATTCAGGCGGCCCACGTCCGGCGATTCATCCACATGAGCGCGTTGGGGACGCGGCCCGACGCGGTTGCCCGCTATCACCGATCCAAGTGGGCGGCGGAGGAGATCGTGAGGGATAGCGGGCTGGCTTTCACCATTTTTCGTCCGTCGATCATCTACGGAGCCGGGGATAGCTTCGTCACCCTCTTCGCGCGGCTCGCGCGCTATTCGCCGGTCCTGCCGGTCATGGGCTCCGGCGCCGGCAAGCTGCAACCCATCGCCGTGGAGGCAGTCGCGGGTTGCCTGGCGCAGGCCGTGAGCGAGCCGCGAGCCATCGGCCACACCTTCGATCTGGTCGGTCCGGAAGTCCTCACCTTCGTCGAGCTCCTGCATGAGATTCTGCGCGTGACCGGCTGTCGGCGCTGGATAGGTCACGTGCCATTGCCGTGGGCACGTGTGTTGGCGGCGACGCTCGAATTTGGCTGCGGTCTCGCGGGGATGGCGCCGCCGTTTAGCCGGGACCAACTCATAATGCTCCAGGAAGAGCAGGTGGGCGATGGCGGCCCAGCCAACGTGTTGTTCCGCCTGAACCCGATGCCTTTTCGCACAGGGATTAGCCGCTTCCTGACGAAACCGACCGACCGTTTATGATGCGGCGGGGCTCAGACCGGCAGGGCCTTTGTCAAGGGCTTGGTCGCGCCCGGTGGGTCGCCATTGCGCTGGCTGAAGTTTTCTGTTTCCATTTCGCGGATTCTGTTAATCCTGTGCCTCAGCGTTTTGACCTATGGATGTAAAGCTTCCCAAACTGGGTGAAGGTGCCGACTCAGGCACCGTGGTCAGTATCCTGGTCAAAGAAGGCGACCCGATCACCGAAGGCCAGACGATGCTCGAACTGGAGAACGAAAAGGCTGTGGCGCCGATCCCTTCCCCCGCGTCCGGCGTGGTCACGCAAATATTCGCCAAGGAAGGCGCCACGCTGAGCGTCGGCCAGTTGATACTCAGCGTCGCGCAGGCTGGCGAGATTCGACCGGCACCGAAACCCATCCCGGCGGAGCAAGGTCCCGGGTCGATGCCGGAGCCACAGCCCGCAGTCCCGAGCACACCGGCGGCCTCCGCGGCCCTGACGGAGCCTGAGTTTGCCGAACCCGCCCCCTCCTCGGCACTCCCACCTCCGGCGGCGCCGTCGATTCGCAAGCTGGCGCGAGACCTCGGTATCGATCTCTTCCGTGTCCGCGGCAGCGAGTTGGGCGGGCGGATCGTGCTGCCAGACCTGCGGGCGTACGTCCAACGCCTGCAAAAGCTGGTTTTCCGGACCAAGCACGCCCCGCTGGCCGCGCCGACCGCGCCGGCAGTGGTGGCACCGCCGCCGGAGAGCATCGACTTCTCCAAGTGGGGGCCAATCGAGAAACGGCCCTTGTCGCAGATCCGCCGCGTTATCAGCCGGCGCATGGCGGAAAGCTGGGCGACCATACCGCACGTCACCCATTTTGAAGAGGCCGACCTCACGGGCGTGCTCGATCTGAAGCGGAAGTATAACGACGCCTACGAGAAGCAGGGCGCGGGGCTCACGGTCACGTCATTCATCTTCCGGACGGTGGCGATGACACTAAGGAAGTGCCCCCTGATGAATTCCAGCCTGGACGAAACGACGCAGGAAATAGTCATCAAGCACTACATCCATCTGGGCGTCGCTGTGGACACCGAGGCGGGGCTCATTGTGCCGGTGCTCCGCGACGCGGACCGGAAGAGCCTGCTGACGCTCTCCCAGGAACTCACGGCGCTGTCGGACAAGGCGCGCGACCGCAAAGTATCACTGGAAGAGCTGAAGGGCGGCACCTTCACCATCTCCAACCTGGGCAGCATCGGCGCGACCCATTTTGGCCCGATTATCAACAAACCCGAAGCCGCCATTCTCGGCGTGGGGCGCGGCACGCTCAAAGCCGTGGTGCGCGGCCAACAAGTGGTGCCTCGGGTCCTGCTGCCCCTGGCCGTGTCTTATGACCACCGGATCATCGATGGGGCCGAGGCGGCGCGGTTCATGGTGGAGTTGATCAAGGCATTGGAGCAGTTCAAGGAAGAGGATGTGAAACTTTGACGCTGAAGTCATAGCTGAAATGGAACCGATCAAAACTGAGCTGGTCGTCGTGGGCGGCGGGCCCGGCGGCTACGCGGCGGCCTTTTACGCCGCCGACAAAGGCCGA
>Ga0315274_10014424_pt1 | contig 11205 bp, 13 predicted proteins | sample YL17G02_20_MG_FD_203700 | JGI IMG/M metagenome (GOLD analysis project Ga0315274, IMG submission 203700) | Sediment microbial communities from Yellowstone Lake, YNP, Wyoming, USA - YL17G02_20 | ecosystem: Environmental > Aquatic > Freshwater > Lake > Sediment | place: USA: Wyoming | collected...
GACCCGTCCGTCTCGGCCGGGGATGTCACGGTACGGTACGACTCGGCGGGGCGGTCGCTCACGGTTATGCACCACGAGGCAGGGGCCATCCTGGATCGGATTGCCGTCAAGGCCATCGGCGGCGACGCCGAGTACCAGAAGGCGTTCCAGGAGGCCTATGGCCGCCCGGTGAACTACGAGGACATCGGCAGGGCCATCGGCGCCTTCGAGCGCACGCTCGTATTCATCGACTCCCCGTTCCGACGATTTCTGGAGGGCGACACCAAGGCGATCTCAGCCGAGGCTCACGCTGGCTGGGATCTCTTCAACGGCAAGGCCCGATGCGTCACGTGCCACCAGATGAACCTCTCGAACCCGCTCGGGACGGACAACCGGTTCCACAACGTCGGCGTGTCGGCTCGTCACCAGGACTTCGAGTCGCTGGCGGTGCGTGCCCTGAAGGCGTTCAAGGAGGACCCCTCGGAGAAGAAACTCGACGAACTCGCCCTGAGCACGCCGATGAGCGAACTCGGGCGGTTCATGGTCACGAAGAACCGCTCCGACATCGGCGCCTTCCGGACCTTGATGCTCCTGAACGTCGGCATCAGCCCGCCCTACATGCACGATGGCTCCCTGCCGACGCTGTGGGATGTAATGGACCACTATAACAAGGGCGGGGAGGCCAACCCCTTCCTCGACGGCGGGATGGAGCCGCTCGCGCTGAGCGAACGGGAGATCGACCAGATGGTCGCGTTCCTGTTCAGCCTCACGGACGTGCGTTTGGCCGCGGAGAATGAGCGCCAGTTCGCCGCCCAGAAGGCGGCAGCCGCGAAGAGCCGCGCGTTCCGCGACGAGAACATGGCCTTCCGCCGCAAACTCGCCTTCGAGGACCGGAGCGAAGGTGCCAAGGGCTCCGGAAAGTAAGGAGGGCAAGATCATGAGCAGTCGGCACAAAAGTGTGGAAACCCGCTACCTTGAGGAGCGCCAACGGGTCTTCGGTTCGCTTAAGAACCTGGACCGCCGTTCGTTCCTGAAGGTGTCGGCGGCAGCCCTCGCCGCGGCAGCGGCCAATGGCCTTGTGCCGCCCGCCTCGTTCATGCCCGTGAGCGTGGCCCACGGCGCGCCTGAGGCCACAGACGCCCCCGCATTCCGCTTCGCCTACATCTCTGACTCCCACCTCTATGCCAAGGACCTCAATGACCGCTTTGCGCGCGCCCTGATGCGGGCGGTGGACGACGTGAACAACCTCGCCCCTCAGCCTGACTTCGTCTTCTACGGCGGCGACCTCGCACAACTCGGCCAGTCCCACGAACTTGACCTGGGGGCGCAGATCCTCAAAAACCTCAAGGCCCCCCTGAAGATCATGGTGGGCGAGCACGACTGGTATCTCGACATGGGCGCCAAGTGGCGGTCCCTCTTCGGGGAACCGACCTACTCCTGGGACCACAAGGGTGTGCACTTCGTCGTCCTCATGAGCGTGGTCGAGAAGGACTTTTGGACGGCGCGCGGCCTGACGCCGATGCAGCGGATGCAGACCGTGGCCGGCCTCGACAACGGTGTCCAGAGCTCCTTCATGGTCGGCCCCGAGCAACGCGCGTGGCTCGAGAAGGATCTGGCGAAGCTCCCCAACAACGCGCCGCTCATCGTCTTCTCCCACTCGCCCCTCTATAAACTCTACAAGAACTGGAACTTCTGGACCGACGACGCCGACGAGGTCCAAGCCATCCTGAAGCGGTTCGACCGGGTCGTGGTCATCCACGGCCACACGCACCAACTCCTCACGAACCGCATCGGCAACATCCACTTCCACGGCCTGCTCTCCACCGCCTGGCCCTGGCCCTATGCGCCGCAGGGCATGCCTGAACTCACCATCCAGATGAGCCGGCCCGACCCGTTCAACCCCAACGACGGTTGCGGTGACGGCGAGGTGCACGTCCATGCCGACGGGTTGGTGGACAAGATCTACAACCTGTGGAACCGAAACCCGATCACGGTCGCGAAAGGGTACACGGAGAGCGGGGGGAAGAAGTGCGTTCCTCCCAAACCGAATCGGCCCGGCTACTGAGTTCGGCGCCGCCATTGGAGGAGACTGCCATGTCGCCCAGTGCCAAGGTTCTTGCCGTAGCGGTCACCTGTGCCATCATCGCCGGGCTGGTTTTCGGATGTGCCGAAGAGGGCACCCGGCCGTCCGCCGCTCAGACGCCTGAGGCCATCGTGGCCGACCACATGGCCCAGTGGAAAGCGCGGAACCCCGACCGCGCGAACCCGTGGGTGGAGGAGGAGAAGCAGCGCCACAAGATCCAGCCGTCGGCCGACAACGCTGACGTCCTCAAGGGCGAACAGGCTGCGGGACAGACTTACGGCAACTACACGCAACGCGATGTCCTCGTGTGGGCCCGAGAGACCGAGAAACTCGTTGTCGAAGGCTCCCGCATCTTTCATAACGCCGGCCGACTGGGGGGCACGGTGGGCGTGTCGTGCGACATGTGCCACCCCGATGCGGCCAATACGCATCCCGAGACGTACCCCAAGTTCCAGCCCCAGATGGGCCGCGTGGCGCTGCTGCGCGACATGATCAACTGGTGCATTCAGCATCCCGTACGCGGGAAGGCCCTCGCCCCTGACAGTCCCGAAATGCGGGCCTTGGAGGCTTATATTGTCGCGCAGCGGAAAGGGGAGAAACTGGACTACGGCAAACACTGACCCATGCCTTGCGTTTGCGGGGGATTTCCCTGGTTTCGTACTGTGCCGAGCACTGGCTAATGCCGCAAAACGAATAGACGACTGGCCAGGTGTCCCGGGAGCCGTGTCCGCAAAGGGGGCAGTTCATTCCCCTTGATGGCCGGAAGACTCCTCAGCGGCATGCAGCAGGCTGAATCTGCCGTACCCGTTTCGTACCATGGCATCGAACGCGGGGGGGTGTCAGTGAAGGGGATTTCATGAAGAAGTACCGCTGCATTCCGTGCGGGTTCATATATGACCCGGCCGAGGGCGACCCTGATGGCGGCATTGCGGCCGGCGTCCCATTTGAAGATCTTCCCGACGGTTGGGTCTGCCCGCGTTGCGGCGTCGGTAAGTCTGATTTCGAGCCGGCGGACTGACGGCCGGCCTCTTGGCTGGCCAAGTATCCCAGCCTTGCTCGGGCGCCAAACACAAACATGAGCACCGCATGCTTCAGTATCTCCTCAGCGGCTGACGGAGAATTCATGCCCACGCACAAGGTAACGCTTTTCCGGCCCTATGAGTTTTGGGTTGGTCAGAGGATTCGCATCGACGGCGGTCCACGCGGCGGGGATTGGGAGGTGATCGACGTCAACGACCGCAGGGTCAGACTGCGCTGCCCGATCTCGCGGCGCGAGTTCGAATGGGATCACTTCTGCTATGTCGTGCAGGAGCAAGAAGACATGGAGTGGCCGCGGAAGGACGGATAGGCCCTGTGTACTGGTGCCGTTGTCTTCGACGGTACCTGACCCACAGAAGAGACGGCTGGCTGGAACCCAAACAAAACAGAGAAGGAGGAGACAATGGCAGAACTTCGCGGCACAAAGACGGAACAGAATCTCTGGGCGGCATTTGCGGGGGAGTCGCAGGCCAGGAACAAGTACACCTACTTCGCCTCGACGGCGAAGAAAGAGGGGTACGAGCAGATCGCCGCCATCTTCCTCGAGACGGCCGACCAGGAGAAGACGCACGCCAAGCTGCATCTGAAGTTCCTGGGCGGCATCGGCGACACGCTGACGAACCTCAAGGCGGCCGCCGACGGCGAGAATCACGAGTGGACCGACATGTACCCCGGCATGGCCAAGACCGCCCGGGAAGAGGGGTTTCCGGACATCGCGTTCCTCTTCGAAAGCCTCGCCAAGATCGAGAAGGAGCACGAGCAACGCTACGCCCGCCTGATCGCGAACTTCGAAGCCAAGCAGGTCTTCGCCAAGAAGGAGAAGGTGCGGTGGCGTTGCCGCGAGTGCGGCTTCACGCATGAGGGGACACAGGCGGTCTCAAAGTGCCCCGTCTGCCAGCATCCACAGGCGTTTTTCGAGATGGTGCGAGACAACTTCTAACGCGCATGATGGACTGTCTAGGCGCGGTGGGCAAGACCGCCCGCCATATTTCTCAGGACGCGTATAATTACCGGATGTCAAAGGAGGATCTGGCCTTTCGCGGATTCTGGAGGCATTCATGAGGTCCATCGGTTCCATGCATGTGGTGCCCTTCGCGCATCCCCAGGGATGTCGCGGATATCTCTTGGCTGATCAGTCGAGCAAGGAGGCCTTGGCCCTGGATGTGCACCTTGATTTCGTCCACGACATGGCTGAACGGGTGAAGGCCGAAGCCTGGAAACTTCGCTACGTGGTGGACACGCACACCCACGCCGATCACCCCTCAGGTGCGGGTGACATCGCGTCGCGGTTCGACTGTACCCGGATGGCACACGAGAAGGCCAACCATACGGGAGTCTCCGCCCATCCCAAAGACGGTGAACGGATTGCCCTTGGGCGCCTCGGAATCACGGTGCGTTACGCGCCCGGCCACACGCCTGACCACATGGTTCTGATCGCCGACGGGGTGCTGTTCTCCGGTGACTCCCTGTTCATCGGTGGCGTCGCTCGCACGGACTTCCTGGGAGGAGACGCGGGCCAGCTCTTTGATTCAATCCACGCATTACTGACAGACCTGCCGGAAGAGACCGTTCTCTTCCCGGGACATGACTACCAAGGCAGAATCGATAGCACGCTAGGCCAAGAGAAAAGCGGAAACCCGTGGCTGCAAATTCATGACCGGGACGAGTTCGTGCGGAAGCTCACCGCCAATCCACCGCCCAGACCAGCTAATATGGACGATCTTCTGCGCTTAAACCGTGAGGGTGTAAACATCCCGACAACCATCTCTGCAGATGAAGCTTCCCGCCTTGTGGCTGCCGGTGGAGCTTCCAGTGTTATTGACGTGCGGACCGGTGCAGAGTTCGAGAGCAAACACATCACCGGCTCGCGTCTGATTCCTTTCGACCAGGTCGAGGCGCGCGCCGATGAGGTGAGAGCCACACCCGCTCCGCGACTCCTGCTTTGCCACAGCGGGAACCGGGCCTCGGCGGCCAAGAGAGCTCTGGAGAGACTTCACGTTGCAGGACTGTCCGTAATCGAAGGAGGCCTGCGGGCGTATGTAGAGGGGGGCGGTGATACCGTGAAGGGCAGGGCTCGCCTCTCACTGGAGAGGCAAGTGCGGATTGCCTCCGGCAGCCTGGCTCTGTTTGGGGTGCTAATGGGTTTCTTCATCCATCCAGCCTTTCTGATTCTCTCCGGAATTGCGGGTGCCGGTCTGATCTTTGCCGGAATTACAGACTGGTGCGGTATGGGCATCCTGCTTAGCAAGATGCCCTGGAATCGGCCGAAGGCGGCGGAGGGTATGTCTTCCGCCGGGGGGACCTGTGCAGCCAGCCTGCCTGGAGCCTGTGCCGCCGGCGCTCCTCCTTCAGGAGGATGTGCCGCTACGCCTCCGACCGGAGATGGAGATAAACAGGGGCACCCAACCAGGGATTGAAGGCGACACGGTGAAAGGAATTGACGCGCCGCGCGACGTGGGTTACATAAGCGGCCATGTGGCAACGACTTCCGAGTCGCATTCGGCGGCAGCCTCGTGGTGGCTGGCGAAGGCCCAGGTGCACGGGCGCGAGGTTCCGTGTTGGCGGGTGAACCTTGAATCAGCTGTAGTGGTCCAGGGGAATTGGGTTCGCCCTCCGTTAGGGTGGACGAGTGAAAGCAAGCATGCTTTTCGGCCCCTTTTGGTGGGGCGCGTGGCAAGTTGAAGCACCGCGGAAGCGTGAGATAGGCTCTTTGGCATCAAGTTTTCAGCATGAGCGCGTATCTGTGGCAGGGCCGGTTCGGCTCGCTATTGCGGCTTGGCTTTCGCGGCCTCCAGTTTTTCCGCGTCAGCCGCCTTCTTTTTTTCCCATGCCTCCTTGTCTTTTGTGAACGGTTCCTTCAACCTGGCGATGGTCGCTTCGGCTTCCTTGATGCGGCGCTCGGTGTCATCCAGTTCCAGTTCTTTCACAATCTTGCCACGTACCTGCCTTGCGGCATCCTTTTCGAGCATCCCTTGCGGCACGGGAAACTTGACCGGCGTTTCCTCCAGGATCCAGTCGTCGCTGCGCTGCGTGGCAAGGGGAATCTGCCGGCTGTTGGCGATATTCGACATGGGATTGCGTGCCCAGGCGTGCCGGTAATGGACGGGCCTGGCGACAAACGGACTGCTCAGAACCAGGATGTTGCGGGCGTAAACGGGCTGGTTGCGATTGTCCTTGGCGCCGTCGGCGAACCAGTTGACGTCGGCGGGGTAGAACCGCCGGTCTTCGCCGGCGATGGCAAAGCCGACCAGTTTGTCCTCACTCTCGTCCTTCATCTTGATGGCGGTGCTCAGGGTCAACCGGATCGTGCCATCGACGATCTTGACCTCCTTGATTGACGGCGGAAGCCAATACTCTTCGGCATCGGGGCCTGTTATCAGTTCGTACTGCGTCACCAGCGCCCACTTGGCGGCGCGTTCGCCGACCGGGATCTTGATTTGGGGATGATAAAAACTCTTTCGCTGATCGAAACTGCTGACGAAACCGATGCTCTTGTCGCCGGCGTCCCTGAAATCGCGGAACGTCTTGTACTGCGCCTCGCGGATGTAGGGCCCGACGTCGTACATCGGCTTGAGGTAGTTATCCCGCGTCTGAGGCTCGCCCGCGGTGCAGAGCGATATGATGCAGAACGGCATCTGCGGATTGCCGAACGTCTCGCGCCATGCGGAGATCATCTTTCCGAACACCTGGTAGTACATCCTCGCTCCGGCGGAACCGTCAAAACAGTTGTTGAACCCCTGGTGGAAAAGCGCGCCCTTGATCGCCAGGCCGCCAAGGGGCCTGATGACGCCCGCGTAACAATAGCCTGGACGGTTCCTGTCGGCGACCGGGCCGGGCCTCAGGTCGCTCGGGGGCTTGCTGTCGGCCGGAAGGGACTTGCCCTCCGCTTCCGTCTTTTTCTTCTTGCCTTCGTAGCCTGCGATCCGGCTCTTGAGGTCGAGTTGCGGATCGAAGGCGGCTATCTTGTCCGTCCATTCCTTGAGCATGTCCCGCGTTTCCTTGGCGTCGATCTTCAGCAGCACCTCTTCCGGCGTCCACGTCTCGACCGTGGTCCCGCCTATCGACGCGTCGACGAGCCCAATCGGCACCTGGCTGGCCATGAACAGCCGCCGCCCGAACACGTAGCCGATGGCGGAGAACTCTTTGACGGTTTCGGGAGAACAGACGTCCCAGTCGCCCTTGCGGAAGTGCCTCTTGGACCAGTCACTCCACTCATACAGGCGTTCAAAACTGCGGACCGAGTCGAATCCCTTTCCCTGTGGCATGGTCAGTAGCCTGATCTGCGGGAAGTTCGCCGAAACGACCTCCAAGGTCCCGTCGTCAACGTTGGTAATCGGCCATTCCATATTGCTCTGGCCGCCGAGCAGCCAGACGTCGCCGACCAGGATATTCTCAAGCGTCAACGTCTTGCCCGCTGCCTTGACCGTCATGGTCTGCGGCGTACTGTTGGCGGGCATGGGCTTGAGGGTGACCTTCCACGACCGGTCGGCCGCCGTCTTCGCCTGGACCTGCTGGCCGGCGAAGGAGACGATGACGGCCTCGCCCGGCTGGGCCCAGCCCCAGATGTTGAGGGGTTTGCCGCGCTGCAGCACCATGTTCGTCTGGAAGGCATTGCTGACGCACAGCCCTTGGCCGATCGCGGGGACGTCGACGACGTCTTCCTTCGGCATTTGCTTCCTGTCCGGGGCACTTGCGGCGATAGCGGCGCCCCCGGCAAGGCCCAGCACCAACAAGCACGTCAGAGCCATTCTGCGAATCATGGGGTATTCCTTGTCTTGACCGGGTCCCGGATGACCTTTGGCCAACGACCGCCGTCGGCCTTTCTGGTGAGTATATCCCGGAGTTCCGGGGACGCAAAACCGATTTCGGCGATTGGGCATGGCCGCAACCCGTGGCGCCCTTTCAGGGCTTGAAACGAAACCGTAAATAACGATAACTCGGCATTACCGCTGTCCACCCAGGGCGTTGCCCTCCGGAAACTGGGCAAGCGGGAAGCGCGCGGAATCCTCGCCGCAAAGGCCGAAGAGGCCCGGCCGGAAAACCGAGGTTGGGGCAAGGGCCGGCGCCGGAAGAATCGCCGGTGATTTCCCGGAGGTTCCGTGCTGGCGGGTGAAACCTTGAATCATCCGCCACCCGCCGCAGTTTTGCTCCGCCCTTTACACATTGGTCAGATCATAGGTATACCCGCGCAGATCGAAGGCCACCCGGCCCCGACCGAAGTCCATGTACGACGCCGTGTAGTCCCCGTCGAACGAGACGGTGTAGGCGCCACTGATCTCGAATTCGGCGTAGTCGGCGGCGGAGGGCACGCCTATGGGGTCCCAGTTCGCCGTCGTGCCGTAAAAGCCGCCGGCCGGCTCCATCCACAAGTAGGCCGTCTGGCCGAACCCAGGGCCTGCCATGCCTAGTGCTCTGTTACCCCTGAACTGATGGATAAAGCCGCCGCAGTTTTATCCGAGCATCGGCCGTGGTGAACTGCCAGTTTACCTTCGATTCGGTTGTGTTCCGGGCCGCTTCCCATGCCTTGACCTCTTTCCGCAGGTCGTTCACGTTATCGATACGCCGTGCCAGGCACTGCCGGCCGAGGATGCCCAACTCGATCTCGGCCATGTCCAGCCAACTGCCGTGCTTGGGCGTGTAGTGAAACTCGAAACGCTCGGCCAACCGCTTGGCCTCTGCCGGCGCGAACGCCTCGTACAGCGATGCCGGCGAGTGCGTGTTCAGGTTGTCCTGCACCAGCACGACCACCTTCGCATCCGGGTACATCTCGTCGGCGATCTTCCGAAGGCATCCGGCATAATCCTTCTTCGTGCGCCGATCCGTCACTTCCACGTCCCGCCGGCCCCCCAGCGGCGCGAAGATCATGAAGAGGTTCGCCACGCCGTTGCGAACGTACTCATAATCGTACTGCGCCACCTGGCCCGGTGCGGCCGGCACAGGCGTGGCCACCTCCCCGATCAACTGCTTGCTCGTCTCGTCCAGACACACCACCGGACGCTTCGGATCATACGGCCGTTTGTACACCTCCAGCACGTCTTCCATCTTCCAGACGAACTCGGCATTGGCCTTGGGCGGAATGCACCACTGCTTGCTCAGCCAAGGCTTAAGTTCGTTTTTTTGAGCGTCCGACGCACCGTCTGATACGAGACCTGCTCGACGTATTCCAACGCCACCATCCGGTCGGCCAGCAACCGCAACGTCCAGCGGCTTCGACCCTCCGGCGCTTGGCCGCAGGCCAGCGCGATCAGATGGGCCTCGCCGTCTCCATCCAACGCGTGCTGGTACTGCCGCCGCGGCTTGCGTCGTTCCAAGGCGGCCTCCAGCCCCTCTTCCACAAACTCCTTTCGCACCCGCTCGACGGTCGCGCGGCCGACCTCCAAGCCTTCGGCGATCTGGTCATCGTTCCATTCCGGTCCGCCCGGACTCTCGTCCGCCTTCAGCAGAATCCTGGCACGCATCAGTTTCCGCGCCGCGGCTTTGCCCCGCGAAAGCATCACCTGCAACATCTGCCGTTCCTCTTTCGTCAGCGTCACGATATACTTCTTCTTCATGACTGGCCTCCTTGCCTGGGCATGCTCATCCCATCGGCAAAGAGACCTGCGGTTATCCATCAAATAACAAGTAACGGAGCACTATTGACCCTTGAATCGCTAATGTAACAGATTACAATTCCAGTTCAGCCGCATGAAAGAACGACCGCAACAGTCTGGGGCGCTCGTGTGTTTGGTCGAAGGAGCATTCCAGTGCCCATTTTAGGTCCGGCAGATCCTCCGGGATGAAGTTGGCCAAGTCGTCATGCTTCGTGTGGCCCCAGAGTTTGTCCACCGGGTTGAGGTCCGGGGCGTAGGGCGGCAGCCACTCGATCCAGAAACGCTTGTCGCCGTACAGCGCCTTGGCCGCCTTGCGGTGAGCGGCCCATCGGTCCATCACCACGATCACCTTCCGGCCCAGCGACCGCCGCACATCCCGAAGGAAGGCCTCGACCTCCTCAGCGGTGACGTTCCGCTCATACATGACAAAGTACAGCCCGATTCGTCGCTTCCGGGGTGCCCGGCTCAACGCCCCGATCACGCTCAACCGATCGCGCCGGTCCCAGCAGTACATCACCGGCGGGCAACCCTTGGGACCCCAGCTCCGGCGCACCACCGGCTGGAGCATCAGGCCCGTCTCATCGAGAAACACGATGCTTCGGCCCGTTTTTCGGGCGTTTTTTTATGCGCGGCCAGTCTTGCTGACGCCAGCGGGCAATCGCCTCTTCGTCCCGCTCACGAGCGCGCCGTTCGGGCTTCTGGCAACTCCAATCCATCGCCCGCAGGATGTGCCAGACGGCGCTGGGGTGGTACTGCACCCCGAACGTCACGGCGATCACCTCGGCCACCCGCGCCAGGGTCCACAGCTCTGTACCATACCCATGTTTGCGAGGACCTCGCAGCAACAGCCGGATCAGCCGCCGGCGTTGCCCGACCGTCAACCGGCTGGTTCCGCCCGGATGAGGCTTCGACTTCAAGGCATCTTGGCCTCCGGCCTCAACCGCCTGCCGCCACCGCGTCACCGAGGCCCGCGATGTGCCCACCGCTCGGGCAACAGCGGTTGGCTTCGTGCCCCCGTCGAGCAAGGTCATGGCACGTCGTCGACGTCGTTCCAGCTCCTCTGCCGATCCCTTCGGTCTCATGGAAGTCCCTTTCCATCCGCCGAAAGGATCATCGGCAAAGCCATAGCCGTTACATTAACGATTCAAAGATCAATAGGACGGCCGCCACCATCACCACTACTAGGAACGCACGCGCGCGCATACCAGTCATTGAATACTCCTCGGCGCCGATCCACTCACCGTATGCGACCCATGCCCGGCGTCTGCATGGGCGCGCCCCCTGTCCGGAATCTCACCTGCCTCGCAACCGTAGGAGGAAGGCCCCCGCCCCTTAGCGGGGGCCTCCAGCCGTCCGTTCCCGCCTACTTTCTGCGAAATCTGCGTGCTACAAGGCCGGCCGCGCCGAAGCCCAGCAGCGACAGCGTCGCCGGCTCGGGCAGGCCCCCTTGCCCTAAGTCAATCTCCATCGTCGGGCCCAGTTGGGAGAACACGTAATCGAATTCAATCAGATTCG
>Ga0315274_10014427_pt1 | contig 11203 bp, 10 predicted proteins | sample YL17G02_20_MG_FD_203700 | JGI IMG/M metagenome (GOLD analysis project Ga0315274, IMG submission 203700) | Sediment microbial communities from Yellowstone Lake, YNP, Wyoming, USA - YL17G02_20 | ecosystem: Environmental > Aquatic > Freshwater > Lake > Sediment | place: USA: Wyoming | collected...
TCTGCTGCCGCTGCCACGCCGGAACCCATCCCTGCGGCCAGCATCGCCACCGCCAACGCGATCGTCGCCTTCACGTGATCCTCCATGGACCTGGGGAGACCGGCCGCCGGGGCGGACTGGCGCCCTTCCAGGCGCGGGGCTGCCGACCGGCGCCCACCCAAGGCCATCCATAGCCGAAAACAGGGGTTCCGTAAAGGAGTTCTCGGGCGGCGGGGGCGGCAATTCAAGTGGCGTTCAGGAGAAAGCCCTGCCGATGACGCCCTGCACGGCGTTTCGACAACCTCGGCATAGCGGTGCACTTCTTCGGGGGGCGGCATGGCGGGCTGGGCGTTCGCCGCGAGCCTGGCACCTCGCCAGGTCCGTCGTCGCCATCACGACACACCGTCCGAGGCAGGTCCGGCCGACGGGGGAACGTGGAAAGAGGATGGTGGACGGGGCCGGAGTTGAACCGGCGACACCGGCATTTTCAGTGCCGTGCTCTACCAGCTGAGCTACCCGTCCAAGCGAAACCGCGGCCTCGCGGCGGCCGGCACGGTCCGGCCGGCGAGGTGTCCGTACTGTACCCGGCGGGCCGCGGCGTGTCAACCGCCGTGCCGAATGGCGGATCGCGGCGCACCACGGCCTCAGTCTTCCTCGCTCGGCGGCTCGTCGGGTGAAGGCTCCGGCCTCTGGAGATCCGGCGCCACCTCGATCTTGTGCCGCGCGATGATGGCCTTCTCGGCAAGGGCGTCGTTCAAGGCGATCCGCTGGTACTCCTGGGCTGCGCGCAGGGCCAGGAAGGGCCGCATCTGCTCGTAGGCCGCCTCTCGGGGCGGCTTGTGGTCCGCCAACTCGGCCACCGCGATGCAGCGCTGCCGCGGAAGCGGGACCCCGACGACCTTCGTCCCTTCCGCGGGCATGCGGAAACACGCCGCCACCACGGCCGGGTCGGCGGCGGCCTGGGGCAGGGGAGGCGTCAGCGACATCCACTTGTCGAGATAGTTGTACCGGGTGAAGAGCCCGCTCTCCCGGACCTCGACCTTGGCCTCCTTGGCCGCCGTCTCCAGGCCCTTCGCGTCGGCGGCCGCTTCCAGGGCCTTCGCCTTCTCGAGGGCCAGGGCATAGGCCGCCTGCGTCCGCAGGTCGGCCTTGACACGGTCGGCGACCTCGGCCAGCGACGCGGGCTCGTGGCGCGGGTCGCAGGCGGTGACCCGCAGCGCGTAGGCGTTGCCGTCCGGGGCGACGAACACGTCGCTGATCTCGCCGACGGCCAGGCTCGCCTTCGACCGATCCTTCATCAGTTCGGCCAGCGCCAGGGCGTAGGCCGGCATTCTGTCCTTACCCCGGACCGCGTCGCCGATGCCCCGGAGTTGGGCCAGCTGCTCGGCCGTGTGCAGCCCCTTCACCACGACGTGCCGCGCGTGCGTCTGGTCGGCCCAGACGTCCAGGCTCGGCCGCTCCTTGCCGATCGCGCGGATCTCGGAAACGTCGCCGTGGATCTGCTCGAGCGCCAGCCGGCGGGCCTCCTGGGAGACGAGCGTCGCGCGGATCTCGTCGCGCACCTCGGCCAGTGGGCGGAACTTCCTGGCCTTCTCCTTCTCCGCCTCGGCCGGCTTCTCCCCGTCCGCGGCCTTGTCGCCCTCCTTGGCGGCCGCGCCCTCCTCCGGGGCCAGGAACTCGGGCTCCTTGCGGTCCTCGTAGTACTTGGCGACGTCGGCGTCCGTCACCTTGGGGCGCGCCTCCGCCTCGAATCCCTTCGGGTCCACGACGAGGTACTCGATCGCCACCCGGTCCGGGACCATGTAGCCGAACCCGTCGGGGCCCTCGCCGGGAAGGTACTTCTTGTACGTCTCGTACTGCTTGGCGACGGCTTCCTCGGCGGGGTCCTTCACCTCCTTCTCGCAGTCCTCGGCCTTCAGGACGGCCAGGCGGACATTGACCCGCTCGTCCAGGACGACGAACTGGCGCCGCAACTCGGGGTCCACCGCGGCGCTGAAGGTCTCCAGCAGCCAGTTCTCGTAGGCGCGGAGGGTCATGTCCGTCTGGAGCGCCTCTTCGAGGCGTGCCTCGCTGCCGCCCGCGGCCCGCTCGACGATGAGCCGGAACTCGGAAGCCGACAGGCCGAGGTCGCGGAAGTCCTGGAGGCGCTGGAGGACCTGGCTCATGGGCGTCTCGAGGCCGAGGTGCTCGGCCTCCTGGTAGACCGCATACCACGCCATGCGGCGATCCAGCGGCTTCTCCCGCTCGCCGGCCGCCTGCCAGGCATACGACGAGGTCATCCCCTGCGTGAGGACGTAGAGCCGCCTCTGCGCCTTCTCGTCCTTGGCTTTCGGGGCTACGCCCATGTAGAACCACTGGGCCGCGTCGCCCGCGATCTTCAGGTCCTCGGAGACCCGGTACACGTCGATCAGTTTGACCGTGCGGCCGTCGATCGTCCCGGCCGGCCGGCGCGCCCCCTCGCCGAACCACTGCTTCATGGTGGGCCCGATGTACTGCCACGAGCCGAACAGAAGGAAGCCCACGACGCCCAACGCCATCAACACCATGAAGAGCGTGTGGTGCCTTCGGAAAAACGAACTGGTCATCCGCGTCGTCCTTTCCCTGGACCCGCCTACCGCAGGCAGGTCGGCCCCAGGCGTCTCTATCGACCGATTGGAGCGCTCCAGAGGCCCCAAAAGCGCCGTAGGGTAGACACTTCCCCCGGCCCATGCAACACGAAAAACGCGTCGGTCTGCTGCGGCGCGGCGCCGCTCCCTGTTTCGCCGGGGCGATTTGACAGCGCATGGAAGTTGGGCTATACTCCATGCGTGGGGAGATGGCTGTGTGTGCGGCCGCGGCGAGCGGCGGCCGCGACGTGCAGCCCCCTCGCCAACTCCACGAGCGTCCTCGGCCACGGCCTGCCGGGCATGCACGCCCGTTTTGCCTTGCATGACCGCGATGCTGCTGCTAGATTGACGTCACGTGGACAAGCGACGGCGGCGGTGCGCGGGGCCGGTGTTCAGCGGGGGCCGCGGCCGATCGGGCCGGGCTTCCGGTAGGGGGCGGCGAACGGCCCATGGGCGCTCTGGCTGAGATGGCGGCCTCGTGGCCGTTCGGCGTGTTCGTGCTGCTCCTGGGGCTGTGCGTCGGCAGTTTCCTCAACGTCTGCATTTACCGGCTGCCGGCCGGCAAGAGCCTCATCCGGCCCGGGTCGCATTGCACGGCGTGCCTTCGGCCGATTGCGTGGTACGACAATCTGCCGATCGCGAGTTACGTGATCCTGCGCGGCCGGTGCCGGCAGTGCGGCCAGGCGTTTTCCGTGCGGTACCTGGTGATCGAGGCGCTGACCGGCCTCGTCTTCTTCGGGTACTGGGCGGCCTACTTCCGTCTGGGCCTGCGAGCGGGCGCGGACCACGTCGGCGTGTACGCGGTCCACATGGTGCTGGTGGCGGCCCTCGTCGTGTCGGGTGCCATCGATTTTGAGCGGAAGGAGATTTACACCTCGGTCACCAACGTGGCGCTGGCGGTGGGGGTGGTCGGCTCGTTTGCGTGGCCGCGCGTCCAGATGGTCGGGGCCTACGATCATGCCTTGCCCGACTGGGTCGGGTGGGCGCGGGCGGACGCGGTGATCCTCGCCCTGATCGGCGCGGCCGTCGGGGCAGGGCTTATCCTGGTGACGCGCATGTTGGGCACCTGGGTCTTCCGCAAGGAGGCCATGGGCCTGGGCGACGCGTACCTGATGGCGGCCGTCGGCGGCGTCCTGGGCTGGGAGGCGACCGTGATCGTGTTCATGGCGGCCCCGTTCCTGGGCCTCGGGTACGGCCTTTGGCGGCTGGTCCGCAAGAAGGACCACGAGGTGCCCTACGGCCCGTTCCTGGGGGCCGCGGCAGGCGTGGCGATGGTGATCCAGGACCCTATCGTGGCCTACTTCCGGCCGGGCCTCGCGGGGGTGTGGAACCTGATGGTTGGCTAGGGCGCCGGGGCGGCCGCGGAGACGGACCCGACGCGGGAGACCCAGAGAGGAGAACGACATGCGAGACGGAAGAACGCACGCCGGACCTACCAGGTTTCGCGCCTGGGGGAAGGCAGCGGCGATCTTGGCGATCGTGGTCCTTGCCGGGGGCGCCGTCGGCTGCAAGGAGCAGCAACTGACCGAGCAGAACGCCGCCCTTCAGCGCCAACTGGCGACGGCGCTGGCCGATGGGGCGGGCATGCAGAGCCGCCTCGACAACCTGGAGGCCCAGAACCAGGCCCTGCGGTCCGAACTCGACAAGGCGGCGACGGCGCCGGCGGCGCCCACCCCGGCGGCCGGCAAGCCCAAGCCCAATTTCGGCGAGGGCATCGACGTCAAGGTGGCCGGTGAGACGATGACCGTCACGCTTCCGGACGAGGTCCTGTTCGCCTCTGGCAGCGCCGACTTCAAGGCCAACTCCAAGAAGATCCTCGACAAGGTGGCTGGGGTGCTCAACAGCGACTACAAGAACCACCAGATCCGCGTCGAAGGCCACACGGACAGCCAGCCGATCAAGAAGTCGGCCAACAAGTGGCAGGACAACTGGGATCTTGCGTGCAACCGCGCGATGGCGGTCCTGCGGCACCTGACGCAGCGTGGCGTCGCGCCGGAGCGGATCTACGCCGCCGGCTTCGGTTTCCACCGCCCGGTGGCCTCCAACGCGTCCGCCGCCGGCCGGGCGAAAAACCGGCGGGTGGTCATCGTCGTCTGGCCGAAGTAGGGGCGCCCCGAACCGTGATCGTCATCGTGGATTACGGAATGGGCAACCTCCGGAGCGTCCAGAAGGCGTTTGAGCGGATCGGGCATGCGGCCGAGGTCACCGACAAGCCCGAGGCGGTCGCCGGGGCGGAGCGGCTCGTCGTCCCCGGCGTCGGCGCGTTCGGCGACGCGATGGCGGCTCTGCGCGGTCGGCGTCTGGTGGCGCCGATCCGCGATTTTTGTGCGACGGGGCGGCCGCTCCTGGGCATCTGCCTGGGCCTCCAGGTGCTCTTGGACGAGAGCGAGGAGGTGGCGTCGTCGGCCGCCGGCGCGACCGCGCCGCTCGAGAAGGGGCTCGGCCTGGTGGCCGGCCGCGTGGTCCGGTTTTCGCGCGACGCGGCGCGCCAGGGCCTGAAGGTCCCTCACATGGGCTGGAATGCCGTGGAAGTGGTGGGGGCGTCGCCGCTGTTCCACGGCATGGCGAGGCAGGGGGTTTACTTCTACTTCGCTCACTCCTATTATGCGGTCCCCGCCGACGAGGCCGTGGTCGCGGGGCGGACCGACTATGGCGGCCCGTTCGCCAGCGCCATCACGCGCGGGAACATCATGGCGACGCAGTTTCACCCGGAGAAGAGCCAGGCGACGGGCCGGAGGGTCCTGGAGAACTTCGTGACGCGGACGTGACGCTCCTGCCCGCCGGCGGGCAGGCTGCTGGGGCGCGACGCTTCGACCGCCGACGCGCCGGATGGGCATCCCATGGAGATACTTCCTGCGATTGACCTGCGTGGCGGCCGATGTGTTCGCCTCCGCCAGGGACGCTACGAAGACGAGACGGTTTTCGAAGAGGACCCGGCGGCCGTGGCGCGCCGCTACCAGGACGCCGGGGCGCGATGGCTTCACGTGATCGACCTGGACGGCGCGCGGGCCGGTCGGCCGGGGAACCTCGATGCCGTCCGGCGGATCGTGGCCGCCGCCCCGGCGGCGGCCGTCGAGGTGGGCGGCGGCATCCGCGACACGGAGGTCGTCGCCCAGGTCCTCGCCGCCGGCGTCCGCCGCGTGATCGTCGGCACGCGGGCGGTCCGCGAGCCGCAGTGGCTCCGGGAAACGATCCGGGAGTATCCCGGCCGCGTGGTCCTGGGGCTGGATGCCCGGGGCGGGCGGCTGGCGGTGGAAGGGTGGCAGCGCGAGACGGCCGTGACGGTACTCGGGTTCCTCGAAGGCGTCCGGGACCTGCCCCTGGCTGCGATCGTCTATACGGACATCCTGCGGGATGGTATGATGTCCGGGCCGAACGTCGAGGCGACGGCTGAGCTGGCTAGGGCGAGCCCGTTTCCGGTGATTGCCTCGGGCGGCGTGACGACGCTCGAGGACGTGGTGCGGCTGAGGGACGCGGGGGCCGCCGGGGCCATCATCGGTCGCGCGCTGTATGAGGGAACTCTGACGGTGGAGGCGGCGCTGGCGGCCTGCCTGCCGGCAGGCGGGCCGCCCGTGGCGAGAGCACCTGACGCACGTGGAGGAAACGATGCCTGAGGTGGAGACCGAAGCCATCCGCAGCGTGGTCCTGATCGGGAACTCCCAGGTCGGCAAGACGCAGTTGGCCGAGGCCCTCCTGCACAAGGCCGGTGCCGTCAACCGTCTGGGCAACCCCCAGGACGGGAACACCGTCAGCGACTTCGAGCCTGAGGAGAAGGAACGCCAGGCCTCGATCTTCACGAGCGTCCTCCACCTGGCCTGGAAGGGGCGGCACGTCAACCTTCTGGACGCGCCGGGCTACTCCGACTTCACGGGGGCGGCGCTGTCGGCCATGTCGGCGGCCGACACGGCCGTCCTCGTCCTGAGCGCCGCCTCGGGCATGGACATCCACGGGCCGAGGCTGTTCCAGAAGGCGGGCGAGATGGGGTTGGCGCGGGTCGTCGTCGTCAATCGCTCGGACGCCGAGAACGCGGACCTGGAGACGATGCGGGCGCGCCTCACCGAAGCGCTGGGATCGCACTGCCGGCTCTACACGGTGCCCGTGGGCCAGGGCAATGCGTTCAGCGGTGTCGTCAACGCCCTCACGGCCACGAGCGGCCAGGCCCTGATGGACGTCGCCGCCGCCCACAACGAACTCGTCGAATCCATCATCGAGGCCGACGAAGCCCTGATGGAACGCTATCTCGGCGACGAAGCGATCGCGCCGGAGGAACTCGGGACGGTGTTCACCAAGGCCCTCGTGTCGGGGACGGTGGTGCCCGTCCTCTTCACGAGCGCCCGCAAAGAGATCGGCATCGAGGAACTCCTGGACCTCCTGGCCCTGTACGTCCCGGGCCCCCGCGACGCGCGGCCGCGCTCCGCCAGGAAAGGCGAGGGCGACGCGGCCACGGAGGTCCGCCTCGAGGCCGACCCGAACGCGACGCTCTGCGCCCAGGTTCTCAAGGTCGTCAGCGACCCGTACGTGGGCCGTATCTCGTTCCTGCGGGTTCTGAGCGGCACCTTGCGGGCCGACTCCACGGCGCGCATCGGCGACGACCGCCGCGAGACGAAGTTCGGCCAGATCCTCCGCGTCCAGGGCAAGGACACGCAGCCGATCGCGGCCGCGCACGCCGGCGACATCGTCGGCGTCGCCAAGGTCGACGGACTTGCGATCGGCAAGACCGTCTCCCAGGGGGCGGAACCCCTCATCGTGGCCGAGGTGCGGATGCCGATTCCCATGTACTCGCTGGCCCTTCAGCCCAAGACCCACGGCGACGAGCAGAAGATCTCCGAGGCCCTCGCCAAGAGCGTGGAAGAAGATCCCACCCTTCGGACCACCCGCGACCGCCAGACGAACGAACTGGTCGTCAGCGGCATGGGCGACATGCACTTGCTGATGCTTCTTGCGCGGATGAAGCGGCGGTACCAGGTCGACGTGGACACGAAGCCCCCCAAGATCCCGTACCGCGAGACCGTCGCCGGCAAGGCCGAGGGTCACTACCGCCACAAGAAGCAGACGGGCGGGGCGGGCCAGTTCGGCGAGGTGTACCTGCGCGTCGAGCCCAAGCCGCGCGGCGAGGGGGTCGAGTTCATGGACGACACGTTCGGCGGGTCGATTCCGAAGCAGTTCCTCCCCGCCATCGAGAAGGGCGTCCGCGAGGCATGCGAGGAGGGCGTCATCGCCGGCTACCCGTTCCACGACGTGCTCGTCGCGGCCTATGACGGCAAGAGCCATCCCGTGGACTCCAAGGAAGTCGCGTTCAAGATTGCCGGCCGCAACGCCTTCCGCGATGCGGTCGCCAAGGCGAAGCCGGTCATCCTGGAGCCGTACGTGAACGTCGCCATCACCGTGCCGGACGAGTACCTCGGCGACATCACGGGCGACCTCAACAGCCGCCGCGGCCGCATCATGGGCATGGAGGCCGGCATGGGTGGGACGCAGACGATCAAGGCCCAGGTGCCGCTGGCCGAGGTCGCCCAGTACAACACGCAACTCAGGAGCATCACAGGCGGCCAAGGGACCTACGCGATGGAGTTCTCCCACTACGAGCCTGTTCCCGCGAACGTGCAGCAGCAGATTATCGAAGCCGCCGCCAAGGCCCGGCAGGAGGAGAAGGACTGACAGGGTCGCGTCACAGGCCCGGTCCTGCGCAGGAAAGCCGTTTGCCCGGTTGCTGATTCGGGGTTATAATCCCGGCGGCACATTGGCGGTTAGGAGTGGGCGCCTCATGTCTCGCTTGCTTGGCCGCGAGGACGACCTGCCACGGATCATCGATCGGATCGTCGCCACGTACGACGAGGTGCCCAAGATCAACCACCTGGGCGAACGGCCCCTGCCGGCGCGGGAGGCCGCGCTCGAGATCCTGGACGGCTTGAAGGAGATCCTCTACCCCGGCTACTTCGGCCGCCGCCACATCACGGCCGTGAACGTCCGCTATCACATCGGCGACCGGATCTACCAGGTCTACCGCATGCTGGCCGAGCAGATTTACCGCAGCATGCTGCACGAGTGTCGCCGGACCGCCGAGCGGCAGTGCGAGCATTGCGAGGACCTGGCGGCCGAGGCGGCCATGGCGTTCCTGCAGCGCGTGCCCGGCGTCCAGCGCCTCCTCGAGGAAGATGTCCAGGCCGCGCTCGAAGGCGACCCCGCCGCCAGGAGTCTGGACGAGGTCATCTTCTCGTATCCCGGCGTCGAGGCCATCACGGTGTACCGGGTGGCCCACGAACTGTGGGAACTCAAGGTGCCGCTGCTGCCCCGGATCATGACGGAGATCGCCCACGGGGCGACCGGCATCGACATCCACCCCGGGGCCCGGATCGGCCGCCGGTTCTTCATCGACCACGGCACCGGCGTGGTGATCGGCGAGACCTGCGAGATCGGCAACAACGTCAAGATCTACCAGGGCGTCACGCTGGGCGCGATGAGTTTCCCCAAGGACGAGTCGGGGCGGCTCATCCGCGGCCTCAAGCGCCACCCGACCATCGAAGACGATGTGACCATCTACTCGGGCGCCACCCTGCTGGGAGGCGAGACCGTCGTCGGCAGGGCCAGCACGATCGGCGGCAACGTATGGCTGACCCATTCGGTGCCACCCAACTCGATCGTCATGACGGAGGAGCCCGCACTGGTCGTGGCCGAGAAACGGCGCCCTGGAGCGAACGGCGCCTGAAACAGGGGGCCCGACTTTTTTGCTTGCCACGGCTTAAGGGGCGTTCTACCATGAGGTTGGCTCAATTCCGGTAGCGCTAAACCGCGTCTTGGGAGGGGCTGCCCGTCCGTAGCGTCCGGGCCGTCCTCCCGGGGGTCGTGCGGTCGGCGAGTGAGTGCAGGATACTGTCGAACGTGGTGGCTCCTGTTTGGTGTTATCATCCTATTGTTGACAGGGGGTAACGATGCGTACCATCACCAAGAAGGAACTCACGGACCGGATCGCCGACCGCGTCGACAGCAAGCGGGTCCTGGTCAAGGACATCATCCAGCGGTTCCTCGACGAGGTCATCACGGAACTGACGAAGGGCAATCGGCTGGAGTTCCGTGACTTCGGCGTCTTCGAGGTCCGGATGCGCAAGCCTCGGATGGCCCAGAACCCGCGGACGATGCAGCGGGTCCCCGTGCGCGAGAAACGCACGGTCAAGTTCAAGGTCGGCCGCCTGATGCGGGACCGCGTTGAGGGAGGGCAGCCGGACGCCCAGGCCCCGCGGGCCAGCCGGCCCGTTCAGGCTCCCACCGTTTCCCAGGTGCCTCCGTCGCCTTCTGCTGAGTAGCCGTACCGTTCGCCGAAGCCCGGGGCCGGCGGCGGGGCATCCCCACGGAGGCCGACGCGGCCGCGGGTCGGCGAACTCGCCGGGCGCTCCAGAGGCCCGTAGCGGATGCCTGGCGTCAGGGCCCCCGGCCGTTGCTTCGGAGAACCGCGCCGTGAGAGACGAACGAGCCGTCCGGCAACTGGCCCTTCAGATGTTCGACCTCACGAAACTGAGCTGGCTCAGGTCGCAGCGCGAGAAACTCAAGGGCGGCTACGACCTCTCGGAATCCGAGTTCCTCACGCTCGATGCCCTGGAGGACGTCGGCTCCCTCTCGGTCGGCCAGCTGCGGCGGCTCGTCGGCGTGCTGCCGTCCCAGATGTCGCGCATCATCAAGGCCCTCGAGCAGCGCTACGACGAGAAACTCGTCCTGTGCTCGATCAACCCACAGGACAAGCGCAAGATCGACGTCTCCATCACGCCCAGGGGTCGGCGCGCCATCGAGGCCTACCGGCGGGCCAAGATCCAGATGATCGCCGCGTCGCTGCGCTCGCTGTCGGCGAGGGACTTTGCCGCCTTCGCGCGGATCATGGGGCGGATCGGGACAACGATGGAGACCGATCAGCCGCCCGCAGCGCCGCTGCCGCCAGAGGGTCCCGGCCCGTGAACGTCGCGCTGACTGGCTTGCCGCTTTCCGGGAAGACCTGCGTCTTCGACGCCGTCTCGGAGGGCGCGGTGGACTCGTCCGCCCACCCCGCCCGCGCCGAGCACCCCAACATCGCCCAGGTGAACGTACCCGACGACCGGCTCGACTGGCTCTTCGAGCACGCCCGTCCGCCGAAGAAGGTGCCCGTCCAGATCGAGTGGCTTGACCTGCCAGGGCTGGCCCCGGGGCGGAGCGACCTGGCGGCCCAGAACACGGCTGTCATGGAGCACCTTCGCCGCGCCGACGCCCTGGTGCTCGTCCTGAGGGCCTTCAACAACCCGGCCGCCCCCCATCCCCGCGGGCGCGTCGACCCGCGCGCCGACCTCGATACCTTGCGGGCCGAGTTCCTCATCTCGGACCTCGACGTGACCCTGCGGCGGATCGAGCGGCTCGAGAAGCAGATCCTCAAACCTACCCCCGACCGCGAGGCCCACAAGCGCGAACTCGACCTCCTCGGCCGCTGCCGCCAGGCGCTTGAGGCCGAACGCCCCGTCCACAGCGCCGTCCAGAGCGACCACGAGCGCGCGATGCTCCGCGGCTTCGCATTCCTCACCGAGAAGCCGTGCTTTCTCGTCCTGAACGTCGGCGAGGACGCCGCCGGCGACCCCGAGGCGGCGGCCGCGCCCTTGAAGGAC
>Ga0315274_10014429_pt1 | contig 11202 bp, 9 predicted proteins | sample YL17G02_20_MG_FD_203700 | JGI IMG/M metagenome (GOLD analysis project Ga0315274, IMG submission 203700) | Sediment microbial communities from Yellowstone Lake, YNP, Wyoming, USA - YL17G02_20 | ecosystem: Environmental > Aquatic > Freshwater > Lake > Sediment | place: USA: Wyoming | collected...
CATGATCATCGGGTAGGCAAACGCATCGTTGATATTAAGGAACTTCAGTTGATTATTACCTTCTACAAGATCGGACTGGGGCACCTGTTCTTCAAAACGATAACGGCTCTTCCCATCCCAATAAGCTTCATCGATGGGAGTCACGCGGTTATTGAGCGTGAACCGCGTGTGATGATCAGGGCTGTTATCAGCGTTATAGGAGTAGGCTGCTATCTCACCCCGAATCGTAGCTGTGTAAGTGCCGGAAGCCAAGCCTGTGAGGGTAGTTGTGTAGGTATGTGTATTAAGATCCGTCACAAATTCCCAATACCAGGTATCTTCTGTTGTGAATGATTGTTCCCAATGGCGGAGCTCCCGCTCAGCACGTACTGTAGCTTGATAGGTTGCTGGAATAGGGTCGGTGCTCCCAGTGGGAGCGCCGTTTACTGCAGACATGCGCGGCCCTCCCCCCCCACCTACTGTCAGCCAATATACATTCTGGTCAGTATATTTTTCCAGCATGAAATGGTTAAATTCCGGGTGCCAGAGAACCAGAGAGCCATCTGTTAATTGTTCCGTTAAAGTGATCCATTGGGTACTTTCCGCCGCGTACTGTTGCGCCATGAAATCCCCGCGGAATTTTTCACCATAGAAATAGATCGAATCATTACTCCCAAATACACCATCACCCCCATCATCTACATAAATAGCAACATCGCGTCCCTGGTTATACAGGTGAAAAGTATTGGGGGGTTGGCTGCTTAGCGGATGGATTTGTTGCAATGCTTCGTAAGTCAACCGGTACAGCCCATCAAGTTTAATAGCGATTTTATATCGTGGACCTAGGAAGACTGGTTCATAATCGTCTACGGCGGAGGTCTGTCCTGCCGATTCAGGATGATATATCTCCGATGACGGAACTCCACGCCAGGCACGGGCAACATCATAATTTAACACCAATCCCTGTAAAACAGCATCATAAGCGTCGTCTGTGGAGCTTATATCCACAGCCGAGTCGCCCAATGTACCACCTATAAATTGCACATCCACTTTCAACTGCTTGTGCCAGAGAAGAGAGCCTTGCAGCGGATTGTACTGAAATGGATAAAGTTCAATCCGTACAACTCTCTGATCGCGCAGCCAGGCATCATCAACAATACGAACCAAAGCATCCGGGTAAAGGGCGTTGGATGCAAAAGCTACGGCATCTCGATCGTAAACGAACTTGCCAGAGGTCGCATCTTCCTCCGCAAAATCAGCCCGTGGTACAGGTGATATGTTGTAATGCCCTGGAAGAATTTCCGAGACCTCAGAAATCACCTGAATCGCGACCTGGGCATCCGCTGGTAACCCGATCAGCGCACTATATACAGGCATCTCTGGTTTTCCAATTTCCGATGTCTGACCAGCACCATCGAGAGCGATTTTATAAGTGCCCTCCGCTCCTTGGGGTCCATTCACCAACATGTAGGTGGGTACGTTCAGTTCCAGTTCCACGCCCATACTATCCGAGTGGGATAGGTGGAGCCCAGTTGCCTGATTATGAGCGGTCGGTAACGGTAAATAAACCTGCTCGGACTGCCCACGACTTGACAGTGGGGAGCTGAAAAGCAGAGTCAGTATCGTGACGATATATATTATTCGACGGCACATAAGTTTCTTTGTTAAAAAAAAAGAACCAGGGGTTTCCAGCGGTTGATGGATCGCCGCTCCTTTAAAGGAGCTTGAAATCCCATTTCACGCTGGCCCCACCCCTGGCCTGATGTTACTCCAGGTTAACTCCGGTAGAATTCACCTATTAATCGTGGTTACTTTTAAACCACTCCCTATTGATCCTCAAGAGGATCGATCATGAAAGGAGTAGGATATGGAGAACCTGCTTGAGTTTCCAGCTCCAACTCATGAACGATTATTGGTTTTTCATAAGGCTTTCGCAGGTCAATAATCAATTCCACTCGCTCGGTAATCGGTTCCATGTATTTCCTTCCTTCTCTATAAAGACAACAAAATACCTGCTGGATGTATTATTACAAATTATAGAGTAATTGTATCTTAATCTCTAAGTCAATGCAAGGTTCGTTGGGAATATATTTAGTAAAAAAAAGCTGACAGGCCTGTAAGGTGCCTGTCAGCTTTTTTCGACCATTATCTAATCACCGGCGCTTATATGCCAGGAGCAAACCTCCACTGCCCAACAACAATGCGATGAGTAGTAAGGTTATTGGCAGGCCCGTATTACGGGCAGACGAAGCTGTCAGACTGCGCAGCCGAATCGCCGTAGGATCGGAGCCATCGGTCGAACCAACAACATATTGTGTGCCTGATAATTCAAATGCAGGAATACCAGACACCTGTAGCGTCTGGCCAATAATGCTAACACCTACGGTAACAGGGTCCCAACAAGCTGGGTCTCCTAACATCGCGCAATCTGCGATATTGGTAATTTTAAACACTGCATGTTGGTTAAGTACATTCGCAGTACATTCGGGATTGTTGTCAACCGGCATGACAACGTTCCAGTTACCGCTGCCACCACGCACGAAGAAGTCGAAATAAATACCACACATGGAATTTATATATTTTGCTATCCCGTTGCCAAACGGCGGGTAATCTTTCCCATGGCTGACGATTATCGCGGTACCCGTTCCACCGCCCATGGAGGCCCCACCCAGGGTGACATTTCCTCCTGGAACACTTAAATACCCATCAGAATAAGATTCCACCAGATTCCCAAGGCGAGCATCCCAATCTGATCCCAGGCCAATCGGTCCAGAACCGTCATAAGTACCCCACCAGTTGTGTGCGAGATTGGCAGTGCACGCGCTCCCGTTTTTGGCTGTACCCAGGTTAGAGAGGTTGTTCGCGTACGCATTTAAAGAACCTCCAAGGCAATTAAACGCCACCGAACTGTTCGCATCAATTGCATTTCCTTTTACTGTGACTATCCCCCCATTCACATTGATCGCTGCGGTAGTCCCGCCTGCGATAACAGCGAAATCTTTTATTACCACAGTACCATCATCGATTGAAATTGTATTATTTCCCGCAGATGTCAACGATGCGCTGGTATTTCCTCTCTGCAATGTCATGCTCCGCCCGATTACCACATTCTCAGTGAAAGATCCCATTATGTTAACAATCCCTCCGGTGGCCACATAGTCAATCGCTCTCTGAGCTATAGGATAACATGGGATGCTCGATCCGCATTGGGCTGGAGAACCAGCAAAAACGGTATTTGCAGCTGGGTATATGGTCACACTGGCAGTTCTTAATGCAATACTTGACCACCCACTGGCACCTGCTGGATCGCGACGTTGCCGTAAAATGACAGATTCGGTGGCTGCTTCGCGGGGCACGATGATGGTGATTTCAAGAATATCTTCTATGTTTTGTATCCCCCCAGAAGCCTCCGTAACCACAAATCCTACAACATACTTTCCGGTACTGGATGGACAATTTGCTGTTGGATCACCTAAGATAGATGGGCCTTCTTTCACGTAGGTATTACCGCCGAACGATACTACATCGCCTATTGCTGTGAATCCATCGGTGATTAATCCGATCGAGTTATTTAAATTCTCATCATAATATAAACACAGGGCATGACCATCACCCAACGAAAGACCTGTTGCTCCAGTCCATTCTATGTAGGATGTGATTTCGTTACCGGGGTAAACAGGAGACGGTGTTATTGTAAAATCAGATATTGCGTCTGGACCAGATGGTTCAGCAAGCGCAGCATTGGTTGCGACCAATGCTAGAACCACAGCAACGATGAGTGAAAATCGTAATGTCCTCATAAGTTTTTTCCTTCGCATACCCTTTCAGGTGAAATGCTCCATCACTTTCCGCTGTGAAAGCAACGTCCACTGCCTCATAACGATAACAATTCCATAGCCAATGATCACGCTGGTCAGGATTAATGCCAGCTGCCCCGGTAAAACATCCTGAGAGTGACTGTTCACGATCTGGCTAAACGTGGATACCCCATCGGCGTGAATTCCTTCGACCCGATAGATGTAATTCCTACCGGGCATCAGTAAAGCATCCACAAAACTATATCGCAGACGGTTAGCCTGAGCGGGGATTTCTGTAACTAACTCAAATTGGCTGCTTCCTTGCGAAGCACGGTAGATACGGTAACTGGTCATCCTATCTCGTTCGAGAGACCATTGCAGCACCACCCCAGGCCGAACTGCCAGCCAGAGTAAGATCAACACCGAAAGTGTTAACAGCGCCCCCGCAAATAAACTCCAACTTGGTCGAGTCACGCGTGTAAAAGACGCGGTTGGTTCACGGATTATTGCCATCAGACGTTGCCGTACCTGAGACGAAGGCATTCTTTGCGGCTGGCTGGTAACGGCAGTCTGAATTTGTTTCCAGGCATCTACCTCAGCACGCGCTCGATCGTCCCGGCTTATACCAGCTTCCACCGCTTCGCATTCAAGCGCAGAGAGGCTTCTATTTACATACCATGGAAGTAACTTTCGAAAGGATTGTTGTGATTTCCTGATCATGATACGAAATCCGCTGCTTTTAGCTTGCCATTTATCACTCGTAAGGCATAACTCATCCGGCTCTTCACAGTACCAACCGGGCAACCGACTACCTGAGCTATCTCTCCATAAGCCATCCCATGCACAAAAGCCAGCTCCAAAACAGCCCTGTGTTTAGGTGAAAGGTGGTTAATAGCTTTTCGTACCTCGTCACTCTGCCAGGTTTCAAACGTGACTTGCTCAGGTACCTCTAAATTAATTACGGTCATATCATCAAAAGGTGTTACCGGGCGGTGTTTCCGCAGCCAGGAAATGGCCTGGTAATGAGCAATACGATACATCCATGTTTTTACCTGAGCTTGCTCCCGGAATCTATGCGCGCCCCGCCACACAGCAAGAAATATCTCTTGCAATAAATCCTCAGCCTCTTTTGGCTCATGGATCAGGCGAAGCACATAATTGTATATCGAGCCGTGATAACGCTGATAAAGCTCACCAAAAGCCAATTCATCTCCGCTAGCAACCCGGCGTAAGAGGTATATATCGCTTGCTGAGGAGATGGATTTATCCATTTCTACAATCTTAATGTCGTAAAAAGCAGCATTATGGTTCATAATCAAGCCAATAAATCACTACAAACATTCTCGTTACCCCGTAATCACTTGCCAAAACGAATCATCCGGTAGAAAATGGAGACGATATACCGGCACCCCTCGCAGCAATTTCATACTTCGTTCCATTAATGCAATGCTTTGTTCTGAATTCACGGAGATAATTGGAATATTGGACACAAATTCTGCCAATGCCTGACCTGGCTTTAACGGCTCAAGGAAAACAGACTTATCCTGTACCAAACGATACATGGCTACCAGTGGTGCAGTTAGCGGTTTTGGTTCAACCTGTGTGAGATTCCAAAAGGGCGTGCTGTACATCGTCCAGGTATATCCATTTGGCATTAACACTACCAGATCATCATTCAGTACCTCATCGTTAACAGACGATCGCGAGACAGTTGTCTTACCACTCCCTGAATGGCCAAAGAATAAATACCCACTTCCACTATGGAGGATACCGGCTCCATGCACCATCATCCCCCCTGCCTGGAAGGTCAGCAAAGCGATTAATACCCGTAAAAAATAGTCCACTGCTTCTAAAGGGGTAGAAACCTGTATTTCAAGCTCTGCCTGTCGGTTCACTATATCTCCACAACCAGAAAAATTGGGACCAGAAAGAAAAACCTTACCACTATTAAAAGAGATATTGGGGATCACGAAAACAGTTGAGCTGGTTATTTTTTTCCACGTTATGTCAAGAAGAAATTCAACTGTGCCCACAGAAAGGAAAGCATGATACCGCCAGCAGAGCTCGTCAAACAATCTGGCATTATCACAAGTTAATGTGATGTTTATACCTGCGATATCAAGGGAACATGTATTGTTCATCACCCCTCTAACCGGTTTTCGACCGAGGCCATATGAGAGAAGCGAAACCGAACAATGTTACCGCGGAGAGAGCAATTGTTACGAACAACTCTATTTTCCCACTGGCTTGCGCTTTCACTTCAACTGGACCGTGCCTGTTCGTTGTACCATCAGCGTTGACATCTTCAAGGTAATAGCAATACACTCGTCCTGGTACAACGTTCATGTCAATATACCGGTAATCACCGCCCGTCTGGGCATCTTCGGACACAGGAATAAGTTCAATATTCACCAACTCGCCAGGATCGGTTGAGTTCTCACTTCGATATAAGTTATACCCTACAGTATGCAACTCACTGGCAGTGCTCCACTCAATTACTACCCGCGCCTCTGAGGAGACTTTCCTGGTGTAAAAACCCAATCCAAGAACAATAATCCCCATCAATCCAAGTAAAATCCACGAGGTTATTCGCGTTTTCATCCTACATGAGATTATACCCGAATCGATTTCTACAAGGCTTCGAAAAACTCTGCGATTCCCCTTGCCTACTATCACAACCGCCTCTATAATTCATACATGAGTCAATCTTCCAATCTTTACCGCCTGCAGCTAATTGAAAGCCAAATCGATCAAGCACGCGCCCATGTGCGTGAAATCGAGGCTGCTTTAAGTAATAACGTAGTTTTGCAGCAAGCTCAGGAATTCTTTAATTCCACTGAGCAATCTCTCCAAGATGCTCGAAAATCTCTGCGAAAAACAGAAGAAGTCGTCCAAGATCAACACATCAAAATCGACCAGACGGATAGTGTATTATACGGCGGGAAAGTACGGAACCCGAAAGAGCTTCAGGATCTACAGAATGAGGTAGCTGCGTTGAAACGTTTTTTGAGCGTGCTCGAAGATCGCCAGCTGGAGGCGATGTTAACTCTTGAAGACGATGAGAAAGAACAAAAACAAGCCAGTATCAAATTGGATGAAACTCGGGCTCTTACAGCTGAACAACAGTCTGGAATGAATGGCGAGTTAACCCACCTGCTCAAGACTATCGAACGGTTAGAGATTGAACGGCAGGCTGCTACTACAGCTGTAAACCCAGCTGACTTAAGTCTTTACGAACAACTTCGCCAGACACGACGCGGGGTTGCCATAGCCAAGGTATCGGCTCAAGCCTGTGGGGCTTGCGGCTCTTTACTGACCCCTGCCCTGGTGCAGGCTGCCTACTCGCCTAGCCAATTGATGCGCTGCACTTCTTGCGGACGCATTCTTTATGCTGGTTAAAATGCCTAAAATAGACCGTATTTCTTTCTGGATCGGTTTCGCCGTGGGGATGATTTTCGCCTGGTTTTTCGCATTCCTGAGGCGGGGCTGGCCGCATCTGGTGGCTTTTTTAAAACAACAAATACAAGCAGCTCGAGATAGCCTGACTGCTGGAACTGAAGATCGCTTGCGAAATGATATGCTGCGTCTGGCGCAACACCAACATCTGGCAGCACCCTTCGCCGCGTTGGATGAGATCCTGGTTCCGCCAGCACTACTTACTCCGCCCAGTGCTGTGGATCCTGAAAATATCTCCCTCGTTGATGAAAGCTCACAACAGGCGATCCCATACCTCCCCGATTGGCCCGAGTTAGCTGCCACCTTTTATGCTCCTACACTCAGCCTAGTTGAAGCCCTACAAGGCAAATCCAACCTGATCCTGATGGGTCAACCCGGCAGTGGTAAAACGGTTGCATTAGCCCATCTTGCATCCCTCATCGCCCGTTGTGACCCGCAAGCCAAAGAGTTGAGCAATCTCGTTCCGGTGTTGATCCATGCTGGCGATCTCGATCCATTATCAGCTGAAAAAGACCCTCTAACCCCGTTCATCGACGCGCTGGTTATCCATGTTTCATCCCTGACATTACCGCGTCTACCCGTATTATTGCGGAATGTATATGAAAGCGGGCGGGTAATGTTAATGATCGATGGATTGGATGAGTTTAGCCCTGAGGTTGCCAAACGGGTGATCGAAAAGCTAAAAGGATTACTGGCGCGGTATCCTTTAATTCGTGTCATCGTTGCCACTACCCCATACTATTACGATGGACTTACCGCTCTTGGTTTCTTACCTGTGGCTATAGCAGCCTGGAACGATCACCAAAAGGCTCTATTTCTCGAGAAATGGCGCGATTTATGGTCCCATTTGCTAGTCTCTGACAATCAACAGCCAGGACTGGTCGATCCGATGATCATGAGTGGTTGGCTTACAAATCGCGAAGTGCCACCAAACCCGCTGGAATATACTCTTAAAGTATGGGCTGCTTTCGCAGGAGATGCCCTGGGAGCCGAAACCTCGCATACATTGGAGGCTTATCTCCGTCGAATGACCGTAAACATTCGTAATGCCCGGCCTGCCATGGAAAAGTTGGCAAGCCAGATGCTCCTGGCGACCCACCCGATTGCCAGCCAGCGGGATGCCGAGACCTGGCTGGGCGAGTTCGATAGTGCAGAAATATCGGCCGGGGAGGGAATAAGCATAAAACATTCGGGGAGTGCAGCGAAGAAAAAATCCGCAGCGCGACCTTCCTCAAACGTACTCCCAGCATTAATCTCGAATGGTCTGCTGGTTAACCGCCGCGGTTCATATCTCAGCTTTGTTCATCCGGTTCTACCCGGTTACTTGTGCGGTAATATGCTCGCGAAAACTGGCGAGGCCTGGAACATACAAAACCAACCCGATTGGGTTGGTAAATCATTGACATTACAATTCTTGGCTAGCTTTGGCAATGTGAGTAATCTTGTCGAGAGTCTGCTCGCTCAATGGGATGATGCCCTCAAACGTGGAGTGCTTACTGCCGGTCGTTGGCTACGTACCGCCCCTAAGAATGCATCCTGGCGTAGTACCGTCATGCGCGGGTTGGCTACCACTATACAAAAAGAACAGACCACACTGGGATTGAGTGCGCGTGCGCTGACTGCTCTAGCCTTAACCGGCGATCCCAGTCTTACAGCTTTGTTCCGGCAGTTATTTAAATCGAATGAACCCAACCTCCGGTTGCTCGGGATCCTCGGATGTGGGATGACACACGATATAAAAATAATCCCTGATCTCACCAGCATGGCTGAAGATCCAGTACCCAATGTTGGGCGCGCTGCCTGCCTGGCTCTAATGGCCATAGGTAATAAGGCTGCTTTAGATGCCATTGCAACGGTCCTGTTACAAGGCAATGATGCCAGCCGCCGCGCGGCAGCGGAAGTATTGGCCTTGAACCCAGAGGAAGGTTATCCTACACTCCAGGAAGGTGCTGGCGTAGATGATTTATTGGTACGGCACGCGGTAGTCTTCGGCCTGGCCAGGATTAACCAACCCTGGGCTGCTCAACTGTTAGAAAAGATGGCGATCGAAGATGGTCAATGGGTTGTAAGGAACGCTGCTGCCCAGGCATTAGAAGATCTCAAACGTCTGAACCCTCACATCCCTGTAGCGATGCCTCCCTTACAGGAGATACCATGGTTGATTAAATATGCTGCAAAATCGGGATCTGGCGTCGCTCCAGGTAAACCAGCTGTAGATTTGCTAATCAAAGCCCTGAAAGACGGGGAAGAAGGCGAACGCATAGCAGCCCTGGATTATGTACGCTTGTATGGAACAGACGAGTACATTATCCAGATATACCATCTTCTCTATGGCAGCCAGGGCGAGTTGCGCGAGACTGCTTTCAACACCCTCTGGCACCTTGCAGCCACAGGGATCAAGCTCCCCTCGCCAATCCAGTTTGGATTGGGGTAATAACTAATATGCACATGAGTCTACCAAACGCTTGGTCTTGGGGATTACCCCAACACACTCCACACCTCCAGCTTAGACTGCACCCTCCGGATAACATCATCGGTAAACTCGGTGGTGGTCGAATGCCCACCCAGGTCAGCTGTTTTCACATTATCGAAGATCGCCTCAAATACCGACTCGTAAACGGCACGCGAGGCTCGCTCTGCTTCAGGCGAACCAAAATAAGACAACAGTGCCGCACAAGCCAGGATCATTGCCATCGGATTGGCAATATTTTTCCCCTGCAGGGCGGGAGCGGTTCCGTGGGGCGCCTCTGCCATGACAACTTTCACCTTCGTAGCCGTCTCATCGAAGCCTAGCACAAGCGACTCGGACCCAGCGATGGTGCCGAACATCTGCAAAACAAGATCAGAAAGCAGATCACCATCGCGGTTGAGGGCAGGGATAACCATCCCTTCCCCTGCTGAAGTGAGTAGTAGAGCCAGGGTTGCATCAATCAACTGTGGATCATAACGCACCTGGGGGTAATGTTTGTGGGCGGCATCCATTTCCTCCTTGAACATCCCCTCGTACACCGGGCTGACCGTAAATTTGGGGCCGCCGAAGACCTTTGCTCCCATTCGCTGAGCATATTGGAAGGCAAATTCTGCCACCGAACGGCATGTAGAACGGCTGATTTTCTCAGTACGGTAAGCATATTCATCCCCGTCTTTCACCTCACGCCATTCCTTGGCCCCATACGCATCATCTACCGCCATTCGGACAACTGCTATAGGAGCATATACCCCTGCCATCGGACGGACTCCGGGAATACGCCTCCCCGTCCGAAGGATCACCTTCCCATCAATAGCTTCACGCAGGATTGCATTGGGCGAGCCAACATCATCTTTTCCTTCGGGAGTAATGGTGGCGGCTTTTAAGCCCAAACCTGTCGAGGCCATCGCTGAAGCGGCTTCACACACCACGGCGTTTTTCGTAACCCGCCGGTTGGCTAATGAAAGATCGTAATGGATAAACTCGGTTGGTACTCGTGTCACCTCGGGTGTAAGTACCCTCAGACTTTCCTGCAACAATTCCTGCCCCGTCTGATCACCTCCTAAAACAACCACCGTGCGAACAGCCATAATGACCTCCACTCCAAAGAATAAATAAAATTTTACAGGTTTAGTCTGATTTTAACTGTAGTACTCTCGAGATGTCAAATGTTATTTAGAATAAACAAACGAGCGGCCGGATAAAGCTAGTCGCTCGTACTTAAACCATATGAGGGGCTGCCTCTCTCAAGGAGAGTATTTATGGGTTGGCAGCCTGTCAAATCAGATGAGATAAAATCGTCTGGTGAACGATATCGGCGTCAAGGTCCAGGATGGAAACAAGCTTATCGCGGCCAGTTGTTCCAGCGACGATCTCAATACGCGAGGCTTCAACTTTTAACACATCCGACAGGAAAGTAACCAAAGCCTGGTTTGATTGTCCTTCATCTGGTGGAGCGGTCAAGCGAATTTTTACCGTCCCATCGCTTAAAACTTCAACGAT
>Ga0315274_10014430_pt1 | contig 11202 bp, 11 predicted proteins | sample YL17G02_20_MG_FD_203700 | JGI IMG/M metagenome (GOLD analysis project Ga0315274, IMG submission 203700) | Sediment microbial communities from Yellowstone Lake, YNP, Wyoming, USA - YL17G02_20 | ecosystem: Environmental > Aquatic > Freshwater > Lake > Sediment | place: USA: Wyoming | collected...
GGAGGGCGGGTCCAATCTGGATGCCGCTTTCGTCGCCACCAACAACCTCAGTTCGGTCACGAATGCGACAGGAGACGGCGGGCCATGCTTCTACCAGTTGTTGGTCCGATAAATCCTCGCGAACACAATTTGAAACAACCGCTCCGGGCAAATCAGTCCTTCCGCACACGAAAATGAAAACGAACTATCAGCAAAGTAACATCCGGTCGCTCGCATTGGCTTTGAGCTTCACCGCTGCCAGTGCGTTCGGCCACACGTTCACCAACGACACCGCTCTCAGTCCGGGCGACACGACTTACGATGACCTGGGCATCATCGTGAGCAACTGCACGTTCACGGTGAACGGCGCGCACCGTTTCGCGTCGCTGCTGCTCACCGACGGCGCGGTGCTCACGCATTCGCCCGCGCCCAACGGTGAACCGGACGATCGTCTCGACCTGACGATCGTCGGCGACCTGATGGTGGACGCCACGAGTCGCGTGGACGCGAACGCCAAGGGCTACGCCCCGGGCAACGGTCCCGGCAAGGGTTTGAACGACTACGACAATCCCTCCTCCGGCGGGCATGGCGGGCCAGGGGGCAACAGCTCCTCGCTCGCTGGCGGCGGCGCGTACGACGCGGTGCTCGCACCGTCGCAGTGGGGCAGCGGCGGTGGCAACATGGGAAGCACCACCGGACCCGGCGGCGCGGGTGGCGGTGTCATCCGGCTCAACGTGGGCGGCGTGCTCACGGTGGCCGGTCAGTTGAGCGCCAATGGTGAAGGCACTTTTGACAGCGGCGGCGCCGGTGGCAGCATTCATCTCACCGTCGGCACGCTGGCCGGCGCGGGCACCATCTCCGCAAAGGGTGGCGATGCCGGTTACTTCCTCTCCGGCGGCGGCGGCGGCGGACGCATCGCGATGTACTACGGCAGTTCCACTTTCAGCGGCACGCTCAGCGCGGCGGGCGGCCTCAGCACCAGCGGACGTTGCGGCGGCGTGGGCACCCTCTACGTCCGAGCCAACAGTGTCAGTGTCGGCGACTTGATCCTCGATAACACCGGGCGGTCGAACGTCATGGAAACCCCGATCACCGCGCCCGTCGCTTATCGGCTCACGCTCACCAACGCCACGGCGTATGCGACCGAACCACTCACGCTCACCGGCCTGCGCGTCAGCGCGAACGGTCTCCTCACTCATCCGTTTCAAGGGCCGCGCCTCCAAGTGCTGGTGCAAGGCAACGCCGTGGTGGAAGGCGGCGGAGCCATTGCGGCGGACACGCGGGGCTATCCGGCGCAGACTGGGCCGGGCAAGGGGAGCTGGCTCGGGGGTTATTATGGACAGGGGTCCGGCGCGGGACATGGCGGCCAGGGCGGCGCTTGCTGGTCAGGGCCGGGCGGCGTGACCTACGATTCTGAAACTGAGCCTGTGGATTTCGGGAGCGGCGGCGGCGGCGGTGCCACACCAAACCGAGGGGGCGGGGCGATTCAACTGACCGTCGAAGGCACGCTCACGATTGACGGTCGCGTTTCGGTCAATGCCAACGCGGTGGCCGGGGGCTACGACGGCGGCGGTTCGGGAGGCAGCGTTTGGCTGACTGCGGGTCGGTTGAACGGTGCCGGAAGTATCACCGCGAACGGCCAGGTAGCCGCATACTCCGGCGCCGGCAGCGGCGGCGGCGGGCGCATCGCGATCGACACCGGCGTCAATCAGTTCACCGGCTCGGTTATGGCAGGCGGTGGCATGGGTGGCAACCAATCGGGCGGAGCCGGAACTGTGCATTACGGCACGAACGTCCCCTCCGGCTTGGTCAGTTGGTGGCCGGGCGAGAACAGCGCGGAAGACATCGCGGGCCCGAACAACGCCACCCCCGTCGGCAACGTCGGCTACGCACCAGGCTTGGTTGGGACTGCGTTTCAGTTGAACGGCGGCTATTTCGAGGCGCCGTGGTCGCCCAGTCTCTTGTTCATTACCGGCGAATCGGCCATGACCGCCGAATGCTGGGTGTTCAGCCAGAACGACTCCCTGCCGTTCCACGTCTGCGGCATGCGCAATGACGCCTCGGGGCAGAGCAAGTGGCAGATCGCCTGTGATGTGGACAATCCCCAATTTACGCCGGAGCGTGACCGATGGAACCACATGGCGCTGACGCTTGATCACCAAAGCTACCGCTTTTACCGGAACGGGGTTCTACTGCTGTCCACCGAAACCTTCAATTGGGGAGGGGGGCCAAACACGAATACCACCTTCAAGATCGGCACGTCCGACATCTACAAGCCTTTCATCGGCTTGATCGACGAACTCCGCTACTACAACCGCGCCCTCACCTCGAACGAAGTCGCCGCCATCTACGCCGCCGGCACAAACAAGATCGTGCTGCCGCCGACTTTGGCTGTGTCGCTCACCAGCGGCAACGTGCTGCTCTCCTGGCCCGCCAGTGCCGAGGGCTTCGGGCTTGTCTCGCGCACGAACCTCGACACCGGCAATTGGGAAGCCGTGACCAATGAGCCTTCCTTGAACGGCGCCCGGAAGGAAGTTCTGCTCCCGGCCACCACGCCCGCGCAGCGGTTCTTCCGGCTCAGCAAGCCGGGACCGTAAAGCGACCTGGAAGAAGATCGACGAAGTGTTCGCGTGCAGAGTCTCCTGCCTCCGTCATGAGCGCGGAGTTTGTCGGTCGCAGGAAGGAGCTGGCCATGCTGGAACAGGCGTGGAAGGCGGAGGCCGGGGCCTTCATCCCTGTTTATGGCCGCCGTCGTGTGGGCAAGAGCGAACTGCTCGTCAAGTTCATGACCGGCAAGCCGGCTCTCTACGTTAGCGGCAAGGTTGCGCCCGCCAAACTGCAAATCCGCGAGTTCCTTCGCGCCGCGGCCTCGGCGCTACCGGAGCCGTTGCTGGCCGACCACCCTGCCGCCGACTGGCCCGCCGCCTTCCGCCTCGTCGAGGAGCGCTGGAAGGGGCCGGGGAAGCTCATCATTGCGCTCGACGAGTTCCAGTGGATGGCCGCGGCCAGTCCGGAACTGCCGTCCGTGTTGCAGGAGTGTTGGGACCGGCGGTGGCGCAACGGCCGCAACATGCTCATCCTGTGCGGCTCCTACCTCGGCTTCATGGAACGCGAGGTCTTGGGCACGAAAAGCCCGCTCTTTGGCCGCCGCACCGCGCAGATTCTCCTTCGCCCCTTCGGCTACAGCGAAGCGGCCGAGTTCCATCCGCATTGGTCGCGCGCCAACCAGGCTGCCGCCTACTTCATCTGCGGGGGCCTGCCCTTCTACCTCCACTGCTTCTCGGCTTCGCTCTCCATCGAACAGAACCTCGCCGCCACCGTCTTCGACGAACTGGGCCTGCTCTTCCGCGAGCCGGAATTCCTCCTGCGCGAAGAACTGCGCGAAGTCTCGACCTACAACGCCATTCTACTGGCCCTCGCCGCCGGCAGCCCGACCAACAGCGAGATTTCCAGAGCCACCGGCATTGGTGACCGTGCCCTGCACTACTACCTCAGCACGCTGGTCGAACTGGGCTACGTCCAACGCCGCTTCCCGCTCACCGGCGCGCCGCCCACCGCGCGGCAGGTCCGCTACTCGCTCGAAGACCCGCTGCTGCGGTTCTGGTTCCGCTTTGTTTATCCCAACCTCAGCCTCATCGCCCGCCTCGGCGCCGCCCGGGCCGTGCGCGAACTCGTCCTGCCAGACCTGGACAGCTACTACGGCTACGGTTTCGAGCGCCTCTGCCGCGAAGCCCTCCCCGCACTCTACGCCCGCGAAGGCGTCCGCGCCGGTTTCGCGGTGGGCGAGTACTGGGACAAAGACACGCAGATTGATGTGGTGGGATTGCGGTAGGACCACGGGACCGACCTCGGCGAATGTAAATGGGGTCACGTCGGATCCGCGACCGCCTTGCGGGCCGAATTGCGCGCCCGCCTGCCGCGCTTCCCCAATCCCCGCCAAGCCGCGCTCGGCCTCCGCTTTTTCACCCGCCAGCGGATGCGCGTCACGCCTGACGCCTCCGCCCGCGAACGCTGGCACTGCCTCGACGATTTGTATGAACTCGATTGCATTCCGCCTCGCCGGCCAACTCGGCATTGACGCGACGAAGAAACTCCCCGGCGAAGGCTTCAAACGCCCCTGGCCGCCGCTCATCAAGATGGATGAAGCCGTGAAGGCGAAAGTGGAAAAAATCATGGCGAACCAAAACGCCTCACGAATTCAAGCCGCATCTCCACAATGAAGCGCATTCAAATATGAGCCAACATCTCACACGACGAAAAACACCCGAGGAGGCTGAACTGGATCAAAAGAAGGCCAAACTCGCCTCGCTTGAATCGGAGCTTGTCCAGCGTGAGTTGGATTTGGCGACACTCCAAGGGGAACTGCGGAATTTCGAAGCTCGTTACCTGCGAATTGTCGGCGCACGCTACGCAGACCTCGATGATATTGAAGCACAAATTGCAGAAGCAATAGCTCGACGAAATCCCGCCGACCAATCTGCCGGTGAATCGGCGCGGACGGCCCGGGCCAAGGCACGAGAAACAGCGAGCGCCGTCGCACAACCCCCAGAAACGACCACCCCAGAGTTCCAACCGTCGGACAGCTTGAAGAAGCTCTATCGCGAGGCCGCCAAGCGTCTTCATCCTGACCTCGCATCAGATGAAGACCAACGCCGACGTCGAAACGAACTCATGACTCAAGCCAACCGTGCCTATCAAGAGGGCGACGAAGAGGCGCTTCGGCGGATACTGGAAGAATGGGAGGCCAGTCCTGAATCCGTCGAAGGAGATGGAATTGGCTCGGAACTGGTCAGGGTTGTTCGGAAGATTCACCAAGTCCAACGACGGTTGGACGCAATTCACAACCAGCTCTCTCAGCTCAAGGCTTCACCGCTGTTTGAACTAATGGGACGGGCCAGCGACGCAAAAGACGGTGGACAGGATTTGCTCCAGCAAATGGCCTTGGCAGTGGAAACCCAAATCAACGACGCAAAGAGAAAACTGCACTCGCTCCGCACGGGCGAAACACGATAATGAGCGAACCAGAAAATTCAAATTCGGGCGGCTTGCTTCCGAGCGGCAACAGAGGGTTGCAACTTTCTGCTTCGGGTGCTTTGGCGAAGCGTGGCCTCGACTTGCTTCAGACCAAGCGTGTTGCCTCGCCGCCTTCACGGAGAATCCGCGACCTGCATAAGGCGATGATCTCCGCCTGCTTTGGAGCGAAGACCTACATGGCTGAGTATCGCGATGGACTCCCACCGTTATTGGTGGATGAACGCTTCCTTTTTGTCAGCACCGCCTTTGCTGCCGGAGCGCACCGCTCAGACGAAACATTCAGACAGAATATCCGGCTTTACGCGCTTTCTGAGACAGCCAGCCATCCAGGATTTCCTGCGACGTTGCGCGACGCCATCGCCCTGGTCGAATCTCTTCCAGACACGCTCGTCCCGACTAAGCTCACCGATTGGCAATCCGAGGACAGGCATGAAAAAGAAATTCCATCTTCGGATCGAACATTTGCTCATTTCCTCCGTGGTCTGTTGATGTTCGTTCGTTGGCACAACACTCGTTCCGAGCTTCCCGTCGAAGTTAGCCCTAGCTTGGCGGCGTTGAACGAGTTCGATACGGAATTCTCCCCAGATGAGCGTGCCATTGTTTGCACCCTCAACGCGGTCGGCGTTGCCGGCGTAAACGGCGGTGACTTCGAGCGCTTTCTTCTGCGCAGCGGCGTCAAGGACTTAGCCCATGGTAAACATCTACAGGCGAAGGACAGTTTCGAGTTTCTACTCCACGTTCAAGGGCATCCAAACATTTCGGTTGAAGGACGCCCAAATCCCTACACGAAGCAGCGCGTGAACCCGAAAGTGCTGTTCTATCACGCGCTCACCAACGCGCTGGCAGGTGATCGCGCAGCAGCGGCAATCTTTGTGGCCGAGTTGCCCGACGACATGCGTAACTGCCGCCACGCGTTGAGCAAGTTTTGCATGGAGCGTGAAAGTTAGTGAGCTCCCGCATCGGAGGTCGCCGCCCATGGTGGGCCGCATGGGAACTTCAGCGGTATTCGGGAATAATCGCCAGTTGCTCGCCCACCTGAACGCGGCTGACATGAATCTTTGGACCAGTCCCTCGGAGCTTCACGGCGTCTGCCAAGAGAGTTTCCGAGTGATGCGGAGCGAATACAAAACGTCGCGCATAGCGCAACGTGCGCTCGTTGATGACTTGTGCCGACCCATGCACAAGCTGCCCGAAACTATCTGTTCCGGTCCAGCGCGCGATGGCCACCATGCGCCGACCCAACGGCATCACAAGTTCAATGGTCGGGTTGCGAATACCAAGAGCCGCTGGGGGTTTGTCATCCGGCCCTTCATCGGAAAGCATGACGGGGTTGTCTCCAATGACCAAATCCGGGTCTCCGTTCGGCACGCCGAGAATCGTCCACCTCATTCGCGTGAGCTCTGCTTGAAGCAGTTGAATGAGCTTGAGGGATTGTTCGAGGATGAACTCCTTGCTTGGAGATACTTTGCACTGCCCACTCTCCATTGCACGGAAAAGTTCGGCAACCTCCTCAGGAGTTGCGCCGGTTTTCTTTAGCGAGTTTCTAACGTTCGTCCGGAATTCTGGGTGAAACTTGGCGATCCGCTCAAACATCTTCTGCATCGTTGGAGCGATCATGGTTGCAGCGCGGTCGAAGCAAGCAGGTGTCCGTTGCATTTGAGCGGCTACGAACCTGAGAAAACTTGCCCATTGTTTTAGGTCGAGCTGTTTCTGCTCCAGCAGTCCGGCGATTGCCTCTGCACCCGGCGTATCGATGTGCTTTGTGAACGCGTTTTCGACAGCAGGCGGGTAGAGCTTACACTCAAAGGCCGCCGACTTGGTATTTCCGTAGCGAGCTTTGCTCAATTGAGCGTCGTAAATCCAGAGCTTGCCTGCAGCATCGGCAAAATTCCCGAGCAAATGCTTTGGGACATAGTGATTGTCGCTCGTACCGTTTTTCACGATTCGCGATTTTAAGCGTTCCACCGGTTCGTGCTCAAGTGCGACGGCGCGGCAGTGAGTCGCGGTTGTTCCGACCAACTTCATGTTGCATATGCAACACAAACTTGTTCTGCGTCACGCGCGGTTGAACGCGCGCAGTTGCCGCCCGGCTTCCCGGAGCACCTCGATCCGCCGCCGCCACACCTGTTGCCCCAGGTAATCGGACGGCAGAATCCGGCCCGGCAGCAGCGGATCGTTCGTCACCGCGTCCAGCCACGCTTCGCGCTCCGCCGCCGCCCAGCGCAGCAACGCCTTCGCCGCCGCGTCGTTCCGCAGCGCGCCGCCCGGCCGTTCATCGAGCGCTTTCAGATGCCGGGCATAGCGGCGGTTGATGCGCTCGAAGTCCCACGCGCCCGCGACGATTTCCGCGTCCGATTCCCCGGCGCACGGCCGCGCCTGCAGCAGAAGGAGCGACTCCACATTGATCTTTCCGCCGCCGAGAATCTGCCGTTCTTCCTCCAGCGGATCGGGCGTGATCCAGACGCTGTTTTGCAGATAGCCGAAGCCTTTGTTGCGCAGGTAGCGGCGCAGCCGTTCGCGCTGGGCGTTTTGTCCGGTGGGCACGTCGAAGAGCACCAGCCGCCATTGTCCGTCCCAAGGCCGCGCCCAGCGCCCCTCCGGGTCGCGCCCTCCTAGGACGTGCAACCGCCCCTGCGCCGACAACCGATAGAGCCGGTCATCTGGGGCACTGGCGTCACGCTCCAGCAGTTGTTGCTTCTCCAGCGTGGCGACTTGGCGCATGAGGCCGTTGCGATAGGCCCAGCTTTCGTAGGAGTCGGTCAGATTCCGAAAGGTCGGGCGTGCGAGCATGTCGGCGGACCAGAGCAGGAGGTTCAAGAATTCCTCGGTCTTGGGTTGCATGGCGGGAGGATGGCTGGATGACAAGGAAAGCGCAATGCAATCTTTTGTTGCATATGCAACAAAAGATTGTCTTCGGATCATTGGCAGTTGAACGTGCGCAGTTGCCGGCTGGCGTCCCGGAGCACTTCCACCCGCCGCCGCCACGCCGGGTGCTCGCAGCAGCGGACGTCAGTCCGCTCAAATTCCCCCCTGCCGCATGCACCACTTGGAGGACGCGCCGAATTGGAAGAATGATCCAACTCACGTCGGATGCTACATCTCAATGGCAGCAGCGGATCGCTCGTCACCGCGTTCGGCCATGCTTCCTTGTCCCGACCGGCACTCAGGGCGACGGGCCCGCGGAGATTTCGTAGAACAACATGTCGCCGGTGTTAAGAGAGGAAGTGGTCTCCCGCCACCGCGGGCGGGAGAGAAGGCTTTGCCTGACTCGCTTCCCGTTGACGTCGTAAACGGTGAGGTGGACGTTTTCGTGCGCGTGGGGTAGCCACGCAGCGAGGTCACCGCGGAACGACACGCGCCGGGTCGCGCCTTCGTTGATCAATACCAACAACAGCCGATCCGCCAGGACATATGCCGGGAATAGCGCGAGGCCAGCCGGAGCGGCTCGAAATCCGGCAACGGAAACGCCACGTCCACCATGCCGGCGCGGTCCCGGCTCGCGGCGAGCAATTCGCCCGTCGTCTCACTCATCAGGCGCAACAACCCGCCCGAATCGCCATCGATCACGATCTTCAGTCCGTTCAAAACGACTTCGACGTTTCCGCGGTCGGTGCTCCCGTTGGCAAAGGCCAGTGGGGCCGACGTTGACAGCGCGGCCGTCAGCACCCCCGGCAGCACGAGCGAACGCCAGGCCGTGACCGGCGAGGACCAGAGCAGCAAACGGCGTCGTTGCATCGAACGACCTGATCTTAGATCACGGTCAAGGATTGCGAAGCGAAATCGCCCTTGGCAGCAAACTCGGCCTTGACGCCACGAAGAAACTCCCCGGCGAAGGCTTCAAACGCCCCTGGCCGCCACTCATTCGCAGGGATGAAACCGTCCGTATCCCGCATCTGGTCCCTGCGCTGGGCGACCCCGCTGCCGCCGAAATGCGGGCATGGCAAGGCCCTCGGGATGAGCGCAGCGATCTCCGAAACCGCGCAGCGTTGCTTGCAGCGTCAACCCCTCCCGCGAATTGTGTTGCCGCCGCGCCCTCGGCTCGGCCGCCGGGCGTCTGGAGGTGATGACGCTGATGTTCAGCGACATGGTGGGCTCAACGCATCTCAAAGAGGAGTTAGGTAACCTCAAAGCCCTCCAGCTCATCAATGAGCACCACCAACTCGTTCGCACACTGCTGCGCGAATTCTCCGAGGGCGTTGAAGTCAGTACCTCGGGTGATTCCTTCTTCCTGGCGTTTCGGCGCCCGTCGGATGCGGTGAGCTTCGCGCTGCGCCTCCAGGCCCGGTTGCACCTTTGGAACCGAGGCCGCGAGCACAAGTTGCGGGACCGGCTCGGTATTCACGCGGGCGAGGTGACGGTGGAGACCGATGCCGCGGGCCGTCTTCACGATTTGCAGGGCCTGGAGGTGGATAAGTGCGCCCGGGTCATGTCCCTGGCGGGAGAAAACCAGATTCTCCTCACCCGGTTTGCCTTCGACAACGCGCGCCTGTCGTTGAAGGGACAACCCATCCCGGAGGTCGACGACGTGCGGTGGGTCAGTCACGGCGCGTACTGGCTGAAGGGCGTCGCTGAAGCGCTGGAAATCTGCGAAGTCGCCGAGGCTGGCCGCACCCGTCTCGATCCGCCGCAGAACTCGGAGAAGGCCAGCCGCGTGGTGGACGCGGTTCCGGGCGCGACGCCGGAGGAAACCGCCGTGGGCTGGCGGCGTTGGCTGGTAGGGCGCCCGGTGGGCGCCCGGGTTGCCTGGATTGGCGCGGCCGTAACTTACCTATCGTGTTCGACCTGGCCTTTCACAAGCCTGTGGATGCCCCGCAGGATGAAGCGCTGCTGGCTGCAGCGCGGCGATTCCATCAGAGGGTTGCCGTGGCGGGACTGCACAAAAGCGAAGTGGGACGTGAGTTCACGAGTGAGAGCGTCGTGCCGCCCTTCCCCCTGTTGGCGGCGGAAGTCTCGTGGGGATTGTCACTGTTCCATGTACCGGCCGACATCATCTTACGCGAGCCGGATTGGGGACCGGAGGGAGGTGAGAACCTGGCCGTGGTGGCGATCCGAATGTTGGGGGGCAATCTGCCGCCGCAGGGTCTTTCCATCTGGCTGAACTACTACGGACCGCCGGGGAGAGCCTTGGAGTCGGTGTCCTATGCCGATGTCGTAAGCAATTCGGTGCCGGCACAGGTTTTCAGCAACCGGGTCGTGGTGGTCGGCTCCACCTATCAAGTCGGCCCGCCCGCCGGGCCGATCGCCGACATGCACGCCACGCCTTATACCCATTGGTCTGGTCGCTTGTCGTCCGGCGTCGAGGTTCTTACCACCACCATCCTCAATTTTCTCCGGGGCGATTGGTTGCGCCGGCTGTCGGGTTGGACCGAACTGGTGATCGTGATTGCCCTGGGCCTTCTGGCCAGCCACGGTCTTTGCCGGCTGCGCCCCCTGCCGGCATTGGTCGCGGCAACCAGCGCCGGAATCTTTGTCGCGGTCCTCGCTATTGCTCTTATGTGGAGCACCCGGGTCTGGTTCCCTTGGCTCATCGTGAGCGCCGTTCAACTGCCGGTCGCTCTGGCTTGGTCGGCCCTTGCGTCGGCAAACACAATCCGCGGCAGGCCGCCGCAGCCTGCACGTACGGCTCCGGCGGTTCCGGGTCCAGTTCGCCCCGTTGCCGGAGAAACCTCGGCATCTGTCCAACGCCGCGAAGTCCTTGCGCCCGCCGCGGGGTGGAGCATCCCGAACTACCAACTGCTGCTGGAGATCGGCAGAGGCGCCCATGGCCAAGTCTGGCTCAAGGCCTGTGAACCAGACCCACGGCGGCGTCAGGCCTCAGCCGCCGCCCTCGCCGCGGAACTCCGGGCGCTCCGCCTTTCTCCGGCCGGCCCTCCCACCGCGGAAGCCGGACCGAAACCCGGATGACAGATTTCGCCGCCCGCGACGTGATGCTATGTGGATGAAAACGATCAGGTGTGGCGCCTCGGTTCTCGCGGCACCGAGTTCGCGGTCGCGGTCCGTGAAGACGGCACCGTGGAACTGACGCTCTACGACGGCCAGGTCGAGATGCGCGACGCCGCCGGGCGAACCCTGGTGCTCAAGTTGTGTCAACGGTTGGATTTGCGTGACCCCAACGGCGGCTGGCGGCTGGCCACCACCTTGAAGGCGCTCCGGGATCTGGAAGCCCAGGGGTTCTGGACCTTGCCCGCA
>Ga0315274_10014431_pt1 | contig 11201 bp, 5 predicted proteins | sample YL17G02_20_MG_FD_203700 | JGI IMG/M metagenome (GOLD analysis project Ga0315274, IMG submission 203700) | Sediment microbial communities from Yellowstone Lake, YNP, Wyoming, USA - YL17G02_20 | ecosystem: Environmental > Aquatic > Freshwater > Lake > Sediment | place: USA: Wyoming | collected...
TTTCCGGAGCCGTTCGTTTGGGGCAGCGTGAAGGAAAAGATGCCTTCCCCGTAGGCCTCGTCCGTGGTGAGGGAGGTTCCGGGGTAGTTCCCCTCGTAGTCGATGCCACCCGTCCACGCCCCCCACGAGGAGCCGCCGATGTTGTGGGCACTCATCCACGTCCGCGAAAGGTTGGCCCCTTGCTCGCCAATCTGATTGAGCTGCTGGTCGATGTCCTCAGGAGTACCTTCCACGTGGACACTGGGGCCGACGCCCACGAAGGGGGTGCCGTCGGACCATTCGAAGTAGCGCCAGTCATCCCTGGAGACGCGGATGAAGCCGTGGTTATCGGGATCGGTGGGCGAGACAACGGAGAACTTGAGCCGAGAGGAATCCGACACCGTGGTGGAACCAGAGGCATCGGTCAGGCTTATCGAATACGTCCAGCTTCCCAGCTCCTGCGGGGCGAAGCGGATCTTCCAAACCGCCTCGCCGCTCGGAAGGAGCTGATCCGTGGCCGCGTTCCATGCATAGGGCTGGAAGAGGAAGCCGGGCTGGCGGTAGGTCTTGCCGGAAGGAGAGGTGAACAACCCGTCGACCGTGATTCCCGCACCGGACGGCATGCCGGCGGGAACCTGGGTGTCGTAGGGAAGATAGGGCTTTGAGGCCACGCTGTTCGTCACCTGGAAGGTGGCCTCGAACTTCTCATATTGGTCGACGACTGAGGCGTTCTGGGTGATGCCCCCCGACCCGTTGACGATGCCGACCTTGACGGCGGGACGGTAGTCGATGACCAGGTCTTTGCGGGCGGAACGACCGGAGGAATCCACCGCGTTGACGAGAACGAGGTTGGGTCCGCCGGATGCCGATAGATCCAGCGTGAAGCTCCAATTCGATGTGCCGGAGGCAGTGCCGAAGAGCCCGCGGCCGGTGGACCACTCGACCCGCTGGATAGCCGAGCCGCCGGATGCAGTGCCTTGGATGGCGACCGTGGGTGTTGAGGTCGTGAAGGGAGAGGTCGCGGGTACTGTGACACTCAGGCTGGGGTACGTCGGATCGGTGACCGTGACGGTGAGTTCGTCGCTTGCGGAATTCCCGTCGTCGTCGTAGACCACTAGTCGAACGGCATAGGTCCCATTGCCGATATAGGTATGGGTGGGATAGATCTCGTTCGACTTGCCGCCGTCGCCGAAGTCCCAGAAGAAGTACGCCACGCTGCCGTCACTGTCGTCGGCATTTGACGTGAACTGAACCACGCCGGGAAGCGAGCTTACCGTCGTTCGGTCGGCAGCGATCGTCGCGGTCGGCGGCTGGGGGGTGGGGAGAACCTCGAAGTCCATGACGTCGTCAACCAGCACGTCCCATGTCCAGCCGGCGCCGGCGAAAGGACCGATCCTCAGCTCGCCACCGGTTCCGGGGCCACCGACGCGGAAAGTGAAAGCCTCCTTGAACCACACCCCCACCGGCCGGGAGTTCGGGGTGAGCATGTCGGTTCGGGCGTCAACGCCGCTCCAATTCTCGATACGGGGAAGAAAGCTTCCCCAACAATCCCCCGAGCAGTCAGTCGACGGGTTGATCTTGATCCATAGGGTGACCTTATAGGTTCTGCCCACGGAACCGCTTAGGCTCCGCACGAGATTGGTGCTCGAGGTGAGTCGGGCGGCTTTGGTGCCCCCATGCGAGTCGCTGACGATCTGGATTCCGCTGCCGGCCGACCACCCTGTCAGGTCGTTCTCGAAATCCCCGTTGGTGAGGAGATTGACCGGATCGGCGAGCTGAGGACGCTCAGCTGGCGCGGCTTCGCTGGAAGGGGTCATGATAGGCCACGGGGCCAGCAGTGATACGACCAGCAGAGACGCGACCAAGCTTTGCAGTCGAGGGACGGGGTGAAACTGGCTTCGCTGTGTGGTCAACATGCCTGAGAACCTCGCGTCCCCCTCGCGCGCTCCGACCATTATGCGCACGGGCAAATGCCCCCCGGGTAGGCGGCAGATGACATCCTCTTCTATTCATACACGGTCAGCAATGAGGGCTTCTACGGTACTCTGGTCTGCAAACCGCTGGTACTTTTGTCCGGGCTGGCAGCGGGCGGAAGGGACGAATGGCTACTGCTGGAGGCCGAAGTGCATCAGGGTGGTTCCTCGTGGGAGTCGCTGCCCAGGTTTTCGTAGGGCTGCACGCTAATCGCTGGCGAGGATCAATGCGGAGGCCAAGCGACGAGGCCGGCGACCGATGGCCTAGGGAATGATCATTCTCGTGTCGGCGTACTGGCCGTCCCAGTAGATGGTCAGCCCGAAGTTGCCATAGACCTCAAGCTTGAGGCGTTGACCCTCCGAGAAGCTGTAGCCGTCCGTGTTGAAGGAGAAGGTCTGTACCGAGGGTGTTGTCGTCCCCCCGGGTATGGAGCCGGTCTTGCTGCCCAATAAGGTGTATGAGCCTTCGCCTGCGTACAGTCCCATCCCGATCATGGTGTTCATCGGCGAAGTGTTGGAGACATAGATGTGCAGGGTCGTTGTGCCGGCGGGAAGGGATGCGCCACTCTCGAACGAGGGCGAATAGAACCGGTTGACGACCATCCCCGAAACGCTCTGCTCGCTCCCGGCAGGAGCGTTCGGACGCATCATGTAGGCAAGCGGGTTCGTGTCGTTATGGAGCCAGTACGTCCCGCCCACTTGAAAGCCCGTGGCGGTGGGCGAAGGAGCAGGAGTAGGCGGCACCGTGGGCGTGCGAGTCGCTGGGGGTATGAAGGTCGGTGAGGGGACACTCGTCATCGTCGGAGGAGGGGGGGTGGGTGCTGTGCTGCCGACCGTTGGCGTCCTCGTAGGCGAGGGGGCCATCGTGGTGGCAATAATGGGAGTTCTCGTAGGCGAGGGAGCTATCGTGGTGGCAAGGGTGGGGGTCCTCGTGGGCGTCCGCGTGTCCGTCCAAGCAGGAGTGGAGGTCCTCGAAGGAACCGTAAGGATGGCGACAGTGCTGCTAGGGCTCGCTGATACAGCGATAGGTGGCGTGAGACTCTCGAGTGCCTCGGGGACCGGCGAGGGGGTTGGGGATGGGGTCTGCGCCAAGCCGGGCGTGGCGGACTGCTCCGACCAGAAGTCGCCAGGAACGAGTGCGATGGATGGGGGACTGCCCGAGTAAGTCGAGGAGGCCGCAAGATCCCGAACAAATGCCTCCACGATCTGGGCTTGGACCCGGTGGATAACGACATTCGGCCAGGGGGAGTAATCGGCCCTGGCACGAGATCTTGTGTCGACCGTGGAATCGGAAGAGTTCTTCGCCAGAGCTAGATCACTGAACAGCAGTAAGGCCAGGAAAACCCCCGCGCCCACCCCCGACCATACAAGCAAGCTTCTGAGGAGGCCGCGGATGCGGGCCCCGAGAGCCGCTGCTGGAGACAGAGAGCGCTTGTGGATCATGCGCCTCTGCTCCGTAGCACGCAGGCTCTCAGAACGGAATCCGAATGCAAGACAGGCGATTCTCGGATCACAGGTCAGGACCCCACCAAACCATGAGCCGGAAGGACAGCCGTCGCCATGCCCCCAATGGGGCAAACACGGCCCTCTGGATGACGCCCCGGCCGCACTGGAGACCATCCTAACCGTAACACCGTACCGGCTGAGCTTCTATAGGAGGAGAGTCCTAGCCCTCGGCTATCCTTTCTTGTTGGATGCCCACCCTGCCTGAGAAACGAGGGGGCGAGCCGGAGGAAACACCGCCTGGATCTCTCCTCGAATGAAAGCAGACTCTCGGGAAACCCCAGATGCGAGTTCGCCTTTTTACCACAGAGGCACCTGCGGACGATTGGCTTCACAACACGAGCGCCCGGATCCATCCGGGCGCTCGTGCCCGCCGCGCTCCATTGCGATCAGTGGGCATCCTGAATTCTCTATGGGTGACGTGACAAAAGGCCGCGTCGTGCCTCCACCGGCCAGTGCCCACGCCGACGGGATGTGTGCGCCGCTGTCGAGAGTGGTGAGGACTGAGCCCTCGGGGGACGGCCTTACTTACCCTTCTTCGCCGCCAGATCCCTCCAATAGAGCTTCATCTCCAGGTTCTTGTCCTCGCTGTTCCAAAGCCCGCTGAACTTCTCCGTGTCATAGACCATGATGTCGTAGAACTCCTGCAGCGGTGTGATGTCGTCCACGAGCTGCCGCAGCTTCGCAACACCTTCGACATCGTAGTCGACGCGGAGATCCACCAAGGGTTTCTCGGTGCCGTCGAATACCCAAACCAGAGCCCACAACTCGGGCAAGTGACCGTACTTGGGGTCCTTCTGCCCGCCAGCGTCTCGTCCGGCCTCGATGCTGCGCATCAGCCTCTCGTGGAGTTTCTTGCCTCGGGAAGCTTCGAATGCGGCTGCCATGGCCTCAAACACCGCGTCGCTGGCAATGGCATTCCCCATGACGATGTAGTCCGGACCCTGGATGTGCCGCTTCACATCCTTGCAGTCCTTTCCGGTATACACCCACAGCTCACCGTTCGATCTGACGAGCCCGATCTGGGAGATGAGGTAGTTGGAATCCTTCTTGGCTTCCTCATGGAGCTCGGAGAAGGATGCCCCCTTCTCCATGAGGTCCAGCAACTTGAACGGAACGATATAGGAGCTGCTGGCTTGCGGCATCAGCAGCCCGCCGGTGGGCGAGTAGGCGGGCAGCAAGCCGCGCTGGATCGGCATGTGAAACCGCGTGCAGTTGATGGTGCAGGTCGCTGAAGCGCATCCAATCTGCTTCGTCTTCGGGTCGTAGCCCATGATGGTGTAGGTCATGATGTCGGCTCCTCTCAGATAGGTTGAGTTGGTATTGTGGTGGGACCTGACGGGTGCCGCCTCGCTCTCGACGTCCGGCTCCGACGCCATGCAGAAGTCCTCTGCACATGCAGCCGGCAGCCACCGCCTGGATCCACTTGGATGCGTTCGCGGAAGAGGTACGCCGCACGAGTCAGGTTGTGTCGTGACCCTGGTCCACACTATAGCAGACGCTCTTCAGTGTGTCAATTTCAGGGGAGGTGGGCGCTGTGCGACGCTGCTGCAAAGCGCACGGCGGCAGCCTCGGCGGGACGCGCTAGGGTAGGGGAAGGTTCTTTTTGGCCTGGGTCATCATGTACGCTGCGACGGCTCGCGTAAGTGGATCCTCCGGGCAGTATCGCAGCTGGGGGACCGTCTGGCAGGGCTCGATCAAAGCGGCCTCGTGGGCGGCGTGGACCCATCTGGCGTACCAGGCCTCGAGGGGAACATCGGCGAAGATCGACTGCGACGGATCTGGAGGCGAGTAATCCGCCCCCATCAACATGCGCATGTAGAAGACCGCGCCTTCCGCCCGCGTGTGCCCCTGCCATGGGCAATAGACAAGCGGGGAGGTCCCACAACCTGCGGTATAGCGATCTTCCCAGAGGCCATTGACCCATCCGGCAGCCCAGCTATCGAGAGGCATATCGGCGAAAACCTGGGTGGCTGGAACTGGAGGGGAGTAGGCAGCGGCATGGATGCCGCGCTCGACGAAGACCGCGCTCTCAGCGCGGTTCATCGTGGTCTCAGGGCAATACATCAGCGGGGAAGCACTGCAGCCGGCAATGTAGCCGGCCTGGTACAGAGCCTCAATGTAGTCATGATAGGGGTGGGTGAAGGGAACATCGACGAACGTCGGAGACACCGGAGGCTGCCCGCACGTGCTTTCTCCCGTCCACAAGTCCTCCCAGCATTCCTGGCCGAAGGCTTCAACGGCGGTCACCAGGTTCTGAAGGTAGAACAAGTCGCCCACCAGAGCATCGGGCACGTCGACATAGAGCCTCAGCTCCGTCGGTGAGGTTCCTTTCACCCATGCATAGTAGTTGAAAAGCATCATCCGCGTCTCGGGGCCGGCGGCGTTGCCTTCGCCAAAGTACCCTGCATCGCCGATAGGGGCCTGGGCCATCCACCATAGGGGCCAGTTCCATGCAGCCTGTTCCGCGTAATCCTCAATAGCGCTCAGGAGCGTAGCGTACGTCTTGAAGTAGCGGGCGACTTCGGGGGAAAGCCAGAAGAGTGGATACGCGATCCCCGTGTCGCCACGGTACCAATCGTCCCGCCCCGCGTAGTCCAGATGGGCGTTGCGCCGGTAGGTCTCGAAGTTCAAGCCTTCCGTCATGAAGCTCAGCGCGTCGTTCTCGTACTGTGCGCTGGCCGTTTCATCTCCAAAGAGGTGGGCCATGCGGCTCATCGCAATGGCGCCGCCTATCAACTCGTAGGTGCGGTAAGCGCTGCGTATCTGTGAGTAGATGGATTTCAGACTGGACCACTGCGGCTGGATGTCGGACCAGTCTCCGGTGTTGTCACCGTAGAGCCACAGCGCATACAGCATACTGCCGCGTCGTTTGTACTGGGCCGGCAGACCATCCTCCGGCACACCCGGCAGATCTCCCTGGCGATAGGCCCCGCTGGGCCCGAGGCTGGTCTCCGACCACGGCGCGTGCAGGTCATTCTCGCTCCGAACATAGCTGATGACTTCGGCCTGCACATCGGCCGGAAGGTACGGGTACGCCCGGGCAAGTGCGAACATCATGGCCCAGGGTTCGTGAAAAGCGTGGGCGTGGTTGAGATCTGGCGTGTCGGACTCGCCTTCCCCGTACTGGATGCGGAACGGCATGAGGTGGCCGGCCTGCAGGATCTCTCTGACCTCCGCCTCCAGAATTTGTCGAAGCGGTTCGGCCTGCGCCGAAAGCTGAGGCACGCGGCGACGCTCGCGGATGATGTCGTTCGCGGTCTGCCCGGACGCCGGAGCGGGCAGCAAGAGGGACCCGGCGAGGAGTAATGCCCAGAGGCGCCTCATGGTCCCGCCTGCACCGCCGCCAGGGCGCCGAAGTTGATCTGGTAGTGCCCGGATTCCTGAACGAACATGGTCGGCACGCCGTTGATCGTTGCCAAGACGACGCCACAGTCTCCCTGCGGCGAGCGCGAGAGAGAAGGGGGAGGCAGCGTGACGTTCATCGTGTCCGCGTCGCTGTCGTTTCCCCACCAGATCAGCCGGTTGCCCCAACCTCGGAAGTCCGCGCCGTCCCACTTGGCCATGATCGAGGTCATGCGGACCGTTTCGCCGTTGGCGAGACGGATTGTGTGGGCGCCGCGCATATGGTTGTTCAAGTAGAGCTGATCCCCGCCGACGGTGAGGGTGAAATTGTTGTCAAGCTCAACGCCCATCGGGGAGCTCGCGGTGAGCCAGAGACGATCCCCGGTGGCAGGGTCCATGGCGCTGATATCCGGCGTGTAAGCCGATCCGAATGTCCCTCCAGAGAGCAAGACGGCACTCTTGGTGCGCCAGTACATCAGGATTCTGCCCTGAGTGTCAATGACCGGCGCGCGCCCCGGGTAGCCGATGCCGCCCACACGTCCCATCGGGACTTCCTCGGGGTACGGTGAGGAACCGTCGCCGGCGCGAAAGACGTAGAAGTTGCGGTATTCCGGATTGGCGGCGAGCCAATCCCGGATCACCTGTCTTTCCTGCGGCCAGACCCGCGAGGCGTAGGCCGTTCGGGATTCCCCCGTGTTGCGCTCGGGCAGGGCCTCGAGCTCGTCCTCCAGCACGTATTCGCTCAGACCGTAGGGGACCGAAACGAAGGTCATCACCAGCCCATTCGACACCACTGGCCAGCTGTACATGAAGCTCTGGCCGCCGACCTTCTGTCTCCAGATCTCGGCTCCGGAGCTGGCATCCAGGGCGTAGAAGTACATGTTCTCCGCGCCGAAGAAGATGCGTTGACCGTCGCTGGCGGCGGACTGCATGATCGGGGCGCCGCTGTGCGGGTGCCCGGCAGACTCGGCTACGGTGCGGTACTTCCACCGGAGCGTACCATCGGCAAGGTTGACGGCGTAGAAGTGGCCGTCACGCGAGCCGACATACACCACGCCGTTCACGATGATTGGCGCCACGCTGATGCCGGCATCCGTCTGGTAGGTCCAGCGGACCCCGCCATCCGATGCCCGCAGAGCGTAGATCTTGCCGTCCATGCTCCCGGTGACGATCATGCCGCCGTCGTACGCAGCGGTGTGGAGAATCGGGCCGCCCAGTTGGTTTTTCCAGCTGGTTGAACCGTCGGATCCATTCAGGGCATAGAACTGCCCGTTGGCAGCCCCGAAGAAGACCTTGTTCTCCGCGACGATGGGCTGCACATCTCCCGCTAGGATCACCGTCCGAGGCGAAGGGTAGCTGATCTTGGCACTGGGCTCGCTGTGGAACCCGCGCGTGACATGCGACTCGTCTACCCAGACCCATTGAGCGGTGTAGCCAGGAATGACCGAGATGGATGTTCTACCCGTGTGTTGAGGGTCGTGTTGGAGCTGAGGCCAGTCGGTCTCCCCGGCGGCTTCCGCGAACGGCTCCCCGAGGGAGGGCAGCCAGAGTCCGAGAGCCGCCAGTGCCGCGAGGATTGCGAGGACCAGCGAGATGTGGAGCGCCACGTATCTCGCGCCGGCTGACGGTTTGATAGGGGAATGCTTCTCAGTCACTGACCCACAGTTCGGCCACGCGGCAATCGGATCCCCTCGCTTCCTCGGCGTCTGACGCTCCGCGCCGCGATGGGACGCGACGACGGATGCTGGCCGCTCCTTCCCATGCTAGGGGAGTCCGCACACCGATCCAACGGTACGCTGGTCATTTGGCTCCTGGTACGGGGGTCCTCTTCGCTTGCCGGCACGACGGCCGCTTGCTCGACCCACGGGGACATGTCGAGCGGGACCATTGGGCCTACTCGCCGGGCGCAACAGGGACCAGCCTCTGCGGGCGTTGCCACGAATGCGTGGGCACACCGGCGCAAGCGGTGGACGTTTGCCGAGCTCCCGGATAGAAGGCTCAGTGGCCCATCGTCGGACTGGCGGTGAGGGGGAGTCCGCCTTTGGCCTGCACCATGCTGTAGGCCCCCGTGGCGCGGGTCATCGGACCGTCGGGACAGAAGAACACCTGGGGGGGCGCGGCCGGGCTTCCGGGCGGGGCTTCGCAAGGCGGAATCAGCTCGCGTTGATAGGCCTCATGCACCCAGGGGGCATACCAGCGGTCGAGGGGAACATCCGCGAAAAGGCCGTCCTGCGGAGTGGGTGGAACATAGTTGGAACCGTTGAGCATACGTAGGAAGAAGACCGCCGCCTCGGCGCGGGTGTGGCCTTGATCAGGGCAGAAGAGGCGGGGGGCGATGGCGCATCCGCTTGTGAAACCGGTGTCATAGAGCGCCTCGACCCAGGCTGCGTACCAGCGATCAAGGGGCACATCCTCGAAGAGTTGCTTCGTCGCTCCTGGGGGGTTGTAGCCTCCGCCATAGAGACCGCGCACGACGAACACGGCACTTTGCGCACGGGTCATCGGGTCTTCAGGGCAATACTTGCGGGGGTTGTTTCCGCAGCCTGCCACATATCCGGCGTCGAAGAGGGCCTGGATGTATCGGTAGGCCCAGTGATCCGTGGGCACGTCGGCAAATGAGGAGGACGCTGGCGTGGAAGTCGCCGTGGGCGAGGGGGTCCATGCTGTCGTCGGGATCCATGTCGGCAATGCGGTCATGGTCCCCGTCGGGGTGGGGCTACGTGTCGCGGTCTGGGTCGAAGTCGAGGTCCCCGTGGGGCTGGGAGTGCGTGTCGCAGTCTGGGTCCAAGTCGAGGTACCCGAAGGGCTAGCGGTGTGGGTTGCCGTGGGCGTGGGCGTCCGGGAGGGAGAGGGCGTTTGGGTAGGTGTGAAGGTTGCGGTGGATGTGGCCGTCGGGCTGGCCGTTCTGGTCGATGTCGCTGTCTGAGTGGCTGTGGGGGAAGGTGATGCCGTGCCGCTGGGCACGGGCGTCTGAGGGGGTTGCCGGAACGGGGTGTCCGCCGACCACTCCGGGCCTGCTGGAGCACCGCCGACATTACGATCCCCGTTCGTCGGCCCGCCGGGATGCCCGCCCACGTCGTTGATCTGGTTGCCGGCTCCTTCATCGAAGTGATACAGGCCGACGGTATAGGCATCGTGGAGGAAGGGTGAGCCGGCGGGGACGAAGTTCACATTGTAGCGGAGTATGCGCGAGAAACGGAGTTCGTCCAGCCAGCCGTTGAAGGAGGTAAACGGTACCCCGAGGTCGTGCTTTTCGGCTCCCAGGACGAGGAACGAATCGTTGATGCAAGATCCTCCCCAAGCTCCCGCCGGTCCCAGGCAATAGCTTCCTCCGGGGACGGCAGGCGTGGCAGCGTCGGGGTAGGAGATGTCTCCATCGGGCCCGTCGGCCGTGGCTTCCAGTAGGCCGTCGAGGTAGATCCACAGCATCCCGTCGCTGGCTCGACGCTCGAAAGCTACATGGTGCCAGTTCCCGTCGAGGAGATCGGAAGAGCCGCACAGGGTGAGGTGATCTCCGGCAGCTCCGGTCACCCCCAGGACGATCTTGCCGCCCGCGATCGAGAGACCGTACCCGCCGCCGGGATGTCCGAAGCGGCTTCGATCCATCACGACATGACCGCTCGTCCAACTCGTGTTGGCTCCGCACGCGACGGCCCCCGCCGGATTGTCCTGGGGGTAGGCCTTCGTCCAGAACTCGACGGTGAAGTCGACCGCGCCGACATCGACAGGCGGACCCGGAATGGTGCTGGCAGGATCATCGATCTGGATCTTGACCCGATCGATGTCTGACGTGCCATTTCCATAGAATCTCAGGGAGCGGTACGGCCGCGGGAAGATGAGGTGATAGTCATTGAGCACAGGCCGATAGGGAGGCAGGACGACTCCCTGCCGTTCGAGAGTGCCGCTGCTGTAGGGCTCGCTGCCGACATGCACCGTCCACCCCGAGAAGCTGACGCCCTCCAGGCTGACAAAGGCTCCGTTGTACTTGAGGCTGAAGTGGACGTGTGGACCGGTGGCAAACCCCCCGGCGCACACTTCGCAGGCGATGGTCCCCATCTTGGAGTTGGCTTCGATCGGACCCGTGGACGAGATGTTCAGAAGATGGTAGTAGCTTGTGGTCCAACCTCCGCCGTGATCGATCTGCATCCAGCAGCTGTAGTTGTAGGGGCGGTAGGATGTTCCGGCGGCGGCCGACACGCTGAAGACGCGCGCAGGTGCCGAGCACTGTGACCCTCCGGTGTAGAAATCCATCGAGGAGTAGGGGGGAGGGTAGCTTCCGCCGTTCCAGCTATGCGGGCCATTGAATGTCCAGGTAGCCCCGAGCGGAAACGGGAATTGAAAGAGGCCGGCCGCGGGAAGGCTGCTGGGGTTGATATTGTTCGTGCTGTCGAGGGCATTCGC
>Ga0315274_10014433_pt1 | contig 11200 bp, 10 predicted proteins | sample YL17G02_20_MG_FD_203700 | JGI IMG/M metagenome (GOLD analysis project Ga0315274, IMG submission 203700) | Sediment microbial communities from Yellowstone Lake, YNP, Wyoming, USA - YL17G02_20 | ecosystem: Environmental > Aquatic > Freshwater > Lake > Sediment | place: USA: Wyoming | collected...
ATCAGACGGCCTGCGGTATCGGGCTGAGCGGAAAGCCTCCGATATGCCTCCACTATCTCCCAGCGCGCCTTCTGAGGTAAGATTGGAACCAGGATGGATTTTATCCGGTCGAAGTTAATCCCACATGGGCCGACGCCGCATTTCTCGCGGTGAATCTGAAGCCGGGCGAACCGGGTTTGCAGGTAAACCGCCAGATACTCCGGCTCAACACCCTTCACCCGGACTAAATTGATGTGCTGGCTGATGTTGCACGGCTCATCCGAGCAGAAGACCGCCGCCCGGCCGATGCACCCCACCCCACTGTTCGAGAGAAGCAGGTCGCCCTTGTGAAGCCGACTGCGCGCCGGGTCGTTTCGGGATCCCGGCGGCACAAACCGCTCAGGCGAGTGGATGTCAACGCCGGTCACGAAGCCGTCCTTTGTTGTGACGAGGTTCGCCGGCGTCAGCAGCCGGACGCCGGACGCCGCGAGCTCCCGCGCTCCCACCTGGCCGTAAGTGGTACACTCGATCAACTCGTCAAAAGTGACTATGTTCGACAGTCTCCTCAGGATGTGAAGGTTCTCCATAAACTTGGGATGATAGTAAGCCGGATCGAGCCGCTCGCCCGGAGCCAGATCGGCGACCGAGTATACCAGCCAGGGAGGGCACTCCATTTCGGACTTGTCCGCCGGAGCCTTGGCATAGGAGGATTGCGGATCTCGGATTGCGGATTGACCAACCCCCCTCCCTACCTCCCCCCGATGCGGAGGGAGGAGCACCTTCTCCCTCCGCATCGGAGAGGGGCCGGGGGTGAGGTTTGGCTCGTCGGCTGCCGACCACTGTGCAAAATCGGCGAACTGCTCGGCCAGGCGCTCAATTCCAGCCTGCCAGGAGGCGCTAGATTCGAGTGCGGCGCTGAATACACGGCCCGGAAGCGCAGGATTCCTCTGGAAAACCAATACACTGGCCTTCGCAGCCGCTCCGGCGCGGCTAAATGTGTGCTGGGGGAGGCTGACGACAGCCCTAATCGCCGCACGGCTCGACAGCCATTCACGCACGTAGGAAAGGCGCACATTCGCCAGAATCCCATCGGGAAGGACCACCGCTATATATCCTCCCGGCTTTGCAAGCTGCCAGAAGCGCTCCAGAAAAAGTATCTCGACGGGATAATGATCTGTTTCCCGGTCGCGCCATATCGTGAATTTATCCGCCAACTCAGATACCAAAGCCATGCCTCGCGTGCCGAATGGAGGATTGCCGACGACCCAGTCGAAAGGAGAGAATGAGCGAACGGGAGTATGGGAGTGCGGGAGTATGGGAGTGTGGGTGGATGTAGGTCTGTCCACATCTCCCAGTACGCATAAGCCGTCGCCGATGAAGAGGTTCGCGCGGCCCAGCAAGCCGTTTTTCTTCCAGGCTGCCGCCATCCGATTATCTTTCTCAATGCCGAAAAGCCGATCTGGAGAAGTAATGCCGTGCTCCAGGGCATAGGCCAGAAAAGCACCTTCGCCGCACGCGGGGTCAATGATGCGCGGATGTCGGGTGTCGGAGTCGAGGGTTTGGAGCATCCGGTAGCAAAGCTCGACTACCGGCTCCGGGGTAAAGTACTGGCCGAGTATCCTGGCGCGATTCATGCCCTGGTATAGCACAGAAATGCGCGCGCGGTCAACAGCCGACGCGAAGCGTCCTTACAACGCCACCCTTCAAATCCGTGCGCATCCACACCGCCTCGCCGGTGAACTCGAAGCCCTTGAATCGCTTGACCCTGCCGACCATTTCCTGCTCGTGGCAGATAACGAAAATGTCCTCATACTCGGGCAGACGGATGGAAATCGCGGATATCCGGCCGGGGTGCGGTTCCGCTTCGTCAACCATGCAATCCAGCGGCCGGACTTTCGGAATAACCACTTTGCCCGCAGGAGACGGATAGAGCACAGTCTCAAAGGCTATCGGCGCAGTACAAGTTCCAGCAAAAACCGCCGTGGGGGCAGGCTCGCGCTCGTTATACTGGTAGGAGGCGAATCCCAGAACAGGCGTCTCCTCCCCCTCGACAACGCGAACTTCCGCTTCGTCCGACCTCACCACAGCCAGGTTCGCGGCATCGGGAGCGTCGGTTCGAGCGAAACCCATGCCCGTCAACAACTTCCCCGGCACGAAATGCCAGAGCTGCTCGAACTTGTGCTCGCCATCGCCCCTCAGGACATCAATCACAATCCAGTATTCCGGCTTAACGAAGAAGACCTTTCGAATATGTGCCACCGAGATACCGTCCTGCGGCCCGAAGCCCTCGTCGTAGATACCTTCCGCATAGTCGAACTCCGCCGACGATACCCACCGATTACCCGGCGCAGGCGACTTCACAACCCACCTGTTTGGATCGGTTGCCGCACGGTTCTGGCCCATCCCATCCACGAGGATAAGATTATGCGCGCCTGCTGCGTGAAAAGGCGCTCCGACGTAATAAGAGTAGCGCCCGGGATCCACAACGAGCGCCCTGCCATAGGCGCAGACCTCGATATTCAGCTTGTCTTCGTGCTGGTGCCGCACGCCGAAGGGCCCGGCATCCATCATCAAATACAAATCCTGCGGACCGCTGCCGGTTCGCATGCAGAATATCCCGGCGTAGGGAAAGAAAACGGAATCGCGCTCCCGCTCGATCTCCAACAAGGCTTCAATCTCCGGCAACTTGTCCGCGCCAAGTGAGACAGCCGGCTCCACAATCCAGTAGGACGTCTTGCCTAAGTCGGAGTCGTTGATCATCGGCCAGTTTCCGTCGGGCCGCATGATGCCTGCATTGAACTGCATCATCCTCCTCAGCCCATCATAGTATTCTGCCGGAAAATCGAATCCGGGAGCGATCCGCTTCAGGGCCATCGGTTGGAGGAAGTTCCAGAGGCTGAGGCTATGGTAGGAGGTCGTCAGTTCGAACTGAGCGCCGTCCGGGTATACCTGTGCCGCCATTTCCTCGGACAAGCGTCCGATCGCCGCCTCACGCCACTTCGGGGCATCTTTGAACTCCGGAAAAAGCGCGCCGACGTGTAGAAGGCCGTTGTTTTCCATCAGAGTCCAGTTGCAAGCTGTTGGAAACTTCAGCAGATAATCGGCATGCTTGGCGAATGATTCGAGCATGAGGATCCGGGCATCCACAGTGAAGCTGGGCGAGTTCCTGAAGAAATGCCAGGCCATCGGCCACGAGCTGAGCATCCGGATGCCCGCCTCTATCGTGCGCCAGGCAGCGCTGCCGTTCGCACACTCCGCCGGGACAGGGTTGCTGATTATCCAGTCGGCGACGATCTCATTGAAATCCACGGCGTATTTCTCATCCCCGGTGCGCTGGTACTCCTGAGCGAGCGTCTGGAAGAAATAGTGGCGGTTCAGCACCCACGCCCATTCACGATCGCCGAATGGATCGGCCGCCCAGGCGATCCTGCGCCCCAATTGAACCATCTTGCTAAGAATGGTGAACTTCCGAGCCAGGATTTCATCGGCTGTTGCATCATCCTGATACACGAACAGCCTTTTCTCCAACTTATCCGAATACCAGCCGGGCTGCCCGCGGGTCCTATAGTACTCGACAAGCAGTTCCTTTGCCCGGTCGCAGCTCCCGGACCCGACCGCTGCCTTTACAGCCTCCAGGCCGGGGCGCTCCAGGTCCAGCAGATCAAATACATCCAGCACAGCCCTGCCTCCTTATGCTCCGGTATTTTAGACCTTAAACGCGGCTTGGGAACACACCTTCTAGCAAAAAAGAAAACGGCCATTCCACCCTTAAGAGGAATGACCGCAGTACTGGAGACGGAAGGTACAATACTGATTAGTCTCGCCGCAATATCGGGGTTTCAGGCGCCCGCGTCTAGGGAGCCAGGACGGGGTACTTGGAGCGGTTGTACCGGCCAGCGGATGCCTGGCTTCCCACTCGCGCTCCTAATATCTCTCCTATGGAGGGACGCAGAATCGCCGCTAGAAAGGAAGACCATTGAAGGCTGCGGCCGCATGAAGCACATGATTCTTCATCAGCGGGGCTCAAAGCACCGCACCAGAAGCATTTTTCCACTCGCACCTACTCCTTCCGGTTCGTTGCCATGGCACGAAATTCGTACCCTTTGCAACTGCTTCCCAAACCTGCCGTCTCTAGGTCGGCAGGTCAGGATTTGTACTTCTACCGCCAAAGAAAAGACTGAGGCACTTCCAGGTAAGGAGCCTGCAAGATTCATGCCAGTATTAATGCTAGGGTCGAATTTCAAGCAAAATTACCGGGTAGACGTTCATGCGCTGGAGGATGGAGTAATGGAGTGATGGAGTATTGGGGTGATAGTGTTTCGGCGATTTGCGAACAGTTACGGCTAGGAGTCGGGCCGGTTGGTAAGGCGAGCCCTAATCTCATCGCGCGATATGCCGGTGATCTCGAACGCCTTCTGTCCGCCGGCCGCGCCGGAGACGAGGGCGATCTGAGATTTCCTCACGCCCAACCGACCAGCGAGGAACTCGATGCAGGCTTTGTTCGCAGCACCCTCGACGGGCGGAGCGGTGAGCTTGATCGCAAGCACGTCGCCCTGCCAGCCGGTGATCTGGTTTCGAGAGCTGCGGGGATTTACACGAACTTTGAGGAGTGCCATGTGCGTATCAGCTTCCGACTAGTCTGCGGTAGATTTCCTCAGCCTCTTCGCTCTCGGACCTCGGCTCGAATTTCTCGAACCGTCCGCCCTTTAGGTAGAGCGTGCCTTCCTGGCCGACGCGCACGGCGTCATAGGTTGGAGCTTCGACCTCGTACTCGTTCTGCCGCCCGCCGAACTGGAAGGTGACCAGGTGCTCAACGACCTGCGAAGTTTTAGTATCTTCCGCCGGTACGGTACTCTTGCGTTTGTCCATTACCCGCGCGGAGAACCTCCGAAGGCGGTTGGCCCGGTTACGCCACCACTCCTGATAGCCCCTGCGCCATGCGAAGAACAGAAGCAACCACAGGAGGATCGCGTATGCCACCAAAACTATGCCTAAAGTCCTCGAGTCCATCCTGCTACTTACCTGTTAGGATCAAAAGCAGAGCGAAGGCCACACTGTTGTTCAAGCCGTGCGCCACCATGGACGAGAGCAGCGATCCCCTCTCGTAGAGGAGGATTGCGAACACGGATCCCAGCACGAAGATGGGCAGGAAGCCAACCGGCAGCGGATGCACGGACGCGAACACCGCCGCCGAGAGCATGATTCCCGCTGCGACGCTCCACTTCGCGCGAAAGCTGTTGAACAGCACACCGCGAAAGAACAATTCCTCGAAAAACGGAGCCGCCAGACCAACAAGGGCAAACAGGACTGCACGCCCAAGGAAGGTCTCTGTCTCGGCGAAGAGCGGAATCACCGGGTTAGTCGGGCTTTGGACGTATCGGCCTACAAGCTGGGAGAGCGCGCCGGCGATAAGCAGAAGTGGAAGGGCTGCTGCGTAACCCCCTATCCCCCATAGGATGTCGCCGAAGGGATTTCGCGTGGTAAGCCCCACCGCCTCCCAGGGCCATCCGACGGAGCGCAGGCGGTAGGCGAGATAGACCATGGCCAAGACTCCCGCGAGCGCGTATATCCCGGCCGTAATGAAGACTTCTCCCACGGGGCTGATCTCACCCCTCAGGCCCATGCCGGCCGCGACGACGACCGCCGCCGCCACCTGCGTGCCCACCACGATGGCAAGGTAGACAACGAATGCCTCGAGCAGAAGTCCGGCCCTCAGTTCTCGTATAAACTCGGATGGGATCTGGACCGCGGCCCGAGTGCCTCGCCCCGCCCTGCGGGCAACGTACCATATGACGATAGCCGCTCCGACTAGGCCGAGCAGCCCGAGCGCGACCAGAAGGCTCACGAAACATACGACCGTCCGGCTTGCGGATTGAGCAGCCGCAGCGCGTTCTCCCTTCGCCGCCGCTGTCATGCCCGCGCGCTCGAAGAGATCGGCCAGCGCAAGGCGCTCGTACCAGCCGAGCCCCAGGCGGCGTATTCTCGACGCATACTCGTCCACCTGTGCATGCTGAAGCGTGCGGCGGCTCACGTATATGTCGCGCCACATCGCGACCTCGGCGGCCAGATCGCGGCCGGACGCATCCATCCGCCGTGCGCCGACCTTGCCAAGTTGCCCGATCACTGCGGCACGCTCCGAGGGCCGCTGAATTATTATCAGCCGCCGCAGGTTGCCCGGAGACCGATTCTCCGCAACCGCGCGCCGGTATTGGGCGATGGCCGACTGCCGATAGTCTTCCTGCAGTTCCTCGATCCGCTGCTTTTGCCTGCGATCCGCCGCCAGGGACGACTCCCATCTCCGATAGGCATAGGAGAGCTTCATCGAGATGTCGCCTGCAAGCGCCGCCTCCTGGACCGGCGGCCCTTCTGCACTGCGCAGACCTAACCGCTGCACCACGCCGATCAGGATCACCAGCAGCGCCAGGAAAACAAGCAGCAGAATGAACCTGGGCCGGAGATAAGCCGCAGGCGGATAAGCTTCACGCATTTCAGGACTGCCCGGTTCTTCCTCCACCAGCTCTATCCCCCAAACTCTAACTCAACGTGAACCGCACCAGATACCCGATGAGGAGTTGCCTGACGATGCCGAGAGCTATAATCGCCAGGGCGGGAGAAATGTCTATCCCGCCTGTCCTACCGGGCGGTATAAGGCGGCGAAACGGCTGCAGGACGGGTTCGGTGATTCTCTCCACCCACCTTGTCATACCTCGGTAGCGCCACGTAACCTCCTACAACAAAATCCCTCGGTTCTGATTGACGGGGGCGTGCGTGAAGCATGATGAGTGACAATTGATGAGTGACTTCAGATACAGGCCGCCGGCCGCATTTTCCAACACGCCCGCAGGCGGTCAACTCATTCGCCCTTCTCGAGTTTACCCAGTTCTGCAGCACGGTTGGTCGCCGCTGTCACCGCCTCTATCGCGGCAGACCGGAATCCGTAGCTTTCGAGGCTGGCAACGCCCGCAGCCGTGGTCCCGCCGGGGGTCATCACGCGGTCGCGGAGCTCGGCCGGATGCGCTCCGGTTTCCAGCACCATCCGGGCGGCGCCGGCTGCGGTCTGCGCCGCCAGCACTAGAGCAGTCTCCTTGGGCAGCCCCATCCGGACTCCACCGTCCGCCAGCGCTTCTATAAACATATATACATACGCGGGGCCGCTGCCGCTCAAACCCGTCACGGCATCCATTTTGTCCTCGGTGACCTGGACCGCTATGCCGACCACGCTGAATATCCGGGATGCAAGATCAATGTGGACCGAGGCAGCGAACTTGCCGGGGGCGATGGCGCTCGCTCCCTCGCCGATGAGGCATGGGGTATTCGGCATCGCTCGAACCACGGGGACATCCGCTCCGAGCTTGCCCTGGATCGAGGCAGTTTTAACTCCTGCAGCGATGGATATGAGGAGCTGCCGGGGCTTGAGGATGCCGCCGATCTCCGCGAGAACTTCGTGAACTACATGCGGCTTGACGGCGAGGATGATAATGTCGGAGGACTGAGCCACAGAGGCGTTGTCTGCGGCTGTGATTATGCCAAGCTCTTTTTGGCAGAAGTCACGCCTGCGCCTGTCGGGGTCGGATGCGCTGATCTGCGCCGGGCCTACTCCAGCCTTTAATAGACCGCGGACGATGGCCTCCGCCATCGTTCCCGCACCTATGAAGCCGATCCTCTTATTCTCAAGCAAGGTATTCGCTCGCCCTAGGAATTGTGCTCGAACAGCACGGGGGATGCCTTGTGCAGATCATCCGGCACGTCAATCAGAACGTTGCTCGGCGCAAAGAGATACACGCGGTCGCCCACCTTCTCCACAAAGCCGTTCAACGCATAGGTAACCCCGTTGAGAAAGTCGGTGATCCGCTCGGACATCTCCGGCGTGGTCCTCTCCAGGTTTATGATCTGCTGCCGGCCGTCTTTGAGGCCGTCGGCAGCCAACCTGGCATCGTCAAATGATTGCGGCATTCTCACAGACACATGGCTCACCCTTGTCGAATGAAGTCTCAACGTTACCGGCCGCTTCCTTGCCTCTCCGGTAACGTCCTCAATATCTTCGTACTCCTCCTCGAGTTCGCTTATGCCGATCTTTTCTTTGAACCTTGTCCACAAGCTCCTCTGCTCCATCTCATCTGTGGACATGTTGTTTTCCATCGCATGTCCTCCTTCCACCCCGGAAAATGACCGCAGACTGCAGCCCTCCCCAGAGACAAGATCGGCTTGCCCTCTGCATCGCGGCTCTTAAATCGCCAATCTAAAATAATTCCAGAAAGCCGGGTTGATTACCTTTCTAACCCGGCGGCTACCTCCTTGGGCCGAAGATCGCCGTGCCGATCCTCACCATGTTCGACCCTTCCTCAATGGCTATCTCGAAATCCGCCGTCATCCCCATCGAGAGCCATTTCCCGTGCTCCGCCGGCAACCGTTCCCACAGCCCTCGAAGCATGGAGAACGACTTGCGGATAACGGAGGTGTCGTCCACGAATGGGGCCATGCCCATCAGGCCGCTCAGCGCTATCCCATCAATGCCGGCCACTGCTTCGCAGGAAGCAAGGGCATCGCCCGGCTGCACGCCGAACTTGGACGCCTCCCCCGAAATATTCACCTCCACAAGGACCTCGGTCAGCTTCCCCAAAGCCAGCGAGCGCTTGCCGATCTCCGTCGCCAGATGAACGCTGTCCACGCTTTGGATCAGATCGAAGATCGGCACCGCATAGCGGACCTTGTTCGTCTGCAGGTGGCCGATCATGTGCCATCTGACGGCCCTGCCGATGGCCTGGAACTTCCGGACGGCATCCTGGACGTAATTCTCCCCGATATCCGTGACCCCCGCCTGGACCGCCTCCCGGATCGCCTGAACGTCCACCGTCTTCGTCACAGCGACAAGCGCTACGCGCTCCGGGTCCGTCCCCGCCCGCGTCGCAGCATCGGCTACACGTCTTCGAACTTCCAGGAGGTTCTCTGCGACCGACATAGCACCATCCCAGGCACAATCGTTTAGCCGGCAAGGGTTAACTGCTGGGAGCTTGCAGAGATTATAGCACAAAGGGAGGGCATCAACAATAATAAACGAGGGATTAGCAGATTTATTTTCTCGCGACATAGAATGCCCGGTCGCTGTGGCCGGTAGCTTTTCGGAACGTGTAGGCATGGTAAACGGCGAGGGGCTGGAGTCCGGCGGAGCGCAGCATGTCCACGATCTCCTCTATATCGTACGCGCGCTGGTAGTGGACTACTTTGATCCGCTCTTCCGCGGCGCCCCGCTTGTAAGCGAAATCCATCTGTACACGGCAGATTCGGGCAGCAAGATCGTATGAGCTGCGCCAGTTGTAGATGAGGGAAGATTTGCTGCCGAGATTGCTCTGGTCGAAGAGTCCTGCGGCCAGCGCAAGCTCCGTGTTCATATCGAAGATAAGCAAGCCGGCCGGATCGAGGTGCTCCGAGGCCCGATAGAAAGCCTCCTGAAGCGCCGATGACTCCAGGATGTAATTCAGGCTGTCGAACAGGGAAACGATTAAGTCGAACCGGCGGCCCAGGCGCAGTGAGGTTGCGTTCTGCACGTAGTAGTCTATCGCGAGGCCCTTTTCCTCAGCCCTGCGCCGGGCGAGCGCTATCATCGCCGGCGAAATATCGGCGCCCGCGACCTGGCAGCCTTCCTCCGCCAGCAGAAGGCTGACGCTGCCGGTTCCGCAGCAGAGGTCAAGCACAGTGCGAGGACGGCAGCCAAACCGCTTTAGAACGCGGCGCACGTATGCCACCCACGAGCGGTATGGCACTCCCGACATCAGCTCGTCGTACAGAAAAGCGATTTTGTCGAACTGCGAGGCGGGGCTCGATATCCTTTCCGTGTTGTCGGCTGCATGCCCTGGGCTCATGCAGATAGTGTACCATACCAGCACGGATATCGGAATATGCGGATGCACGCCGAACGAGACGCCCGGCGCAGGAGAGGATTCTTCAGCTACTCCGGACCGACGACCGGTACGCGCTGAATCCGTGGGTCTGTGAAGATGTCCGTCCCATCGCGGCTGGCGGTCGAAAACTCGGAAACCACGGCTCCCTCAGGCCCGGCTTGGAACCAATGCAGGATATCCGGCGGCAGCGTATATTGCTCGCCGGGGTTCAGCACCACTTCATGCCAAACCGTGTAGTAGGCTTCATCTCCTGCCGGGGGCCTGGCAGAAGGGTTCGCAGTAGGAGGACCAGGTACATAGAGGTAAACCCTGCCCCAGCGGCAGCGGAACGTCTCCTCCTTTCCGGGCTCCCCGGCCACTGGAGGATGGCGATGCTCCGGGCAGGTTTGGTATGGGAAGAGCACGAGTTCCTTGGCGCAGACTCGACTCGTGTTCACGTAGACGACGATCTCCAGCCCTGTCCGCTCAAGCTCGCCCAAGCCAAGGTCCGCCACTTCGATGTTCTCCACCTCGTCAGGCCGCAGCACGATCCCCGCTTTCTTCAGGTATTCGTTGGCTTTGGCGCGAGCGTTTTGAACCTGCTTCATGGTGAGCATTGCTTCCTCCGCAATCCCAACGGTTCGCAAATCCAGCCCCTGATGCCGGAGTCAATTATCCGCTTGTGCAGTAGAAAAGTTGGTGCTCGAACAAGCCAAATCGGCGCGGCATTATAATAGCAAAGCTCACCTGTGCTGTCAAACCCTTTATAAGCGGACTAAATACCGGTTGCCTGGATGTCTGCTGACTGAGGCTCTTCCCCTTCTTCCTAGGCCTCTTCTCCCTCAAGCACCAACCGGCCGGGAGGACGTACATATCCCCGGCCGGGCTCTTCGGTCGGCCCGACAAGCTGGCTGGACCAGTACTCGTAGTACGGCTCGTACATCGGCGCTCCCTCATGAAATTCGGGCGCCAGGCGTATCCGCTCCTCGTGCGTGAGGATTCTCACCTTGTCGTCCACAACCTGAATTTCCTCCACGGGAACGAGCACCCGCTTTCCGCCGAATCCCACTACGCCGGTGAATGTGATCGCGGCCATCTCCACTTGCCGATCGCGCGGATTCACGTAGAGATCGTCCACGATGCCCACTTCGTCGCCCTTCGGGTTGACTACCGGATGCCCGCGGATATCCGGGTAGTGCTCCAGAAACTCATCCTGATCTTCGAGGTCGCTCAAGCGTTCGAGTATCAGAGGCTCCTCAGTGCCAGGTTCCTCCATTGATGTCTCCGTCATGCGCATCACCCCCGAGCGAGTCCACTATCAGATTTCTTCCCACCGGGGGTGA
>Ga0315274_10014434_pt1 | contig 11200 bp, 6 predicted proteins | sample YL17G02_20_MG_FD_203700 | JGI IMG/M metagenome (GOLD analysis project Ga0315274, IMG submission 203700) | Sediment microbial communities from Yellowstone Lake, YNP, Wyoming, USA - YL17G02_20 | ecosystem: Environmental > Aquatic > Freshwater > Lake > Sediment | place: USA: Wyoming | collected...
TGGCCCAAGGTCCAGGCGGAGCTGACGTCGGAACTGCTGGAGGTCAAGAAGCTGGACAAAGAGGAAGAATGGCAGAAGGCGGCGGACGATTTGAAGAACCTTACCGGCGAAGAGCGGGACAAGGCACTCAAGGATCTTGAAAAGCGCAAGGAAACCGATGTGGCTCAGATGGAGACGGAGATCAAGCAGACGCTCACGAGCATTCGGACTGCCGACCCGCGGATTCTGTCCATAGGGGTGAGCAAGCTGACACTTGCTCTGAGACCGCAGATGGAAGTTCGGGCGGAGCTCTTTACGCTGATTGGCCGGATACTCGACAGTCCGGGCGCGGAGGCGGCGCTGAAAGCCCGGCTGGCAGGCATGAAGGCGGCACAAAATAAACCCGCCGGCGACTAATCCCCTGCCGCCGGCGGGTTAGACATTACTCTCTTAGACCGATAGCGGTCGTACTGGCTATGGGATAGACTCGAGGATCAGAGCTTTTTTGTCAAAGAAGCTCTTGATCCAGTACCCGTGCCACGCCTCAAGCGTATCCCGCATCGGAAAATCGTCTTCGACACCGATAGAAAACATTGACCGGTGCGTCTGGTCCCAACCGTATCCCACGGAACACACCCAGCCGACACCCCACTGTGATGCATCGAAGAGCGACTTGGTAGTATTGCCGTCGGTGACCTTGGCGTTCTGCCATGTGAAGGAGTAGCTGAACGGATGGCCTATCAAAGTCCAGCCCTTCTTGGGAAGGCTAATCCAGACGTCCATGGCATCGTTGTCATTCAAGCCGGAGAAGGAAACGGTTTCATTCGAACCGGTAGTGTTCTTCAGCCAGTATCCCTCGGTGAGCAGCATGTCCCCAAAGAAATCGGGGTCCAGCTCGTCATACAGGAGCATGCTCTGACGCGCTGCGTTCCATCGGTAGAGCCTGCCGTCAATCTGAGCCGAGCCGAATACGCTGGACGGCTCGGGATCAAGTGGGATTCCCCTGAGAGCCATCAGGGACCAGCCGGGCGGAGCCACATACTCATGTGTGGTCACAGATGCCGCGGCCATGACTGCGAACGTCAAAACCATAAGCAAAACCAACAGCGCGAGAGATAGCTTCATTTGTTCTTCCCCCTTTAGCCGATTATACCCCATTCTACCAGCAAAGCAAAGCGCGATTTTTCAAACTTGATAGCAGCACAGGATGCATGCCGACACGCGAATTATAATTGCGCCGTTGCTTTTCATTGCCAATCTAACACTTTCTATGCATCTAGTCAACAGGTAATTTTACCTGATTTGCACATGCTAGCCATGCCCATGAGCGCCTGAGCGCGGCATGGCGGCCTTGGTTTGAAAACTCACAGATTAGCATTACTTATGTCCGCCGAGGATTCTTGCTTTCGCCCATGCGCCGCCATGCCATGGCGGTTGGAAGAACATCGCCCCGGAATTCGGCGATCGGCCATGTCTTCAAGTGTATGTTTAGCCGAAAACATCGCTGGGTACTAGACCTCCATGTAGACCATACAATCCAGGAGTGGTCAAGGAGGGCTATGAGATGCGAGCCAGCATTTGTCGGCAAATATGTCTGCTAATCTCGGCATTACTAGCAGCGGCGCTCGCCGGCTGTGGGGGTGGCGGCGGCAGCTCGGAGCTCCAGCCCGTACCTATCAACCACCCGCCCACTGTGAGTATTATCTCGCCGGCGAGTAACCCGTACATTCTCGACGTAACGAAGAGCCAAACCCTCGATATCACGCTCAAGGCAGAAGACCCCGACGGCGGGAAGTTGAAATGCGTGTGGACGTGGGACGCCGGCTCCGTGTCGCCTGATGAGTATGAAATAGACGCCGGGACTGAGACGACGGCGCAGTTCACCCCGCCGAAATTCGATGGCCGGTGTAAGCTCACAGTCTCAATCAGCGATGGAGAGGCCAGTGCCAGCAAGGATATTGTCATCAATGTCACAGGTTGGAACGTACAGCCAGGCACGCAGCTTCGTATTTTGAGCATTAGCATGACACCTGACCCTGTGGCGCCATCCGGAACTGCGAGCGTCTCCGCAACCGTTGACAATCCCGGCGGCAAAACGCTGTCATATACATGGAAGAGCAAGTACGGAACGTTCTCTGGCACGGGCGCTACGGTCGCCTGGACCGCACCTAGGACCCCCGGAGTATATGGCATTTACCTTGCCGTGAGCGATGGAACAACATCGGCAGCCGCCGGCAAAGCGGTCATGGTGGCGGGACCCACAGGCGGCCTCCTCGGACAGTACTTCACGACTTACAGGGATCGGAACTTAGTCCGCTTTGAAAATATGGTGATGTCGCGCACAGACCCGACCGTGAACTTCCACTGGGAGAAGCTCTCACCCGCTCCCGGCACGCTGCCCGGCGACGGCTTCGGCGCCAAGTGGACCGGCCTCGTGAAGTGCGAGCAGCCGGGAGCCTACACCTTCCGCGTGCATGTGGACGACGGAGCCCGCATGAGAGTCCAGGACGACACCGGAAATTGGATTTACGTGATACCCAATAATACGCAGAACTGGCGTGACCACACAGAAGGCGCCTGGCTGCCCGACCCGGTAATCCCCCTGCAGCTCCAGGGCGGAAAATGGTATCCCCTCGAGCTGGAGTACTTCGAGGGAGGCGGCGACGCCTTCATTGACCTGTACTGGAGCATAAACGGCAGCCCGGAAACTATTGTCCCGCAGGAGTCCCTCAAGCCGCCTAGTTAACCTTCACTTTGACTGCACACTCGCCTGACACGCCGGGCTGGAGGATCGGCACGATCCAGCGCACGCAATTGGCAGCCGGATCGTAGGCCCCTCCAGTGCTGGCGCTGCCGGGAATATACGTCGTATTCGCAGGTATCGGCAGCTTCACTTCGACGTTGACCGCGTCCCCGCTGCCTTCGTTCTCATACCTCATGGTATAGGTCACGACCTCGGAAGGCGCGGCGGTGACCTTATCCGCTGTGAGGGTCACGCTCACCTGCGGATGTAGTTGCGACTTGGTCACGATCGCGGCGATATCCTTTGAGAGCGAAGTCACCGAGAGCTTCAACGCGCCGCCGACCACGTTCTGCGACTCGGTCCGCGCAAGCGCTCCTGTGTAGGTGTCATACCAGTTTATGGTGTAACCGCCATCCTCGAATCCTGGAACGGTCAGGGTCGCGCTGACGGCGGTCGGCGTCAATCCCTCCCTCACCACTCTGGACCACATGTGCTGGCTGTTCTGGATCCAGAAATAGCCGCTGTATGCCTTCTTCTGCCCGACGATGCGTATCCTCGAATCGGTGGAGGAAGCGCGCACCTCCGCACAGCTATCAGTTGAGACAAAAGTCCCGCGATCGTAGAACGGAAGGCTCGCGGCGAACGAAGTCGCGCCCTTCCAAACACCGTATAGATCGTACGGAAGAATGTACTCGGTCACCCACCAGTATGTGGGCGTATTGAGCGCGGAACTGGCCGCGAGCTGCGCCCAGACGCCGTTGTGGATATGGATGCCGGTCGAGTCGTGGCGGGGCTTGGTGGAATCGTTGTACCTCGCCCAGTAGCTCAGGTCGTAGTCCGCCCCCATTAACCCGAACTCGCCCGAGCCCCAGGGCTTGTTGGCGCCGTTGGGGCCGCACTCATACCTCTGCCGGCACCGCAGTGTATGGAAGTTCGCCCATTCAAACTCGTCATCGCCGAACGGAGGAGATTCAAATCCCCCGTTGTAGAGACAGGGATAGCCTGTAGCATTATCTATGACCTCGATATCGTCCCACCAGGCGGTTCCCGAGCTCCCGGTGAGCTGCAGCTTGATTGTGAAGCTCACCGCGGTCGAGCCGGTGGTGAAGGTCTTTGTGCGGCTGGCATAGCCCGCCGTTCCCGAGTCCTCCAGGGCGATGGTTGAACCGGGGGAGCTTCCGCCGGTGAAGCTGACAATGACAGACGCCTTCCCGTTGACCCCTGAGGTTTTAATCTTGTAGCGGAGGGTGTAGGATCTGCTCGGCTTGCAGTATATCGTCGTATCCTCGTATATGGCGCTGCCGTTTGCGGTGGCCTTGAGCGATTTGCTCCCGGAGGCGGCGTTGGCCGGATTGGTATCTATCGCCATGCCGCTGGATATGTCCCACCAGGTGGGATATCCCTGCCCGCCTGCCCGCTCTTCGGTGTTTATGTAGTTGTGCACCTGGTTCAAGTCCAGCTCCTCCAACTGGCCGTACTCGTAATCGCCAGGCGAGCTCCACATCGAATTGGTGATGAGACGGCCATACGGATCACCGGAGCGGATGAAGTTCGCCCGCCCGGCTATCCAGTTGCCTCTGACATCCGTGTAGGAGGCGTCCATCTCGTTGGTAAGCTCCCAGGCGAAGAGCGAGCGGTAATGCCCGAACCTGGCAGCGAGATATCTGAGCGCACGCTCCTGCTGGGCTATGGATGCCGAATCCGTCCACCAATCGCCGAAGTACTGGGCGTAGAAGCCGGTCGGGTTGCTATTGTTCCACAGGCGATAGTCGAAGGTCGTGGCCTGCACGAAAATGTCATTCGCCTCGCACGTCTGGAGCAGATACTCGAATCTCGCCAGCGGGATCATCCGCAGTTGAGCCGGAGTCCACTCCTCAAAGCCCGGGTTGAAGACCATATTGTAGTCCACGGTCACATTCCCGCCGGAATCGCACTCGCAAAGGCCGACATCGTCAATCCAGACCGTGCCCGACGATCCGCTGAGTATCTTCGGCTTGAAATGGAGCATCTCCGCGCTGCCGCCGGTTTTGAATATCGTCTGAGACGAAGCCCAGTTCTGGTTAGCGCCGATCTTGGTACCCGTGTGGCTGACAGTGGAGCCGTCGGCACCGTCTTCGTTCACGTTCACTGCGACCTGCCCGTTGAAAGAGGACGATGTTTTCAGATACGCATATGCCTTGTAGTACGTGTTCGGCTTGCACCCGATGAAGCTCTGGTCTACCAGAGTCTCGGCACGCGTCACCGTCTTGGTTGCGGAGCGCTTTCCGGAGCGGTAAACCGAGGTATCGCTTGTGTACGAGCTCCATCCTTCCAGGTTCCTGAAGATATCGTCTATGTCGCGGTTCACGAGCCACCGGCGGATGAAGTTCATGCCGTTTGCCTTCATTGCGGCCGTCACAGGCGCTACCTTGTCGGCGCCATTGGGCATCATCATCCCGAACGGCACGAACGGCGAGCCGTCCGAGTAAGCAAATCTAGCGCCGTCCGCAGAGACACGGATGAACCCCTTCCTCCCGGACTCGACACAGTTGAAGGTGAGCTGCGGGGAGGATGTCGTGCCGGATGCGTCCGTGACTTTCACTGTGATCTTATATGTGCCGGGCGCCGTCGGCGCAAATCGCACGTGCCAATGCGGAGCGGACACGGGAACTATGCGATCCCTTCCCGGGAACTTTGTGGAATTGCCCAGGTAGGCATAGTCCACGTCGTAGAAACCCCAGACCGTCTTCGCAGATCCCGAAGGGGTGATCACCTCGGCCCGGACGTTTACCCCGGCTGGGGATAGAGAATCGCCGGTAGTCTCCCACCGGAAGGGGTTGTAGTTCGAGGGTGAAACCCCCGTCAGATTGAAGGTAAGCTCGTATTTCTCATACCTGCCGACGGTGTCGGTATTGGCGCTCAACGAGCTGATGGTGGCCGCCTCGCCAGCCGATGGAAGCAGGGCGAGGGCGAAAAAGCAGAGCGCCGTCCGCCGCAGGTATCCGTGAATCTTCCTGGACTCCATTAGGACTCCTCCTGAGTTCCAAATTACCTCGGCGGCAGGAAACAGAATACCTGCCTGCCGTTGAACTAGTACCTTGTTAACTTGGAAGTGCGATTTTGGCTCGCACACCGTATCGCGTGTGGCTGAACCCGACACGCTAAGAGCACAAACCCCCGCCTGACTTCGGCGAGCTCAGCCGAGCCGCGGCGGGGCTCCAGCCCGCTTCAGCAGGGTTCGTGGTATTAGCGCCGAGGTTTAGCTCGGCGTTCCAATCCGGTGCGAAACATGCAAACTTAGATCAACAGAACACCGGGCCGAATGACCCGCTCAATCCACCTTGACCTGGAAGGTTAGGGTTCCGCTGCCGCCGGGAGCGATTGTCGAGATGGTCCACTTCACCGCCCGGGCCGCGGAATCGTAAGTGCCGCCGGAACTCGCGCTCCCGGACACGTAAGTCGTATTGGCGGGAACCGGATTTGTTATGGCGACGGACTCTGCATCGCCGTCACCTGTATTCTCATACGTAAGCGTGTAGGTCAGGATGTCTCCAGGACACGCCTCCGCCTTGTCTACAGCCAGCGACAGGGCTATGTTCGGCGGGTCCACCGCCCTGATGTAGACCACTGTATCGGACGAATAGGACGGTATGCCGGAGATTGTATTCCCGCTTACGCTGAGGTCTACATAAGTACCGTCGCTGCGGTATACCTTAGCCTCGTAGGTCTTCCCCGGCTCGAGGTTCACCGTCATGCTGCCGCCGCCGCTGCCGACCACCTGAATCACGTAATGCGCGCCCGGCTTCGCCAGGGTATAAGCCGATCCACCGGGGGTGGAGGTCACGAGAGAGTTATCCGGCCTCATCTCCCAGAACGGGACGTTGTTATCCTCTATGAATGTCCTGAGATACTTAACGGCTTTCCAGGCGTCGAAGGCGTTGTAGCCGTTCTGAAGCTGGATGTGGCCGCCGCCCACAAACGCCGCCCACAGCATCTTGCGATAATCCCGATATGTTATGTCGCTCTTCTCCGGGGTCTCGTCGTAGTTGATCGGCTTGTTCTTCGAGTAATAGGAATTCATGTTGCTGTTCGTAGTGCCGGGGGAGGTGGCGCCCCAGTGGAAATTGACGATCTTGATCTTGGGATTCGTCCAGTAAGAGCTGGAAGGGCTCCCCAGGCGGTTTACGGCGATCAAACGCGAAGTGCGGGCAGCCAAATAGTCAATCCAATACGACTCCCAGTCCGATGGGCCGGTGTACTCATTGCAGATTTCGTAAAAGATGTTCGGATAGCCGCTGGTCTCCGCAAGGAGCTTGTTCACATACAACTCCTGGAGCGATTTGAGCTTGCTGTCGCTCAGGTTGTAGAACTCCGGTATGCCATCCACGGTGCTCGAGCTGCCGGACGGCAGGCTCAGACCATTGATGTTGTTCGACGGGTTGAAGGGGTGATAGCTCCATCTGTGAGTGCCGTTGCCCGAGGACTGATCGGACTCCATGCCGCACTCCTCAAACAGGTCTATCTCAAGGTATATATCCTTGCTCGCGGCATAGGCGCAGGCATCCCTCATCTCGGCCCAAAAAGCGGCGCCCCATTTGGTCAGGTCATATTTCGGCTGGCCGTCGTTCGCCGTGCCCGGACCCGTTCGCGCCCACGGCCAAAGCACATTCGGCGAATACCAGGGCTGCATATGCCATATCCTACCGTAGTTCACTTTGTTCGCCGCCATGAAATCTATGGCGTCTCGATACCTATAGGGACTGACGTATTCCTCAAATAGATGTCCCTCCATATCGCCGGGATAGACCCTGCCCGCGCCGAGGAGTACCACGGGCTTTCCGCCATTCTCCAGGTAATGAGGATTCACAGAGCAGATGGTCAGCGGCGCAGTGATAGCCGCCTGCGCCTTTCCACACGTTGCCGGCACAATCGCCGATATAAGCAGGGACAGAATTAAGAATCTTGTCGCACGCATAGGCATCCTTTCCTCAAAAACTGATCCTCGGCGAAGCCGCTCGGAGCGCCGCGAATATATCCTACATACCCGGCGCTGGAACAAACTCAGCCGTACTCGGAACCAATTCTATCGCGAGAAGCAGAATTAGTCAAGTACCTTTGTATAATAGGGCTTTTATGCCTATTAACCATTCATGCGAATGCTCGCAGGCATAGTAACCTAGTGCGTGGGCGAAAGGCATATCGCCCAGGTCCGCGAGAACACGCCGAACATTACGGTTGATCCACCGGCAACGAATCAGCATTCGTTGACTCGTATTCGCCTGGGCGGATTCGATGTCGGTCACGGCATCGGAGTCGGGCAGCTCGCGGCCTTGCGGTCTACTGCGAAGCAGCTCACCGTCACGCCCGGAAAGCGCTCCTGCTGGATCAGCTTGTATCTGGCGCTGAAATAGGCCGGCATCAACCCTCCGGGGTCGGAGCTCCAGGTTCGGCCGAGGATCAGCCATGCCCGCTTCTTGCGAAGGAGGATCTTTTCCATGTCTCCAGGCAGGGCATCAGGGTCTACAAGTCCCACAACTGGGGGATATCCGATGTAAGGCACGTCCTGGCGCTTGAAGTAATAGGTGAAGGGGCCGCCCAGCTCGATGGACGAGATGATGATCGCGTCGTCCGGCTCTGCCTTGTCATTCACCAGCGCAGCGGCGGACCTGACATCCTGCTTCGCGTAGGCCGGCTGGAAGTAGTGATTGTACAGCGACAGCACGATGAGCACGGCGCCGGCCGCGGGCATCATCCGGAGGGCTCGGCTTCGGGCGCACGTCTGCACGCCGAGCGCGACTGCAACCCAGTACGGCAGAGCGGCCACCATCAGGTATCGGGGATTCAGCGGCACGCCGGTGACCAGAGACGCCCCAGCCGCCAGCGCCAGGGGCACGGTGAAATGGCTCAGGATAAGCCAGAATCCCGTGCGATTCCTCCTGTACGCGCGAGCGAGTCCCAGAATCATCAGCGCACCGAAAATCAACGCCGACGCGGCGATTGCCGGAAGATTCCGCCGGATCGCATCACCGGTGGAGAGGCTGTGCAGCTCGGATACCGAAGGCCCGAGAGAGTATCCCACGCTGAAAGTGTACAGGCCGTATCCCAGATGCAGCGGGCTGGGCTCGCGCTCAAAGCCGATAGCAGCGGGAGCTCCGGTGACCGCCGCGAACTGCAGGATCCATGGGGTAAACGCGGCCAGCGCCACCGCGGCTGCGCCAATCCAGGGGATGCTTCTTCGCCAGTCCCGGATAACCGCACCGAAGATGAACACTCCCTGCGCGGCTACGAGGAAGACCGTTGCGATGTGCGTGTACAAGCCCAGGACGGTCAGGATGCCGTAGATTGCGAAGTCCATCGCGCGCCGGGACTCCCAGGCTCTCAGGAAGAAAAGCATCGACCCGAGCGCGAGGAGCGCCTGGAGGGAGTACATCCTGGCTTCCTGAGAGTACCATATATGGAACGGCGACAGCGCCAGAACGAGCGCCGAAATCCCCGGCACGGGCGGGGCGAAAATCCGCCGGGCCACCAGGTATATGAGCGGAATAGCCGCGACTCCGAACACCGCCGACGGCAGCCGCAGCATGATTTCCGACTGACCGAGAAGGCGCCAGTAATGCACGACCATAAAATACAGCGGCGGATGGAAGGCGTTGTGCCATATTCCTGAGAGGAACTGCGCCAGGCTCTCCCCGCCGGCGTATCTCTGCAGTGTGAGGGCCTCGTCGCCCCAGATGGACTGCGCGCCGAGATGGAAGACTCGCAGAAAAGCACCCGCCAGGACGGCGGCGTAGAGAAGCCCGCGATCCGATCTATTGGCTGCGCTTGTCTCTCCGACGTGCAATTGACTTCGCGCCTCCGATCCGGTCTGCAATGATTACAGACGACCTCCGGCGTGCGACCGGCCGCGCTCGCGAAGGACCCGGAGCACGGCCCTCGGGTCGCAGAGGATGTTCGAGTACGCCTGATTTGCGAGGGGGCAGCAGCACCGCCCCTCCGCGATGAACGCCCGGACACCATTCGCCTCCGGGGAACGCCAGATGCGCATGAAGTCGTACCCCGAATCCCTCAAATTGCCCATCGACTTCTCATAGCCGAGGACGCAGCACGGCCAGATATCGCCATACGGGCTGATATGGACATTCGCAATGCCCGCATAGCACGGAAGCACCTGCCGCTTCTCCTTCAAGATGCGGATGGCATACCGATAATAGACCTGCCGAAACGCGAGGGTCGTGGCTGAAACCTTCTTCCCCTCGATTCGGCCCGCGATTAGCTCGGAGTTGAACTCGTCTATCGCCTTTTCGTACTCCCCGGCGGTCGGCGTGATCGGATCGCCGATGTTGAACAGCTCCGTCCGCTCCTCGGCGATCTCGCTGATGTAGCTGTCCACGCCGAGCCGCCGCACAAACCGGGCGGTTTCCGCAATGCGGCCGAGATTGAATTTCGATATTATCGTTCCCAGGCCAACTTCCAGGTTGGGGTACTCCTCCTGCAGCCTCTTCAGCCGGGACACCGTGTCCAGAACCTTCTCGAAGTTGCCCTTGACGCCTCTGATGTCATCGTGAACCTCTCCAACCCCGTCGAGCGAGGGCTTGATGGTGAAAGGGATGACGCGCCCCGTGGACCGGATGAAGTCGAGCATCTCGACGACCCTCTCCTCGATCAGCTCCGGGGCCAGCGCATTGGTAGGCGTATGAATGACGGTGGGCTTCAGGTATTTACAGGCCGCCGCCACGATCTGCGGCAGGTCCCGGCGCAGGAAAGGCTCTCCCCCGCTGATGTTGAAGAAGTAGACCCGGCCCATGCTTGCAAAAACCTTTTCGATCTCATTGAGGGTTAGCTCATCGCGAATCCGGCCGGGATTGTCCTTATAGAGCCGCCAGATGCCGCAAGTCCTGCACCTTGACTGGCACATATTCGTGACCGAAAAGGTAAGATTGATCGGCCGGGGGGCCTTTATGAGTCCCTTCCGGGCCGGCTTGTAGCTCAATATGCTGGGTAGAAGGCGGATTTGCGAACTCACAATCGTCCAACCCGCCCTTTCGCGCGCGAATTGCCCGGCGGCAGACGCGATCCCTTCGGGGCTGCCAGATAGACCCTTATTCGGACGAAGTCCCTGGTCGCGAGCACCCGGTAATGGCTGCGGATGTAGCGCTCGATTGAGAACCCGCCTGTATCCTCGTGGTAGGAGAGCACGAACCAGACGCGCCTGCCGGGCGGTATGGCGGACATCATACCGGCGATGCGGCGATCGCTCCAGCCTCCGAAGGAGCTTCTGGTCAATCTGGTTTGGCCGAGCGCGACCCAGGGCGCGCGACCGGAGTAGTAATAGTCGAAGGAATACCGGTTGCCGTATCTGTACAGGGCGATAGCATCGCCCTCCTCGAGATGCCGCTCGATGTACCTCACAGCCTGACGCCACTCCGGACGATGGGCTTTTCCATAATAAGAGCCGAGCCTGACCATCGGCAGCGCCAGAACTGCGGCAAGCGCCATCCA
>Ga0315274_10014438_pt1 | contig 11199 bp, 8 predicted proteins | sample YL17G02_20_MG_FD_203700 | JGI IMG/M metagenome (GOLD analysis project Ga0315274, IMG submission 203700) | Sediment microbial communities from Yellowstone Lake, YNP, Wyoming, USA - YL17G02_20 | ecosystem: Environmental > Aquatic > Freshwater > Lake > Sediment | place: USA: Wyoming | collected...
ACCTCTAGCGAGGTTGCCGGTGTCCGTACCGTAAACCGACACAGGTGGATGCGAAGAGTATTCTAAGGCGCTCGGGAGAACTCTCCTTAAGGAACTCGACCAATTAGCCCCGTAACTTCGGAAGAAGGGGTGCTCTGGCCGGTGAAAGACTTGCTCTGTAAGCTGGACAGAGCCGCAGTGAAATGGCTCTGGCGACTGTTTACTAAAAACACAGGTCTCTGCAAAGTCGCGAAGACGACGTATAGGGACTGACGCCTGCCCAATGCCGGAAGGTTAACGGGAGAAGTCAGCATAATTTATTATGCGAAGCTTTGAACCGAAGCCCTGGTTAATGGCGGCCGTAACTATAACGGTCCTAAGGTAGCGAAATTCCTTGTCGGGTAAGTTCCGACCTGCACGAATGGCGTAACGATCTGAGCATTGTCTCGAGGAGGGGCCCGGTGAAGTTGCATTACCAGTGAAGATACTGGTTACCCGCGATAGGACAGAAAGACCCCGTGCACCTTTACTACAACTTGATATTGGATTTTGTTTTAGTTTGTATAGGATAGGTGGGAGGCGTCGAGACTGGGGCGCTAGCCTCGGTGGAGCCATCCTTGGAATACCACCCTGATTAAAACGGAATTCTAACTTCGATCCCGTGAAGCCGGGCGGAGGACAGTGTCTGGTGGGTAGTTTGACTGGGGCGGTCGCCTCACAAAGAGTAACTGAGGCGCCCCAAGGTTCCCTCAGCATGTTTGGAAATCATGCGCAGAGCGTAAAGGCATAAGGGAGCTTAACTGCGAGACACACACGTCGAGCAGGTACGAAAGTAGGGCTTAGTGATCCAGCGGTTCCGTATGGAAGGACCGTTGCTCATCGGACAAAAGGTACGCCGGGGATAACAGGCTGATCTCCCCCAAGCGTTCACAGCGACGGGGAGGTTTGGCACCTCGATGTCGGCTCGTCACATCCTGGGGCTGTAGCAGGTCCCAAGGGTTCGTCTGTTCGCCGATTAAAGTGGCACGCGAGCTGGGTTTAGAACGTCGTGAGACAGTTCGGTCCCTATCCATCGTGGGCGTAGGAGATTTGAAGGAGTCTGCCCTTAGTACGAGAGGACCGGGGTGGACGGACCTAGGGTGTTCCGGTTGTCACGCCAGTGGCATCGCCGGGTAGCTATGTCCGGAAGGGATAAGCGCTGAAGGCATCTAAGCACGAAACCCGTCCAAAGATAAGATCTCCCAGGGTAGAAATACCCCTAAAGGGCCCAGGAAGACTACCTGGTTGATAGGCTGGAAGTGTAAGCGCTGCGAAGCGTTCAGCTAACCAGTACTAATCGCCCGTGAGGCTTGGCCTAAATTTGCCGCGCGATGCAATAGCGCGCGGCGAACTCATAGACCTCAAGCCGCTTCGAAATACGCTCGTTTCCAAGTTCTCCCTTGCATTCACTGTCAACAGGATTTGAAATGGAATCAGGTTTCAGTTTCCCCAGACCCGGAACCCGAAACCCGATACCCGGCGTTTTTGCCGGTGGCTATGGCGGTGGGGCCACACCCGTTCCCATTCCGAACACGGCAGTTAAGCCCACCTGCGCCCATGGTACTGCGCGGGCAACCGCGTGGGAGAGTAGGTCGTCGCCGGCTCAATATTCGAACCCCGCAGTTCACGTAAGTGGACTGCGGGGTTTCGCTTTGTGACATGTGCTAGAATGTAGTCGGTCGCGTATATTCCAGCAGGGGATTGAATCTGCCGGCGAGAGAGAAAAGATGCCGTCCGTGTACCTGGAAACGAGTTTCGTCAGCGCCTGTGTGACGGACAGAAGCGACGCGACGAGTGTACACCGCCGCCGTATGAGTCGTGAGTGGTGGGCAACGCAAGCGAGCCGCTATGATCGCTTCATGTCGGCTGAGGTCGTAGGGGAATTACGCCATCCGAATTTCCATCGTGGGACGCTGGCGCTCGAACTGGTCCAGGACATACCGCTGCTTCCCATTAACGAGGAGGTGCGCGGGCTCGCGCGGTTGTTGGTTCGTGAGAAAGTAATGCCGGGACCCGTTGCGGGCGATGCCCTCCACGTGTCCGTTGCCGCCGTGCATCGCATTGATTATGTCCTCACGTGGAACGTGCGCCACTTGGCCAATCCCAGCAAAGTGACGCACTTGAAAACCATATGTCTGCGGGTCGGGTTGTTGCCGCCGACACTCGTGACCCCCGAAATGTTGTGGGAGGAAGATCATGAAAAAAACTGAGAAGCCGACGCTGGTCTCTGATGCCATCGTCGACGAAGTCCGGGCGGTCCGCGCCAAACTGTCCGCGCGATTCGGCAACGATATCGACAAGCTCTGCGATCACCTGCGTTCCATCGAGGCACAGTATCGGGACCGTGTCGTGCAGCCGGGCAAACTCATCCCCAAGAACCGGCGGCGCGTTACCTCTGGAAAACGAGGATAGCCTTACCATGTCTTCGGTTCCATGGCCTGCCGTTCCGATTTCGAGCACGGACGCTAAGCCCACCTGCGCCCATGGTACTGCGCGGGCAACCGCGTGAGAGAGTAGGTCGTCGCCGGCTCAATACTTGAACCCCGCAGTGCATTCAAGAAAGTGCGCTGCGGGGTTCTGTGCTTTGTTTGGGTATGCCCGTGAAAGCAGGGAAGCAAATAAGAAGGCAACTGACTCCGTTTACCCCCGAGCGGATGACCGAGGGCGTGATCGTCGTGCTGTTTCCCGACAGGGGCGACCGATACCTCAGCACAATGCTGTTCCGCTCAGCATGCGCGAAATGCCCGCCATGATGCTCGCCGGCTACGGCTGCAAGACTCCAAGAGAGACGAGGCGGCAATTCCGGGGAAGAACTCAACCTATGTTGTAGAACATGTTAACGAACGAGGCCCAATTGCGGGACACCGGCGCCTTCCCGGGATATCGAATGAACTCGACGTGGCCGTCCATGAAAAGAACGTTCGAGCCCCCAGGCATGTGATTGTATCCGCTGGCTTCAATGGTGACGTGGTCGTACATTACGTGGAGGCCGCTTTGCGCCCGCGACGATGCGGCCGGGTTGCCGATATCGGTGATCAGAAAACGTTCGATCCCTTCCCGGAAGCGGAAGATGGCGTTGCCGCCGCCAGTGCCCAGATTCCGCCCTTGAAACTGAGGGCTGAGACGGATGTCCTCATCCGCCAGTTTATTGACGAGCCACTGGTCTTGTACGCCCGCATTGATGGTTGCCTCGGCCAGCGACACGATGGCGGCATAAAACTGCTCTGGGCTTTCCGATTCGCCCACGATCGGCTCGCTCAACTCAAGCATTCGCAAGAGCGTCACAAGCGGGTCCGAATCGGTCACAATGCGGGCCGGGTCGCTATCCTCCGACTTTTCGAAGACGTATCCCCAATACATGTAGCTTGCGTCGATCGCGCGCGCACACGAGTCGTGCTGCCGGGCCGTTCGATACCAACACCATTCCCCGTTGATCTTCGCCCGCCGCTCCTTGATGTCCTGGGCATCGGAGTCCGAAGGGCAAAAGGCGATCTCCGGGTCAGTCAGGTACTCGGGATAGATCGCCAACGCGTCAGGGCCGGCGTCAAAATGCACAATGTGATCTCCGGCGTCATTGATCGGGTACATCCCAAACATCAGCCGAGGGTACTTCATGCCCCGGCTTTCGTCCGAGTACATCTTGAAGATAATACCGAACTGCCGCAGGTTGTTTGCACACGATGCCCGCCGGGATGCTTCCATGGCGCGCGACAACGCCGTAAGCAGCAGGCCCGCCAAAATGGTAATGATTGCGATGACCACGAGCAGCTCAATCAGCGTGAAGCCTTGACGTCTCATCGAATCGGCCCCGTGTATGCCCCGAAAGCGACTATAACACGTTGACCTGTAATCGTCAATAGCATATAGTAATGAAAGATAACCTGGGGAGTGGGGTATGGCGCTTAGAGCAAGGCGGGTCCTCAAGAAGGCCGGTGTATCCCTGTTGGTTCTTCTCGCCATTGCCGTCCTCCTGCTGCTGTCGGGCATGCCTCAAGAGAAACTGGTAACGTACGCCCTGAAAAAGGCCCTCAACAAGGACGTCCGCGTCGAAAACGTCTCGCTCTTGGGTGCAGTCAGAATCGCGGAGATCTCGACGCGGAAACCCCCTCAAACAGTCAGGCTCTCGAAAGTTGTGCTTGACTATGACGTCTGGCCCGGTGATGGCGGCTATATCCGCTCTCTTGGCGTTGATGAACTGGCGCTGCTTGCGGGGAATTGGCAGCTAAAGGCCTGCATCGAAGCCGCGCCAAAACTGGGTGCATCCGGCCCCCGCAGGCTGATCCCTTCGGATTGGACGATAAGGCTGTTGAAGCCTTCATTGACGGGGCGTGGCTTCCAATTCGCACTAGATGAACTCACAGCGGAATACACGGGGGCCGGCGGGGCAAACCGGCTCCTGATCGCGCAATCACCTGCGGCGATCTCGATCACGATGGGCGATCTTGCGGAGCGCAGGTTCGACGGTCGCGTGGATATCAACGTCACGAATACAAGGGGAGAGATCACGCTTGCGCCTCGCATCGTGTTTCCCGGGCTTGCCGACATTGAAGCTAAGTTCGCTTTGGCAGACGCGCCCGAAGGCAAGGTCCTCGATGTCAACGTCCCCATGCTTGATGCGCAGGGGGTCGATTTCCCCATCGTATGCTACAACACTGGCAAAGATAAACCTCGGTTCTTCTCAGTGCGGCTGAACCAGCTGCGCGCGGAGCGCGCCAGATTGCGCCTGGCTGTCAATCCACGGAGCAAGTTCATCAGCACAAAAGGAACTGACCTGGCGCTTAGGATGAGCGGCGAAGGGTCCCGGTTGGAAAGGTGAGGAATGGCTCCGGGGAAACCTGGCCTGCACCCTGTCGGATGGAGGAGAGGCTCCTGTTGACCTCCGCGGAACACTTCAGCTCAACGAACTCTCTCCGGTCAACCTTTCGGTCAAGGGCTCGCTCCTGAAATTGGCCGCCACTGTGCTCCTCCAGGATTGGACGCGCGAGCAGCTCATAGCATCGGCCGGGAACGGGCTGCTTGGTCCGCTCTCACGGACCGAGGTTACTTCCCTCGAGCGCATCGAAGCCCATGCCTATCTCGATTTGCTCCAAGTAGGGGCAACCGTCACTGCCGATATTCGACTCAACTCGGACGAGACAACGCATATCGCTGGAGCCACCAGGTTCTCGGTCGCCGATTTCTTGCTGGGGGAAGATGTCAACATCAATATCAGCGCCACGCTCGGCAATCAGTGGCTCAGGTGCGCCTTGGACTGGGGCCGGGCATGCGATCCGCAGTTCCATCTCCTTTTCGACAATCTGAGCTTGCGTAAATGGGCTACGGGAATGCTCGGCTATCAAGTGCCGCTGGGAATCGACGGGAGGTGCAGTGGCTCCGTGCATGTCGCAGAAAGGAAGGGCGATGGACCCCGTGGCGCAGACCTGTTCCTATCCGTTCCCGAAGGCACCTTCGGCCCGTTTCGACTCCAAGATTTCCAGGCATCAGGGTCCTTGTACAGGAGTCGGTCGTATCTTTCCGACGGTCTGCTGCGTTTTCATGCCAAGCGCGCGCGGTTTGCCCAGTTCGAGATCGATAATCTCACCGGATCCACAGACACACGCCTGATATCCATTACCGGCGGTGATGTCGCTGCAGGCCGGCTGACGGGCACTATTGAGATCCCGAATGACCACTCAAACAGATTAGGTGTCGATCTTAAGATACATGGAGCCGATCTGAGAGACACACCTTTAGTCCCCACCTTGGCCGAAATTGGCATCACTGGCGCCGCCGACCTGCACATCTCGGGACACATTGCCTACCCAGGTTACATAGACCTTGCCGTCAGCTTTATCCCGAGTGTTCCCCTCACCATCGACAGCGACAAGTTCAAAACGTTCCTCAATGCCAACGGCCAAGACGCAACATCCATCAACGCCTCTGCGGGTCCCGTCCCCATTGAAAACTTGGCCCTTACCTTCAAAGGCACCAAGGACGTCGCCGCGAACGCATGTGCTTTCACCTGCAACGGTACGCCGATCCAGCTTCCGGTGCCCGGCAATCTCTTTGCGTATCAGACGGACATCCATTAAGGGGTAACCGGAGACAGTTGTCGTTTATTCTGCTGCTCTGCCCAATAGTGAATGCGTAACCGTGAGATCCATGCTATAATTGTGCGCTGAGAATTGGATCGGATCCCGAAAGGACGCGGTCGAGCAATCGAGGAAAGACTGACATGGGCATGTTTAGAAAAAGGATAAGAGTCTCCAACACCAAGGATCCGGATCAGTTTTTCGAGGAAGAGTTTTGGGTGGATACCGGAGCCCTCTATTCCTTTGCTCCGGAGGACTATCTCGAAAGAATAGGTGTAGAGCCGTCGGTGAAGCGAAATCTTGTCCTTGCAGACGGACGACAAGATGCGAGACTGCTCGGCTTCTGCAACCTTCAGATCGAAGGTTTGGAAGGTATCCTTCCATGTCCGGTCATTTTCGCGCCAAAAGACTCTCTCTTCCTGCTCGGAGCAACAGCGCTGGAGAATTTTGGCGTCGAGGTTGACCCCATCCAGAAGACTCTGAAACCGATTCTGGCCGTCATCGGAGGATTCTTGGCCTCACACTCGCATTACCATGAGCAGGGCTGAGAGGAACGGGAGCAAACAGGGGCAATTAAGGTCTATCCTGGGGTTACTGCCGGGCCCCGCCACGGGTAACGCTTCACATCTCTGTGTGGCGGCGGCCGACAGGTGAAGCGAAAGACGGCTGCTCATTCTCAATGATGTAACCGTCGGCTGGATCGTTTCCCGTAGCTACCATGGACTCCGGTCTTCATTTCCGTCAGCTTTGTGTCTTCGTGTCTTTGTGGCAACTGACTTTTCCAGGCTACAATCCTGGGAAGGCACGGCGGGACGGGGGGCCGGGCTTTTTGGCTACCGCCCGACGACGGACCACCTGCATTGGGCAATGACGCCTGTGCAGGAGTATCTATCGTACCGTGCGGGTCGGACAACACAGAGGAGGCATTGCGGAATGTTCCATTTTCCAAAGCCGTTTGCGCACAAGCATCCGCCAATCAAGAATGTGCATGCGGTATTCGAGACGCAGTTGACTTTGGGGCAGCGCGCCGCGGACAAGGTGGCATCCATCGCGGGGTCGTGGACATTCATCATAGTTCAAAGCACGCTGCTCGTGGCGTGGGTGATCCTGAACATTACGGCGTATGTCAATCGTTGGGACCCGTATCCGTTCATCCTGATGAACCTGCTGCTGTCGTTGCAGGCGGCGTACACGGCTCCGGTCATTATGATGAGTCAGAACCGACAGGCGGTACGTGATCGGCTCGAGGCGCACAACGATTACGAGATAAACCTCAAAGCCGAACTCGAGGTCCGGACGATCCTCGAACACCTCGAGGCGCAGGACCTCGCGCTGACGGAGATTCACAAAGTTGTGGCCGCGCTCGAAGCCCGTCTGAGTGGCGATTCACACACAGGGGCTGAAGGTTCTGTTGCGCAAGCGTAGTCAAACGCGCGTGAAGACATGCGGCACAGCGGCGATACGTTCACGGACCACGCCTCAGTAGAGGTTGTTACGCCTCAGACTCTCCATACGCGCCGGCCGGCTCAAAATATCCCTTCCATCGCAACTCGTTTGGTGACGGTAGTTAGACGGAAGTGTGTGCTTGGCACAGCAGTTGCGTCTCCCGAGCTGAGTCTTGACCGAAGTGACCCGGAAGGAAATAGGGCAACGCGGCAAGGCCTCGAACAAGAAAGGAGGCGCATATGAGTACGCCTATGAAAAGAGTTCGACTCTTGACGATTGGTGGTTTGGTGGTTGGCGTCGTGGCCGTGGTTGCAGCGGTAATGGCGCTCGCGGCGCCCGCTAAGGGCGCCGAGCCCAGTGCGACGATGCCGGCCGCACATGCGGCACTACCTTCGGCGGATGCGTTGAGCGGCGCGTTTGAGCGGGTGGCCGCGGAGACCTCGCCCGCGGTGGTGTTTATCGAAGTCGAGAAGGAAATGAAGGGGACGCCCGCATCGTTCTTTGGGCCTGGATCCGAACAAGGAGAGCAACCCGGAAATCCGGGTGATATGTTCCGGTACTTTTTCTTCGGTCCGGGTCAGGGCAGCGGACCCCAATTCGGTCCGGGGTTCGGCCCGCAAGGAGGCCGCGAACGCGGGATGCCTCACGGCATGCCGATGCCGATGGGGCAAGGTTCCGGGTTCATCATCTCGTCCGACGGCTACATTGTCACCAACAACCACGTCGTCGATGACACCGACCGGGTTGCCGTGACGTTGTCCGACGGCAGGAAGTTCGATGCGAAGATCATCGGTTCCGATCCGGAGACCGAGATCGCCTTGATCAAGGTGGACGCGACGGGCCTGCCGACCCTCCCGCTCGGCAACTCAGACGAGTTGCGCGTCGGCGAGTGGGTAATGGCGATCGGCGCCCCGTTCGGACTTAGCCATTCCGTCACGACCGGGATAGTAAGCGCGCGTGGCCGCGGGAACGTCGGTATTGTCGACTACGCGGATTTCATCCAGACGGACGCGGCGATCAACCCCGGCAATTCGGGTGGCCCGCTGTTGGACATGAACGGCAATGTGATCGGCATGAACACGGCCATCGTCAGCCGGGGCGGAGGCAGTAACGGCGTAGGGTTCGCGATCCCGGTGAACATGGTCAAGTACATCACCGAGCAGTTGCGTAATCACGGCGCCATCGCGCGCGGCTATCTGGGCATCTCGATACAGAACCTGACGCCTGACCTCGCGAAATGGTTCGGGATCGAGGAAGGCCATGGCGTACTGGTTGCCGATGTAGCGAAGAGTTCGCCCGCCGAGCGCGCGGGATTGCAACGCGACGATGTCATCGTCGAGTTCAATGGTCAGCCGGTGGGAGAGGCCGGATCTTTCCGGAGCCACGTGGCCACGACGGCTCCCGACAAGGCGGTCGAGATGGCCATCATTCGCGGCGGCAAACGAATGGCAAAGACGATTGACGTCGGCACCCTGCCCGGTCAGCATTTGGCAACGAACACAACAACGCCGGAGGAGCAGGCCGAACACACCGACGTCGGTTTGGCGGTGCAACCGCTGACGGATGATCTTGCCAAGAGGCTTGGGTATGAAGGCGAGCATGGTGTTGTCGTAGCTGAGGTGACGCCGGGGTCCGAGGCCGCTCGCGCCGGCATCCGCCAGGGCGACTTGATCAAAGAAGTGAACAAACAAGAGGTCGACAATCCCCGTGAGTTTCAGCAGGCATTGAAAAAGGGCGGGAAGGGCCACACGGCTCTCCTACTCCTGCAGGAAGGGCAAGGCACCCGCTACGCAACGCTTGACGTAGCGTGACGGTTAACATATAACCTGAGTCTTCTATCTGACCGGTGGTGATTTTTCCAAGTGATTGTCGTGATTGAAGTTGTGTTGGACAATAATGTGGTGGTAATAAATATTGCTTGACAATGCCTAAAATAAAGGATATACTTCATATAGTGGTGGTAAGACAGGAGGTCCCAAGCGCTATGAGGATTTATCCGAAGAGCATCGCCGGGCATATCTATTACTACGCCCAGCGCAGTTGCCGGGAAAAGCTCGACCCGACGGCCCGGGGCAAGACCAAGGGTTCGGGAAAGAGCAGTGTCCACAGCGAAATGATCTATCTGGGCAGCGCCGAACAGATCGTCGCCGCGTTGACGGAAACGCGCACCCCCTTGGAGGTGCGCCATCGGGAGTTCGGCATGATGGCCGCCGCATATCAGACCGCGACGGAGTTGGGGCTGGTGGACGTGCTCAAGCGGCACATCGAGGGCGAACGGTTCGGGCTGCCGCGCTGGCTGTATTTCCTGCTGCCGATTCTCAATCGGCTGTCGCGCGCCACCAGCAAAGCGCGGATGGGCGATTGGGCCGCGGGCACGGTGCTGCCCACGCTGTTGGGCTTCGACGCGACGCGCTTGAACAGCCAAACGTTTTGGTACGTGACCGACGACGTGATCTCCGAGCGGGAACTGAAAGAACGCCGGAAGGAGCATCGTGATCTGGAAGACGCGTTGTTTGTGGGGCTGGACGATGCGACGTTCCGTACGATGGAGGAGGCCGTGCTGCGGGAACTCCAGCGGCATTATCCTTTGGACGGCAACATCCTCTTGTATGACACCACGAACTTCTTCACGTACATTGAACCGCCGGTCCGTTCGCAACTCGCTAGGACCGGTCACAACAAGGACTGCCATCATCACCTGCGCCAGGTGGGTCTTGCGCTGTGCGTGGACAAGACCTGGGGCTTGCCTTTGTTCTACCGCTTGTACCGCGGCAACCGCCAGGACGCCAAAACGTTCAGCGAGATCGTGGGCGAATTGATCGAGTCGCTCCGCGCGGGATTCACGCAGATTCACGACCTGGTGCTCGTGTTGGACAAAGGCAACAACAGCCAGGAGAACTTCGCCGCCTTGCGTGGCCACGTGCAGTGGGTGGGAAGTTTGACGCCCTCGCACTACGAGGACCTGATGGCGCTGCCCGTGGGGAACTACGAGGGACGATGGGAGAGCGGCCGGTACCATAGGTGTTACCGTACCGTGATGGGGGTCCCCTGCGTCCTGGTGCTGACCTACAACGACGCGCTCCAGCGCAAGCAAGAACACTCCCTGCAAAACGGCCTTGAAAAGCTCAAGCGCCAACTCCAGGAAAAATGGAGCGCCTACCAGCGCCCCCCAAAGCAGATCCCCTCCGGACTCCGCAGCCTCTTCCAAACCAGCCGCTACAAAGACTGTCTGGTCCTGAGCCTGCGCGAAGGCCAACTCGTCCTGAGCCAAACCCAAGCCGTCAACAAACGCCGCGCCCACTTCGGCAAGAACCTGTTGTTCTGCGCCAACCCCGACGCCGAATCCGGATGGGTCATTGAACAATACCGCAGCAAAGACCGCGTCGAAGACGACTTCAAACTCCTCAAAGACCCCGATATTATCCGATGGCGACCCTGCCGGCATTGGACCGACACCAAGATCCGCGCCTTCGGATTCTGCTGCGTCATGGCGCTGCTACTCCTGCGCGTCATGGAACTCAAGGCGGCCCGTGCCGGGCTGCGTATGAGTCCCGCCGTCCTTAAACAAGAACTCGACGACTTGCGCGAGATCACCATGGTCTACGACGCTCGCACCGCCCACGTCCAAATCTCCGCCCGAAGTTCGGTACAGCAGGGCCTATGG
>Ga0315274_10014439_pt1 | contig 11199 bp, 7 predicted proteins | sample YL17G02_20_MG_FD_203700 | JGI IMG/M metagenome (GOLD analysis project Ga0315274, IMG submission 203700) | Sediment microbial communities from Yellowstone Lake, YNP, Wyoming, USA - YL17G02_20 | ecosystem: Environmental > Aquatic > Freshwater > Lake > Sediment | place: USA: Wyoming | collected...
ATCGAGTAGTCGCCGCCTTTCGACTCCAAGAACATATAGGCGGAACCTTCGAGTTCCTTGAGATCATAGCGGCTCGCCGTCCGGTCTCCGCTGTGGAAGATCATCCCTTTTGTCCAGGTCTCCCAGGGTACGGCTGTTCTTCCGTTCGGCAGGATGACAAGCTCCTTAAGATACAGATCGCCCTTCCACTGTTTCTGACCCGGTTTGAACTGCTCCGGCTCGGCGACGACATCCACGCTCTTCCAGGTGCCGATCACGGCCGGGTCGTTCACGAAGGGATAATCCGTTTTGTCCACGATGCGGCCCTCCGCGTTGATGGTGCTGGTGGCGGGGATGTGAGAGGATTCCGCCGCATTCGCAAGTCTGGCTATGTCCCATTCGATTCCCTTGAGGATCTCCGCCGAGGTCGTCTTGCTCGGTTTTCTCCAGACCACCGCGGGGGCTTCGTAAATTCTGTTCCTGTCGGCCAGCAGAAAGGAGTGAACTACCGGCTCAAGCACAATCCCCTCGGAATACGCATTTTCGACTATGTCCGCTATTCTAAGGGTGCCTCTGTTTGTTTCAACGGGAACCCTTATCCTTAGAGATTGATGTATGTCCGACCCTTTCGAGTTCAGGATCTCCTCCAGTTTATTGGCGGCGTTTATCTCAGCCTGAAGTTCACATTCCGATATTTGATCTGGCACGGGACCAGTCGGAATAAGAAGGAGTCTATCAACTTGCAGGTCACCATTGTGGAGCCTGGCGATCAGGGAAAGAACGAATTCAGTACCGCCTTCTCTGTTATATATCGACACCAGATTGAAGCCGCCATAGTAGGAGATAGCCCTCCCTGGACCGATCGCGGACTTCATCGGTTCCGTCAACCGCATGGAGCAAACAGTATAGTAGGCGCCGCCCTGGCACTGCCTTAGTTCATGGACGGCAAACACAAACCCAGTGGTCTCTCTGGTGACCAAGGCTTTCTCCAAGGGGTAACGCTGTGCCAGAAACCTATCCACGTTCGCCTCCTTCTTATTGGCGATGGTGATTGATGAGGCAGTGCCCTCCTCCTTGTGTTTTGGATTTGTCAGCGCTACGCAACTCAATGCCAATACCAGTGTGGCCGCCAGAAGGTAGCATCTGCCGGACGGTTTCCTGAATCGGGCGATCATGGTGATTCTCCTTTTCATTTGATTTTGATTCTCCAGAATCCCGGCCAAGCTGGGGAGACGCCGGGTCTGGGAAAAGTTCTCGAGAAGATGAACAATGGTGCGGCCGTATTCCAGCGACTCGCCGGGCCGGGCGTGCGACAGCGCCAGAGCGTCGCAGGCCATCTCGCGGTCGGCGCGCATCCGCCCGAAGGCGTACCACACCAGCGGATTGAACCAGTGCAGCACCTGCAGGAGCGTCATCAGCCAGTTGACGGCGACGTCGTGACGCCTCAGGTGCGCCAGCTCGTGCAGAAACACGTGGCGCAGGCGGTCGGGGCCGAGCGCGTCCAGCGCGCCCGCGGGCAGGAGGAGGCGCGGCCGGATGAAGCCAAAGAGCGCAGGGCTTCTGACGCGGCCGGTCTCGACAACAGCCAGGTAAGTCGAAATACCCATCAGTTCCTTACAGTCCTCGAGGACGTTGAGCGCGCGCTGGTCCGTCAGAGAACGCCGCTGGCGGACCGTCCGGGCCAGGAAGATGCTTTGGCCGAGGACGAATCCGGCCAGGACAACGGCGCCGGCAAGCCAAACCAAAGGCAGCAACTCCCCGAGCGAAACGGGAACAAGAGACAGAAGGGATCGTCGTTCCGGCTGAGCGCCTTGGCCCGTTGCTGGGGAACCGGCTTCGTGGGGTCCGGCGGACGGCTCCTCTCTTTGGGTCAATGCCAGCAGTGGGGATTCTATTGTTCCCATTTCATGGGCCGGGGAAGCGGTCATCACCACGAAATGCCGGAGGAACAAGGGTAAGTTGTAAACGCTTACGGGGCTCTCAGGCGCCCAAGGCAACATCAGCCGGACCATCACCAGCAGCCAGAGGGCATAACGCCAGCGCGGCGCCAGTTTGCCGCGGAGCAATGCCTGCGCCGCCAAAACCAAGACGATGAGCACGCACGCCTGGGCCGACGCGCGCGCCAGCCAACTGCAGAAACCTGCGAGAAGCTCCGGGAAAGAGATCATTTTTCCGCCCCCCTCTCATCCAGAATCCGCTTGAGGTCCTCGATTTCCGCCTTGGACAATTCCGCCTCTCCCAAAAACTCAGCCAGCATCGGTTTGAACGAGCCGCTGTGCACGCGTTGCAGAAACGAGCGGGTCTCGGCTCGCACACATGCGGCTTCCTCAACCAGCGGGTAGTAGTGATAAGCCCGGCCCTTCTTGTCGAAACCAAGGGCGCCTTTCTTCACGAGGCGATTGAGGAGGGTGAGAACGGTCTTCAGTTTCCATTTCGTGGACGGCACCAGAGTTTCGACCACTTCGACGGTCGTGGCGGGCGATTTCGCCCAGAGAGTTTTCATGACCAGCCATTCGGAATCGGAAATCCTGGGAGTTTTTTTCATGTCAATCCCCTTTCTCCTACAACAGTAAGACATATATCCTACAGTTGTAGGATAAGTGTCAAGAGCAAAATGATATGCTTGTCGCTTTTTTGCTCGCGAGGAGGCGCATCTTGAGAATGTTACGCAGGCAAAGTAGGGCGGGCGTCTCGCCTGCCATGTTTGCGCGTCCTGGTTCCCAGAGGACAATCCCGCCTGCCACGTTTTCAGACCGGATTCAGGTTCGCAGGCGAGACGCCCGCGCTACTTCATCTGACGCCTGGATTTGGCGGCTTCCTCAAGATGCACCCTCGCGAGGAGACCCCTTCGACTTCCCTTGCGCCTGCCGTCCGTTTTCCGATAGGATCGCCTCAGGGGGATTGAGCGAGAGGTTGATTGACAGAAAGAGAGATCAGGATGGGGCGAAGGCGGCTCGACAACCGCGGTTCCGCCCAAAGGATACATAAGTTGGCCTGCGACGTTGGTCGCTTTACGAGTGGAGAACCAACAGAGTATATGAGGGAGCTTTAGATTACTCGGTGGAAGGCAGTCCCCCCTCGGGGCGGGAATACCGGCAAGCGGTCTTGCGAGCACCCACCTGGCGACACGGTTCGCCAACTCTAAACGACGGCGGAGCGGGCTTTTTCAGGAAACGCCCTTTTCCCATAGCGGGAAAGGGGCGTTTTCCATTTCCGCGCGGCTATTTCTTCTCCCACCGCTTGTCGTCGCCGGTGATGTCGAGCGTCGTCCAGCCCACCAGGAAATCCAGCATCTCCCAATACCGCGCCGTTCCCACCACGCCGAACCACCCAAGGTGCAGGTAGTGCGGGCAAGCGAACAGATCCTTGGGCTTCGGGGGAGGGCCATACACGCCCGCCAGGCCCAGGATCAATCCGCCCACTCCCACCTGGTGGAACTCGGCGGCCTTGCGGCTTTCCTCCTTATCCATCGCGGCCAGATCCGCGCGGCTGTGCTCAAAGGTCAACTCTTCCCGGCCCCACAGCAGCAGGCCCGCGCTCCGCTCGAAGTGCGGTGACAGCCAGGCCGCCTTCCCGCCCCCGATCCCCACGAACCTGGCGTCCACGTTTCCATAGCCGATCGGTTCCAGCGCCACGAACGGCGCGTTCACGTAGGCGGAGAACTGCGGTTTCTTCGAGAAAGTGAAACCGAGGTCCACGATATCCAAGGCGTCGTTACCCCGGTCGTGGAGATAGGCGCAGCCCTGGGAGGCGAGCAAGAGTGCAAACAAGAAGACTGTGGTGAGAGTGCGTTTCATGTGGTGAGATGCTTTCTGTTAGAGTGCTGAGGACTGAGTGCTGAGTGCTGAGGACTGAGTGCTGAGTGCTGAGTGCTGAGTGCTGAGGACTGAGTGCTGAGTGCTGAGGACTGAGGATTGAGTGCTGAGTGCTGAGACTCAAGTCTCAAGACTCAGGACTCAAGACTCAAGACTCCGGTCTCAAGTCTTCAGTCTCCTCAATCGTCCATCTTTCGGTCGTCCAGCCCTTCTCCTGCGCTTTGGCCAGAAGCTGCCCGCGGGGGTTGACCACGATCGCCGCTCCCACGCTTTCCAACATGGGGATATCCGCGGGGCTGTCTCCGAAGTAGGCGGCGCGGTCCAGCGTGGTCCCGCGCGAGACGCAGCAGGCCCGCGCCCGCGCGACTTTGCCTTCGCGGAAACAATACGGCGGAATGATGCCGCCGGTGAAAACCCCGTCCCGGCGCTCCAGCTCGGTGCAGACGACGTCCGTCATGCGGAAGGCTTCGGCGATGGGCTCGGCGATAATCCTGTTGGTGGCCGACAGAAGAACTGCGGGAGCGCCGCGCTCCAGGATGGCGGCGATGGTCCTGCGGGCCTGGGGGTAGATGCGGGCGCGGACGCGCGCCTCGAAGTGGCGGCGCGACAGCGCCCGCATGTCCTCGATGGTTTTGCCCACGAACTGGCGAAGCTGAAACTCCAGGAAGGTTTGCTGGTCGAGCCGGCCCGCGCAATAATCGTCCCAGTAGCGCTGCGCGTCCGCCCGCTCGTCCTTTGGCGCCAGGCCGGCGTCCACCAGGAACTCCTTCCACGACACGTCGCAGTCGTTGGCGATCAGCGTGTCGTCCATGTCGAGGAAAACGATATCCGCTTCATTCCAGCTTAGATGCATGCTCTAGGGATTCCATTTCACCTTTTTGGCGTCGGCCCAAAGCGATTCGAGGCGGTAGTAGCCGCGCGTCTCCGGATGGAAGAGGTGGATGACCACGTCCCCGTAGTCCAGAACGATCCACCCCGTGGTGTTGTATCCGCTGCTGCTGATGGGGCGGATGCCGTGTTCGCGCAGGCCACGCTCGATCTTGTGGGCCACGCCGCGCAGCTGGAGGGAAGATCCGCAGGAAAGAACAAGGAAGCAATCGGTGAAATTGCATATGCCGGTGACGTTCAGGACGGCGATGTTCTCCGCTTTCATCTCATCGGCTATGCGCGCGGCCAGAACCGCCTTCTCAAAGGTCTCCATGACGGGGACATCTTCCAGCGTGTCCGGTTCGCCTGGGACATTCCGAGCCTGCTCACGTCGTGCTTTCAAACCCGCTCATCTCCTTTTCTCCGCTTCCGCCAGCGCCCTTTGCGAGCGCGGGTGCAGCGGTTTCCTCTTCGATTTCACGTGCGCCGTCTTCTTGAGAACGGCCACCCACACCGCTTCCTCCAGGTCCAGCCGCGCCAGATCGCGCAGATCCCCCACCCCCTGCCACACGCGGGTCGGCTCGATGTAGTCGGACAGGAAAATCACCTTCTCCAGCAGGGTCATCCCGGCGTCGCCCGTCGGATGCAGCGCGATGGCCCAGCCCACCGTTTCCGGCGCGCCGAATTCCTCGCACGCCACCGCCGCGCCGGCCACCGCATGCCAGATCGCCGGAAAAGGATCGTCCACCGGGTCGTGCCAGCGTTCGGAGCGTGTGATAATCTCCCGCTGGGCCGAGGGTTTCTCCTCCTTGGCGATATCGTGGAGGAGACCGGCCAGCAGGGCTTCGCCGGGGTCGCAACCCCACCGATCGGCCAGAAAAACAGCGCTGTGACTGGTGCCGAGAGAGTGGAGAACGCGCGGGGGGCTCAGGCGCTCGTGGAGGATGGCGGTGATTTCGTCGAGACGAACTGCGGTCAGGATGGGATCCCTCATGCCTTTTCTTTTCCGTGCCGGGGCGCAGATTTCCCGCTGCTTCCGTCCCCTTTATGACACCAGAACGGCGGGGCGAATGCAACGAAAATCGGGAGGTCCTTGGACGGGAAGGAAGGTCTTGCGAAATAGCATACTCCCTCGCCATTCTGTCCGTGTTCGTCCGTGCCTGTCCGTGTCCGTCCATCCCACGCTCTGATAGAACCGGCCAAGGAATCCGTATCGCAAGACGCTCGGCCCTCTTTTTTGACAGCGTATTTCCGTTGACAAGGCCGCGAGGTTCTGGTCTAATGGCATTCCGCTGGTGGACGGACTGGCGAGAAGAGAGGCAAAGAAGCACCATTTTTCCGTGCCCCGGGAGGTAAAACCGGAATGTCGATCACACTGCAGAGGAAAAAGGAACTCATCGAAGAGTACAAGACCCACCCGACGGATACCGGGTCGCCCGAAGTGCAGGTCGCGATTTTGACCGAGCGAATCAACAATCTGACCGAGCACTTCAAGACTTTCAAGAAGGATCATCATTCCCGCCGCGGTCTGTTGATGATGGTCAGCAAGCGCAAACGCCTCCTGACCTATCTGTCCAAGACGGACATCGGCCGCTACAGGAATGTGATCGTGCGGTTGGGTCTTCGCCACTAGGCGATGGGGGTTGTTTCCGGCCTGCCTGGCGCGGGCCGAGAGAGCCGCCCGCTTCCCCTCAGTGGTAGGCAAATGGCAGTAGAGCCTCTGCTTGAGCAGGGGCTGGATAACACATAGCAGATATCACCGGACCCTGCGCCCGACGCCATGTTGCTTTTCGGGATTTTAAAATTGAGTGCCCGGTCCCGCGGCCGACCCTCTCGCCTCGCCGAGCCGCCCTGTTCCCGGACCCTGAGTTTTAAAACCCCGAAATCTGAAGATGGCGGCGCAACGCGGCTCCGCGCGAGGTGATGCCAAGCGCCTGTATGCGAGATTCCCACGTCCCCACTGGGGATGTTCTGGGGATGTTCCCGCATCCGGCGTTTTGCGCCCCCCGCGCCCGCTTCTGTGGTCAGGGACGGTGAGGAAAGAGTCTCACCATGATTCACAGCATCAGCATTCCCTTTGGCAGGGAACAAGAACTCGTCCTGGAAACAGGCCGCATCGCGCGCCAGGCCCATGGCTCCGTCACCGCCCGCGTCGGCGGCACGATGGTCATGGCCAACGTCGTGCGCTCCAACAAGCCGGTGGATTACACCGACTTCTTCCCCCTCCAGGTGGACTACCGGGAAAAGCACTACGCCGTCGGGCGCATCCCGGGCAACTTCTTCCGCCGCGAGGGCCGTCCGGGCACCCCGGAAACCATCAACGCGCGCCTGATTGACCGGGCCATCCGGCCCCTGTTTCCGGACGGGTTCAACTACGAGGTCCAGGTCTATATCACGATCCTCTCCATGGACCAGAAGAACCCCCCGGCCATTCCTTCCCTCATCGCCGCTTCCGCCGCGCTCTCCATCAGCGATATCCCCTTCAGCGGCCCCGTCGGCGCCGTCCGCATCGGGCGCGTGGACGACCAGTTCGTTCTCAACCCCACCTTCCAGGAGCGCGAGGTAAGCGCGCTGGACCTGGTGGTGGCGGGAACGAAGTCCGCCATCAACATGGTGGAGAGCGGTTCGAAATACCTCGTGGAGTCGGTCATCCTCGACGGGTTGAAACTGGGCCACGAGTGGGTGGTCCGCTGCGCCCGGAAGATCGAGGAACTCGTCGCCATGTGCGGCACACAGAAGATGCCGTTCCAGTCGCCCCAGCTGAACCCGGAGCTGGCGAAGGCCGTGGACGAGATGGCCTGGCCCGGCTTTGAGCCAATTAACCGGATCACCGAAAAGAAAGAGCGCGAGAACGCGGTGGACGCCCTGCGCGAGAGGATCGTGACGGAGCTCCTCCAGCGCTTCGCCCCGGCCCCGGAAGCCGCCAAAGCAGTGCAAAGGCAGATCGCGGAGGTGTATGACAACGCCTACAGGAAAAACGTCCGCGAGATGATCCTGAGCAAGAGCGTGCGGGCCGACGGACGCGGCCTGACCGAGGTCAGGCCCATCACCGTCGAGCCGCAGTTCCTGCCCATGGCCCACGGTTCCGTGGTTTTCACGCGCGGCCAGACCCAGTCCCTCGGCGTCACCACGCTGGGCACCATCGGCGACCAAATGAAAGTGGACGACCTGATGGGCGTGTCCACCGAGCGCTTCCTGCTGCATTACAACTTCCCCTCCTATTGCGTGGGCGAAACCCGCAGGATCATGGGGCCGGGCCGCCGCGAACTCGGCCACGGCATGCTGGCTCAGCGCGCGCTCGAGCCCATCCTGCCCGACCAGGAAAAGTTCCCCTACACCATGCGCATCGTCTCCGAAGTTCTCGAAAGCAACGGCTCTTCCTCGATGGCGAGCGTCTGCAGCGGCTGTCTTTCGCTGATGGACGCCGGCGTTCCGATCAAGGCCCCCGTGGCGGGCATCGCGATGGGGCTGATCGCCGAGGGGGACCATGTGGCCATCCTGTCGGACATCATGGGCATGGAAGACCACCTCGGCGACATGGATTTCAAGGTCGCCGGCACGCATGACGGCATCACCGCCCTGCAAATGGATATCAAGGTCGAGGGGCTCAAGTTCGACATTCTCGAGCGGGCTCTGGCCCAGGCCCTCGAAGGCCGCCGGCACATCCTGGGCGAGATGCTCAAGGTCCTGCCGGCGTATCGTCCCGAGCTTTCGCCCAACGCTCCGCGCATCGAAACCCTCAAGATCCCCGTTTCCAAGATCGGCGACCTCATCGGGCCTTCGGGCAAGCACATCCGCGGCATCGTCGAGACCACGGGGGCCAAGGTGGACGTGGAGGACGACGGCACCGTCTTCATCTGTACCGAGGACGGCGAGGCCATGCAGAAAGCCAAGGCCATGGTTCTGGCGCTCACCGCCGACGTGGAAGTGGGCCAGACCTACACCGGGAAAGTCGTCCGCATCACCGAGTTCGGCGCGTTCGTCGAGCTCCTGCCCAAGAAGGACGGCTTGGTCCACATCAGCGAGCTGGATTTCAGCCGGGTCGAGAAGGTCACCGACGTCTGCCGCGAGGGCGACATGATGAAGGTCAAGGTCATCGACGTGGATCCCTCCGGCAAGGTTCGCCTGAGCCGCAAGGCCGCCCTCCTGGACGAGCCGGGCTTTGTTCCGCCCGAGGGGTACAAGCCCAGCGAGAGACCCGAACGCAGCGGACACGGCGGCGGTGGACACGACCGCGGCTCACGCGACCGGGGTGGCCATGACCGGGGTAGCCATGACCGGGGCGCGGATCGCGGCTCGCGCGACCGGGGCGGGGACCGCGGCCCCCACGACCGGGGCGGGGATCGCGGCCCGCACGATCGGGGCGGAGATCGCGGCCCGCGGCGCTAGCCGACACGCGGGAGCCGCCGGCCTCCGCTGAATAACATGCCCGCTTCTCAACCGAATCAATGGGGTTGGGAAGCGGGCATCGCTTGTTACGGCACCCGCCCTTGAGACAACACTCCGCCCAACCGCTCCAACCCTCCTGCGGCCCCCGAATGCGGAACCCTCATCCGGTTCCGCATTCTTCTTTCACTGGCTTTCAAGAAGACAGGTAATCAAAGAGGCTGCTTTAGAAACACAACCCAGCTGAGACCAAGGAACTCAACATCATCATTCCAGTCCCAGATTTTATGCTTTTCCTCCAAGGACAGTCTGGCGGCTTGAAAGGGTTCGGTCGGATCTGGAGGAGGAGGTGTTGGCTGCTGGGATTCTACGGCCGTTCCAGACACCGCAGAAGCAACGGCTGTCACGTCTACTTCGCAGTCCGCGCTGACAAACACAGGCACGAAATCGAAGAGGCACTCGTCCCCATCCTCACGCGTCACGCGCTGGCGGACCACGAATGCAAAAAGAAAACCCGCCTTTCCCGCAAGATGAGGGTCATTGATCTGGCGAATGGCCGTCAGCCCGCCAAAGTCATACGAACCAGCATAAGAGAGCATCGCGTCTGTGAACGGATGGCCAAGTGCCAAAAACTGGGTGTCGCTGTGTTTGATGGCAAGATCGCGGTCGAACGTGGCTTCGCGGTAGCGTTCGTGTAGTTCATACGGCTTGAGGACATCAGGGACGATGAACTCCAAGAATAGCCCTTTACGCTGAAGCTGGCGGCGGTGCCTGCCGAGAAAACGCTCCGTAAACCCCCGCAGGTCAGCAAGCGTCAGATCAGAGGCCAGTTCACGCCGGTAGTTGTCGAACGAGTAGCTGGACACGTCCCTAAACAGGCTGCGCGTGGCGATCTCATACGCCCATTGGGCGCGAGCTACGGCCTCTTGAATCTCCTTCTGTGTCTCCCTGTTCAGATTGCCTTCCACCAGAGCCCGCTGGTAGATTTTCGGTGGATCAATCTCGCTCTCCAGCTGGCCATTCAGCGTGCCCTTAATGTCCTCTGGATCCTCGCCTGTCACCTGGGCCAAAGCCTTGGCTGCCCGCTCCAAGCGGTCCTCAAAGTACGACTGGACTTTCTCTTCAATCGTGCCCTTGTTGAAGAAGTGATACACCTGGACGACCTTATCCTGGCCGAAGCGGTAAACCCGGCCAACGCGCTGCTCCACCCGCATCGGGTTCCAGGGCAGGTCGTAGTTCACGCAGATGTGGCAAAACTGGAGGTTGATGCCCTCGCCGCCGGCCTCCGTGGAAACCAGGAAACGCACCCGCTCGTGGTCGCGAAATAGCCGCTGACTGGTGCGCTTGGTCGTCGGGGCCACAAGAGCGCCGCCTTTGCGAAACGGCTCCCAAATCGTGTCCACGTCCTGCTCCCCCTCTTCCCGCCGCTCCAGCTTCATACCGCCATGGATGACGACCACGGAGCCTTTGCCGTACATCCGCTCAAGCTCTTCCACCAAGTGATGCTGCGTCTGCCGGTATTCGGTGAAGATCAGGACCTTTTCCGCCTCGCCCCGCGGGCTTACGCGGGTGATGTGGTCCACGAGCTTGAGCAGCTCGTCGAGCTTCTTGTCCCGCTTGACCCTCATGGCCAGCAGCGTCTCCAGCGTCCGGACCTCGTCCTTCAGAATCGCTTGATCGTCCTGGAGAACACTCTGCTCCTCGTGCTCGCCTTCGTAACGCTCGTCGTAAAACTGTTCTTTGTCGTCTTCATCGGGCTTTTCAGCCATGCTGCACAACTCGCCCTTCAAACGCTTAAGGCGCGTCAAGAGAGATGCTCGAATCGCTTCCGTTGAACTGGCGTTAAGTTTCTGGAAGGTTGTCAACAAAAAGCCCGCCGCCCGCCGCCGCCCGGGGTCGGAGACTCGCTCAAGCATCTGGTAACCGTCGCGGATATATTCGGCCACGGCCTTGTAACACCTGGCCTCATCGGCATACATCGTGAAGGGCAGGCGGTGGGTCTGCCGGCCCTTGAAAACCTTGTGGCCTTTGGAGTCTGTAACATCCTTCTTGGGTGTGCGGATGACCAGTTCCGTGAATTTGCTGCCGTTGCCCGCAAAGAGGCCCATGTCCTCCAAGCCGCTAAAGTCTATCTCGTCCTCCAGCAGCAACA
>Ga0315274_10014442_pt1 | contig 11198 bp, 9 predicted proteins | sample YL17G02_20_MG_FD_203700 | JGI IMG/M metagenome (GOLD analysis project Ga0315274, IMG submission 203700) | Sediment microbial communities from Yellowstone Lake, YNP, Wyoming, USA - YL17G02_20 | ecosystem: Environmental > Aquatic > Freshwater > Lake > Sediment | place: USA: Wyoming | collected...
CAAAATAAAAGATGCATAATGCCTTTTTTTATTTATGAAAGACATAGTAATATATTGTCCAAATAGTATACATGAACAGCCTAGATACCATCAAAAAACTGATAGTATGAAAGTGGTTCCTAAGATATTAATAATAATATCTGAGAATACATCTGGAATAATTAAAGTACAATGCAATGATTCTGCTTGTAAGCATTCCAAAGAGGATCATAAGGGATGGTATGAAATATGTTTAAATGGATTTGGTGGATATGCCGTAAAAAGTATTACAAAACAATATTTTAAATTACATCCAGTTCCTATGGCAATATTGGATTAATTATGATTGCACAAGCAACAAAACCGTATATACCAAAATCTCCGATGATTAGTAAACTACCCAGAGAGATAATAAAATCGTCTGACTTTGAGTTGATTACCAAGATAATGAGCGAGTATTCTGCTGCTTGGGAAGCCAATAAATGGGAACAAGCGATGTTAATAAAATGTTGGAGGTTATATTTCGGAGCACCAGAGGAACAGTGGGAAGAGGAAGAATTGAATGAAAAAAATGAAAGAGATGAGAGGGTAGCACAGTATAATATAATAAAAAATAAAATTGGCACATTCGTTGGAATGCTTTTAGCGGACGAATACGATTTTAAATATGATCCTATTACGGGAGTAAGAACCACAGGAATTGAAGCCTTAGAGAATGCCTATTACTGTGATAAAGAACTGTGTAATTATGATTATCATTATGGTCTTGTAATAGAGGATGGGGTTGTACACAGGGGTATATTAGAGGTTAAAGTAAAAAAAGATTGGGATTATCGCGGAAATATCTGTTTTGAAAGGGCGATACCAGGAAGATGGGTAACAGACCCATACTGGAAGTCTGATAATGACAAAGATTGTGAAATGGCATGGAAACAAGGGCATCTAACTGTCGATAAAATAATTGAAACATATAAAAACTTACCAAATTCACCAAGATTAGACGTAGAGATAAAATTGATTGAGAAACAGGGAAAAGATTGGACAAAGGCATCTATTTCAGAATATGGTTATCCTGTTCCAAAATTTAAAAATGCTTTCCATATAGTTGAGGCACACTGGATTGAGAATGTAAAAAAGAAAAGATTGGTAGCAAAAAATGATATAGGAATGTGGATACCATTTCCGATTACAGAAGAAAATGAAAAATTAGAAAAGTTTGCAAGCGAAAATATGATTTCAGATTGGAAAGATGGCAATGCACATATTGTTCCATACGAAGATAAAATTCATTTGTCTGCAACTATTTGCCCGGAATTAATACCATATAAATTAATAGAAAATGGAAGACCTGAAGTACAAATTAAAGGATTGCCTATTATTCAGTTTACTACCAAGAGAGATATTGCTGGTAGAAATATGGGTAAGGTAAATGATTTAATTGATGTGCAGAGAGATTTAAATTATGCACAAAGCAAAATATGGGAAATTTTAGGAAATCAAATGGGAGGCGGTCTTGTTTATGATAAAAGACGCATGCCCGATGATTCTAAACAGGAAGATTTTGAGAAGAATCATAATAATCCCTCACGGTCATGGGGACTGGATGGTCCAGTTGAAGGTTTCTCGAATAGATTAATAAGTGGACAAGTCAATAATGAATTGGTGCGTAAAACAAGTGAACCGTTTGATTATGCAGATAGAATAAGCGGAGTATCAGCGGCAATGAGTTCGCAAACAGAAAATGCAGGGGAACCTGCGTCTTTATTTGCGATGAAGTTAAAAGTTAATAAAATAGGTCAGCTTACTATAGATCGAAGAGTAAGAACATTTCGGGAACGTATGGCAGAGGCGTATTTCTACCAGGCACAGATAACATACTCCGGGGAAGAGAGAATTTTCACATCAAAGGATGGGAAAAAGGCATGTTGTTTAAACGAACAGCTTCCCGATGGAAATATAAGAAACAAAGTGGACGAAATTCCCAGATGCTCTATATCAATTACAGAATCACCAAACAATCTTAGTAAACAATTAAGGGATAGAGCTGACTTAGCAGAAATATTAAAATCAATGCCACAAGAATACAAAGAATCTTTTGCAATTGCTTATGGGGAATTGTTTGATACTACAAGTATATCAGAAGACAAGAAATCTGCAATTAAAGAATCGCTCGTTATAGAGCAAGTTAAGGCGAGACTGAGTTCGATTGCACAGATTGCGCAAACAGATGCAGTAACAAAACAAAGTAATTTGCAGTCAATACAAATTGGTGCACAAATAGAAAAAGCCAACGCAATGTTAAACCAAATGGGTCAGCAATCGGAAACACCAGAAATGATTTCTCAAGGCAATCAAGAAATGGCAAATGGAGAAATCCCTGAAGCAATTTCACCCAATGCAGAAAATATACAAAATTCAGAAAATATGTCCCAACCGGGACTTGAAGCTACACAACCATTAGAACAAACGCCTAACCAGGAGAATTTATGACAGTCGAGACAAAAGAGAAAATAGTCTTTAAGAACGAAGAAGAAAGAACCAATGCTTTATTGAATATTCAAAAAAAAGGTGCTAATGAAAATGACCTTGAGGAAATTGAACGAATTACTAAAGCAGAAATCGAAAATACAGAACCAGAAAATACAGAAAGAACGGAAACAACCGCTGATGACTCGGTTCAACAGACAGAGGAAAAAGAGACTGTTTCCGAAGAAAAAGGCCGTAATTGGCAGATAACTGAAGACCTCATTAAAAAATATGATGAGAACTACTATGATCCGGATTCAAAGAGAGAACGGAACTATATAACACATAGAACCCCGGAAGACTTTTTGAAATCATTTAAGGATTCACAGAAGTATATTAGACATATCAAAGATGATATGTTACCAAAAAAAGTGGCTGCTGCCTACGAACAGGCAAAAGCCGAAGCTAAGACCGAATATGAAAACCACATTTCGGACTTGCAAAAAAAACTTGATGAAGCAAATAAAAGACAAGCCCAACCAGCAAGTCAACAAAAAGCAACGTCAGATTTAAATTCAAGCGATAATGAAATTGATACAATTCTAAAAACCTTAGAAGGTGTATCTGACGAGGATGCCATAGAACATGTGGCTGATGTCAAAAAAGCTCTAATTGTCGCAATGAAAAAAATAACAATGTCAAAAAATGATAAAGAGGATATACTCAGACAAGCCGATCAGCGAGCGGCTGAAAAGTTTGAGGCGTATAAACAAGAGCGAGAAACTGAATTAAGAGAGGCTAAAAAAAGAGAAGATGCCGAAAAGCAGATTCAATTAAATCAGCAAAGATTAAAGGATGCATTAACAGAACTTGACCAATTTTCTTCCTCAAAAGATTTTCCAAGTGAGTTTAAACTTACTGGTCAAAAGTGTGATGATGCATATAAGGAAGCTCTTGCATTTCATAATGAACTTGCTGAAATTTATACCGGAAAGACTAAAGAGTCATTCGATCCGAAAACATGGCGCGGATATGAATGGCAAGCCAGTATAGATTTTTTAAATAAAACGCCGGCAATGATCGAAAAATTTAATCAAAGTGGTATACAAAAACCAAAGAACTATGAAAAATGGGTGTTTCTTGATAATATTGACGCAATAAAAAATGGATATTTTAGAAATCCTGATACTAATCAATGGGAAATAAGGTATGATAAAAAAACTGGAAAAGCAATTCAGTTTCCAGACGTTAAAAGTGCATACAATTATTATATTGAAGAAACAGGATTAAAGAAAAAACTTGATCTAAAAAATGGAAGAAAAAATACCGAAGGATTAATTGAGGCTATTAATAAAAGAGATGCTGGAGTCGTTCAATTGGACGAATCAGCATTGTCATCTTCCGGCAAAGGACAAGTTTTAACCGAAGATGATGCCATTAAAATTTTAAACACAATTGATTCTACTGATGCGATGAGAATGAAAATGAATGGCAATGATGATGCGTTTAATAAAATCAATGCAGCGCTTGTAAGATTAGGTCAAAAACCTTTGGAGATGTAGCCCAGAACGGATAATATTATGTCAGTTACCCCTATTAATAGATTGGCAGCTAATTCAATAAAGGTTACGTATGATACCAGGCTTCAAGCCCGTGTAAATATAATGGATATTTACACGATGAAGACCGGAACATACAACAGAGAAAATCAAAGCTGGCCTGAAGATGCAATTATTATGAGTGTTAAAGACGATAAGTCTACACATCAAATCATTACTCTTAAGGATCCGCTTACACTCCCTGGTGTGTATGGCCAGACTCAGGCCGTAGGAACGGAAGAGGATGTCAATACACGAGACTTGCATGTGTATCAGGCCAATTATCGAAAAGTGATAAATAGGCCAGGATATGGTACTCGGTATATGGAAGCAGAGGCATATAAACTTTATGAGCGACATGAAACAGACTTGACAGAATGGGGAAAGGAAGAGAAGGGATTTAAACTCAGACATGGATTTATGGAGCAATTTTCTCCAAACTTGGTTGATCCGGCTTCTGATAGTTCTGCCAATTGTGCAGTTAATTGGCATCCCAACATTTTCATTCCAACTGCACTGCCACAGCAGCAGCCTGTTTATAGTGCAAATAATGCCACATATACCAACAACCTTGTTGGTTCCCTGATAGCTACCGGCGGATTGGGACAATTAGCAACCAGGATATTAACCGCAACGGTTTGTGAAGATTTGTCAAACTGGTTACTGTTTAAACGAATTAAAAGGTTAAAGATACCACAAGTAACGACAGGAAGTGGCTTTGTAGTTACAGTGTCGGAATTGCAGGCTGCAATGCTTTCAAATCCTATTTTTGCCACAAACAATCTTGGAAATTTATGGTACGCCAGAAACAGGATTCCTGAGCTTATCCAAAAATGGCCCGGAGTTATCGGGACATATAATGATATGGTAATTGTCTGCGATTTCAGACAGCCAACGATCTTTGGATCAGGGTCAAGCCAGCCATATTCAGCCACTGCCGGATATATGGTTTGGGGTTCGAGAGACCTCAGAAACCGCGATCAGGTTGGTATTAAAGACACCTGCTTTGTTCATGGTGCGGACAGCTTGATTGAAGTGGAAGGAGAGAAGGTACACTACATATCAGATGAATTTGATTATAAGTTTCATGAGGGTTATGGTATTGCTGGTGTGCGCGGTTATCAGGTTCCTATATATACTGATAGAACCACCGGACAAATTGTTTCGCAGGGCGGAGCATTGGTAATACTTGATCTTCCAAATCAAGGGATACTATCGGTGTAATGTTAATATAACTATTTAATAAACAAAAGTGCCGGGTGTAAAAGCCCGGCTTAACTCTACAATAGGAGAAAGTATGCGCAGCGTTACGATAGAAGGTCTAATCTTGGAAGAAAGAAAAATAATTAACTCCAAGTCAAAATACGAAATGATTGAAATAGAACAAGTGAATCCAAGATTTACAGAGATAAAAGGAGCGGTAAAATTAGATTATAATAAACTAATTGATGATACCGATCCGAAAAGGTTGTCTGTTAAAAGTATAATTATCAAAAATCCACCATTCAAGGGAGCGAATATAATTTTTATAGATTGTCCAGAGGCAAGAAAGTCGTTACCAGGAACTACCGGGAAAGTGGCCTTTTTAATTGCTGATGATGCGGAAGTTCCGGCTGGGTCAATGTCTGGAGAGAAAAAAGGGTGGAATCTGGAATTTTTAGCGAGTCAGTTTGACGGCGGTCTTTTTAAAGTTGTCGATTCTAAATGGGAATCTATTGTAAAAGAAAGGTATGAGAAAATAATTAAAGCGAAAAAAGATAATCCTGTAATTTACAAAGTGGATCGAAGATATGATGTTAAAGGCGTGGGAGTTGCTCCAGAGTCGGGAAACTTAAGGATACAGGTAGATCATCAGGGACAGGATGAATTGAAAGCAGCTTTCGTTGATTTGAAAAAGAGATTTGATGATCTTGTAGAATCTCAAAAAAGCACCGTTAAAAAAGGTAGACCGCCAAAATCTGCCGGAAAAATTGAAGAGTATGTCGATGGAGTACAAATCGAGAATGACAGTACTGTATTTGCGGGGTAGCGTATGTCAACAACAGGTGAAATAGTATCGAAGATAATAAAGCAAAATGCTCAAGGGTATTCAAGGGTTGCCGATATTTTGCCTATTATCAACGAAGTGCACAAGATTTTTTATAAACACGAGAACTCTTCTAGCGTAATTAGAGCGGTAGATGGGGCTTTGCCGACAATTGACACAACGCAAGGTGTTTACGAATACGACGCTCCTGTTGTAAATGGGAAAACACCCTGGAGTGTTTCCGGGGTGTTTCTCAGGCGACCTATATCGGAAGATTACAATTTTACTTCTTATGGATACTCTGAAAAACCGGATTTAAATACTATTGAATATATGGAATTTGGAGGGAATTATTATTATGTGTTTCAGTTTGTTACTACCCAAGATTCGACTGTAGACAATCCCGCAAAAATAATATTTTCAAGAGATCCCGGAACTTCTACAGGTAGATTCCACTTGTTAATGTATGAGCAACCAAGAGAGATAACATCGGATAGAATACAACTTCAAATTTCCGATAGAGACGGCGCTCACATGCTGTATTTTTTCCCGGCATGTTTAAAACTTATAGAAGCTCAAAATCATGGTAATATATTAGAGGCGGTAGAATATATAGAACAAGTTTTAAAACCCAAAATGTGGAAAGTATTATCTTCTGGTGTTCATGGTAGACATCATAAATCCAGATCAAGATACTTTTAGGAAGTTAATGTGCCTTCAAGAAAATTGGTACATCCTGGTAGCAATCAGAAAGATAGGAAAAACGAACCCTATCAACAATCCACATTTAATGATGTTTATGAAGATGAACCAGCAAGCGAAATTCCACAAAACGCATTGGCAAAAGCCATAAATTGCAATTGTCAAGGCGGTTCGGTATGGCCTAGATATGGTTCAAAATTATATACTCACCAAAAATTTCCTGCAATTCCAGGACGAACGGGTTACTCAGCCCATAAAGTAGGAAATATATTAATTTCTGACTCTGGAAACATTTTCACCTTAGATGATGTATCGAATATTTGGATGTGGTCTAATGGCCTGTCGGATGAAATGACAAGGTATATTAGCCCAACACAAATTTATGTTAGAGATTCTGATATAAATTCAGGTTCAGATTGCTATATACAGGGGAAAATAAATCTATGGGAATGGCATAGATTAAAAGAACTGTGGGTGTTACAACTTGGTGAAGATTTTTGGACTGCCAATCGTGAACTAACTACTTTTACTCAAGTTTTAATAGTTTCAAGAGATAAACCCAGCAATTCTTTTTTTGAGTGGATAGAAGATGAAGAAAATTGTATTGTGGTAAATCAGGGAGGATTATTTAAACTTATTTTAACAGATAGTCCGCCTACTGCATATAGAATTAATTCGGATATACCTACAATAAAAATTACAAGCAATCAAGAAGATGGAGAAAAAAATCACAAGTACAGATATTTCTATGGATTGGAAAGATTAGAGAGTGCAATAAATTTTGAGGATAGAAATACTCCAATAAAAATACTCACAGAAAGTGGTTTAAACGAATACAAATACACAGATACAGATAAGGGAGATTGGTCAATTGTAAATACTGAGAAACAGATTGGAAAAGGAATTGATACTTATGGTGTTTTAATGGGGGGGGCTGGATTAACTACAAGTCTGACACATTGGCGATCTGTTAATAATTATACCATAAGAGTTAACATTAATAATTTAGGATATGCAAATATAATTTGTGATTTTTCTGCAATAACCACAATGAATGATGTGGCTGAAGTTCTCAAACAGTCAATAAAAACATACTTCCCATCTGTTGAAGTTAGCTATGTTGTTGAGGGTACATATCCTAATCAAGTCCCCAGAATTAAAATTACTTCAGGAAAATTATATCCTGGAAGTATAACATATTGTCTTCCTGGAATAGGAGGAAATCCTAATCTTGCAATGTTTATGTATCTTTTGTCAACAAGTGGCGCGGAAATAAGTAATCCTATAGTTGATAATCCGAATACTATACGTGGTTTAAATATTTCGTGGGTAGGTTCAAGCGGTGAAAGACAATGGCACTGGACACACTACTCTGTTTATAGAACAGCAGATTTGGGGCCTGAAGGTAAAAGTATAAAATCAACAGGAAAGGCTTCCGTAAATAGTCCAGAGTTTATTTCATGGATTAAGGATTTAAGAGTGTGTGCATCGTTTATTGCTAGACGACAAAACGGATATGTAGAACTGTATTATTCAGAAGCCGGTGGTGAATTTGAGAAGGCCGATGAAGGAAGTGTTATTGAATTTGAGGATGGAGTAAGAGTTACTCTTTTAGAAGACGGTTTTGTAAACAACAAAAAATGTGCATATTCTACTACGCCATACTATGATAATAGCTCACCCTGGCAAGCGGCTATGATTGGCGATGGAAGAGTGGCGAGAATGTTAAAAACAGGAACTATTCTGTCGCGCTATCCTGGTTCAGTTGGTACGGCATTTACTGATAGCGATGAAAGAAAGCCTGTTTGGTTTCCTAATGGAACTATAAGTTATATAAAAAGGGTGTTAAGTGCTGATACTATTGAGGTGTGGGATGATAGAGGATGGACAGATACCGCTATAACACTCGATCCTAAAACAAGAAATTTTAGGGACACTATTGACGATGAAAAACTGTTTGGATATTCAGCAGGTTGGACATGTAAATCAAGATTTATGCAGCCAGTAAGAATTGCAGATACTATTTCTAAGCAGCCTGGTTTCGTTTTGACTGCTCCGAGATACGGAAAAATGGTATCATATATGCAATTTGAACTTGGATATAGACAATTTGTTGGTTATCATAATTGGGAATTTCAACGAATAATTTTAGAAGATCAGGTTATGGCTATGGAAGATTTTCCCAACAGATTTTCTATTATATGCAAAGGCACGATTTATACCGGTGTAACAAACAACGCAATAGAATATACTTTACCAGGGACATTACAAAAAATTTATATTCTATCCGATCCTGAAAAAGTGGCTGATTTTGGAATAAGTGATGCAGGAGCAATACAAAGGATAGGTGATGGTTTAATCAGAATGATAACAAACACTTATGAAGTCAGAGACTTTGATGGTATAAATTATGGAGATGATTTATCTGTAAGCAAGGAATTAAATTTAAAAAAATTTAAAAAAACTGTTATGGAATCGTATCATCAATTTTGTAGTATATGTTCCAAAATAACAGGATATATCTGGTGGTGGAGATCGTATGATAATATCTGATCCTGAAGAAATATCAGAAATATTTATTGGAAGTTATGGAGCTATACCGACAGAAGGAAGGCGCCCGCTGACTGTACAATTTAATGGCGAACCAGAATATGATGAGATTGTTGAAGACGAAACGAGTCAATACGAAATAGTCGAGATATATAATAGTATAGAAATATGTGAGTTGGAGAATTAATATGGCAAATGAAATTCTTATTCCGGTAAGACGTAGACATGCTGCAACAAGGGCACAATTAGAAACTATGGTAACATATCCTCAGCATTGGGGATATGCAGAAGACGAGGAGCTTACACTTACAAGATTGATTTCAGGAGCACGGAGATATTCTTCAAGAAGCGCTCTATGCAGACCCCAGACCATGTTTGATCCTGTTGTTAATGTTGACGTTCATGACTGCGTTGGAATAAACACATTGACTCAACTGTCTAATGTTGGCAGTGCGGCAGGAGATTTTTATGTCGATGCAGGAACTACAGGTTTGCACATCAAATCAAGACAAACAACTTTTGGGGATACCGCATTTCTAATTTTAGAAGGATATGGTGAAGGAGCCAATGGACATTCAGCAGGGTATGATGCTACAAAATTAATTATGTGTTCCAGTCTTAGTGCCGCAGATAGTAAAATGTTTTCTATAAATTCAGGAGGATCGTTTCTTCATTTTGATAGTTTGAACGATGACAAGTCAGTAAAAAAGGGAGATATACTTACTTTAAATGGATATAATTCAAATGTTGGGATCGGTTTGGATGATCCACAGTTTACGTTTGATATATATAGAGAAGGTGTTATAAAACAAGTATTAGATATAATTAGAGTTCATAATAATATATACGATCCAGACATGATAGGAACTGGAGTCGGAATAAGATTCGATTTGACATCAGATGGAAATGCTAGAGTAGATTCAGGAAGAATTTCTGTTTATTGTGAACAGAACATGACTTGGACTGCCTCGACAAGAGATACTACAATGGCATTTGCTACGTGCGAGAATAATGTATTAGCAAATAAGTTATTAATTAATAGTGCTGGACAGGCATTATTTACAGATGGAGATTATCAATATCCATCAATTTCTTTTATATCTGATCCAACAACTGGTATATGGTATGAACTACATAATGGATCAATAATGTTTAGCAATCTAGGTTATCCTTCCGTTGAAATTGATAGTGGTGGGCAGATTATTTTGCAAATGACTGGTGCAGGATTATGGTTCGATGTTAATGTAACAAATTTAAGATCAATATATCCTTATGGTAGTGACGGCGGACTTGAACTAGTAGCAGGGGATACTACAATAGGATCAAGATTACAATTGTCAACTAAGGAAATTTCTATTGAAGCAAATAATGTTTTGGGTAGAATAAATTTTGCTGCCACTGCTGAATCTTCTGGTGGAGATGCAATTTTACCTGGTGCCTCAATAGTAGCAATTGCAGAAGACACCTTTTCTGCAACAGTAAATAAAACATCATTGTGTTTTCAGACTGCACAATCCGAATTAGCCAGCACGAAAATGAGTTTGAATAGTGCTGGGAATTTAGGTATTGGAGCAGCGGTAGCATTTGATTCTAGTGCAGTCGGATGTCTTGCTCTTGCGAATGCTGTGGCTCCGGCGGCACATACTGATAATCAGATTTATATTTACTCAGCGGATGTCGATTGTGGAACGGCTGTTGCGTCACTTGCTATATATACGGAGCATGCTGTGAGAACAGAATATGTTGAGACTACGAGAACTTTACCAGTAACAGTAAATGGGATACCACTAATGTTACTTTTTGGCGAAATACCTGAATAACAAGAAAGGAGTTTAAATGGCAAAGACAATCAAAATTAATTTTTCTTCAAAAGACAA